>Ga0075420_100005975_pt1 | contig 10740 bp, 10 predicted proteins | sample SoiMetdeltSBSDD4_FD_75296 | JGI IMG/M metagenome (GOLD analysis project Ga0075420, IMG submission 75296) | Bulk soil microbial communities from a Populus tree surrounding site in Tennessee, USA - Soil MetaG P. deltoides SBSDD4 | ecosystem: Environmental > Terrestrial > Soil > Tree plantation... | reverse complement strand
GTTTGTCTTTTAAGCAACGCTCTTGTTGCAACTAACAAACAAAAAAGAAGTTAAGAACACATATTCCATCCCTATCCATTGCATACATCATTGCTCCCTTGTTACGTTCAATAAGCATGAGATAACGTAAGAATTGAATTCCCAGGGACAATCCAATGAAACGTATCTGCTTCCTTTTCTTTATGACTGCTTTTGTTATATCAATGCCGGCAATGGATTCCGTCATAAAATTTACGGATATCAAAAATCCAGTATCTATTGCATATCTTGATAATAATCGTCTTGCTGTGGCAGGTGATGGATGTATTATATTCAATTTCATCGATAATAAAGGAAAAAGAATCAATAAACACAAAATTTTCAATGTTACCGTTAACAAGGATCACACACGATTTGCACTCTTGGGTGAAAAAAATCTCACTGTATATAGCGCATTAACCGGAAAAAAATTAGCAAAAAAAAAGGCGTGAATGCACATAGTTCAATTATTTTTAGTCCAAAAGATCCCATTGTTTTTGCATATTTCCCTGGAAAACTTACATCGTATAACTATGTAACCAAATCATTAAAGACTTGTGATGTTACATCAAATATCACTTTTTTGACAACACAAGTCTCATGTCATCCAATAGAAAACAGATTATTATATGCTAGTTCTATCAACACACTTTCTTGCATACAATACAATAATAATTACCGTACCGATCCTGTTTATACTACAAAAGAAGATTGTATTGTTTTTGGTACATATAGCCCTGATAAAAATAGTATTTTTATCAATCACTATTGTGGAGGATGTTGTATGTATGATCAATCGACTAAATTGTATTCCACATTACTCAAGAATCTGTGTGATAATACCGTTGCTGTAGACTTTCATCCATATCGACCTATTCTTGCAATGCTTATCGATACGGGAGAAGTGCAATATTGGAATTATAAAACAAAAGAAATTGTTGCTCATATACATACAAACAACAATAATGCTTTGATTACCTATCCAAACGTAACACAACGACTTACCTTCTCTCCCAATGGAGAAAAATTGGCAATAGCACTTACTGATAAATGTCTTGTTTTGAATGTGCTACAAAGCAATCTTGTAATAATATATTGGCTTTTTAAACACTACAAGATCCCTCGAGAGCTAATCAAACACATACTACAAAAATATATACTGACTTCCGAATCTTACAATCCAAATCTTGCTGAATTTATGGGAACGTAATACTTTTTTTCTCTTTTTTTGTTCTTATAAAAAACGTGCTATACTGCTCTACAATTTCCACACATAACTGAATATCATAGGATACGGCTATGAAAAAGGTCCTTTTCTTTGTTACCGTTCATGTGTCTATCTTTACATTATCAAGTTTTGCTATGGATGGCGTACGCATAGTAGAAAATACGTATGCCGTTGCATTTCTTCCAAAGGACAAGCTAGCCATAGGAAATTCTTTGGGTTTTGGTTTCGTTGAAAATACAAACTTACGACTCCGTACAACAACATGGAAAATGAGGCAAATTAACAATTCACCAGCGTACGATGTCATTACCAATCAAAGCAAAAAAAAAGTCGCATTCCTCTGTAAAAATTTTTGCTATATTTACGATACAGAAACAGAACAAGAAATAGATCGGTTCCATATTGCAGATGGTGATGATGCTAGTAAAATAAATTATACAGCAGCATTCAGTTCGGTAGATGATACTTTTTTTATCTGTCAAAAAGAACAACTGAGGTTTGGTACTTCATCTATTCAGCTCCCATCTACCGGACATATCAACTTTAATATAGTTTGCCATCCACTCAAAAAACAAATTTTGTATCCAAACAGTCGTCAGAGTTTGTTACTCAAACAAGTTGATGGCAGCCCAAGTATACAATACTCCCTTGATAGACAAATGAACCTTGGTGATACTATCCAATGTGCCATGTATAATTCTAGTGGTACTCATATTGCTTTGTTAACAACGGAAAAAAATGTCTGTCGCTATAATCCTGCAACAAACGTTGTTCTAGAAGCACCCTTTGTTCATCCCTGTCACACGATAACTTTCATACCATACACTTCATTGATAGCAGCCATATCGAAAACTGCTATCTTGTATTTTGACCCTGAAACATTACACACAGCCGTAATGAAGTTACTTACTGTTCATCATTATTATTCTGATATACTTAACCATACATTTGATTTTTCTCCGAATGGTGCACAATACGCCTCTATTCTCCAAAATAAACTTTTTGTTCATGATACTCCTCTTGAAATAGTAAAAAATCTATATTTTTTCATGTATAGTTGTCTCAAAAAATATTGTAATGAAAACAATATACCAACTGACATTCCACAATTACTTGTAAAAAGATTGCTTATGTCCCGTCTGTAACTATACGCTTTTGTCTAAGAACTGAAATGTGCCCAAAGTTGATAACACAATACATCAGTATTCGAAATTGTTAACAACATGAGGGAATTTTTTGTGAAGAATTCACAATCAGTCACACTCAATCTTTTTTTTGTATCCGCGTTTTGTAATGCCATGGATCAACAAAAAAACTATCTTTATACTATTGCATGGAGTGGGAACAAAATTTTTATAGGTGATGGAACTCGCTGTTTTTCATTCAACCCAGAGACCAAAAAAAAATTTGTATTATGCAAGAAACCTACTCATCATATAGTTACAAATTTACAACAACCACTGATCGCCATTTCTAATGAAACGATGTTAAAAATCTATGACAGCAATACACACAAAGAAGTATGGTCAAAAAAAAATAAGATTAAAAATGCAAGTGCTCCATTTTTTTGTCGAAAAAATGCAATTGGTATCTTCCATGACGATGAATTGACAATTTATAGCTATCAAGGAAACACTTCAATATCTTACAAATTACTTGTCCCAAGTAGTCCAACTATTTCATACTGTTCACAAATGAATGAACTTGCTTTTGTGCATGATGACTCTGCAGTATTAATATTCCATCCTTATTTTCCTACGCTTATAAAAAAATGCGAAACTCAACCCGTTATTTCGTGCGAATTTTGTATCAATGGTGCTATAATTGCTGCAAATGAAATTAATACCTGTCATATCTATAATTTGCGAGATCCACATTGTTCTTATCATCTCAAAAACTTCTCAACTTGTTCTATTCAGTCACTTGCATTTCATCCAAATCGTCCAATTCTTGCGATTTTGGCAACAATCTATGATCCCCTTCTCATTTTGTATCACTATCAAGATGTCATACAATATTGGAACCCCATAAGAAAAAAACTCATCGATCAAACTCCTGCTCTGAATTTTCCCAAGGGCTTGCCTACCGCTGAATATAAAACACGTCGTCTTGCTTTTTCCCCTGAAGGTAACAAACTTGTTTATATTATAGATAATGTATGCGAAATAGTGGATGTGCCTCCTAATAACACATTTCTTTTTTACCTCCTCTTAAGAAAAGAAAATATGCCCACCGAAGTTATCGCTAAAATATTTAATCTTATAAATTGGATCGAATTGGCTTACACGTAAATATGATCTTGCTTACCATTGCCAAGACGCTACACTAATATTTGTAGGCAAAAATCCTTATAACTACAATAAAAAACCACAATGAATTTATTCAGTTTTATCAAAGAACGTATCTCGATTCTTGATGTTGTTAATGAATATGTCACGCTCAAACGAACAGGTGGATACCACAAAGGCACATGTCCATTTCATCATGAAAAAACAGCATCTTTTACCGTCAGTCCTGATAAACAAATATTTTATTGTTTTGGTTGTCACCTTTCTGGCGATGTTATTTCTTTCATCGCAAAAATTGAAAATTGCTCACAAAAAGATGCCGCAAAACTATTAGCGGAAAAATATAGCTTAGAATTACCGCACAATCTTTCTCTTGAGATAGTGGAAAAAAACACTGAACATAAAAATCATTATTTTTCAGTGTGCAAAGCAGTTGCATTATGGTGCCATGAACAATTACTGAAAAATCCTGCCGCACAATCTTATTTTCAACGCCGTGGTTTTACCCCAGAAAATTTTAGTTATTTCACACTCGGTTATTTCCCAACCGGCAATACAGGCATGAGTGATCTCCTCTATTCAATGAAAAAGCAATCAATTTTAGTGCGTGATTTGATTGATGCTCATATCTTAGCTGAGGGTCGTACAACACTGTATTCACCATTTGAAGAACGACTGATATTTCCCATCAAAGATGCCTTAGGAAGGTATTGTGGATTTGGCGGCAGAACGTTCAAAGATCATGATACGCGACCAAAATATTATAATTCTCGTGAAAATGAATATTTCATTAAAGGATCACTGCTTTTTAATCTTGATAAAGCAAAAAAAAGCATACAAGAAACAGGTAAAATATTTCTTGTTGAGGGTTACACAGATTGCATGGCAATGACACAAAAAGGAATGCCTAATACCGTTGCAACGTTGGGTACAGCCTGCACAGTGGAACATCTTAAACAACTTGCACGATACGCCGAGCATATTTTTGTAGTCTATGATAATGATAACGCCGGTCAATCGGCCGTTCTACGATTAACCGAATTGTGCTGGCATGTCAATCTCGAACTCAAGATCATCGTACTGCCATCGGGAGAGGATCCTGCATCATTCTTGGCTAACAAGGGTGATTTTAATATTCTTATGAGCCAGGCCCAAGATATTTTTCACTTTTTCCTCAATACCATTGGCCATAATTTTGTCAGCAAGCCACTGGCACAGAAAATCCAGACCACTCGTTCATTTTTGGCGGTAATCGCCGCTATCAGCGATCCACTCAAAAAAGACATTCTGCTCCAAAAGGCTGCCAAAACGTTCGATATCCCGTTTCAGTCGCTCAAACAAGAACTTGAGCGCATCCAAGAAAAAGCGGCCTCTAGCCCAGAACAGAGTCAAACTATTGTAAAACCTGAGCAAGAAGCTGTACCATTGCTAGAAAAACGAATCTTTTGTGCTATAATGAACAATATGCAATTATTTAGTGGGGAAAGCAGACTTCGGCTTATCACATATTTACCATCCCCTTTGCGAGATATTCTCGCGCAGCTTAAGGCAACCAAGGAAAAAACCGGAACAGTTACCTTTGGTTATTTTTTTGATACACTGAACGAACATGACAAACAATATGTAAGCAAACTACTGCTTGAAGAGCATGAAATAGTAGAGACCGCTGCATTTGACAAGCTGCTTGAGCAATTACAAAAAAAACAGTGGAAATTGATCGTACGTGATATAAAAACGCAACTGACACAGGCAAAACAGACAGGTGATACTGATAAAGTTGCCCTTATATTACAGGATTTTATGGAACTCCAGAACACACTCATTGGTACTCCACAACAAGAATAGCCTCCAACAGCAATGAATTAAAAAATATGGCGGGGAAAAAAATGACCAAGGCTAAGCCTACCACTAAGAAAACTACCAAAAAAACAATCAACAATGTTGACCTCCACAAAGAAATTATCGAAGAATTTATCGAGAAGTGTAAGCTCAATGGCATGCTCAGCTACGAAGAGCTTATCGCTTTTAGTGATAAAAATAACGTAACTGATACGGAAGTCACCGATATTTTACGCGTTCTTGAAAAAGAAAACGTGGAACTCGTCACACAAGAAGAACTTGATAGTGATGAGCTTAAAAAAGAAGACCTTGAGGAACTCGAACCATCTCGCCTTAAACTCAAAACAAAACTTGAAACATTTGGCCTCGAGTCTGGTGAATTTGAAGAAGCAGAGGAAGAAGAAGAGGAAGAGGAAGAAGATGGCGAAGTTAAGCGCGAAGCCGAATCAAGTGTTGCCGACAGCGTTAAATCATACTTACGCGACATTGGTAAAATACCTCTTTTAAACAAAAAAACTGAAACGACCATTGCTGACCAAATCTCTCAAAGTAAAAGCAATAGCATCGACGCAATTTCTCGTTTTCCATTTCTGCATAAAGAATTCGTTCTGATGGGCGAAAAGCTTGAAAAAAATATCCTCAACTTAAAAGACATCATCCAATTTTCTGAATTTGATGAAGATAATATTCCTAAAGTTGAAGAAGAAAAACGGGCTTTATTGCAAACAATCGCAACGGTAAATAGTTTGATTGAAAACGAAGAAAAGATTTATCATTCATACCGCAGCCAACTTACTGACCCGAAAAAAAAGAAAGAAATGCTCGATGCGGTCAAAGCCAACAAAGAAAAAATTGGTGAAACAATCCGCACTATTCGATTTTCTAACAAACTCATTAGAAAATTCTGCAAAAGAATTGAAAAATACATCGCCAAATTTCATGAAAAAGAGGCGATTGCTCAAGCATCCACAGAACAACTGAGAGAATATCAAAATCTTCCATCTCTTACTCCAACACAAAAAAGTGAAATGGAAGAAATCGAATCCTCTATGCGTGCTGCAACAAAGACACTCAAAAAGCTTGAAGTTGAAATCGGGCTTCCAAAACATCTTATTCTGATGTACTATAATCAACTCGTTTTAGGTCAAAAACAAGACAAAATAGCAAAAGATAATCTTGCCAAAGCAAACTTACGTCTTGTCGTCAACATTGCTAAAAAATACGTCAACCGCGGATTGCACTTTTTGGATTTGATTCAAGAAGGAAACATTGGCTTGATGAAAGCGGTAGAGAAGTTTGAGTTTGAACGTGGTTACAAATTTTCTACGTACGCAACCTGGTGGATTCGTCAGGCAATCACGCGCGCTATAGCTGATCAATCACGTACCATTCGTGTTCCTGTGCACATGGTAGAAACACTCAACAAAATTAATAAAATCAAAAGAACATTTATCCAGGAAAATGGTCGCGAACCGACATATGCGGAATTGGCAAAAGAACTTAATCTTGATGAGAAAAAAATTAAAAACATCATCAAAATTTCAAAAGAACCAATATCGCTTGAAACACCTGTCGGAGATAGTGAAGATGCGTACATTAAAGATTTTATTGAAAATGATAAAGAATCTTCACCCGCTGATACGGTTGCAAGTTCAGATCTGAAGGATCGTGTCAGAGAAGTATTAAAGACACTAACTCCTCGTGAAGAAAAAGTACTCAAGATGCGTTTTGGTATTGATGTTGCATCAGAGCACACACTTGAAGAAGTTGGTAAAGATTTTTCAGTAACTCGTGAACGTATCCGACAAATTGAAGTGAAAGCATTACGCAAATTGCGCCATCCATCGCGAAGCAAAAGACTTCTTGCGTTTTTCGAAAAAGAAATAGATGATAAAGACAATTTTGACGAAAATGACACTGAGGACGATGATTTGGACGGTACTGATCAAGAAAATGAAGAAGAATATGATGATGAATAACAATAAAGAAAGAGTTGCCCATATATGGAACCTTATAGTCAGCTGATTACGCCCTTCATTTTACTGTGTATTGCACTCATTTTTCGTGCAACACTATCATTCTTAGAGACAAGTATTACAGCATTACGCCTTTTTAGACTTAAAGAACTCGCACATTCCGCAACGCAATATCAAACTCTTTTACAAACACTTGAAAAAAATCCGCAACGCGTACTTGTAACCATCATTGTTGCCAATAGCTTTGTTGATGTATCTGCCGCATCCTTGGCAACATTTATTATGGGTACCATTTTTACAAACATTGGTTTTTCGAGTGGCATAGGGTTTACTTTCGGAATAGCTTTCGCATCTCTTGGTATTGTTGTATTTGGTGAGATTTTACCAAAAAGTTTTGCCAGAGTTCGCAGTGAGCACGCGTTTAAATCAGTTCTATGGCTCATTAATTGCATCTATTACACACTGTATCCATTTGTCATAATCTTGGCGAAATTCTCTGACTACGTCATGTATAAAGTTGGTGGAACAGAAGCTCTTGAAAGTTCATCTCAGTGGATTGCATCGGAACGAGAAATTCAATTTTTGATCAATTATATTCACGAAAAAGGTCTCCTTGAACTTGAAAAAAGGGAAATGCTTCAGAATGTTTTCCAGCTTGGTAACACACCAATCAAAGAAGTGATGATTCCGGGTAAAAAAATTGTTTCCCTTGAAGTTAATACATCTATGGATGTAGTATTTGGCCTCTTTTCAGAACATTCCTATACGCGAATTCCGGTGTATGATGCTCATCATGACAACATCGTTGGCATGGTGCATCAAAAAGATCTTTTTATCATGTTTTCAAAAGGTGAAAAAAAGGCCTTACAAGAAATTGTTCGTCCCATTATGTTTGTGCCTGAAAACATGAAAGTTATCCAACTCTTGGGTAAGTTCAGAGAAAAACAGATGCACATTGCCATTGTAATTAATGAACACGGCATACTCACTGGACTTGTGACGCTTGAAGATCTTATTGAGGAAATTGTCGGTGAAATCAGTGACGAACATGAATCAACTATTGGTAAAATTATGCCAATGGGAGAGGATGAATGGCTTGTTGATGCAACAATCACACTCGACGATCTCGGTAAATTTTTGGGTATTACCTTTGTCAGCGAAGGATCCGTATCTCTTGCAGGATTTTTGGCAGAATTACTTCATCATATTCCTCAAAAAGATGAAGAAGTTTTATACAAAAATTTCTTGTTCCAAATTCAAAAAGCAACTCCGCTTCATGTTCAATTTGTACACATCTTCAGAAAAGAGTAAAAAACTTGTCCAAAAATCAGTTCGTTTTCTTTTCTGCAATACTTTCTTTCGCGCTCATCAGCTCTTAACCCATTTTCAGATTCTTCAAATGGGTGCCAAATAGAAACGAAGTGGAAATTGGGCTAAGATGATTAAGCGCGAAAAATTTTTAGCAATTTAAAAACAATTAATTCTTTTAAGAAATAAAAGAACGCTCGAAGATATCCTTCGACAGGCTCAGGACGAGCGGAGGGAGTAAAAAAATAGTTTTCGCTTGCAAAAATATATTAAAGATTGGCATCTTCATAAAAAATCAAGGGAGATTTTTTATGAAGATACATCTCATTGTACTAGTTTGTGCAGCAACATTGCTCAGCATATCTTGTTTTGCAAAAAGACCAAAAAAAGAAAAACCTCAACATGATCACACGCAAAAAATTGACGATATAGAGAATCAAAAAGAACCACGTGTCTATCAACCCAACCCAGTCGTTTTAGCGGGAGTTGGACAGATCATGAATGGCGCGCTGAGCATAGCACAAGACCCTCACAGTCGTCCGAATGTGGGGCATTCTATTGCGCATATAATCCATGGCATCCTGACCATCATTATTGAAAAAATTGCCAACAAAAAAATTGATATGCATGATCGAGAAAGTATTGAAGAATGTTTTAATGAGCTTTGTGGCGACATAAGTAACGAAATAACTGAAATAATTGCATCAAAAAACCTTTTAATTCACGATAATTACTCATAAATTATTTATTTTTTCCGATTAGTTTGTTAAATTAACTGTTATAAATTTATTGGAAATAATATGAATACTAAAACAATAATTACTCAGTCACCAATCATTTTGATTATAGGCTTAGTCATTAACACACATCTAGCTTGTTCTATGAAGCCTGCAAAACCTTGTTTACCACCGAGAAAACATGCTATCAAGCAACCTTCTGCAAATAATGATGTCTTTGTGAACTCAAAAGATCCCAAGACAACTATTCAAGTTCAATATGCAACAGAAGAATACTGTGGAGCTCTATCTCGTTGTTATACTGTTGTAACAACCAAACGAATGAGAGATTATCCACATGGTTTGCTGTGCTTAGTTAAACAACACTCAGTAGAGAATCCACCCATTTCATTTTATGAACCATTCTCTCACAAAGAAGTGCTTAAGATTGATAGCACCGAAGATTTTGATGAATTTACCATACATCCGGAAGAAAATGGCATAATTATCATCACTAAAAAAAATGATTTCAAAAAAATTAACGAAGCTGAAATAGCTCGTTTTACTTTAAGTCCTCATCATGAACAAATTCAATCTCATTAATCAAAGAATTGTAGTGTGTCTCATATTGATCACGTCGACCGCATCTTTGCTTGGTGGACGAACCCGACAAAGTGTTGTAACTATTAAACGTGCTCACAAGAAAATACCGGTTATTTTTCAATATTATGTAGGAACAAATGATAATCCACTTATATGCCTACGACAACCTATGCAACATACATCTGCGACACTTGATTACAAAAATTTTGCTATCCCTCTTACCGATTTTTCAGGTAATGTATACCCCATATCATTTTGTACTAACCAATGTCAGTTGGCCATAAAAGCAAAAAACAACGATGTTTTTAGCATAAAGCAAACCAACAATGGCATTGTAATCCACAACGAAACAAGAGGATTTTCCACTAGAATACTCAATTGTATGCTTAAAAATACCAATAATTGACATTGTATCCGCTTGTCACTATTCTGAGAATGGAGTTATTAATATTACCAATCGAGGAAGATCATGGTGTTTTTTTTATTAGATTCATCACAAGTTAATTACTCTACTACCTATTCTACGCATCCTTTCTCTTGGCGCCGTTGGTGCTAAATTCTTAATTTTTCTCTTTATTTCTTTTACTGTCATTTTTTATATATCGTAGTATCTACGGTACCGTTTTTTATCGTTTATTTTTATAATACATAAGAATTTCAAAGGATTTTGTATGAAAAAACTTCTATACATCCTTCAGTATGTCATCATATTTGTACACATCAATACATATACAGCTGAAAATCAACTTCACATAACCTATCAC
>Ga0075420_100005973_pt1 | contig 10740 bp, 9 predicted proteins | sample SoiMetdeltSBSDD4_FD_75296 | JGI IMG/M metagenome (GOLD analysis project Ga0075420, IMG submission 75296) | Bulk soil microbial communities from a Populus tree surrounding site in Tennessee, USA - Soil MetaG P. deltoides SBSDD4 | ecosystem: Environmental > Terrestrial > Soil > Tree plantation... | reverse complement strand
AGTGCCTCGATGGCGGTGAGCGCGGAGAAGGCCGCATAGCCGTCGTCGCCGGCGCCCCGGCCGAACAGTTTGTCGCCGCGGCGCACCGGCGTCCACGGCCCGAGGCCGTCGTCCCAGCCGACCATCTCGGGCTGCTTGTCGAGATGACCGTAGAGCAGCACGGTATCGCCGCGCCCCGGCACTTCCATATAGATGAGCGGCGTGCGGTCGGCGAGGCGGAGCACTTCCACGCGCAGCCCCTCGATGCGGCGCGCCCGGCACCAGCCTTCGATCAGCGTGACCGCACGGTCGATGTGGCCGTGCGCCTTCCAGTCGGCGTCGAAGTGTGGCGACTTCGCGGGAATCTTCACGTACTCGCTCAGCGTCGGCACGATCTCGGCGTCCCAGGTCTTCTGCGAGAACGTCAGCGTGGTCTTCGTGTCCATCACTTCCTCCCCGCGCGCGCCCGAGCGAGGGCGGCCCAGACACGCTCGCCTCTGAGCGGCATGTCGAGATGGCGCACGCCGAACGACTTCAGCGCGTCCACGACCGCGTTGACGATGGCCGGCGTGGAGCCGATGGTGGCCGCCTCGCCGATGCCCTTGGCCCCCATCGGATTGAACGGCGTCGGCGTCACCGTCTGATCGACGGTGAAGAGCGGCAGGTCCTCGGCATGGGGCACGGCGTAGTCCATCAGCGAGCCAGTGACGAGCTGTCCCTGGGCGTCGTAGACGACTTCTTCCATGAGGGCCTGGGCGATGCCCTGTGCGAGGCCGCCGTGCACCTGGCCGGCCACGAGCATCGGGCTGATGCGCACGCCGCAGTCGTCGACCGAGATGAAATCGCGCACGCGGGTGTGCCCGGTGTCGCGATCGATCTCGACCACGGCCACGTGAGCGCCGAACGGATAGACGAGCTGCGGCGGCCGGAAGAAGTCGGTCGCCTCGAGCCCCGCCTCGACGCCATCGGGCAGCCCCTCGGCATAGGCCTTCGGCGCAATCTGCGCGAGCGTGAGCGCCCTGGCCGGCACGCCCTTGACCTGGTACTTGCCGTTCTCGAACACGACATCGTCGGGCGCCGCCTCCAGGATGTGGGCGGCCAGGCGTCGCGCCTTCTGCTGCACCTTCAGGCTGGCGCCGATGATGGCGGAGCCGCCCACGGCGAGGCTGCGGCTGCCGCCGGTGCCGTTACCCATCGGCGTGTTGAGGGTGTCGCCGTGGCGGACCACCACCTTGTCGAAGTCGACGCCGAGGTGGTCGGCGATGATCTGCGCGAACGTCGTCTCGTGCCCCTGCCCGTGGGCGGAGGTGCCGGTGAAGGCGGTCACGCCGCCGCCCGGCTCGACGCGAACGACCGCGCTCTCGAACGGACCGAACCCGCACATCTCGACGTACACGGCCATGCCGATGCCGAGCAGCATGCGATCGTTGCGGTCGAGCCGCTCCCTCTGCTCGTTGCGCAGCTTCTGGTAGTGCGAGAGCTCGAGGGCCTTGGTGAGCGCGCGGTCGTACTCGCCGCTGTCGTACTTCTGTCCCGTCGGCGTCGTGTACGGGAAGGCGGCCGGCGGAATGAAGTTTCGCCGGCGGACCTCCTCCGGCGGCGTGCCGAGGTCCTGCGCGATCACGTCGACGAGGCGCTCGAGGTAATACGCCGCCTCCGGCCGTCCGGCGCCACGATAGGCGGCCACCGGCGTCGAGTTCGTGAATACGCACGTCGACTTGAGATCGACGTCGGTGAACTTGTAGACGCCGACCCCCATCAGCAGCGTGAGGTCGGGGATGAAGGTGAAGATCGGATAGGCGCCGATGTCGGCGATGACGTGCATGCGCAGCGCCCGGATGGTGCCGTCGGCGTCCACGGCCGCCTCGAGGTCGGTCACCTGGGCGCGCCCGTGCGTGGTGGAGGTCATGTGCTCGACGCGCGTCTCCGTCCACCGGACGGGCACCCGGTAGCGCTTGGCGATGACGGCCAGCGTCGCGTCCTCCGGATAGATGCCGAACTTGACGCCGAAGCCGCCGCCGACTTCGGGCGCGATGACGCGCACGGCCTGCTGCTCGACCCCGAGCAGGGTGGCCAGATCGTTACGGAGGTTGTGCGGCGCCTGGTGCGTCGACCACACGGTGACGCCGCCGACCACCGGATCCGGCGTGGCGAGCACGGCCCGCGGCTCCATCGGCACCCCGCACAGCCGCTGGCTGATCATCCGCTGCTTGACGACCTTGTGCGCCCTCGCGAACGCAGCGTCCGGATCACCGACCTTGATGTTCGTCTCGTGCTCCACGTTCCGGGCGGCGTCCCCGTGCAGCTGCGGCGCGCCATCCTTCAGCGCGCTGAGCTGATCTCCCACCGCCGGCAGCGGCTGCCAGTCGACGACCACCTCGGCCGCGGCATCGACGGCCAGCGCCTCGGACGCCGCCAGCACGGCCGCCACCGGCTCGCCCACGTAGCGCACGGTGCCGACCGAGAGCGGATAGTGCTTGCGGCCCACGCTCGGTTCCGCGGCGCCCCCACCGCCCTCGGCACTCGGCCCACCGAGCGGGATCGGCTGGCAGTAGGCCTTGATGTCCTGGCCGGTGAGGACGCGGGAGACCCCGGGCCGGGCGGCCGCGCGCGCGACATCGATCCGGCCGATGGCCGCGTGCGCGTGCGGGCTGCGTACGAAGGCGACGTACTGCATGCCCGGGACGGTGATGTCGCCGACGTACGCCGACGCACCGGTGACGAGGCGCGGATCTTCCTTGCGCTTCACTTCGGCGCCCATGAGTCTCGGAGTGGCGGAGGCCATGCTCGAGTTCCTTTCGTGGGGAGTCCCCGGAGCATAGGCATCGTGCGCCGCCCAGCGCAAGGGAGCCGCCGGAGGAGTAAGATGCGCGCGGACAGGAGGCGGCCATGACCGACGATCGTCACACGCAGTTCGACGCCGAGTGCCGCGCGGCCGGCCTGACGCTCAGTGGGCGCGACCGCGAGCTCCTCTTCGACATGTGGGTGGACTGGCTGCCGCACCGCGATCGCCTGCGCGCGGAGGTCCCGGCGCCGGAGGAAGAGCCATGGCGCTGAGCGTCGCCGATCTCGACCTGCGCGGCGTGAGCGAGGCGCTCGGTCGCCGCGAGGTGACCTCCGTGCAGGCGACGGAGGAGTATCTCGGGCGCATCGCGCAGCACGATCGGGTCTTGCAGTCCTACATCACCGTCATGGCCGACCACGCGCTCGCGCGGGCCAAGGCCGCCGACGCCGAGGCCGAGCGCGGCCGCCGACGTGGCCCGCTGCACGGCGTGCCGATCGGCTTGAAAGACCTGATCGCCGTGGCCGGCGTCCGGATGACGAGCGGCTCACAGCTGTATGCGGACCACGTTGCCACGCGCGACGCCTTCGTCACGCGCCGTCTGCACGATGCGGGCGCCGTCATTCTCGGCAAGCTGGCCATGCACGAGTGGGCGTTTGGCCGGCCCGCGACCGAGGGGGCGTTTCCGACCGGACGCAACCCGTGGGACGTCCGGCGCGCGCCTTCCGGCTCCTCGTCCGGCTCCGCGGTGGCCGCCGCCGCCGGGCTCTGCGCCGGCGCGCTCGGCTCCGACACCGGCGGCTCCATTCGCGGGCCGGCCGCCATGACCGGCCTCGTCGGTCACAAGCCGACCTACGGGCTGGTGAGCCGCAGCGGCGTGCTGCCGATGTGCTGGTCGCTCGATCACGTGGGGCCGATGACTCGCGGCGTCTGGGACAGTGCGGCGCTGCTCCAGATCATCGCCGGCGTCGATCCCGACGACACCTCGACGCGCGGCGCGCAGGTCCAGGATTACCTCGGCACCGTCGAGGCGGGGGCGCGCGGATTGAGGCTCGGTGTCCTGCGACGGTTCTACGTCGACGTCCCCGGGCTGCATGCCGATGTCCGCGCGGCGGCGCTGACGGCGTTCGACGTGCTGCGCGCGGAGGGCGCCACGCTCACCGACGTCGACGCGCCGACACTCGATCTCTCGATGGCAGCGTGGGCGCCGTTTCTCGCAGAGACGTACGAGTACCACGCGCGCAATCTTCGTGAGCGGCCGGAGGGTTACCGCGAGAGTCTGCGACCACGCGTCTACATGGGCGCGCTCTTCACCGGCGCCGACTATCTCCGCGCGCAGCGATTGCGCGAGCGCTTCCGTCGCGAGGTCGATGCGCTGTTCGAGCGTGTGGATCTGCTCGTCTTCCCGGGACAGATGGCGCCGGCGCTGCGGTTCGAGGACTTTCCGACGACGGGGCTCGCCACCGCGTCGATGCGCTACACGGCACCGTGGAACCTGCTCGGGCTGCCGGCGGTCGTGGTGCCGTGCGGCGTGAGCGGCGAGGGACTGCCGGTGTCCATCCAGATCGTCGGGCGCGCGTTCGACGACGCCACTGTGCTCCGGCTGGCGCGCGCGTACGAGCGCGTCACCGACTGGCATACCCGCCGTCCGGATCCGGCGACCTGGCGGCTCTGAGGGTGGACGCGTATCGCGCGCTGGTCGACAAGCGCGACCAGCGCGCGTTTCTCCCGAAGCCGATCGCCGAGGAGTCGCTGCGGAGGATTCTGCAAGCGGCGCGGATGACCGGGAGCAGCAAGAACCGAGAGCCGAATCGCCTCGTAATCATCCGCGAGCGGGCCACGCTGCGCGCGATGGCCGACATGGGCGCGTGGGGACGCTGGCTCGCCGACGCCGCCGTCGTCATCGTGATCGTCCAGACCGAGCGGCACGAGTTCGACGCCGGACGCTGCGCACAGAACATGATGGTGGCGGCGTGGAGCGAAGGCATCGGATCGTGTCCCGCCCACCTGCCCGAAGCCGACCTCGGCCGCATGCTCGGCGTTCCCGCCGACGTTCACGTCAACCGCGTGATCGGTTTCGGTTACATCGATGCGGCACGGGCGGCGGCGCCGCGCAGCGTGGCGCGACGCCGCAAGGCGCTCACCGAGCTCGTGCACTACGACCGCTGGTAAACCTCGCCGGCACCGGCGGGTGCTCGTAGGCGCTGAATTTGCACCGGAGGCGCGCGGAGGTATCCGACATGGCCAAGCGCTCTGGAGGCAAGAAGCGAACGGGCGGACGAGGCACGACGCGCTCGACGGCGAAGAGCCGTGGTCGCTCGGCCCGTGGCAGCACCAACAGCAGCGACAACACCGGACGGTCGAGCGGACGCCGGCGGCGCCGCACCGGCAGCAAGAAGACCGGCGGCGCGCGCGGTCGGACAGGCGGCCGCGGGCGATGATGACGATCGTCACCCGCGTCACCCTGAAGGAAGGCAGCGAGCCGAAGTGGGACGCCGCAATGAAGGCGCGGATGGAATCGGCCCGGAATCAGCCCGGGTGGATCGGCGGGCAGCTCGCGATTCCACTCGATGGCCCCAACGCCCGCGTGATCATCGGCACGTGGCAGACGCGGGCGGACTGGGAGGCCTGGCACACCGATCCGAAGTTCCACGAGACGCGCGAGCAACTGAAGGGACTGGAGACACGCTCCAGCGAAGAGTGGTGGCACGAAGTCCTGACGGACCTCCGCCGCGCCGCCTAGCGGAGAAGGCCGCACGGCGCCGCCGCGCGATGGGCGCGACTTAGAGGAGCGGCACGGCTCCGCCGCGCCGCTCCGAACGCTGGGGGGTGTGGGGGCCATCTCGTGGCCCCCCCATGATCTAGGACGCCGCGCGCATCCCCGAGCGCATCTCGAACTCCTCCTGGAGGAACAGCGAGGCGTTCGCGATGCGGGCCATCTTGCCGCAGTAGTAGCAGTGGATGAACGCGGGCTCGTGACCGATGAAGGTGCTGTGACACTTGATGCACCGATCGAGCGGCTGCGGCAGGAATCGCTTCGCCGCGCGCTCGAGCACGAACTCGGGATCGAGCAGGGAGACGACGCGCGCGCCGTTCTTCGATGACGGCAATGCCAGCGCCGGCTTCGTCGTCGGCTTCTTCGTCGCGGACGCCCGTTTCATGGCGGACGCATTGTACATGAACGACCCAGCGCGCAAGTAGCTTGCCGACCGCCCCCGCCTGCGCCATCATCGGCGCCAACAAGTCGAAGCCACGACCATCGGAGCCACCATCTCAAACAGGCCGCCCACGCTTCGAGCAGAGCCTGCGCGCTCGCTACAAAGGAGACGCTCATGACACCACCTGTCGATCCCAACGAAGTCCTCATGACCGGCGAGAACTCGTTCATCCGTCTCAGCCCCGACGGCGGCAAGACGCTGTCCGATCGCTTCAGCCACTGGCGCGTGCTGTGGTGCCCGGACGGCGCCGGCCACGCGCTGTTCGTCGATTCCACGCTGCTGGGCGGGCAGACGCGCATCTACTCGGACAATCCCGCCGTCGCACGCTGGCTGCAGAAGAACATCGAGACGATCCTGTACCAGAAGTTCGCCGACACGAACCTGCCGATCGTGCAGGCGCAATTCACGCGCGCCGGCTCGCCGCCGAATCCGGCGACGGAGACGATCGTGGGCGGCGGCGATCGTATCGTGATGACGTGGTCGGACACCATCACGCCCTTCATCCTCAACGCGCCGCCCGGGTTCCAGAACCGTCCCATCGGCGTGTTCAGCACGTTCTTCCCCGCCCGCGCGGCACGCGTGGAGCTGAACGGCAAGGTCCCGGACGGAAAGGTGTGGCCGGAAATGCGTGGCGATCGCCAGTCGTCGAGCGCGTGTCTGGCCTGGTCCGAGAGCTGGGTCAAGCCGCGCGGCTGACGCGCCACCGGCCGGCGCCAGCGCCCGTGCCCCCGCACGGAGCGCGGACGGCGCCGGCCGTGTCGCGCCGCCTCGGGTGTTACCATTTGCGGGTATGAGCGAGCCCGAAAAGCGCGGGAATTTCATCCGGGAGATCATCGAGGAGCACAACCGCACCGGCCGCTTTGGCGGCAAGGTCGTGACCCGATTTCCTCCCGAGCCGAACGGCTATCTGCACATCGGCCACGCCAAGGCCATCCACATCGACTTCGGCCTCGCTCGCGATTTCGCAGGCCGCTGTCATCTCCGCTTCGACGACACCAATCCGGCCAAGGAAAGCCAGGAGTACGTCGACGCCATCATGGCCGACGTCCGCTGGCTCGGCTTCGACTGGGGCCCGCACCTTCATCACGCCAGCGACTACTTCGAGCAGCTGTACCAGTGGGCCGAGCAGCTCATCATCGCCGGCAAGGCGTACGTCGATGACCTCAGCGCGGACGAGATCCGCGAGTATCGCGGCACGCTGACCGAGCCCGGCCGGCCCTCGCCCTACCGCGAGCGTCCGGTCGAGGAGAACCTCGCGCTGTTCCGGCGGATGCGCGGGGGCGAGTTCCCCGACGGCAGCAAGACACTGCGCGCCAAGATCGACATGGCCAGCGGCAACATCAACCTGCGCGATCCGGTCATGTACCGCATCCGCAAGGCCACCCACCAGCGCACCGGTGACCGCTGGTCGATCTATCCTATGTACGACTGGGCGCACGGGCAGAGCGACTCCATCGAAGGGATCACCCACTCGATCTGCACCCTCGAGTACGCCGACCACCGCCCGCTCTACGACTGGTACCTCGACGCGCTCGGGATCTTCCACCCGCAGCAGATCGAGTTCGCGCGACTCAACCTCTCGCACACGGTGATGTCGAAGCGAAAGCTGCTGCAGCTGGTGGAGGACGGCATCGTGAGCGGCTGGGACGATCCGCGCATGCCGACCATCGCCGGCCTGCGCCGCCGCGGCTACACGCGGGAGGCCATCGCCGACTTCTGCGAGCGCGTCGGCGTGGCCAAGTCCGACAATACGGTGGAGCTGGCGCTGCTCGAGCACTGCGTCCGCGAGCATCTCAACAAGACGGCCGACCGACGAATGGCCGTCCTCCGTCCGCTCAAGCTGATCGTCGAGAGCTATCCCGACGGCCAGGTCGAGTGGATGGAGGCCGTGAACAATCCCGAGGATCCGGCCGCCGGCACGCGGAAGGTCCCGTTCGGCCGGGAGCTGTGGATCGAGCAGGACGATTTCCGCGACCCCGCGCCGCCGAAGTACTTCCGGCTGTCGCCGGGGGCGGAGGTGCGGCTCCGCTACGCGTACGTGGTGAAGTGCACCGGCGTCGAGCGCGATGCCGCGGGCAACGTGGTGGCCGTGCGCGCGACCCACGATCCGGCCACGCGGGGCGGCGACGCCGGCCGCAAGATCAAGGGGACGATCCACTGGGTGTCGGCCGCCCATGCGGTCGAGGCCGAGGTGCGGCTGTACGACACGCTGTTTTCGTCGCCCAGGCCGGACGACCTCGAGGACTGGAAGGCCGGGATCAATCCGACGTCGCTCGAGACACTGATCGGGTGTCGCCTCGAGCCGGCCCTCGGCGACACGGCCCCCGACGCGCGCTTCCAGTTCGAGCGCACCGGCTACTTCGCGGTCGACGGCCGCGACTCGCGTCCGGGGCGGCCGGTGTTCAACCGGACCGTCGGTCTGCGCGACACGTGGGCAAAGATCGAGAGCGCCTCCGCCCGATAGCCCAAAGCTTGACGTTCCTGCCCGGGTTGACTAGGGTTGCGGCGTGTACGCCGCCCATTTTGGTCTGACCGAACGGCCGTTCTCGCTCGCCCCGGACCCGCGCTATCTCTTCCTCAGCGACGGGCACCGGGAGGCTCTGGCCCACCTCGTCTACGGGCTCCAGGGCGGGGGGTTCGTCCAGCTGACGGGCGAGGTCGGCACCGGCAAGACCACGGTCTGTCGGGCGCTGCTCGACCAGTTGCCGCCGGAAGTCGACGTGGCGATGATCTTCACCCCGCGCCTGACCGCGGTGGAGCTGCTGTCGGCGATCTGCACCGAGCTCCATCTGGACACGCCGCCCGGGACCACGAGCGTCAAGCTGCTGGTCGACGCGCTCTCGCGCAAGCTCCTCGACACCCACGCCAAGGGCCGCCGGACGGTCGTCATCATCGACGAGGCGCAGAACCTCAGCATGGAGGTGCTGGAGGAGCTGCGCCTGCTGACCAACATCGAGACGACCAAGGAAAAGCTCCTCCAGGTGATCCTGATCGGCCAGCCGGAGCTGGTGGAGGTGATGCACCGGCCCGAGCTGCGCCAGCTCGGGCAGCGGGTGACGGCGCGCTACCACCTGCGGCCGTTCGCGTTCGCCGAGACATGGGCGTACGTCCGTCACCGTCTCGAGGTGGCCGGGCAGCGGGAGTCGATGTTCACGCGGGCGGCCGTGTGGACGGTGCACCGCCGCTCGGGTGGCGTGCCGCGGCTGATCAACAACATCTGCGACCGCGCCCTGCTCGGCGCCTACGCCAGCGGCAAGCGCCGCGTGACGGCGGCCATCGTCCGGCGGGCGGCCACCGAGGTCCTCGGGCCGGGCCCCGGCCGTTACTGGGTGGAGGCCGGTGTGGCGGCCACCATCGTCGTCGCCGTGCTGGCCGGCGCCACCTTCCTTCGTCCGAACTCCATCCAGTACGTCAGCGACTGGTGGGCGCGTCGCATCATGCCGACCGCGGTGGCCATGGCACCGAGCAACGTCGCCGTCGCCCCGGCGCCGGCGGCGCCCGCGGGGCCGGCGGAGGCGCAGGCGGAGGTCGTGCCCAGGCCGCGGCCTACGCTGTCCACGCACCTCGACGCCAGGACGCGCGACCGGGACGCCGCGTTCGCCAGTCTCTTCGCCATCTGGGGCGAGGACTACGCGGGCCGGCGCGGCGACACCGGGTGTGAGTTCGCGCGGCGGGCCGGGCTCCGCTGCCTGGCGAAGACGGGAACCTGGAAAGTCCTGCGTCGGCTGGACTTGCCCGCGATGCTGACGCTCACGGCCCCGAACGGTGACCGGCACTATGCGACGATGACGGCGCTGCACGACGACGAGGCCAGCCTGGACGTCGCCGGCGAGCGGCTCACGTTTCAGCTGGCGGAGATCGAGCGGTTCTGGGACGGCGCCTTCGTGGCGCTGTGGCGCACGCCGAACCTCACCGCGGCCGACCTGCGACCCGGCATGAGCAGCCGCGACGTGGCCTGGCTGCGCCAGCAGCTGGCGACCGGCGGCGCCGCCGAGCGCACGACGGTCTACGACGACGAGCTCAAGCGGCGCGTCGTCGCGTTTCAGCGCGCGAACGGGCTCACTCCCGACGGCATCGTCGGCGACGAGACGCTCGTGCGGCTCACGGCGGTCGCGACGGACGCGCGAATGCCCTCACTCACGAAGGCGAGGCCCTGAACGTGTCCTACATTCTCGACGCGCTCAAGAAGGCGGCCGAGCAGCGTGACGCGCACGCCCCGGCAATGCGGCGCCTGTTCTCGCCGGTGCCGGAGTTCACGGAGTCGCCCCGCTGGCGGCTGGCCGTGGTGGGCGGCGCGGCGGCCGTGGCGGGAGCGGTGATGGCCGTGTGGGTGCTCTGGCCGGCGCCGCCCGTGGTGACGGAGAGCGCGGTCGCGACGGCGCGAGTTCAGCCGGAGGCACCGCCCGCCGTAGCGCCGGTGTCGCCAGCTGCCCCCGCAAGCGCTCCGACGGCGCCGTCACCTGCCCCGGTCGCGCGTACGGCGCCCAGGCCGCCCGCGGTGGCAACGGCGGTCCCCGACAAGCGCACCACACCGAGACCGGCCGTTCAGACGCGGCAGGCGCCGGTCGAGTCGGTGGTGGCGCCGACACCGGCCGGTGCGACGCGGCAGGCGCCCGTCGAGTCGGTGGTGGCCCCGGCACCGGCCGTTGCGACGCGGCAGGCGCCCGTCGAGTCGGTGGTGGCCCCGGCACCGGCCGTTGCGACGCGGCAGGCTCCGGTCGAGTCGGTGGTGGCCCCGGCACCGGCCGTTGCGACGCGGCA
>Ga0075420_100005971_pt1 | contig 10745 bp, 8 predicted proteins | sample SoiMetdeltSBSDD4_FD_75296 | JGI IMG/M metagenome (GOLD analysis project Ga0075420, IMG submission 75296) | Bulk soil microbial communities from a Populus tree surrounding site in Tennessee, USA - Soil MetaG P. deltoides SBSDD4 | ecosystem: Environmental > Terrestrial > Soil > Tree plantation... | reverse complement strand
CCTGCTGCGAGAACTGCACCGCCATCGGCGTCACGGCGATGAGCCAGGCCGCTGCGACCGCGGCCCGCTCCCCGGCCAGGCGGTGCGCCAGGACCGCCGTCGCGGCGATGACGATGGCGCCGAGGATGACCGACGGCAGCCGGACCGCCGCCTCGCTCTCCCCCATCACCTGGATCCAGAGATGCAGGAGCCAGTAGTAGATGGGGGGGCTGGAGTCGCGCGCCAGGAGCGCCGGGATCTCGGAGAAGGCGTGCCGGGCGATGGCGACGCTGTTCGCCTCGTCGAGCCAGAGGTCGTGCCGGGTGTAGCCGTGCAGGCGCAGGACATCGCCGAACAGCACCGCCGCGGCGATCGCCAGCAGCGCCGGGAGACCGATCGACCTGGCCGCCGGCGCGGCCGGCGTGCTCGTCGCTGGCAGGGGATCCGAAACGGTTGTCAGGCCGGCATGCTCCGAGAGACGCGCTCGCGGCGGCGCGGTGGCGCGGATCCTACATCGGGAATTGCGCCGCAGACCCGGGTCGGTCCATGCTACGCGGCCACGGGAGGACACCAGGCATGAAAACGCGGATCGTCTCGGTCGTCGTCGTGTTCGTGGTGGCCATGCTGCTCGGGTTCGTGGTGCACGGCGTACTCTTGGCGAACGACTACGCGCAGCTCCCCTCGGTGATGCGTCCGCCAGACGAGGCGCAGCAGGCCTTCCCCTGGATGATCCTGGCGCACCTCCTCATCGCCGTCGGCTACACCTGGATCTACGTGCGCGGGAAAGAGCCGAAGCCGTGGCTCGGGCAGGGGGTCCGCTTCGGCCTGGCGGTGGCGGTCCTGTCGGTGATCCCGATGTACCTGATCTACCACGCCGTGGCGCAGTTCCCGCTGAGCCTGGCGCTCAAGCAGATCGTCTTCGACACGATCGGCTGCATCGTGCTCGGGATCGTCGTCGCGCGCGTCAATCGGTGACCGGCGCCGCTGCCGCGCGCCGCCGCGGAGCGCTACGGCCGCCGGGCGGTGATGGCGAGCGCCAGCATCGGGGATCGCATCGGACGGTCTCCGAAGGCGCGGGCGAACTCCACCGTCAGGATCGGGATGATCTCCGCAGGGGTGGGGGAGCCGCGCTCGACGATCTGGTTGAAGACCGGGCTGCCGGCGATGAGGCCGGTGGCCGCGCTCTCCGCCGAGGCGGCTTGCCCTTCGATGCGCACCGGCGTGATCGCGATCTCGGTGAACCCGGCCTCCGACAGGAGCGTCGTGAGCGCCTGCGGGTCGTGATCGCCGAACGGCGTCTTCAGGAAGGGCGGCGGGTTGCTCGGAAAGAGACTCGCCAGCACCTCGTGGGTCAGGGCGCTGGCCGGGTTGTCGTGGAGCGATCCCCAGGTATTGAGAAGGTACGTCCCCCCCGGCGTGAGGACGCGCCGCACCTCGCGCACCGCCTTCGGCTTGTCCGGCATGAACATGAGCCCGAACTGGCAGGCGACGGCGTCGAACGACGCGTCGGGGAACGGCAGCGCCATCGCGTCGGCCTGGCGGAACTCGATCCCGTCGATCCCTTCGAGCCGCCGGCGCGCCACCTGCAGCATCCCTTCGTTGAGGTCGGTCGCGATCAGCGTCGCGGTGGGCGGCAGCCTCCGGCGCAGCCGCCGCGTCAGGATGCCGGTGCCGGCGGCGATCTCGAGGACCCGGAAAGCGCCGGCCCCCGTCGGGATCGGCAGGCGCGCGGCCAGATCGTCGGCGTACGGCTCGAACAGCAGCGGGCCCAGGTGCGCTTCGTAGAGATCCGGGATCGACCCGGCGAATTTCGCGTCGCTCGATGACATGGCCTGCTCCCTCGATGTTGCGGGCGGAACGACCGTCAGCGGCGGACGCTCGCCTTGCTCTCCGGCGCCCCGTCCGCCTGCAGCGCGGTGATGGTGACCTCCTCGATCCGCCAGGCGACGATCGTCCGGTAGACGTCCCTCTGCAGCAGCGCGCTCTGGGTGAGGGGCCGCGCCTTGCCGGCGCGGACCGGCCCCGCCAGGACCACCTCGAGCACCTCGTACTCGTCCCGGTCGAGCGCCTGCACGACGATCTGCACCGACTCGTCCATGTCCAGCGTGTTCTTCACCATCACCTTGACGCTCAGCTCGAGGTCGCCGTCCGCGTTCGGCCCGTCGAGCACCTTGTGCTCCGGGGCGGCGATCTCGATGCCGAGGCGTGGTGGAGCCGCGATCGAGGGGACGGCGAGCATCAGGACGAGGAGCATCAGCACCACGGCGCGCATGGCACCTCCCGAAGGGTCGCCGCCATGATACCCACGAATCAGGGTTCGGACGCCCCGGCGGCGGCCGCGCCGGCCGGCTTGCGGACGAACAGGCGCTTCAGGACCGGAATGAGCGCCAGGAGTCCGACGAGAAGGAACTTCTTGAACGCCAGGATTCCGAGCCAGAGCGCCTTGAAGAGCCCCGCCTTCACCGCCGTCGCGCCGAGGATGAGCCCGGCGACGCCGTAGGCGGCCGCCTTGTCCTTTCCGGGGAGATAGTCGGCGTAGCGGTGCCCCTCGTTGAACTCCACCGCCGCCGGCAGGGCCGCGGCCTGCTCGCGGACGGTGGCGAGCTGACCCATCGACGCGACCGCGTTGAGGACCAGCACCCCGCGTCTCCCGAGGATGCGGATGTTGTAGTTCAGCGTGTGCTGGTCGCTCCCCTCGAAGTTCAGGTCCTTCGCCCAGTAGAGCTTGTGGGTGGCGGCGTCGTAGTGCGGCGGCTCGGCCCAGCCGACGAGCGTCATCGACCCGAAGCCGGCTTTTTTCCGGCGTTCGTTCTCCGCCTTCATCCCCTCCTGCATGTCCTCGAGCAGGTCGTCGTAGTCGATCGAGGCGGCATCCTTGTCGTCCACGTAGCCGTCCTCGTCGAAGCTGATCACGACCCCCCAGCCGTCCTCGGAGAGCGGGCTCGTGTCGCGCGGCACCAGCATCCCGAGCACCCCCTGGGCCGCCTGCGGGGGGTTCCCCCACGCCTCCGTGAGGAGCCGGCGGCTTCCTTCCGGCGGAATGAAGCGGAAGGTCTCGGGCAGGTGCAGGGTGGCGAGACCGTCCTCGAGCGTGATCGTGCCGGTCTGGTAGCCGAGGCCCGCTTCGAACTCTTCGGCGCTCACGGGCGACCCCCCGGACGGCTCCTGGGCGAACGACGGTGCGGCGACGCTCATGATGACGACGGCGAGGACCGGCAGGGGACGGATCGTCATGTCTCCTCCTCCGTGATCAGTGGGGACGGGCCAGCTTGAAGTAGGTGTGGATGACGCAATGTCCCTTCGAACAGGCGGGGAAAAGGGTCCGCCCGCCGAAGTCGGCAGTGCAGGCGGGTGCGGTGACGACCTGGATCGTCCCGTTCCACTCTCCCGAGAGATCCGCGAAGGGGCCGGGGTCCTCGCCCGCGGCCGGAGGCGGCGCCACGAGCAGCAGCAGGCTCGGGAGGGCGGCGGCACGCACCCGCCGCAGGACCTCGGACATTGAAGCGGAGTCTATCCGAAACCGGGCGCGAGGTCGTCGCCCGCCGTGCGACGCGGCATACTCGCGGTCATGCCACGCAAACGAATCGTCGCACTCACGCTCGCGGCGCTGTCGTTCGGCGCCGCCCCGGCATTCGCTCAATCGCTCAACGAACCCGCTCTCATCGTGCAGAGCGTCGTCTCCGGCCTCGAGCAGCCGACCAGTATGGCGTTCCTCGGACCGGACGACATCCTGGTGCTGCAGAAGGCGGACGGTCGCGTCCGGCGCGTCACGGGCGGGGTCCTCCAGGCCGCGCCGGTCCTCGACGTCGCGGTCGATTCCCTCAGCGAGCGCGGTCTCCTCGGGATCGCGGTCGATCCCGATTTCGCCGTCACGCGGCACGTCTATCTCTACTACACCGAATCCTCGACCCCCCTCGACACGACGGGCGAGGCGAACCCTCTCGGCAACCGGATCTACCAGTACGACTGGGACGGATCCGCGCTCGTCAACCCGGCGCTCATCCTCGATCTGCCGTGGTCCACCGGCCCGAACCACGACGGCGGCGTCATCGCCTTCGGCCCCGACGGCTTCCTGTACGCCGTGATCGGCGACCTCAACCGGAGCGGCAAGCTGCAGAACATCCCCCTGGGGCCGGATCCCGACGACACGGGTGTCATCCTGCGCATCGACACGAACGGCCTCGGAGCCCCCGACAATCCGTTCTACACGCCGGCCGAACCGGCGGCGCGCATGAGCCGGTATTTCGCCTACGGCGTCCGGAATTCGTTCGGGCTCGCCTTCGACGCGCGCACCGGCGATCTCTGGGACACGGAGAATGGCCCGAACAGCTACGACGAGGTGAACCGCGTCATCCCCGGGTTCAACAGCGGCTGGAACCGGATCATGGGGCCGGACTCGCGTGACCCGCAGGGGATCGGCGACCTGTGGGTGGCTCCGGGATCGATCTACCGGGACCCGGAGTTCTCCTGGTTCATCCCGGTCGCGCCGACGGCGCTGGTGTTCCCCGAAAGCCCGATTGTCGGGTGCGCGCTGCAGCACGAGCTGCTCGTCGGCGACAGCAACTGCGGGCAGATCTACCGCTTCAAGCTGAACGCGGCGCGCGACGCGCTGGCGCTGAGCTCCGCGCCGCTGGTCGATCGGGTCATGGACAACGCCACCAACCGCTGCCTGGACGAGGTGGGCGAGATCGCGTTCGGCCAGTCGTTCGGCTCCGTCACCGATTTGGAGAACGGGCCGGACGGGATGATCTACGTGGTGTCGATCACGACGGGGCGGATCTTCCGGATCGCGCCGCGCCCCGGGTTCTTCCCCGACGCCGACGGGGATGGCGCCGACGACGCCTGCGACTGCGCGGCGGGCGACGCCGGCGCCTACGCGGCGCCCGGGGAGATCCCGCGGCAGCGGCTCCTCGGCGCGGCGCCGCACACGGTCTTCTGGGACAGCCGGACCGGCGCCTTCGGCCCCGGCACGACCACGACGATCGTCAGCGGCCTCGCAGGTGGTCTGCGCGCGAGCGGAGGCTACGCCGGCGCCTGCGATCTGGCGGTCGGCGTCGCAGGGACGTCCTTCGTCGATCCGCGCGCGGCGCCGCCGGTCGGCGAGGCGTACTACTACCTCGTGCGGGCGCAGAACTCCTGCGGGCAGGGGACGTTCGGCGACGGCACTCCGGTCCCCGATCCGCGCGATGAGCTCGACACCGGCACCAGGCCTTCCTGCGGAAGCCCTTAGGGCAGTCGAATCGGCGGCCCGGCCTCGGGGGGAAGCGAGGCGAGGGGGAGGCCGAGCAGCTCCAGCATCGTCGCGGCGACATCCGCCTGGTGGACCGTGGGAGCCGGTCCCACCACGCCGCGATCGGGCGTGTCGGGCCCGATGATGGCGATCCAGATCTCCTCCGACCCGGCGATTCCTTCGCCGTGGTCCACCCAGTCCTTCGGCGTCCGGCCGCGTCCGTGGTCGGTGGTTACGACGAGCGTCGTCCGGTCCCGATAGCCGTCGAGCGACTGCAGCGTCTCCCACAGGATCCGCATGTAGTCGTCGGTGAGCCGCAGGCAGTCGAGCAGCCGGTCGTAGCGGCGCGCGTGCGCCCAGTCGTCGGTCTCGCCGAGCGCCAGGTACAGCACGCGCGGCCGGCGCGCCTTGAGGTATTCGAGCGCCAGGTGGAAGGTCGGCATGTCGGTGCGGTACCCCTCCCACAGCGCCATGACGTGCTCCTGGTAGTCGCCGAGCGCGTCCATCGCCGGGTTCGACAGGGCGGGTGGCACGCGCGCGTAGCCGGCGTTGGCGAACAGGTCGTCCGGTTCCGAGGAGGCGAACAGTCCGAGCGCGTCCCAGGTCGAGAAGACCGCGACCTGCTCCGGGCGCAGGCCGAGCCCGCGGCGGATCGCCTGCAGCACGGTCGGATAGGGATAGCGGCGGGCGTCGTTCGTCGTCACGTCGGGATGGAACCGACCGGTCAGCAGCTCGAGGTAGCCCGGCGCCGAGAATCCGTGCGGGTTGCGCAGCGTCGCCCGGCTGCCGCGCCCCGCGTCTCCCAGCACCACCCCCTGCGGCGCGAGCGTCCCCCAGAAATAGGGCCACAGCGCCTTCCGGCGCGCTTCGGCATCGTCCCGCCAGTACAGGCGCCGCGCCCGCTCCGGGTCGTAGATCCCGGAGCGCTTGCTGCGGCCGAAGGCGACGACCGGATCCATGCCGCCGAAGACTTCCTGGACGCGCACTCCGTCGAGGGTGAGCAGGACGAGGTTCTCGGTCCGGCGGTCCGGCACCGCCGAGGCGATCGCCAGGCCGAATGCGGCGAGCGCGGCGGCGAGCGCGGCGCGCCCTGATGCCAGGTTTCCCCCGATACGACTCATGCAAACGCATCATTCCGCGGCCGTTCCCCGGGAGTCAACGCGGGGCGTATACCGCGCCGCGCAATGCGTACGCCTTTCTCCGACCGGGTTCTCGGGGGTATTTCTCCTTGTCGGCTCTCGGGGATCCGCCTACAAAAGCGAGCGATTGATACATAGCGCCGCGGAGTGGCTTCGGCGCGGGGGCACTGGAACCGACCAGGGGGCACAGGAGCACCGTCAGAGGAGGCCCCCATGAGGGCGTGCGTAGTGGTCGTCGCGCTGGTGATCAGCGCGTTGCTTTGTACGGCAGTTCACGGTCAGGAAACCACTAGCGGGACGATCGCCGGCAAAGTCATCGACCCCGCCGGAAAACCGATCGCCGGCGCCATCATCATCGCGCAGTCTGATTCGGGTCCGCGCACCGCCACCACCGACGACGCGGGGAACTACGTCCTGCCGTTCCTCCGTCCCGGCACCTACACGGTGCGTGTCGAGGCCCCCTCCGGGTTCAACACCGCCCTGCAGGAAGGGGTGATCGTCGGGCTCAACCAGAGGGTCCCGCTCGACTTCACGCTGACCCCCGGGAAGGTGGAGGAGATCACCGTCACATCCAAGCCGCTGATCGACTCCACCTCGACCGCCAGCGGCACCAACATCCGCTACGACGAGTTCGCCAACTCGGTCCCGATCGGACGCTCGTTCACCGACACTTACGGAGTCGCGAGCGGCGTCGTCAGCGGTCGCGGCACCGGTCAGGGGAACTACTCCATCAGCGGCGCGTCGGGGCTGGAGAACTCCTACCTCATCGATGGCGTCAACGTCACCAATACCGGCTACGGCGGGATCGGCGCCTACAACATCGTCTACGGATCGCTCGGCACCGGAGTCACCAGCGAGTTCCTGGACGAGGTGCAGATCAAGACCGGCGGCTTCGAGGCGGAGTACGGCCAGGCGCTCGGCGGCATCATCAACACCATCGTCAAGTCGGGGACCAACGACTTCAAGGGGAGCGTCGCCTGGTACGCGACACCGCAGGGGGCGACGTCCGACTACACCGTGACCGAGCTGCAGGCGGGCGCCGCGAGCACCGTGGAGCAGGGGGTCAACGACTTCGCCTTCCAGGTCGGCGGCCCCATCGTGAAGGACAAGGTCTTCTATTTCATCGCCTACAACCCGGTGATCACGACGACGGGCCGGGAGGCGCAGACGCTCGCGAACCCGATGTTCGCCCCGGCGGAGGCCGGCGTGGCCGTCTTCGACGAGACGGCTCCGACCGGCTTCGGTGTGCCGGCGGCGCTGGCCTTCCCGTCCGCCGGCCGGACCCTGGAGCGGCGGCGCCAGGCCAACAACTACGCGGCCAAGATCAGCTTCCAGATGACCGAGAACCAGAACCTCGAGCTGACCGCCTTCGGCGACCCGGCGGCCGGCGACATGGGGCCACAGCGCGACATCGCGCCGCTGTTCGGCGACTTCGCGGACGGCGGCGGGGAGAGCAGCGTGCGCTACGGGTCCAACAACCTGGCGCTCAAGTGGAACGCCATCGTCACGCCGCGTTTCTTCCTGGAGGGGATCCTGGCGCACCATGACGGGTTCTTCCGCGAGACGACGGGGCTGAACCAGTACCGCTACATCGACTACCGGAACAACCTGGAGTTCCGCCGGGGCGCGACCACCTACACCGATCCGGTCCTCGGGCCGACGCCGTTCACCGCATCGGCGACGCTGCCGACCGAGGGGGGCGTCGGGTTCATCACGTCGCAGGACGACCAGCAGACCCAGGCGATCCTCAAGCTGACGAACACCTTCGAGCAGCACGAGGTGAAATACGGCGTGGAGTACGACACGATCCGCTACCGCGAGAACGCCGCCTACACCGGCCCCTCGTTCAATATCCAGCTGCCGGTGTCGTTCTACGATCCGGCCACGCTGACGGTGTCGCCGGTGGACGCCGATTCGGACGGAACGCAGGACTTCCTGCCGATCGCCTCGCGCGGAGGGGCGATCGTCCAGGTGCGCAACGGCGCCGGCGCCGACCCGACGGTGGCGTTCGACAGCGCCAACAACTTCCGCGTCACCCGGGCCCGCATGGGACCCGAGCTCCCGTACACCAACGCGAACGAGTGGAACGGCTTCGTCCAGGACACCTGGTCGATCACCTCGCGCGTCTCGCTCAGGGCCGGAGTGCGCTACACGCAGGAGACGATCGACGGCGCCGGCACGTTCACGCTGCCGTTCGCGACCTCGACGGTGGAGCAGGAGGTGACCCCCGGCAACACCGTCGAGAGCCGCATCTTCACGCCCGGGACCTCGACGTACACGCCGAACTCCTACACCTTCGCCGGCAACTGGGCGCCGCGCCTCGGCGTCTCGTGGGATGTTCTGGGCAGCGGCCGCAGCCGCCTGTACGTGAACGTCGCCCGCTACTTCCAGCGGGTCCCGAGCGACCTCGCGGTGCGCGCCTTCAGCAACGAGGTCGGCATCAGCCTGCAGGAGTTCAACACGCGCGACCTGAGCGTGCCGCGCACCGCCGGGACCGACGGATGCGTCGACAACGGCGGCACCGCGACCACCACCTGCGCGACGTCGTTCCCGGTGTTCACGCAGGGGGTCGATCAGACCAACGTCGTCGGCGGCGTGAAGCTGCCGTACGAGGACGAGATCTCCGGCGGCTACGCCTTCGAGCTCAACGACTCGTCGTCCCTCGAGGTGCGGGCGATCTTCCGCGAACAGGGGCGCGTCCTCGAGGACACGCAGGTCAATGCCATCGAGCAGATCCAGAACTTCTACTACGGCACCGCCTACGGCTATCCGTACGATCCGTTCGGCGGCTCGCCGGCCACCCCGGCGAGCACGACCTTCCCGGCCCGCACCTTCGGCACCTACTCCCTCGCGAACCCGGGAACGCCCCAGATCCCGCAGGGGCTGGCGCCGGGGATCAACTTCCCGAAGCCGGAGCGCACCTACAAGGCGCTCGAGGCGATCTACACCAAGCGGTTCGATCCGCACTGGTCGCTGTTCGCCAACTACCGCCTGGCGCGGCTGGAGGGGAACTACGAGGGGCTGTTCCGCAACGACAACGGACAGAGCGATCCGAACATCACGTCGCTCTATGACTTCCCGAGTTCGCCGTTGATGCAGGGGCAGTTCATCAAGGGGCCGCTGCCAGCCGACGCCACCCACGTGGTGCACATCTTCCCGTCGTACGTGTTCGACATGAAGCTGCGGGTGGGGGCGAACGTGTCGTGGTCCTCGGGCTTCCCGCGGACGTCCATGCTGGCGCATCCGATCTACCAGAACGCCGGCGAGATCCCCGGGATCGACCCGGTCTACGCCTACTGGCAGGACGACGGGACCGGAACGCTGGCCCTCGCCACGACGAGCGACCTGTCGAGCGCGCTGGCCGATCCGAACGCCATGAGCAATATCTTCCTGAGGTCCTACACGCCGGTGAAGCGCGGCAATCTCGGCCGGCTGCCGGACCTCTGGACTCTCGACCTGCACGCCGACTACCCGATCGCGGTCGGCAAGACGAGCCTCGCGGTGATGTTCGACGTCTTCAACGTCACCGACGAGGACACGGTGACGAACTTCAACGACAACGTCGAGCTCACCGCCGGCGTCACCGATCCGGACTTCACGGCGCCGCTGACCTACCAGGCGCCGCGGACGGTGCGCCTTGCGGCGCGCTGGTCGTTCTAGACGGACTCCCTCGCGGAGGCCTTCGGGCCTCCGCCCTCGCCCCCTGCGGCGGTCGGCATGCCCCGCAGGGGTTCGTCTTTTCGTCCGGGGGCCCGGACAGGCTCCCCCGTTGGCGCGCTGATACCATAGGGCCTCCATTCCGGAGGAGCGCGGGTGCCCGACGAGAAGTCGATTGCCGATGCCTTCAGACGCTGGGGATACCTGGCCGCTGATCTCGATTCGCTGGGACGGCTGCCGCCGTTCACGCATCCGGAAATCCTGGACGTCGCGCAGGGAAAGACGGCCGCCGCGGCGGAGCGCTACCGCAAGATCTACTGCGGGCCGATCGGCGCCGAGTTCATGCACCTGCGCCGCGGCGAGGTGTCCGACTGGGTCGCCGCCCGGATGGAGCGGGAGCCGCGGGCGCCGGACCGCCCGGCGATCCTGAGACGGCTCGCCCAGGCGGAGCTGCTCGAGCAGTTCATGCACCGGCGCTGGGTCGGGAGCAAGCGCTACTCCCTCGAGGGATCCGCCTCGGTCCTGGTGGCGCTCGACAACATCCTCGACGAAGCGGCCTCGGCCGAGGTCGCGCTCATCGCCATGAGCCATCGCGGCCGCCTCAACGTCGTGGTCAACATCGTCGGCCGCGCCCCCGGCGATGTCTTCGCCCGGTTCGAGGAGGGGGATCCGCGCGCCTTCCTGGGCGGCGGCGACGTGCGCTACCACCTCGGGGCGACCGGCGAGTACCGGACCGTTTC
>Ga0075420_100005970_pt1 | contig 10746 bp, 6 predicted proteins | sample SoiMetdeltSBSDD4_FD_75296 | JGI IMG/M metagenome (GOLD analysis project Ga0075420, IMG submission 75296) | Bulk soil microbial communities from a Populus tree surrounding site in Tennessee, USA - Soil MetaG P. deltoides SBSDD4 | ecosystem: Environmental > Terrestrial > Soil > Tree plantation... | reverse complement strand
CAAGCACTAGTGGAACTACCTCAGGTGTTGATCCAAGAAACCCTTACAATGACCCAACACTACCATACTATAACCCAGGATTAGGTAAGGGAACTGACACTATGCAGTCCATAGAGAAACCTTCACAATCTTCTTCCACAAACGATGCTTTAACTTGGAATGACAAAGGTATGTCTCTTTATAATTCAGATAAATATGAAGAAGCTATCAAAAGCTATGACAAAGCTATAGAGCTAGATCCAAATCTTGCTATGGCTTGGCATAACAAAGGTAATGTTCTCTATACTTTAGATAGACCTGAAGAAGCTATCAAAAGCTATGACAAAGCTATAGAGCTAGATCCAAATCTTGCTTCTGCTTTGTTTATTAGAGCATCTATCAAGGCTAAAAAAGGTGAAACTGAAAACGCTTTATCCGATCTGAAGAAGGCAATTGCAATTGACAAGGAGTACATAGAGTCGGCCAAACAAGCCAATGACTTTGAGAATATAAGAAATGATGAGAGATTCAAAGATTTGATAGTGAAATGAAAATGCATGATAAGGACACTTGCAATTGTTAAAGTCGGAACATGAAATCGGCAAATATTGAAGATGTGAACTCACCAATGCCTATCAAAAAATATCTCGACTGCTTAATCATGTGACAATAGAATAGCCTACAAATTGAGCATCTAAGAGACAACAGTGATAGAATACATGACACTGTTCGATCTTAGGGACATTTCGATAGGCTGCTAAATTAGGGGGCATAGAACGTTAAGTTTGGGACATTATATACTGTTAAATCTTCGTGTGATCGCTAGCGATATTGAACACGAATTTCGTGGAATGGCCCAAGATTGAACGGCGTCATAATAATAATGAATTAGCAAAAGAGGGATTAGAGGATCACTAGGAACAAAAGATTTTCATGATGTCGAATTCCCAGCGACTCCAGTGTATCGTTATGGATCGCGAATTTTGAAAATGTATAATGTAAACCTGAAAACCTTGTCGTCAAAGGTAGAATGCATCTATCTATCAGACGATGAGGACAACAACATTTCAAGAGGCAAAAAAGATATCATAAATATTTAACCTGATAAATTTCGGCAATTGATGCGTAAATTACTATTTTTGACTCTTGTTGCTCACCACAATCCTGATTATATAATGAATTAACAATTCCTGAATAATGGTAATGTTCGTAACCTGACTTTAGAACTCTCACTTCGTTATACAAACGAGGCAGCAACCACCCCAAATGCGTTTACAGATTATCTGTATTTTTTTGAGAACATATTTAACGAACGATGATTACCTTATTTTAGGCGCAGATGAATATCCATCTTTCTCTACATATGAAAGGATTTGTAAGTTCCCGGCTTACTAGTGAGATGATAATAATAATTATAATAATCTACTTTGCGACTTTCTTCTACTTCTCCTTTTTCTTCTTTGCCCCAAATATTGGGGCAAAGGTGTATGCGCAGGTGGATAATAATAGTAATGATAGTAGTACACTCATACTAGAGGACATGCGTTCAATAATGCGTGATCAACAACGTGATATAACTTCAATTAGGAATACATCTTCTGTAGAGGCTGGGGCTTTGACTCAGATGGCAGCGTCCTCAAGTAGGTTAGCTATACAAGCAACCTATACTTCGTTGAGTGTTTTTTTCCTGGGTATTGGTTTGGTGGTATTTGGACTAAGTCTGACGACTAGGAGTTCTCCCCAAATTGGCAAATACTTCACTATAACAGTATGGGCATTGACTATCCCTGTAATTGTTTTAATTGGTTCATTCCAGTATGGGGCAATAACCGGTAATAATCTGTTGGGAGTTTTCGGAAGTAACCCTTTTCTTCTTCTCTCTTTTTTAATGTATATTCCAATAGCTATTGTCGTCTTTCTACTATTGGCACAAAAGAAGATTATGCATATTCATGAAGTACAAGCAGCACATGCAGCTAAGGTAACACAAGAAGCGCATGCAGCTCAGGTTCGAGCACAAGCAGCAGCAGCACAGGAGTCTAGCCAAGCTTTAAAGGATCCATATCAAGAACTTGAGAGATTAGGTAGTCTCAAGCAACAATGCTTAATAACAGACGAAGAGTTTGAGAAGCTCAAAACGCGATTACTCTCGAGCATTTAAGAGTAACGCGGAAACCGTAGGTATGAAGTCAAAATCCGCGCAAGGCTTTCCTCCTACTCATTGACTATCACCATCACGCACATACATATTTTACTTCCTTCACTCCACTAGGAAAATTCCTTGCACACATTAGCATGACAATAGGCCATGAACAGATTGAACAGAAATAGATAAACCTTGCCTCATCAGTCCTTCTTATATGTGGTGCCTCCTTCTGTTACACCACCACCGCCACTGCCACCGCTCTTCTGCATTCTTCCTTTTCGGCCATCTAATATAACTATCATTGTTCCTGCAATGATTGTGATAAAGCCTATTGCCATTAATATCCCGCCCGCGATGACTAGAGAGAAGGTGCTGAGCGATATATCAAATAGCTGCGGCCGTTCTCCGCTCTCCACGAAAGAGCTTGCAGCAGCTAGCAATGGTACATGGCCAAATACACCGTAAATTGTAGCATTACTTGCTCCTGCATTGGTTATATTAAGAGTATATTCGCCAGTATTTTGTGGCTGTAAAGTAGTAAACAGGTTTGCAGAGAATTCATTGTTACTTACAATCGTCCCAGATGGATCTATAACGGTTGCATTCAATCTCGCTTCTCTTTGTTCTCGAGGTAGCTGTAGTTGCTGTTGTAGTCGCTCTTGTAGTCGCTGCCCCACCCCATCGCCTTCATCTGCTTCTTCTCTTCCTCCTAGCCTTTGAATATGGATTGCTTCAGTTATTGGTTTTGAGATATCAGTTACTTGAGTTGTTGCTGCTTCTACTGAACCACCTGGCTCAATTGAAACTTGGTTGATAAAAGAAGCTCTTTCTGGTTGAAGTGCACTAGTGATTGTATTAGCCAATTGGACACCCCATACGACAGCTAATATAATTCCAATAATGAACAATGCTTCCCCTGCAATCAAGATAATAGGTCCTCGTTTAATCATGCTCTTCTTTTTTCTCCGGGATCTTGTGTGTAGATGTTTCTCTTCGGAGAGAGGTTTATTATAAACCCTCTCCTGCGCCTCTAGCTAAAACTCTAGCCAAAATTCCTAGAATTGAACCGCCTATTGGAACCGCAAATGGTATCAAAATGGCATGAGCCTGCTGCGCATCAATATTGTTATTATTATTAGAAGGTAAAGATACGATTAGAGAGTGAATTTGTCTTACAACTGCTGAGGTATGCTTTCGACTTTCTATTCGGATAAAAAATAGACTCTATCTCTCGGCTCTTGTGTGCAGAGACAAAATGTTATCGAAACAAGTCAAATACTTCCTGCTCTCTTATCTCAAATAGGAAGTGAAATGTAGCTGGTTTCATTAACAAGCAGTACGATCCTTGACTCCCTTCTATGGGGTTTTGTTGCCAGTGTACCTTTGATTGCAGGTGCAGTCCTTGCTTCATATGTTAATGTCAAAAAGAGCATCATAGCTTCTATCATGGCTTTTGGTGCGGGAGTGCTCTAGCAACTCTAACCTTCTCTCTAATCGAAGAAGCATACAACCTTGTCAATGACCTTTGGTCTGTAGTTTTAGGCTTTACATTTGGTGGGTTATCATACAGTGCTGCTAACTAGATTTAAAACAAAAAAAGCGGCGGAGGTACAAAACACAGGAAGCGTTCTCATGGTGAAAATGCAGGTGGAGGAAAGGATACTTCTGGCATTGCGCTAATGATAGGTTCTCTTATGGACGACATTCCAGAAAATATGGCACTTGGGATTTCTATAGCGGCAGGAGGAGCTGTCAATATAGTTATAATTGCTGGTATATTCATTTCTAACTTTCCTGAAGGTTTGGCTTCTTCTCAAGGTATGAAGAATAGCGGAAAGAGCAAAACAAAGATGCTACTTTTGTGCCTTGTTGTCGCTGCCATTGGAACAATTTCTTCAGCTATTGGCTTTTCCGTATTGGCAAATGCCAATAAAGATATTATATCTATTGCATTGTCTTATGCTTCTGGAACTATTTTGGTTATGCTCGCAGAATCAATGATTCCTGAAGCATTTGAAGAAGGTGGAATGAATATAGGGCTTGCTACGGGGGGCAGGCTTTATGGCAGCGTTTATCTTGGGCACCTTGGGTGGATGAACGCAAATCTAAGTCTGATAAAAACTGATACTAACTAGTGTATCAGGAAATAATACGAAATGGAAGAAGAAGAGGAAGAAGAGTACGGTCAATTCTAGTACGAGCAGGAGATGATTCAAGAAGGCCGCAGTCAGTAGCCAAGAATATTTCTACATAATACCCTCAACGAAAGAAAGGAAGTTGTAAGTAGGAGTCATATACTACTGCCTCTTCATGTGAATCCTAGCCTCAGCTTCTGGATCCATATGTCTTTCACCGACAAGATCAATTACTACTCTCTCAATAATCCCCCCAATGAATTGTGCGCCAGCCTTGTACTCTTCACTAACTGGTGAGGCTGTATCGCGTCCTATGTCAAAACCTTCGTCGGCAGAGTAGCGGAATGCTACTGTACGTGGAATTTGGTCTTCACCTACTTTCTCATCGTTTATGTATATTTTACCCATGCCACCTGCACCATATTTTTCTTGACCAGTCTTTTCGAACTCGTAGCGTAGTTTTACTTTCTCACCAACAGGTACATCTTTTGTAGATCGTATATAGGTCCTCTTGCCCAAGTAGTTGTAGCAGAATACCAAGCGACTATCTTTGATGTAAAGAGAAAAGCCCATGGAGATGCCACCCATTGCGCAGATAGGGCCTTCTGCTTTACCATCATTACTACCACGATGTCCAGCTACAGCAGGTATCTTCACCTCAGCTGTAATCGTGAATGAGCGATTCAGGGTGTGTGGTGCTGTACCTTCTGGGATTCTTACGGTGCCAGGATAATATACAAATGATGTTTTTTCCTTCTGTAGCATGGCACGTGCCAATAATCGCTCATGCAAACGATCATCTAATGGCAATACATTGTACTTGCCTGCTTCAGCCCACCAGAGTTCTACCAACTGTCGCAGTTTATCAGGTTGTTTTTCAGCTAGGTCGTGACATTCAGAGAAATCTTGCTCTACGTTATAGAGCTCCCATTTATCTTCGTCAAAGCTCCACTTTGAACCGCTTTCCCACGGAAGTCTACCATGGAATGTAACTGCCTTCCATCCTTTATACCATAATCCTCTATTGCCAAGCATCTCAAAGTACTGTATTTGTTTTGTTGTAGGGGCATTGGGATCATTAAAGCTGTAGAACATGCTGACACCTTCTATTGGTGCTTGAGTGTAGCCACCTATCTGGGATGGTGGCTCAACTCCTATAGCTTCTAAGACTGTGGGTACTATGTCAATAGCGTGGTGGAACTGTGTTCGGATCTTGCCTTTGTCTTTGATTTCTTTTGGCCAATGTACAATGAGGGGATCTTTCGTACCACCGTAGTGCGTGTATTGCTTGTACCACTTAAATGGAGTATCACCTGCCATTGCCCAGCCAACAGGATAGTGGTTGTAACACTTTGGGCCACCAAGCTCGTCTATTCTTTTCATATTATCTTGTACAGTTTCGGGAATCATGTTGAGAACTGACATCTCGTCGAAAAGACCTGTAAGTGTGCCTTCTGCGCTTGCGCCATTGTCAGAGCATACAAATATGAGTGTGTTTTCTAGTTTGCCAACTTTCTCCAAAAATTCTATCATTCGTCCAATCTGATGATCAGTATGGCTCAGATAGCCAGCATAACACTCCATCATGCGAGCATACAACGTCTTTTCGTCAGCAGACAGATCATCCCATTTTTGTACTCCTTCATTAGGTGGTGATAGTTCTGTGTTCTGTGGTACAATTCCCATATTCTTTTGTCTCTTTAATGTCTCCTCTCTTACTTTATCCCATCCTTTGTCAAACTTTCCCTTGTACTTGTCAATCCATTCTTTTGGTACATGGTGTGGAGCATGGCATGCACCAAACGCTAGCCACAGAAGCCAAGGTTTCTCTGGAGCTACAGATTCGTGGTTGCTGAGAAACAAAATTGCCTTATCAACCAAATCAACACTTAGATGGTAGCCTTCTTCTGGTGTCTTTGGAGTTGCAGTTGGGTGATGGTCCCAGAATAAAGAAGGGTACCATTGATTGCAATCTCCACCCATAAACCCATAAAAACGGTCAAAGCCCATCATCTCACTAACTGGCCAGCGGTCAAATGGTCCCTCAGGTCCTGTGTCCGTATCTGGTGTGTCATGCCATTTCCCTATGCAATAAGTATTGTAACCGTAATGTCGTAGCATAGCTCCAATAGCAGCCTTTTCTTTTGGCATTTTGCCATTATATCCTGGAAAGCCCGTAGCTAACTCTGTAACGTTGGCCATTCCTACTGAATGATGATTTCGCCCTGTGAGCAAGCATGCCCTAGTAGGAGAACAAAGCGCAGTAGTATGCCAGTTGTTATATAGTAGCCCATTCGCAGCTAATTTGTCTATATTTGGAGTATCTATTGGACCCCCATAGCTACTGAGCCATCCAAAGCCTACATCATCTAATATGATGTAAAGTACATCTGGAGCATCAGCTGGTGCACGAGCTGGTTGCGGCCACCATGGCTTTGATTCATCCCAAGTGCGACCGATAGTACCCTTGAATTCAGAACTTCTGACACTACTCATAAATATATATATATGAAGTTCTTCGACCTGCTATTTAAGAGGTTAGAATCATTATCAACAATAATCTCAAAGTTGACAGAGCCCGATAGCTAATCTATTTTAGCAACGGCACGGGGTTGACTTAATAAAAAACATTATAATTCTGAAGAAGAGCATAACAATAGTAACTCCGTTTCCATTGTCGCAAGCCCCGATAACGTCATAATAACGGAATTGGTTTTTTCTAGTACTACCCCTTTTGCATTTCATAAGGCTATTCTAGCCTGCAGACCAAAGGAATTGAGACAAAGGCATTTTTGGATACAATGCAACTACAACGCTGGTTTCTCAAAAGACTTTTTATATATACAAAATAACCTATTGAGTTGATGTTTGAAAACATTCTAGTCGCAGTTGATGGCTCCAAACATTCTGATGCTGCGTTTGATGTTGCATTGGATATAGCCCAAAAGTATGGTTCCCAACTATTTGTACTCCATGTTTTTCAAGGTGGGACGGGCGGAGGTACACTTGTCTCATCAACAGATGAAGACGATAATAGATCTATAGGGCAACAAGTTCTTAATTCTTATGAAGAAACAGCCAAGGAAAGAGGTCTTCAAAATGTCGAAATGCTTTTGCAGGAGGGCGATGCAGCAAAGAGGATTATGGAAACTGCAAACGAGATAAAATGTGGGTTACTGATATTAGGAAGTCGAGGCAAAGGAGGCTTCAAGGATTTATTGCTTGGAAGTGTTAGCCACAAGGTAACAAGTCATGCAGACTGCCCAGTCTTAATAGCGAAATAATATAACGCCCATTTTCAGACTGTTCAATATTCTTCAGGTGCTCGCTAGTGATATTGAGAAGTGTTTTGTCAGATGTACCGAAGGTTGAACTTGTCAATAAGTCATCGATGATAAAATGATAACCAGTTATGATATGTGCTACTATTATTAGTATTATATTAGTGTCTTGAACATGTAACCACCCTTTTCCATACAGGAGAACACGCACAAGATTAGTGGGCACAAGAATCTCTTTGCTTTTAGAGGCGCTACTAAGGGCGTTTTAACTGTAAAAGGTAATATTGCGATGAACGAAAAAGTTTTTCTGTGGCTGAATTTGCAGGATTAGAGCTCCACGTTTAAAGGGAAGCGATTGGGGCTTCAAGGTTGTGTATGTACATCTTTGATGCAGGGCAGTTCACATGTTAACTTTTTGACACAAAATCTGGGTTCAGTGGGATTTGGTCTTGTCACGGTATTTAATGGGTTCAGATGCATCCTGAGCTTTTTAAGTCTTCTTCTTATCAGAGCTAGTTCTGAGTTCCTCAAACGATAATTCAGTTCTTTTTGAATCGTCCAGCTAAGCCATTATCTAACTGCCTTGTGCAAAATCTATCATAATATATCACATATGACTTGATATTTTCAGTACTGTGCTCAAGTCAGTAATCCGCCTTTCTTTACAATTTTGCCATTAACTCTGCCTTGAGCTTCTGAAACTCTTCTTCTGTAATGATTCCTCTTTCTTTCAGCCCAACTAATTTCTCCATTTCTAGGATTGGCCCGGAAAGGTGTGCTGATTGATCTTGCACAATCCCTTTTTGTTCCACTAGGAGAAAGATAACTATTGCTATAGGAATATACAAGAGAAAAGAGAGAAGAGAATAAGGCTCCTCACTCGTTGAAATTATCGAGGTGCCTGTTAGTACTCCGTACTGGAAAAGACCAATTAAAATAATTACAGGGATAGTCAACGCCCATACCAGTATAGTCATAGATCTGCCAATCCGTGGAGCGACCTTAGATGTCAATCTTAGTCCAAATACTACCAAACCAATACCCAGGAAAAAGACACTTAATGCAGTATAGGCTCCTTGGGTAGCTAACTTTGTGGAGACTGTATTAATATCCTTCAACTCCTCAAGCTGTAAGGATTCCATATTCTTGATTAACTCAACCTGTGCAGATGTCATATTGTTGATTGAAGCTATATCACGTTGTTGATCACGCATTATTGCACGCATGTCCTCTAGTATGAGTGTAGTACTATCATTACTATTATTATCCACCTGCGCGTACGCCTTTGCTCCAATATTTGGTGCAAAGAGGAAAAAGGAGAAGTAGAAGAAAGTCACAAAGTAGATTGTTATAATTATCATCATTTTATTAGTTGGTGGAGAACTTACAAATCCTTTCACATGAATTGAACGATGCAGATTCGTCTACACCTATAATACAAAGATCTCCATTCTCTAAATGTGTTCCTAAAAAGACCATTATTAACAATCTGTAAAAAAACGTATTTGGTATGAGGTTTGCTGCCACGCATTTTTGTATTAAGAAATGAGAGTTAAAAAACCAACAACGGTCTTTTGCTAACTTTAGTATAATTATTTTTTAAAGATCATTAGTTCTCTTGCATATATTATATCCAGAAGGGATGTGATATTAGTGATATTATTTCTTCTTGTATGTATGGTTGTTTTTCTGTATGTTTTGTGTATGTCCTTTCTATCTGTGCCTATCTTTTCTTTCTATCGTTTTGTTTTTGATGCATCACAGGTTATTATATAATTACTTTCTCAAGAGGTGTTCTAAATGTCCACCTATTTCCTTTGATAAGGACTATTCCAATACTAGCATGTTTGGCTTCGGCTTTCGTCTTGTATGCATGAAAAAGTTGTTACACTTATTTCCTGCATAGATGTATTTGTGTATTTGTAAAAGTGAAGAATGTTCTTAGAACAGCAAATGGAACCCCGATTTCTTGCTACACGTAAAGACATGTTCACAGTCATACACACATTTTTCTAGGGTCAGGCACGAATCAAGACTCTATCTTCGCAGGTTCAAGTTAAAGAATAGATAGATTGACTTACAATTGTGTAGCATAATAATTGTAAAAATAAATACAAGAGAATTTTATACTATCCAACATTTAAGTAATTCTTATAACATAAGGATGCGGGATGTGAGCGCTAATGTTATTTCCTAAATTCCTTCTGATTGGTTCTTCCATAGGGGTATTAGCGCTTGCGTTAGTGGCGGCACCACTTTTGTTGACAACTATGTCAATAAACTCTGTCTTTGTAAGCGGAAACAATAATGCCTATGCGCAGCAGCAAACAGCCCAGCCATCTTATTTCATATCAATAGTTCCAGGCCCAGATTTTGAATCTCCAAGCCGCTATAACCCTCCGAATGTGGCGGTCCCAGCTGGCACTACCGTGGTGTGGGTCAACAACGACCAAGGGCAAAGGCACACAGTCACAAGCGGTACACCTGACAACAACACTGGCCTCTTCGATTCAGGCGATATGCCATTTAACGCTCAATATCAGCTTACATTTCTCAGTGAAAATAACATGATAGGGGAATTTCCTTACTACAACAAATTGCATCCTGAGATGACTGGCATAATCTCTTCCAATGATGAAGTAGTGCAAGGCCAGAGCTTTGAATTCAGGTCTGGAACCGGTCCTACACTTGATGTAGCCAAGAACAATAGGACGCTTCTGTCGTTTACCCCAATTGGCATGTCGGTAGATCAGGACGAGCCAATGTACTACAATTTCTCGATAACAAGGGATAGCGATAACGAAACTATATTTGAAAATGAATTCGAAGTAGAGGACAACCATTTTGAGGTAGAGCTGATACAGGCTCCTATTGTCAGCGAATTCAGGGGTTCAACAACAACAACAGGTAACAATACTGCAATCTGGTTCGGACCTGATGTTTCCATAGATTACACAGGAGCTTATCATGCTGCAGGCAACTTTTTCTCTGAACCAGGCAACTATACGCTGGGAGTGGAAATGACCAGGATAGGATCAGACCAGCCGCCGCAGCAAATGATGGACGAGTTCAGTATGAACGTAGTTTCAGGTGCACCAGCTACCAATGCAACCACAGCCGGTAATGCAACCACAGCCGGTAATGCAACCACAGCCGGTAATGCAACCACAGCCGGTAATGCAACCACAGCCGGTAATGCAACCAC
>Ga0075420_100005964_pt1 | contig 10748 bp, 9 predicted proteins | sample SoiMetdeltSBSDD4_FD_75296 | JGI IMG/M metagenome (GOLD analysis project Ga0075420, IMG submission 75296) | Bulk soil microbial communities from a Populus tree surrounding site in Tennessee, USA - Soil MetaG P. deltoides SBSDD4 | ecosystem: Environmental > Terrestrial > Soil > Tree plantation... | reverse complement strand
ACTCGCTTCACTTCCGCTACCAGGCCTTTGTCGGAGAGATCCCGCTCGATGAGCGAGAAACTCCTGAATTGCCGAGCGTTCTCGAGATTCGATTCCTTGATGGCGCGGTCGTAGAACGGGTCGAAGTTGTCGATCCCAATGACGTGGTGTCCCGATTCGAGGAGGCGATCGGCTAACGAGGAGCCGATGAACCCCGCGACGCCGGTAATGATCGTGGTGGGCATCAGCTACACTGCGGCCAGCACGCGCGCGTACGGATCGACATCCGCCATCTCCTGGACAGTGCCGTCGCGGACCGCGTCCAGATATGCCGCGAGACGCCGTCCCGTCCGGGTGGAGGTCCCGACACCTTCGGCGCGCGCGCGCGCGGCGCGGCCGATCGATGCTCGAGCCTCCGGCGAGCGAACCGCTTCGCGAAGCGCTTCGCGAAGCTCGTCCACATGCTTGGCCTCGACGAGCCACCCATCCACTCCATGCGTCACCACTTCCGGATGACCGGAGACGGCGGTCGTGATCGGCGCGAGACCACTGGCCATCGCTTCCAGCAACGCGTTGGAAAGACCTTCCCAGTGTGACGGAAGACAGAACAGGTCGGCGGCACGGTATCGGACGGCGAGCTCGACGCCGGTGAGGCCACGCTCCAACCTCACCGCAACGTGAGGCGCGCGACGACGCGCCTCGGCGTGGAGATCGAACTCCGTCACCTCGCTCTGTGCCGCCCCGAGCAACACGATGCGCGTTCCCGGCGCAGGCGGCTCGATCGAGCCGAGCGCGTCGAGAAGATCCAGCCATCCCTTTCGGACGATGGTGTCACCGGCGCAAATGATGACGAAATCTCGCTCCTCGAGCTTCAGCGCGCTTCGGACCGACGTCCGCTCCGCCTCATCACGCGCGGGACGGAACCGGTCCAGGTCGATGCCGTTCGGTATCACGGCGACAGCGCCCAGAGAAGCGCCGGCGACCCGCTCCGCTTCCCGCAACAACGCGCGACACACACCGGTCACCAGAGTTGCGCGCAACACACAATCACGAAACGCGCTCAACGACTCCGGCGATCGATGCGGCCAGATCCAGACGTCGTCTCCACGCAACTGAACGACGTAGGGCAAACCCGTGAGGCGCGCCGCGTCCGCGATGGCTGCTCCGTAGGGAAGCGCGAACTGCACCATCAGCACATCGGCGCGTCGGCGCCGTGCCTCTCGCGCAGCCGCCACGGCGATGCGTTCGCGAATCGGGCGATTGAACCACCGGCTGGGCACGCGATTCTCGTAGCGGAGATCGCGAACGGGAATCCCTTCCATGGTCCAGTGCGGGGGAATGCTCAGTGCCTTCTCATGTCGCCACGCGCGCGCCACGCGCCAGACAAGCGGAGGATACCAGCCGTTAGGTACTCCGACGGACACGTCCCACCCCGCTTCGACAGCGCCGACGAGCTGCCGGTGGGCGAACGCGCAGTGATGAGGTGCACCCGGCCGTGGATAGCACTCGGTGGTGACGTACAGTCGTTTCCCCATCACTGCCGTCGGTGCGCCGATCGCGCCACGCGACGCGATCGCGTGCTAGGCCCGCGCTCGTGCACGAAGCACGTGCGTTTCGCGCCGTCCCGGGACGAGCTCGATCCCCTCGAAACGGCCCTGCAAGACCGCTTGTGCCGCGGCGGCCGTCATTGGGTTGAGCAACACCGCACCCCCAAGCGCCGACAGGCCCTCGCCACTGCACCACGACGGGCGGCGATCGAGCATGCGCGCAAGCTTCTCTGGCACCGCGACGCGTGCATCCAGAAGACGGTCGAGCGTCGTGCGATTCGTCGCGGTGAAGGGAGCCTCCACGACTTCGACGACGAGCGTTCCGCCTGGCCGCACGCGCTTCGACAGAGCGCGCAAGGCGTCTTCCGGAAAGCGACAAGCGCCCAGGGAGGCGCCAACCCACAACGCGACGTCGACCGGCGGACCATCGGTCCAGGGATCTCCCTCGGTCGCGCGCGGCGAGCGGCCATCGGCGGGTGCCAACCTGACCCGATCCGGCGGCAGGCTGGCGTCGAGGATCGTTGCCTCGGGGCGCGACTCTGCCAATAGCTGCGACACGGTCGCGAGGGGCGCCCGCGGGCCTGTCTGAGCGAGTGCGGCTCGGAGCCTGCTTTCGAACGCGATGCCCTTGCGGACGAGCCAGCGCCGCTCGCTTTCGCGCCAGAACTCGCTCTGCTTCAGGACGGGCTCGCGAACCGCGGCTGTGGGGAACCCGGCGCGCAAAGCGCGAATGAACACTTCCCCACTCTCGATGGTCCGATCGACGCTCGCGAACCCGAGGGATCGCAGGCGGTCGGCCACGCGCTCGAAATCGACGCGATCGTTTATCGTCGGGCTCAGGAGGTCGAAAAGCTGGTGCGCGTCTTCGTGAGGAAACCGCCGCCGCAGCTCGGTCAGTTTCTCATCGAATGACAGCGAAGCAAGCTCCTGGCGCAGCCGCTCGAGGCGCGCCTTCTCATCCGCCGACCAGGAGCGTGTACCGTACAGATAGAGGACCAATGCGCCGGCTTCGCCCACCAGCTCGGCGATGTTCGCCAGCGCCCGATCGGTGTCTCCCGTATGGTGCAGGACACCGAACGAGTACACGAGATCGAAGCGTCGCCGCGCGAGCTCCGGTGGCGGATCGAGCAGGTTGACGCGCTGCGTCTCCAACGCTGGCCACGACGCGCAAAGCTCACGGGTCCGCGTCAGCCCGGCCTCACTGTAGTCGACGGCCGTCACGCGAGCGCCGAGCTCCAGGAGAGCCCGCGTCCATCGTCCCTGCCCGCAGCCGGCATCGAGCACACTGCGGCCGGCGAACCATTCGGGCGCGATCCCACACAGCTCCTCGGCCAGCAGACGCGCAGCGTTGGCGTCGAACCAGGGATCGCCCGGCATGAAGTCGCCCGCCGGCAGGTTGGCCCACTGCCAGTCGAAGCTGGCAAGGGTCTGCTCCTGCGGGCTGACGGTGACCGAGCTGCTCACGCTTTCTCCGACGATGCAAGTCTGGCTTCTACGAACATGATGTCACGAAGGTTGATCCAGAATCCGATGCGTCGGAAAAAACGCTCGCCGAGTGCGCGAAGGATCCCGGACGCGATTGTCCCGGCAGGACCACCGCGCAGTCGCAGAGAACCGAGCACGTTATACAGCGTGTGGTAGTACGCCGTCGTTTCGATCCGCGTGACCCTCATCCCGACACGGTCGATCACGCGTCGCATTGACGCCCGGGTGAAATAGTTGACGTGGGAGGGCGGATGAATCTGCCTCCACCGCCGGCCTCGAAGCCTGGCGTTGAGCGATCCGAGGTCACCCGTGGTCAGAAAGAGCGAGCCGGTGGGCTTCAACAGGGAAGCCACGCGCGCCAGGACGGCGTCGGGTCGGCCCACATGCTCGATCGTGTCCCACATACAGATCACATCGAAGCGTTGATTTCCGAAATCGGCTCGAAGGAGATCCGTACAGCGCACATCGAGACCGGTGAGCTTGCGTGCGTGGGCAACCGGACTAGCACAGACATCAATCCCGACCACCGGGCTGAAGTGCTTCCGGGCCTCGTCGAGAAAGAAGCCGTAGGCGGATCCAACCTCCAGCAGGGAGCCGCGCAATTCGCGACTCCGACCCATTTGCGCCAGATGACCTCGCATCGACCGGCGCAGTGACTGCTCCTCGCCGAGGTAGTCGGGGTATTCTTCGCCATTGAAGTACGCATCGTCGTAGAGCGCCAGCAGGGCGTCCGGGTCGTCCTGTGACGCGTAGACGAAGCCGCACTCGGGGCATTGGTCGAGCACCTCGAGTATCCGTGTCGGAGAGCGGGTCGCTCCGCACACGCCGCATCCCGGCGCCGAGACGAGGGAGCTACTCACCGGTGGAATCCGGCTCGGGCGGGCGGAATCGGCTCATCACATAGGAGGGCCTTGCGCGCACTTCATCATAGATACGGGCGACGTACACACCGATGATTCCCGAAAAGACGAGGCTCACCGAGCTCAACAACAGCGTCACTGAGATGCTCGACGCCCATCCGGGGGGTGTGCTCTCTCCGAGAAGCAGCCACGCCAGGATGAAAAGGAGATACAGGACGCTCAGTGCGAGTGCCCCGGCACCTAACCAGAGTCCGAGATGGAGCGGCAACCGCGAGAAGTCGAAGAACGCGCGAGCAAAGAGGCTGACGAGCTGCTTGAGGCCATACTGCGATGTGCCGGCGGCGCGAGGAGCGGCCACGTACGGCACCACGCACTGCCGAAATCCGACCCACGGCGTGAGTCCACGATATAGCCGCGCATGCTCGGGAAGTCGCCGGACCGCGTCGAGTGCTTCAGCGTCGAGGACTCGATAGTCCGACGCGTGCGGAATGATCTCGACTTCCGATATGCGGCTGATGAGGCGATACGCGACACGCGTGAGGACGTCGCGCCAGCGGGACAACCCCTCCGTGGTCAGCTTCCTCGTATGTACCACATCATATCCCTCCGCCCACGCCGCCAGCAGGCGGGGAATCATTTCCGGAGGATGTTGGAGATCGGCATCCATGGTGACGATGACGTCGCCGTCGGCGTGATCGAGCCCGGCCGTGAGCGCGGCCTGATGCCCAAAGTTTCTGGAGAGAAGAATGTAGCCGACGTGCGGGTCGGATCGATGCAGCGCCTCCAGCACGCCAGCCGATCGATCTCGGCTGCCATCGTTGATGAAGACGATGCTCCAGCTCACGCCGCTTCGATTGAGCACGTCCGCCAGGGCTGCATGGGTGCGAGGGAGGACGGCTTCCTCGTTATAGGCCGGAATCACCACGCAGACCCGCTTACCCGTGAGCGTGCGCGCCTCCAGCGGAAACGGCATTGGAAGAAGCGGCTCGGCTGCATGCTCCACCGGCGCTTCTGGGTTCCGCTCATGTCCCCGCGCGTTGGTCGATTCCGGACTGACGATACCGCTGCTCAGGGTCACGATGTCTGGTTTTCCCGGAGGGACGTGCGTGAGTGAGAACGCCGCAGCGCGGCCGCGCTGCAGGCCTCGCTCACAGTCCGACTGATAGAAAAGTCCGTGCCCGACGCCACAATGACCGCGCCCCAGGTGCGTGCATGCGTGCCCCCATTCCGCTCATCCCGGATGACTCCCGTCTCGCCCTCCCGGACGCAGTCAGTTGTGAAGTACAGGGGTCCCGCGGGCTCGCGACCCGTCAGCCATTCTGCCGCCGGACGGACCGTGAAGGACTGCACCGCCGCTGAGCTGAACGTTCCCACCACCGCGGGCGCGACAACAAGAACCCCCTCACCCCACGAGCTCGCCGGAATCTCAACCGTCATCTCCGCGATGCCGCGCAGCATCCTCGCCCCCAATCGCACGTCAGACAGGTAATCTCGCCAGGTGAGCAGGAGCCACGCGACGGTCAGCGCAGTTACCACTCCACCCCAGTGAGGTGCGACCCGCGATAGCCGCACAACGAGCAAAGCAAGGGCGACGGCGAGTGCGAGGCCGGGCAAATAGTACATTCGCGAGAACGACGCAAATCCGGGATACGCGAATCCAATGGGCAGCAGTGAGGCGTACGCCGCCACAAGATACGTCAGCGGAGAATGCTCCGGCGGTCCCAGGATGGCGCTCGCTGGTTCGCGCCGGTTCACCTTGGCGGCCCGTGCTACGAATACGCCGATGGAGATGACGAGCAGCGCCGCTGAGAGCGCGGCAATCACACCAACAGCCGTGGTATCCCAGGGCATCCAGTCGCGCGTACCGACGAACTCCGCAAACCGCCACACGAACTGTTTGCCGAACGCGACCCAGAGTGACACCGCAGCGCCGATGACATCGGAAGGCTCAATGGCGGAGCCATCGCTCGCAGCACCGGCACGCCGTTGCGCGTAACCCGTCCACAGCATGGCGACCATCCACGCGAGCGCGACCGCGATCGACACGCCCGTCGCCATGACCACCTGCCTTGTCAACGCTCGGCGACGCGTGGCGAAATACGCGCACATCACCGCAAAGGCAGGGATCATGAGGAGCGCCTGCTCGTAGAGGGCGTACGTGAGAAGCTGCGTCGCGGCGGCGAGGACGAGCGCTTGTGTGCGACGGGAACCATGCATTGCCCGGGCAAACAGCGCGCATGCCGCGAGCGCGAACGGCGCACTCAAAGCCTGATGTGCCGTACAGAGCAAGGTCCACGCTTCGCTCGCCGGGGGAATCAACAAGAAAAACGTCAACGCCACGAGAGCGGTCGGTGTGTCGAGCTTCAAGGCCTTCCGCATGACAGCGTACGTCAGGCCGAGCGTGAGAACTCGCCAAAGCCCCACCAGCACCGGTACCGGGATGTCACTGACCTGGACGACCCACGCGAGAACCCCAAGCACGACCACACCAAGGGGCCTTGCCGCCGCGCCATACTCCGTGAGCAGGAAGCGGATGCTCTCGGTCGGGGCGGTCGTGAGGAGCCAGTAGTCATCCGCGAGAGGCGGGATCTCGCGAAGGGCATCGATCCCCGCCACGAGCCCCAGCAGGATGACGGCAGATACTATCGCGATCTCGGCACGCCGATCGCGCGTTACGGAGTAGACGGCCGCGCTCCGCGACTGAGTCCGAGCCGCCGCGCCACCGCGACTGCACCAGTGATGACAGTGTGGCGCGCGTGGTCGAGCACGAGACGAAACGCGAACTCCGGGCATCCGTTCCGCAGAAAGACGAGCGCCGCCGACAGCAATTCCGGCCAGCCTCCCTCGACACTGCGATAACTGACATGCCACCGGGTGGGCCCTGACCAGAGATGCTCCCGCAACAGGGTGCGCTGCGCAGGATTGAGGGCGGCGCTGTGTCTGGAGACCCGCAAGAGACCGGCATGCTGCGCGGCATAGTGAGTCAGATGTCGGTTGCCCATGAGAGAGCCCGAGCGCACACGGATATGTGCAAGCGGCTCATCGAGAAACACGAACGGTGAACGGGCCGCCAGCTGGATCCACACCCAGTAGTCTTCCACTCCATGCAATGAAGCATCGAACCCACCGATCTGATTCAGCATGGACCGCCGCGCCACCATCCCGCATGTCGCGAGGAAATTCCCGCGCAGGAGCTCGTCGAGAATGAACCTCGGCGGGCCCGCCGTCCCCGGACTCACCAGTCCCAGCTGCCGCCCCGACCCGTCCTCGAATCGAAGCGACGGATGGTAGATCGCCGACGCTCGATCGCCCCAGCGGTCGATCGCCTGCGAGACGCGTTCGAGCTTCTGAGGAGCGAACAGATCATCGCTGTCGAGGAAGGCGATCCATTCTCCGCGGGCAGCGGCGAGTCCGAGATTTCGACATGTCGAAACGCCCTTGGGCGCGTCCGCTGGCCGTCGAAGGATGGCGGCGTTCAAACCCCGCCCCGCAATCGATCGCTCCGCGACAGCAACCGTGTCGTCCGAGCTCCCATCATCGACGATCACGACCTCGAAGTCGCGATGGGTCTGTGCGGCCAGTGAGTCCAGCGTCGCGCTGATAAATGCCGCCGAGTTGTACGACGGTATCACGACGGTGAACCTCGGCGCGGTCGTCACCGCGAGAGCCGGCGGAAACTCTTCACGAGTCCGCGTGGATCGTGACGACGGGTGGCCTCTTTGAGCGTCGATGCCCGGCACCAAAGAACGTCATTCCACTCCAACGGCTCGCCGCGGGCGTCCTGTCGTTGGATGCGATCGAGCGGGGCGTATTGCTGCGCGTTGATTCCGGCCACTCGCGGCTCCAGCCGATGCAGGTACACCGCGTCGGTCGCGGGCGCGTCGCGAAGCAGCTCGCGGATCACCAGCGCCTCCTCGAAGTAGTTGCCATCGATCGTCGCGAGGTGTCCGGGGCCCGCGGGCGGAAATACGGCGAGATGCTCCAGTGGGAAGGTCTCGCGCGGCGGTTGGGCCGGCATTGGGTTGGGCCAGCGTGCATGAAGCAGCAGCCAGACGAACCGCTTGATCAGATGGCTCAGCGGCGGCCGCGCGCGGCGAGGCGTGGCCGGGTACGGGGGCCCGCCGTGAATGCGCACCCGCGCTTCCGACGGCATCACGTCGTGAATATGGACGAGACAATCGTCGCGAAGCCGCGGAACGACGTCGGAGAGGTACCACTCGGTGATCTCGAACGAGTGCAGCGTATCGATGAAGAGGAGATCGAGGTCGTCGCTCACGAGTCGCGGGACGATGTCGCGGCAGTCGCCATGGTACAGCTGAACCACGTCGCCGAGGCCGCGCTCCCTCAGCCATCGTCCCGCGGAGTCCAGCGCTCGCGCATCGAGGTCGACGGTGTGCAGGGTGCCGACGCCGTTGCGCTGCATCGCCAGCGCGGAAAACGTCGTCGAATACCCGCTGCTCGTGGAGAACTCGACGAGCTTTCGCGGTCGCGTCGCCCGCACGAGGCAGTACAACACCTGGCCCGACAGCCAATCGTACTGGCCCAGGGTCGGAAACACAGCGCGGTCGTAGCGCGACTCCGGCAGGAATCGCAGATCGCTCAGCTCGTCGCGAAAGGCAATGACGGACTCGAGAATCAGGTCCTCGACGCGTGCGGAGGAGATCCCGGTCGTCGGTGGTGTGGTTGCGGTCACGACATCTCCCAGTTCCAGATCGGTGACACAGCCCCCTTCTTCAAGGCGAGCGGAGGCGCGTCAGGGGCGGACTTTTCCTCGACGACGAGCACCGCAGCCTCCGGCACGTGGTCGATCAACTGCCCGCCCGACAGAAGTGCAACTTCCAGGTAGTACGTTCCCGGTCGGAGCCACGGCTGTTCGAACCGGACGCGCGCGGTGCCGGACGTACGGGTGGGGGCCAGACGTGCGCCGGGAGTGTCAACGCTGTGTGTGGTCAGCACATCTTCACCGCGGTCACTACGGACCCCAACACCCACGACCAGCTCGGGAACGGGTCGTCCGAGATCGAAATCGATGCCGACGTGGAAGCGCTCGCCGAACTCGACGGTCCACGGATTCCTCCGACTCTCGACGTCGGGAGACCGGTCGATGCTCATCGCTGCGATCTTTCCCATGCCGGTGATCCATCCCCCGCGCGCCGCCGCTCCAAGGTCGATCCGGGCCGATGTCTCCGTCGCGTGCGCCACGCCAGCAGCCAGGTATTCTCGAATGATGTGATCCGCGGGACCGACATCGCGCACGCGTCCCTGATCGAGCCACATGACTCGCGTGCACAGTGATTCGACCGCCGACATGTTGTGGCTCACGAAGAGAGTCGTGCGACCGCGCTGACTCACATCACGCATGGCGCCCAGGCATTTCCGCTGAAACTCCGCGTCGCCAACCGCCAACACCTCGTCAATGATCATCGTATCGGCCGCCAGATGTGCCGCGACGGCGAAGGCGAGGCGGAGCTGCATCCCGCTGGAGTACCGCTTGATCGGCACATCCACGTACGGCCCAACGCCGGCGAAGTCGACGATCTCGTCGAAGGCGCTGTCCACGGCTCGCGTCGACATGCCCAGCAACATGCCATTCAGATACACATTCTCCCGCCCGGTGAGATCGGGATGGAAGCCCGTCCCGACCTCGAGCAGGCTGGCGACATGTCCCCGCATGTGGACCGTTCCTCGACTCGGGCTCGTTATGCGCGCCAGAATCTTGAGCAGCGTGCTCTTCCCTGCCCCATTCCTGCCGATGATCCCGAACACTTCTCCTTCCGCCACATCGAAGGAGACATCCTCGAGTGCCCGAACCTCAACGCGGTCGCGTCTCCCGATCTCGCGTATCCGGCTGCGCCACCCCGCCTGCTGCGGGCCACGCGGCTTGGGAATCCAGTAAGACTTCTGAACGCCCCGCGCCGCGACGGCACCAGTGCTCATACGACGTCCACGACGCTTGCCTCGACGCGGGTGAAGTACCACGCGCCGATCACCATCGCGCCAAGTGCCACCACGAAGGACGAGACGAGCAAACGTGGGTCGGGGAATGGGAGCCCAAGCACGGAGGAGCGAAAGATCTCGATGAACCCGGACACCGGATTAATGGCCACGATCCAGCGCCAGTCAGGCGGCAGCAGCGAGTCCCGATAGAGCACTGGCGTGACGAACAGGCCGATCTGCAGCAGAAATGGAATCGTGTGCTGCACATCCCTCCATCGGGCGTTCACCGCCGAGAGGAGCGAGGCCAGGCCAAACGCGAGCACGACCACGCCGACCAGGGCCGGGATGGCGAGGAGCACTCTCGGCCCCGGGGGAACTCCGAACGTCGCCATCGCGATCACGAGCAGCACGAGCCCGACCAGCACGTCGAGCAACGCGGACGCCCCCGCTGCGAAGACCAGGTAGATCCGAGGAAAGAAAATCTTCGTGATGAGCGCCTGATTCGCCGACAGCGCGATTGCGCCGTCCGAGAGGATCTTCGCGAACACGTTCCACGGCAGGAGCCCACAGAGCGCAAAGACCGCGTACGGGACGCCACCGGACGGAACCTTCGCGATCATTCCGAAGAGCAAAGTGAACACGGCCACTTGCGTCGCCGGTTGGATGATCGCCCACAACATTCCCAGCCCGGCCTGCTTGTAGCGCGACCGAACGTTCCGCCACGCAAGGCTGTAGAGCGCACCCCGATATAGATAGAGGTCGGCCCACCAGCGCTTCCAGTGCGCTGAGCCATCGATGACGACGACCGGGAGCGCATCACGAGGAGAAGTGGGCGGCACCCTCGACTCCCGGAGCGATGGATCTCGTTCGATCGTTTCCTGGGCCTGGTCGAGAGAGACCATCACCCTGCTCGCGGACGGGTCAGACCGTTACCGGCTCC
>Ga0075420_100005962_pt1 | contig 10749 bp, 10 predicted proteins | sample SoiMetdeltSBSDD4_FD_75296 | JGI IMG/M metagenome (GOLD analysis project Ga0075420, IMG submission 75296) | Bulk soil microbial communities from a Populus tree surrounding site in Tennessee, USA - Soil MetaG P. deltoides SBSDD4 | ecosystem: Environmental > Terrestrial > Soil > Tree plantation... | reverse complement strand
TCCCGACCCACCGCGTACGGGGGCCGCTCCCGGCGTACGTCGTCGACCACCCGGCGCAGCGCCTCGGTGGAGATGCGCCAGCGGAACGACCCGTCGGAGACGACGATCGGCTCGACCGGTCGCTGGACCCGGCTGGCCAGCGCCCGGGCGATCACCGTCGCCATCCGTACGTCGTGCTTGACCTCGGCGGCCGGGTCGTGCTGGACCCGTACCGGCACCCGAGCCACCAGGTCGTCCACTGTGGCCTGTGCCACGTCGATCTCGCCGAGGGTGGGCAGGACGGCCGAGATGTAGTGCAGGAAGGCATGGTTCGGGCCGACGACCAGCACCCCCGACCGCTTGAGCCGCTCCCGGTGCAGGTAGAGCAGGTACGCCGCGCGGTGCAGGCCGACCGCCGTCTTGCCGGTGCCGGGTGCCCCCTGCACGCAGATCGACGCGTCGATGTCGGCCCGTACCAGCTCGTCCTGTTCGGGCTGGATGGTGGCGACGATGTCGCGCATCGGGCCCACCCGCGGGCGCTCGATCTCGGCGGTCAGGATCGCCGACCGGGTGCCGAGCTCCTCCCCGCGGTCGAGGTGCTCGTCCTCGAAGCTGGTCAGCTCGCCGGCCGAGAAGCCGAACCGGCGCCGGACCCGTACGCCCTGGGGGTCGCGCGCGCTGGCCCGGTAGAAGGCCCGGGACAGCGGGGCGCGCCAGTCGAGGACCATCGGCTCACCGGCGTCGTCGGTCACGTGCCGCCGGCCGATGTGGTACCGGTTGCCGGCGTGCCCGCTGTCGGCGCTCTTGGTGGGCTCCGGGTCCGGGCTCCCGGCGAAGTCCAGGCTCTGGGAGAGGTCCAGGCGGCCGAAGAAGAGCGGCGTGGACGGGTCGTCGGCCAGCTCCGCGACGCGGCGGGCCAGCGTACGGCCCAGCGTCTCCGCGGCGAACGCGTCCCCGGCCACGTTCTCCCCGGTGGCGAAGAGGGACTGGGCCCGCTCGCGCATCCGGCGCAGCGCGGCACGGGAGGCGGCGAGGTGCGCCCGCTCGGCGGTGAGCTCGGAGTCGAGGGTGGTCTGGGTGGGCATGGCCATCCAACGGACCTCTCTGGCGTCAGCAGATCCGCTCGCGTACCCGGCAGGCCGGTCGGCCCCCGGCGCGGGACGTCCGCTACGGGTCAAGCACCCGCGGCCGTCGCGGCGGGGTGACAGCGTACGCGCCGTCGCCGAACGGCTCCACTGGATATCAGATCACCGGCCGTTGACCGCGGCCTGTTCGGTCTCGCCGTCACCGTAGGCGACCACCTCGGGGTGAAGCTGCGCCCGAGCGCAAGCCTGTGCTGGCTTCTCCGTTAGCCACCTCAATGATCTCTTTCGCCAGGAAGTAGCGCCGTGCGCCGATGCGTACCTCAACCAGTAAACCGGCGGTGACGAGGCGCTCGACCGTCAGAGTCGCCGATCGTCGGCTCACGTTGAGCAGCCGCTGCGCCCGCCCGATGGTCAGCCCAGGCGTCACGAACAGAGCGTCAACCAGCTGAGGCAACAGGCTGGACGCCCGAGCGGTGGTGACTCTGGACCGGTAGTCCTCGCGAAGTCGCTGCAGCGCCCGTGCCCTACTGACGGCGTCGGTTGCTTGGTCCGCCACGGCGCGAAGGAAGAACAGCAGCCAGCCGGTCCAGTCGCCCTGAGTGGAGACCGCGAGCAGGCGCTGGTAGTACTCATCGCGACGTGGCTCGATGTACGCAGAGATATCGAGCAGCGGTGCCGGCAGCAGGTTCCAATCGATCAAGAGCAGGATGATCAGCAGTCGACCCACCCGGCCGTTACCGTCCACAAACGGGTGGATCGCCTCAAACTGGTAGTGCAGGCAGCCGATGACCACCAGTGGCGGCAGCTCGTGCTCAGCGTGCAGGTACTTCTCGAACGGGCCGAGACAGTCCCAGAGACGCTCGGGTGGCGGAGGCACGTATGTCGCGTTGTTGATCACGCTTCCTGGTGGGCCGATCCAGTTCTGGCTCCGGCGGAACTCTCCCGGAGTCGCGTAGCCGCCCCGGACGCCGTTCAGCAGCGTCTCGTGGGCTTCCAGCAGCAGCGGGACGCTTAACGGCAGGCGCCGGTCAGGAGCCAGCACTCGGCTCAGCGCGGCAAGGTAGTTGTACACCTCGCGAACGTCACCGTCTCCCTCGTCGGGGTGGTCTAGCTCGAAGAGGGCGAGTTGGTCCACTGAAGCGCGAGTGCCCTCGATCCGGCTGGACAGCACGGCTTCACGCCGGACAATTGGGGCTGTCAAAATTTCTGAGTCAGGTAGAGTTCGCCCTACTCCAGCTAGCTCTCCGATGGCCCGGTCGGCCGCTGACAGTGCAGCGATGAGCTCACGGTTGAAGGACAGGGTCGGCGGGAGCGGCGGGGGCACGAACGCCAGATAGCCGCCCTCAGCCCGAACCACGTGTTTTCGCTGTGCAGGTGCGAACGCGTCGCGCTCCACGGCTCTCCGTCCGCCCACGGACGATACTTTCAGGCCTCGAAAGTATCATCCGGGCGGGAAGGGGGGCGGTAAGTATCGTCCAACGCCGCGCCTGCCTTGTGGCGCTGGAAGCCAGAGCTGATCTGACCAGCCCCCTGTTGATGATCAACGTGGCGTGACTATCTCGGGGACCACGGGTGTATGCGTCGCTCTGCGGCTTTCCGTCCGTCGCGGACGATACTTTCGAGGCCCGAAAGTATCGTCCGGGCGGGGAGAGGGGCGTTAAGTATCGTTCGACGCCGCCCGAGCCGCGGTAGGAGCTCGGGCGGCGGTAGAACCTTAGGGGCGGCGCGGTGACGGGAGCGGCAATGGCGGAGCAGCAGCGACTGGAGATCCGGGACCCGCAGGTGATGCGGGCCCTCGCCCACCCCGCCCGGCTGGCGATCATGGAGCATCTGATGACCGGGGATACCGGCACCGCCACCGAGTGCGCGCAGGTGTGCGGGCTCTCGCCCAGCGCGACCAGCTACCACCTGCGGGCGCTGGCAAAGGTGGGTCTGGTGGAGGAGGCGGCGAGCCGGGGCGACGGCCGGGAGCGGGTGTGGCAGAGCCGGGTCCGCGGCTTTGACCTCTCCGCCGAGTCGGGTGGGGACGTCGAGGCGGGGGCGGCCGAGCGCGACCTGGTCACCGTGGTGGTCGAGCGCCAGGACGCACAGACCCGGGCCTGGCTGGCCACGCTCGCCGACGAGCCGCCGCCCTGGCGGGAGGCGGCCGCGCTGACCGAGGGCACGCTCCTGCTGGACGCCGCCGAGCTCACCGCGCTGAGCGGCCAGATCGTGGAGCTGATCCGGCCCTACGCCAAGGCCCGCCGGCGGGCCGGTGCCCCGCCCGGCTCCCGACAGGTAAGAGTCATCTTCCGGGCATTCCCGACGGACTAACCAGGAGTTCTTGCGTACGAGAAGCGTGAAGGGAAAACTTCGAAGTATGTCCTTCACGTCTACATCCGAGCAGGCGGCTGGGGCGGCTGGGGCGGTCACGCCGTCGCAGCCGCCCCGTTGGGGCGACGTCTACCTGTCGTCTGCGGCCCGGGCCGTCTCCACCTGCGGGGACTTCCTCGCCGCGACCGCGCTCGTGCTCGCCCTGCAGAGCCGGGGCGCGGGCGGCATCGCGGTCGCGGCCGTGCTGCTCGCCTCGACCGTGCCGATGACGGTGCTCGCCCCGCTGGCCGGCCGGCTGGCCGACCGGGTGGACAGCCGGGCGCTGCTGGTCGGCACCGGGCTCGTCCAGGCCGCCGTGTGCGCCGTGCTCGCGTACTCGACCTCCCCGGTGGCGATCGTGGCCCTGGTCGCGGTGCTGGGCGCCGGGCTCGCGGTGACCCAGCCGACCCTCGGTGCGCTCGTGCCCGACATGGTCGGCCGGGAGAGCCTGCCCCGGGCCATGGCCGTGTCACAGACCGCGTTCGGCCTGGGCGCACTGGCCGGCCCGGCGCTCGCCGGGGTGCTGGTGGGCCAGTTCGGGGTGCGCGTACCGCTGCTCGTCGACGCGGTCACCTACCTGGCGATCGCGGTCGCCGGGCTGCTCATCCGTACCCGCCGGGGTGGGCCTGCCGCAGCGGTGCCGGCAGCGGCCGGCGATGGCCCGCCGGCACCGGCCTGGCGCCTGCGCAGCGACCGGCTGCTGCTCGCGTTGCTGCTGGCGGTCGTCGCGGCGGTGGCGGCGATCAGCGCGGTGAACGTGATCGACGTGTTCTTCGTACGCGAGACGCTGGGCGGGTCGACCACCATGTACGGCGTGCTCGGCGCGGTGTGGACCGGGTCGATGCTGGCCGGGTCGTGGCTGGCGGCCGGCGCCGCCCGCGGCCGGGACGACGCGGCGCTGGCCCGAGGCATGCTCGGCCTGCTCGCCGGCACCTCTGCGCTGCTGCTGGTAGCGGCCGCGGTGCCGGACGTGTGGTGGCTGGTCCCGCTCTGGCTGGTCGGTGGGGCCACCAACGGCGGGGAGAACCTGGTCGCGGGAGTTGTCGTGGCCCGCCGCGTGCCAGCCGAGGTGCGCGGCCGGGCGCTCGGCGCGTTCGCCGGCGCGGTGAACGCCGCCAGCATGATCGGGTACGCAGCTGGCGGCGCCCTGCTCGCGCTCTTCCAGCCCCGCCCGCTGATCGCCGCCTGTGGCGTGGCCGGCCTGGTCGTGGTGGCCGCGTGCATCGCTCCGGTGGCCCGGGCGGAGCGCCGGGCCGCTCCGGTGGCGCCGGTCACTGCTGGTGCGGCTGCTGGCCCGGCGAGGGTTGGGTAGCGTGGGCAGACGTGAGCGCAGCGCAGCGCCCCCGGGTCGGGCATATCCAGTTCCTCAACTGTCTACCGATCTACTGGGGGCTGATGCGCTCGGGCGCACTGCTCGACGTGGAGCTGCACAAGGACGCCCCGGACCGGCTCAACTCCGCACTGGTCGCCGGCGACCTCGACATCGGCCCGATCTCGGTCGTCGAGTACCTGCGCCACGCCGGCGACCTGCTGCTCCTGCCGGACCTGGCGGTGGGCAGCGACGGGCCGGTCCTCTCCGTCAACATCGTGGCCACCCGGCCGCTGGCCGACCTGGACGGCGGCCGGGTGGCGCTCGGCTCGACCTCCCGGACCGGTGTGCTGCTCGCCCAGCTCCTGCTGGCCCGGCGGTACGGCGTGACGCCCGACTACTTCACCTGCCCGCCCGACCTGACCGAGATGCTGCTGGAGGCCGACGCGGCGGTGCTGATCGGTGACGTGGCACTGCGCGCTCTCCACGACGCGCCACGCCGGGGCCTGCACGTCACCGACCTCGGCCAGGCGTGGCGGGAGTGGACCGGGCTGCCCATGGTCTTCGCCGTCTGGGCCGTCCGCCGCGACTTTGCCGCAGCCCACCCTGGCCTGGTCAAGGACGTGCACGAGGCCTTCCTGCGCTCGCGTGACCTGTGCCTGGCCGAGCTGGACGAGGTCGCCGTCGCCGCGGCCCGGTGGGAGCCGTTCGACGCGGCCACGCTCGCCTCGTACTTCCGGGCGCTCGACTTCTCGCTGGGCGAGCGGCAGCTAGCCGGGCTGCGTGAGTTCGCCCGGCTGGCCGGGCTGCGCCCGCCGGCCGCCGGGTCAGCCGTATGGTTCGGCGGCGCCTGACCGGCAGCGCGGGTCAGCGGCGCAGCAGCGCGGCAGCCACCCTCTCGCAGATCTGCGCTCCGTGGGTGAGGCCCAGCTCCTGCGGGTAGCGCGCCAGCACGCCCAGCGTCCAGCCCGCCGCAACGGCCAGGCAGGCCACGTGCCACTCGGTCCCCTGCATGCGGACCACCCACCCGTTCTTGATCGCCACACCGGCCGCGCTGGCCGGCGGCAGCGCGTCGCGGATGCCGAAGTCGCCGAGGCCGCGTACGCCGAGCATCTCGGTGAGCAGCCAGGGGGTCCACTGCGGGCCGGCCGCCCGGGCATCCGCGATGCAGTCCGCAAGGCGCGCGGTGTCGCGCGCTGACACCACGGTGTTGCTCCACCTCTCGTCCGGCGCGGAGTCCGTCAGGCCGCAGACGCCGATGAGCCGGCGGGTCGATGCCGCCCCGCCGAGGAGCGCGAACATCTCTTGTGCCGGGTCGTTCGCGCTGTCCCGGATCATGGTGCTCAGCCGCTGGAGCTGCGCGCTGTCCGGGGTGGTGCCTGACTCGGCCGCGCGGCGCAGGAAGTCGGCCGCTAGCCAGACCTTGATCATTGAGGCGGTGGTACTGGTCGCGGTCGGGTTCCGCGAGCCGACGATCTTGTTGGTACGCCGGTCGAGCAGGGCCCAGGACCAGAAGCCGGGGGTGTTGACCCACACCCGACGAGGGGTCATCTGCGGGTTCGCCAGCACCGGAGCGGCCATGGGCGCGTCGGGCGCGCCTGACGCGCTCGGTGCGCCCGGCGACGCGGCCCGGGTGCCGGCCGGCGTCACCCAGGCCGGTGCCGCGGGGACGGCCTTAGTGCCGCCTGGCGAGCCCACCACGTGCACCACCGCGGCGCCGCAGAGCAGAGGGATCACGAGCAGGCCGGTACGCACGTACCAGGCGCTCTGCGACCAGGTCCTGACCACAGGGGCCTGCTACTGCGGCACGGCTGGCCGGGTCACCAGCTGCTGGGCGACGCTCCGACAGATCTCCGCGCCCTGGGCCAGGCCGTCCGGGATGGGCTGCCCGCTCCGCCAGGCGCCGTACGGGTACTGCGCCTGCACGGCGAGCACCCAGTCCTCGCCGATGGCCAGGCAGTTGATGTGCCAGCGCCCGTCCGGGTGGTACCACCAGCCGTTCTTCATGGACACCGTGGGCGCGATCGCGGGCGGCAGGCCGTCGATGATCCCCCACCGGCCGCCGCCCGTGTGCTTCTGCTGGTAGGTGACTGTGCCGCGCACCTGGCGCATCTGCTCGAGCACCCACCCGGTCCAGGTCGGGCCGGCGGCCCGCTCGTCGGCGATGCAGAGCCCCATCCGCGCCGCGTCCCGCGCCGACATCTGGGTCAGGCTCCACCAGCCGGTGTAGAGCTTGGTCTCGGTGAGGCCGCAGGTCTTGATCAGGCGGGTGACCACCGCGTCCCGGCCGCCCTGCTGGTACGCCCACTGCGCCGCATCGTCGTTGCTGTCCCGGATCGCCACGCTCAGCCGTTGCAGGACATCGGCGGTTGGCGTCTGCTTGCGCTCGGCGGCCCGGCGCAGGTAGTCCGAGACGATCCACGCCTTGATCATCGACTCGGTGGTGTTGGTCTTCGTGAGGTTCGGCGAGCCGTTGATCTCCAGCGTGTTGCGGTCGAGCAGGGCCCAGGACCAGAACGGTGGCTTGGTGCGGAGCGAGACCGGGCCGGGCCGCAGGGTCGGCGGTGGCGGGGGGGGCTGGATCAGGGTCTGGATCGAGTCCAGGGTCCGCTGCTTTGCCCCGGCGGCCGACGGGCCAGCCTCATCGCGGACGAGGCGGACCGCCTGTGCCAGCAGGAGCGCACCGGCCAGGGTCGCGACGACCACGACTCCGATCAGGATCACTCGGGTACGCATCGGCGCATCTCCAGGGGCGGGCTTGGCGACCCAGCGCTGGCGTGCTGTCAAGGGTCGCGACCGCTTGGAGTCTACGTCGCTGGCGAGTCCACGCCACCCCGTAGCCCCGTACCTCGCGGCTGCCCCGGGCCGCTGCGCCACATGTTACAACACGTTGCGTCAGCGGAGGTGGACTGTAACACTCTCTGGTGTGTACGGGAACGACTTCGAACAACCTGGCGCGGCCACGCTGCTCGACGAGGTTGAGGCGGCCGAGCAGGCGCTGCGGGCGGCGGCCGAGCGCCGGGTCGCCGCGGCGCGGGCCGGCGGCACCGGTGACACCGGCGGCGCAGAGGCCGAGCTCCAGGAGTACTTCGACGCGGTGGTCGCCGCCGACCAGAAGATCGAGCCGCGGGACTGGATGCCGGAGGCGTACCGCAAGACGCTGGTCCGCCAGATCGCCCAGCACGCGCACTCGGAGATCATCGGGATGCAGCCGGAGGGCAACTGGATCTCCCGCGCTCCGTCCCTGAAGCGCAAGGCGATCCTGCTCGCCAAGGTGCAGGACGAGGCGGGCCACGGGCTCTACCTCTACGCCGCCGCGGAGACCCTGGGCATCGACCGCGAGGAGCTGGTCGGGCTGCTGCTCACCGGGCGGCAGAAGTACAGCTCGATCTTTAACTACCCGACGCTGACCTGGGCCGACGTCGGCGCGATCGGCTGGCTCGTGGACGGGGCGGCGATCGTCAACCAGGTGCCGCTGTGCCGCTGCTCGTACGGGCCGTACGCCCGGGCCATGATCCGGATCTGCAAGGAGGAGTCGTTCCACCAGCGCCAGGGGTACGAGATCCTCTACACCCTCGCCCACGGCACGCCTGAGCAGAAGGCGATGGCGCAGGACGCGGTGGACCGCTGGTGGTACCCGTCGCTGGCGATGTTCGGCCCGCCGGACACCGCGTCGACCCACTCCGAGCAGTCCATGGCCTGGAAGATCAAGCGCTTCTCAAACGACGACCTGCGCCAGCGCTTCGTCGACATGTGCGTGCCGCAGGCCGAGGTGCTGGGCCTTTCGATCCCAGACCCAGACCTGCGGTGGAACGACGAGCGCGGGGCGTACGACTACACCCAGCCCGACTATGACGAGCTGTTCCGGGTGATCCGGGGCGACGGTCCGTGCAACCGGCAGCGGATGGCGCACCGGCGCCGCGCCGACGCCGACGGCGCCTGGGTGCGCGAGGCCGCCGCCGCGTACGCCGCCAAGCGCTCCGCCCGCCCGGCGGAGGCGGCCGCCCGTCCGGCGGAGGCGGCGGCGTGAGCGGGGAGAGCGACCGGGGCGGCGGGCCTGGTGGCGCAGTGAGCGGAGGCCCGGGCGGCGCGGGTGGGTGGCCGCTGTGGGAGGTGTTCGTGCGGCCTCGCCGCGGCCTGTCCCACTCGCACGTTGGCAGCGTGCACGCGCCCGATGCGGTGCTGGCGCTGCGTAACGCCCGGGACGTGTTCACCCGCCGGCAGGAGGGGGTCTCGATCTGGGTGGTGCCGGCTGCCGCGATCACCGCGTCGAGCCCGGACGAGAAGGACGCGTTCTTCGACCCGGCGGCGGACAAGGTCTACCGGCACCCCACCTTCTACGAGGTACCCGAGGGGGTGGCGCACCTGTGACCGGCACCGCCACCGCCACCGTGGAGCAGCTGTTGTGCCTGGGCGACGACGCGCTGGTCGCGGCCCAGCGCCTGGCGCAGTGGTGCTCGCGGGCGCCGGAGATGGAGGAGGACGTCGCGCTGGCCAACATCGCGCTGGACCAGCTCGGCGCGGCCCGGCTGCTGCTGTCGTACGCGGGCGACCTGGAGGGTGCCGGGCGCGACGAGGACGCGCTGGCGTTCCTGCGGGACGACCGGGAGCTCCGCAACTGCCTGCTGGTGGAGCTGCCCGACCCGGACTTCGCGCACACCATCGCCAAGCTGCTGTTCCTCGCGGCGTACCAGCGGCTGCACTACGAGCGCCTGGCGGCCGGGCCGGATGAGCGGCTGGCCTCGATCGCGGCCAAGACGGTGAAGGAGTCGGCCTACCACCTCGACCACGCCATGCTGTGGACGCTGCGGCTGGGTGACGGGACGGCCGAGTCGCACCGGCGGATGCAGGCGGCGGTGGACGAGGTCTGGCCATACACCCACGAGCTGTTCGAGGACGACGCGGACCTGCGCGGGGCGTGGCTGTCCATAGTGGAGCCGGTGCTCGCCGAGGCGACGCTGGACCGGCCGGCCGACGGCTGGGCGCCGACCGGCGGGCGGTCGGGCCAGCACACCGAGCACCTGAGCTACCTGCTCGCCGAGATGCAGGTGCTGCACCGCGCCCACCCGGGGGCGCGGTGGTGACCGCGCAGCTGCGCCGGGTGGCCGGGTCCGTGGTCGACCCGGAGCTGCGCGCCGTGACCATCGAGGAGCTGGGCATCCTGCGCGACGTGCGGGTCGACCCGGACAGCGGCCGGGTGGTGGTCACGATCACCCCGACCTACGCCGGCTGCCCGGCCATGGACACCATCCGCGCCGACATCCGGCGGGCCCTGGACGCGGCCGGCCACCCGGACGCCGAGGTGCGTACGGTCCTCTCGCCCGCCTGGTCGACCGACCGGATCAGCGAGGCGGGCCGGGCGAAGCTGACCGCCGCCGGCATCGCCCCGCCCGGCCCGGCCCGCGGCGGACCCGGCCCGGCCCGGAGCCCGGCTGGCCCGGCCGGTCCGGCTAGGAGTACGGCCGGTCCGGTGGCGCTGGTGCTTTCCGTGCGCTGCCCCCGGTGTGGCTCACCGCAGACCGAGCAGCTCTCCCGGTTCGGCTCGACGGCGTGCAAGGCGTTGTGGCGCTGCCGGGCCTGCCTGGAGCCGTTCGAGCACATCAAGGCGCTGTGATGCGGCGCGACCCGGACGACTGGCGGGTGCCGGCGTGAGCAGCGTGACCATCAGCACCCCCGTCCGTCGCCGCCCGGTCTTCCACGCGCTGCCGGTGGTCGCGGTGGACCGGCTCACCGACGACTCGGTGGCGATCGCGTTCTGCGTGCCGGAGCCGTTGCGCCAGGCGTACGCGTTCCGGGCTGGCCAGCACCTGACGGTGCGCCGGATAGAGCCGGCGACCGGGGAGGACGTGCGGCGGTCGTACTCGATCTGCTCGACCCCGGGCCAGCTCGCCGCCACGGGCCTGCTGCGCATCGGGGTGAAGGAGATCCCCGGTGGCGCGTTCTCGGCCTACGCGGCGCGGGAGCTGACCGTCGGCGGGACGGTGGAGGTCATGCCGCCGCTCGGCCACTTCACGACCGTGTTCG
>Ga0075420_100005961_pt1 | contig 10749 bp, 7 predicted proteins | sample SoiMetdeltSBSDD4_FD_75296 | JGI IMG/M metagenome (GOLD analysis project Ga0075420, IMG submission 75296) | Bulk soil microbial communities from a Populus tree surrounding site in Tennessee, USA - Soil MetaG P. deltoides SBSDD4 | ecosystem: Environmental > Terrestrial > Soil > Tree plantation... | reverse complement strand
CCGTTCTTCACTTCGATCTTGTCAATATTATTTTTCGATAATTGCATATGATTGATCTTTTATTGTATGTAATGAGCGATAGTAATTCTATTAGGTCCCAATACCTATCGCGATTGTGACGCTCCTTTCATTTTTTTGTAACCCGATAGACTTCGGCGTGAGCTCAGTCGAACGCTATCGGGTCTGCTCTGCAATTTTTAGTTTGCTTCGGTTTGCCACAACAGACGCTACTGATTGCAGACTCTTCTGGCAAACCTCGCAATGACGAACGAGCAAACTGTCGGTCGCGTGTTCGTCATTGCGAGGCCGGCTTTTAAAACAATCTTGTATTTAGTTCAGCAAGGCCGAAGCAATCTACCAAAGAACTAGTCTGTAATTTTCCATCTTTTTCCAAATAACCAATTAACGCTTATATCCTTAATGTTCACTCCTTCTGGCAAATTATTCTTATGCCATGCAAAATCATTTCCGCTTTTTCGATGACAATTATAATAGTACACTCGATGACCCCAATTGATAACATTATTTGTTGGTACCCGGTAGATCGCTGAATCTTTCATATTGTCTGCGAATACACAATTGATCAAATAAAACTGCGCCTCCCTATGATACCGGCCTAATAAAAAACCATCATACCCCCTGAACGTGCAATTCACTATTACAGTTTTTGAATCAATATTACCCGACCCATCATGCCATATCGCCGCAGGCCCCGTATGCGTGATGAATTCACAATTCTCGGCCCAGGCCCAGCCACGCGGACAGTAAAAATCAACACCCCCTTCCATAACACAATCTTTAAAATACCACATGCCATTATTTATCTCCCATGGACTTACTGTATCACCGCCATATGCACGAAAACGGCAATTGATCGCTTTTAATCTTGTCGCCATATTCATTGTACGCAAAGCCATTTGATGTCCATCCTTTCTTAACTTCTTTTCCTTGTTTGCTGTGGTATCCGAGGCACACCAGATCGTCCTTTCTTTAAAATCAAATCCATAATTATTGGTGACTGTCAGGTTTTTTAAGGTGATATCATTTGCGCCAACATTCAAAGTGGCCACGCCCCAATCATCGGTATGGCCGCATCTCCATTCATCTCTTGCAATTGAAGCAATGATGATCGTCTTCTCCCGGTCCTCACCTTCAAAAATTATATTCGACTTTTCGATATAAAGTTTTTCGTTATAAACTCCATTCCTTATAAAGATCGATCTTGGTGTTGCCGATGAGTCCGGTAAACTATTGATCGCACCCTGGATGGTTTTGTAATCACCTTTGCCGCTTGCATCGACTACTATCTTTTTCTGTGCAGATAACTGAATTGAACAAGTCAGTAATAATATGGCAAAGAGCTTTTTCATGCTATATTACTTGCCAACCAACCACTTCACCAGGTCTTCAGCTGCTTTATAATTTTCATATTCAGCCGGCAATTTTCTGCCGTCCACATACTCATTATAAAGCCATGGATCCCCAACGATCAAAACTTTTCCTTTTCCAAATTGTGTTGTTGCTATGATCACATCTCCGTCTTTGACTGTATTGCCTTTTGCCGGTGCTTTTATATTTAGTACGCTTAACTCTTTCAAAAACATTTTTTTGGATGTCCTGAAAATTGAGTTGCCATTACCCGGAAAAACAACGCCCTGCTCGTAGGTATCATTCTTCACCATGTTTATACTCTTATCGGTGAACGTTACTCCAAAAAAGCCAGCCAGCTTATTAAAATTCTTCAGTTCGCAATTGGCACTGTCATTTGCCATCAGTAATAAATTACCACCGGCCTTCACCCAGTCACTTATTGCCTTTACATCATTATCACTAACGAAGTTTGGATTGGGATTATCTTTCTTATGGTCCGGATCAACAATGATATAAACAGAGGCACCTTTAAGATTGGCAGCAGCGGGAGCAACATCCAATGAAGCGAGTTTAGCCCCATATCTTTCAAAAATGTTTCCTAATGTGTAAAAGCCGGGATGGCTTCTTTCTTCCCATACATAATGCCAGTAAACATCATTACCGGCAGCGTTCTTTCTTTTCTCACTGTTAAAATAACGGTCAAGCAATACTGTCTTTCCTTTACCAACAGAAATTGTTGGCAATTTTTCCATTTCTGTACTTGCCAGAAGAAATGCTCCAACACCTTTTGGATCATTTACGATCACCGGCTCACTCATGTAATATTCAAAACTTCCATCACGATAAGGATTACCGCCGAGACCAGAAACTTTTACTGTACCATGCAGGTTGGTTTGTCCATGCTCTACTTTAATAAATCGTTTTACGATACCAGCATAAGCTCTTTGAGCAATCGCCAGTTTTGAAGCAGGCAAATAGCCTTTGCGAACACCTTTTGCAATGGCATAAGTAAACTGGCAGGAAGCCGATGCTTCAAAATAATTTTTCTCTTTACCGGGGCCAGTATAATTCATCACATCATACCAGAGCCCGGATTCCTTATCCTGGTATTTTTCCAACGCGTTCACAAGCCGGTTGAGGATATCGATCAATGCCTGTCTCTTTGGATGCGTGGCAGGAAAATAATCCAGTGCATCCACAATAGCATCGCTATACCAACCCATTGCTCTTGCCCAAAAATGCGGTGAGGTACCTGTTTCTTTATTGGCCCATTTTTGTTCTTTACTTTCATCCCATGCATGATAGAGCAAACCTGTTTTTGCATCCCTCGCATGTTTTTCCATCCAGATAAACTGGTTGGCTATATCATCAAACGCAGCATCTTCATTAAACAACATGGCGTACTCTGCGTAAAATGGAGCACCCATATACAAGCCATCCAGCCACATCTGGTTTGTATAAATTTTTTTATGCCAGAAGCCACCTTCTTTTGTCCGTGGATGCGTTTTCAATTGATCACGCAAATGGTCTGCAGCTTTTTTATATTTATCTTTTCCCAATACCCGATACAACAATAACACGAGCTTGCCATTATTTACATGATCTATATTGTATTCTTCCGGTTCATAATTCCTGATAGTTCCATCATCCTTGACAAAAAAATCTATCTTCTTTTGTATTGAATTGAAAAAGGAAACATCCCCGGTATTCATCCATATTCCTTCAAAGCCTTTTAGGACCACTCCCATATCATAGCTCCATTTGCCCTGGCTGCCGACCGGAATTGTATCAGGCCATATCTTCAAAACAGTTTCAGCTACCCGTTGCGATAGCGGGGTCTTTTGCGCTATGGCAACTTTTAAAGACAACATGAATGCTATCAGGAACAGTTTTCTCATTTGATCGTTAAGCTTTTCTCTGTTGCTCCAAGCTCATAGGAGATTTTTTCTTTGGCCTTCGAAGCATCCGTATTTTTTATCGAGATATTCTTAGTGCGTTCCCCATTCACACGAAATAATAACGCAGCACCATCTTTATAGGTGATATTATCAAACACAAGTCCGTCGCTTTGTACGATATCGATCACAGGATCTGTGTCTTCACTGATGACTTTAATATTTTTAAAAGTAATGCCGCTTGCTTCCTGTACATCGATCCCTTTTTTCGCCTGCAACACCATGTTCTCTAAAACAATATCCTTTACATGCATCTCGGGCAGACCGCGAATAAAGATGCCCTTCTCAGCCCCATTGCAATACACATTGCTGATATGAAAATTCTTAAACACGGGAGTCGTTTCATCCACAGCTTTGAATTCCACTTTAGGCAATTCTCTTTTTTCACCTGCCAGGGCAACGGGATCCTTTGCCATATAATACATATCAAACAATATGGCTTCTGCCGGAATATCTTTCATGTAGATATCCTTAATAAAAATATTTTCAACAACACCGCCACGTCCTCTTGTTGTTTTAAACCGCAATCCAATATCAGCGCCAACAAACGTGCAATTGTTTACATAAATGTTTCTTGCACCACCACTCATCTCGCTGCCAATTACAAACCCGCCATGTGAAGAATAAACTGTACAGCCCCGAATGATCACATTTTCTGTTGGCATTCCTCTTTTTCTTCCTTCCACATCGCGACCGCTTTTCATACAAAGTGCATCATCCCCAACATCGAAAACAGAATTCTCGATTAATACATTCTTACAACTTTCCACATCAATGCCATCGCCATTTTGTGCATACCATGGGTTTTTTACAAAAACATTTCGTACGGTTAAGTTCTCACACATCAATGGATGCAAACACCATGCGGGTGAGTTTTGAAATGTCACGCCTTCAAGCAAAATATTTTTACAGCTGGTAAGCAAGAGAAGATTAGGCCGCAAAAAATCCTTGATGCTTTCATAAAATGCCGCGTCACGATCAGCACTGATCATCCCGGGATTAGCCGGCATTTTACTTCCTTTCATAAACCCTTCAGAAGGATACCATGTTTTTTTATCATCGCTTAACACACCACCTGATTCAATTTTCTTTTTCCATTGACTCTGTGTGAGCTTATCAGATTTAACCGCTCTCCACACATCGCCATTACCATCAATAATGCCTTTGCCGGTAATCGCGATATTGCTTGCATTGGTCGCAGAGATAGGTGACTGATTTCTCCATTGTGGTAACCCTTCCCAATTAGCCTGCACCAGCGGATATTGATTCTTATCCGCTGTAAACAACAAGGTGGCTGCATCAGTCAAATGCAAATCGATATTATTCTTCAAAACAATTGGCCCGGTAAGCCATAAGCCTGCCGGCACTAATACAACACCACCGCCTTTTTTATTCATAGCGTCAATGGCACTGTTGATCGCTTTCGTATTTAAAAAATATCCATCGGCAACAGCGCCAAATTTTTTTATGCTGACTGTGTCCCTTTTAAATTTTGGAGCTGTGATGACCGGGAGAATTGACTTCTGTGCAAAACAGCAAGCTGAAAAAATAAAGAGTACAAACGGGAGAGTTATCCTTTTCATCGACAAGCTTTGAATTACAATTCTACTTTATTATCCGCTGTTACTCAGTGTTTTCAAGCGGTTTATTTACGCAAACGATGCCGGGAACGAGACCGGAGTCAGGAGTCGTTGGTCATTAGTCTTTCGTCGTGAGTCTGAAGTAGGCGAGCCTCAAACCCACCTTTCGGCTATGGACTAATGACTATTGACTGAGAACTATAGACTGACGACTATTGACTGATCCTTATTGCCTGCCTGGCCAAAAGCTTCCAGCCACCTTTTTGCTTTTCCCAAACCAGCAAAATTTTAAGATTTACTTCACCGGGTTTACCGCCATCATTTGTCTTTGCTTTCAGTGTATGACGCACAATCGCTGTTTTGTTGCTGATACTTATTGTTTGTTCGGAGAGATCAATGCTTACAAAATCAGAAGCGCCACTCGCTATTTTGTCGACAAAAGTTTTTTTATCGTCAAGCGCACCACTGCTATGACCGTAACTTAATTTATCCGCCGCAATATTCTCCAAAGCTGTTTTATCGGCGCTGATCATCGCTAATCTCAATTGTTCTACTGCATTGGCTACGGCTTTTTCATCTTTTGTTTGCGACATTGAAAATGAAGCAAACAAAAAAACAGCGATGGACACGGTAAATATTTTTCTTATCATAAATATTGTTTTAAAATCTATTGGCCACAGGTAGCAGGTCGGTAAGTTCGGAGATCTTTACAGGACGTTTTTCTTTAATGCTTTTCCTTGCGGCAATTCCGATTAATATTGACATAGCGCCATCTCTTGTATCCGCCATGATGTGATGAGGATTGTCTTTTTTGTCAATGAATATCCTTCTTTGCATCACCTGGTCCCCGCCGCCATGACCTCCTGCTACTTTTGGTATGTTGATCATTTCATAATCTTTCGAGAAATTATCCATTACCATTATTTGCCTGAATTCATTTGCTTTTGCTTTATCATCAGCGCTCATTTCAGTAGCATGACGATTAGCCTGGTCCACAGCCATTTTTTCGAGGTACGGAACATCTTCCCATGATTCTATCCGTCCCTTCATGCCGTTGAACGCAATCTTCCATCCTTCGTATGGAGAATAGGTGGTCAACGAATAATTGGCAGTCACTCCATTTGCATAAATGATCTGTGCGCTCATTTTATCATAGATATCGATCTCATTTCTCCAGACACATCCATCTCTTACGTATCCATCATGCTGTTCATTCTTTACATACAAATCAACCAGCCTTTTATCCCGGTTGATGTCCCAATAAAATTTGCAATTGGGTTTATGCTCGCAGCCACGGCATTTAGTACCCCGGAATGAATTATTTTTTCCGTAATGCTCAAGACTGCCATAGGCACTTACTTCAACCGGCTCGCTGTTAAGCCACCAGTTGAGCAGATCAAAATGGTGTGTCGCTTTATGAACCCATAAAGAACCGCTTTTGGCCATAATGCTATGCCAGCGACGGAAATAATCTGCACCATGATAAACATTCAGGTACCAATGAAAATCAACAGACGTGATCTTCCCAATTCGTTGCGAGGCGAGCACCTCTTTTAGTCTTGTATTATGCGAACTATGCCGGTAGTTAAAGGCAACGATCACTTTTTTACCCGATCTTTTTTCTGCATCCAGTATTCGTTTCAGTTTTGTTTCATCTGTTGTCAAAGGTTTTTCCGTGATCACATTGTAACCTTTATCGAGTGCCCGCACGATGTATTCATCATGGGTGGCATCAACAGTGGTTACAATCACGTAGTCAGGCTTTGTTTCGTCGAGCATTTTATCAAAATCAAGGTATTGCTTACAACCACCTCCGTATAAATTTTTTGCATATTCAGAGCGACCGGGATTAAGATCATAGACCCCGGCATAATCAAACTGACCTGGAAAGCTGTTCAGTAGTTCTTTACCCCAGAAACCTGAACCCCGATGACCGGTGCCTGCCTGAACCAATTTTATTTTAGCGGCGTTTGTACTTGCAAATGGTTTCAACGATGGCAATACTATAGCTGCCCCGGCAGCCGATGTGTATTGAATGAATTTTCTTCTTTGCATAGCAAATCGTTTTTAAAGAAGTTAATTGTTTATGTAGCGGGCGGCATTGCTACTATTTGAATTTTGAACCACCAAGGCCCTTACACTCGAAATAACACAAAGTCATCTTGGTGAAATCTTTGGGCCTTTGTGACTTTTGGTTCATGCGTTCTTTTTAACCTAAGCCTACATCCGTTATTCTATTCAGCAGTCCCAATCCTGATCCAATCTATATCTGCATAGCCCGCATCATTCGTGATATTTGTTCTTGTACAAAACAAGCCGATCTTCGCCCCTACCCAACGACCAGGTTTTGCTGTGAATGTTTTTAAAAGTTTTGCCTGACCATTTTCTGTTTCATAGCTAAAATCACAAATCCCGCCTTTTGATACTCTTACTTTTAAAACAAATTGGTTACCCGTTTGTGGTAAACTCGAAATGATCTTCTCTTCCTTGTTCTTATCGGCTCCGATATTCTCACTTTGCATAATAGTTATCTTCTCACCTTTCCTGACCAGCGAAAGGACACCATAATCAGCCCCAAAAACGATCAATCCAAATCTTTCATTTTCAAATTTCGGTTTAAACGAAACTTTCAAAGACACCGAAAACTCATCGGCCGGGAATTTCTGGCCAAGAATATTCGGTAAACTCCACAAGTTTTGAATGGAATCGTTTTGGTAAACTGAAAACATTCTCAGAGAACCATTCGGCGTTGTGTATGCCCAACCTTCTTTTGGATTTGCCTGCCACTGCCACTGTAATCCAAATTTAGTTTCATTAAATTCATCACTATCCTGAACTGTCGCCTTTGGATATTGTTTGCCAACATTCGGTTTCTTATACACAAGAACAGGTTCGCCATTTCCATCCCCATCTTTGTCAATACCAATAACCGGCCAATCATTGATCCATTTCACCGGTTGCAGGTGTACCACTCTCCCAAAAGCCTCTTTATCCTGGAAATGCAGGAACCAATCCTCGCCGGTTTGAGTTGTTACCCATGCGCCCTGGTGGGGGCCATTGATCGGAGTTTTTCCCTGGTCCATCACAACTTTTCTTTCATATGGGCCATAAACATTTTTACTTCTTAAAACTAATTGCCAGCCTGTACTTACTCCACCGGCAGGGGCAAAAATGTAATACCATCCATTTCGTTTGTAAAATTTAGGTCCTTCAATAGTCGGATCTTTTTCATGTCCGTCATAAACCATCACCGCATCGCCAATGATCTTTGTCCCTTCTTTATTCATTTCCTTTACAACAATGATCGATTTTATTCCTGCACGGCTGCCTGCGTAGGCATGAGTTAAATATGTTTTACCATTGTCATCCCATAACGGACAGGGATCGATTAAACCTTTACCGGTTTCAATCAGTATTGGCTCGGTCCAGGGTCCATTGATGTTTTTTGCTTTCAAGAGATAAAGGCCATAATCAGGATCGGGATAATAGATATAGAACTCATTATTATGATAGCGTATCGATGGCGCCCAAACACCAGCGCCGTGCTGCACCTTATCATACACATCATACGGCGGTTGCTTTTTTAAAGCATGCCCGATTATTTTCCAGTTAACCAAATCTTTTGAATGAAGGATCGGTAACCCCGGAATATGTGTAAAGCTTGATGAGATCATGTAATAATCATTACCAAGTCTTATTGCATCCGGATCACTGTAATCCCCATTGATGACCGGGTTTTTATACGTGCCATCTCCATTGTCAGCTACCCACACTTTAGAAATTACCTGTTGCGCAGCAAGTTCAAGCGAAAACAAAAAGCTCATTGTCATCAAGAACCTCATAATTCTATCACCATTTTTTCTTTATTACTTTTTATTGCTGCTTCTATAACTCTTATCACGTTCATTCCATCCTCACCTGATACCGGTACAGCCCCTTTGTTGCGAATTGCATTATAAATCGCCTGATAGTAATCTCCATAATTACCTTTCTCCGACTGAATATATTCTTTGATCACCTTGCCATTTTTTTCCGTGTGTAATAAACCCCTTTGGTCTTCCGGTTCTATTCCCCAATCATCACCACCAGGTTTTTTATGTGCCTGCAGATCGGTTTCCTGCACATCTGTTTTATGTTTTATTAAAGATCCCAGTGTGCCGTGAAACTGGTAACCCGGCATTGGTTCCCTGACATAATAACTCGACTTTAATGTGATACGGTGATTGGGGTAAAATAATTTGAGATCAACATAATCATCCACTTTTGAGCCGGGGCGATTGATTGTGATATCGGCAAAAACGGCCAATGGCATTCCAAATAATTGCAATGCCTGGTCGATCAAATGCGAACCAAGATCGTATAAACATCCAACAGCAGGGGTCGGCGTTTCTTTGTGTGCTTTATAACTCAATGCAGGTACATAACGGTCATAATGAATCTCTGCATCAACAATGGTTCCCAACCAACCTTCATCCAATATCTTTTTAACAGTCCGGTAATCGCTATCATAACGACGATTTTGATAGACGGATAGTTTTACCTTTTTCTTTCTGGCAAGTTCGATCAGATCCTCTGCCTGTTCTACTGTTGCTGTAAATGGTTTTTCAACGATCAAATGCTTACCTGCATGGATCACCTGTTTTGCATAGTCGTAATGTGTAACACTGGGAGTATTTACAATAACAAGTTCGACATTTTTATCAGCGAGCAATTCTTCAAGCGTCCTGAACGTTTTTACGTCTGGGTATTTTTCCTCTGCAAGATTCTTTGTTCGTTCCCAAACCCCATAGAAATTAAAACCGGGATTAGTTGTAATGAATGGCGCATGGAATACCCAGCCACTCATTCCGAAAGAACATAATGCGGTGTTTATTGGTTTCATCTGATTACCATTTCATAATTGAGTTAGTTCCTTGTTGCTGGTTGCTGGTCATTGGTTACTGGTATGCTGTTACACGCTGTAGTAACTAGCGACAAGCTACCAGCAACTAGCGACCGAGTTCTGCCAGCCAGTTCTTCAAACGCTCCATCCAACTATCAGCTGTTGTCGTATTATTCATTCCAAATCCATGTCCGCCTTTTGGATACAGGTGCATTTCAACGGAAACTTTATTTTTTATGCATGCCTGGTAAAATCGAATGCTGTTTTCAACCGGCACTGTTTTATCATCGGCGGTATGAACAAGAAATATCGGTGGAGTAGCCGACGTTACCTGTAGTTCATTTGAAAAAAATGCCGTTTGATCCGGTGTCGGGTTTGTTCCAATTAATTTATTTCTTGATCCCTTGTGACCAAAACTTGTATCAAAACTGATAACAGGATAAATAAGGATTGCGAAATCCGGTCGCACGGGTATCGTATCAGCATTTTTTGAATCTGCTTTAAAAGTGAAATGGGTTGCAGCTGTTGATGCTACATGGCCCCCGGCAGAAAAGCCCATAATACCGACCTGACCTCTGTTGATTCCCCACTCTGTCGCATTTGATCGAACCAGCCGCACGGCCTGTTGTGCATCTTGCAGCGGCGCGACACTCTTATCAATCATAGTAGTATCGTCGGGTAAACGATATCTCAATACAAATGCAGTAATACCCCATTTATTGAACTCTTCAGCAATCTTTGTTCCCTCTTTATTCCAGGAAAGATAGGTATAGCCTCCGCCCGGGCAAATAATGACTGCCATACCATTTTGCTGTACCGGCTTAAACATCGTAATTGATGGTACGCTTACCTTAGCAACTCTCATAACACCATCAGTTCCTGTTACGGTGTTTTCTTTATTAAGTGCATTTATGGAATTGGGAACTTTTCCTTTGTATAACTCCATTTCTGCAATGGATTG
>Ga0075420_100005959_pt1 | contig 10751 bp, 8 predicted proteins | sample SoiMetdeltSBSDD4_FD_75296 | JGI IMG/M metagenome (GOLD analysis project Ga0075420, IMG submission 75296) | Bulk soil microbial communities from a Populus tree surrounding site in Tennessee, USA - Soil MetaG P. deltoides SBSDD4 | ecosystem: Environmental > Terrestrial > Soil > Tree plantation... | reverse complement strand
TCAAAGATTGGCTTTGGCATAAAATTTGCAACCTTGCCATGCTTCTTAGCGAGGGTTCGGACAACATCCTTGTATATCTGTACGCTGTCCGCCGCCCTTGTGATTGTGCTGTGCATAAAGTTAATCTCCATCTGGCCGCTACTTGCAACTTCATGGTTAAGATGGGTGACTTTAATGGAGTAGTTCTTTTTCATCACCTCGGCAACTTCAAATCTCAGCTCTAATAAAGAGTCTTGGAATGGAGGTACGTCATATCCATGCTTGATGCGTATATGATACTTTCCAAACCTTTCGGAAGATTTGATCTCTGGTGTTCCGTTGTTGTCATATACAATGTCCTCGAATACAAAACACTCAACCTCTGGGCCGGTTTGACATGACAGTCCTTGAGTCTTTAGAGCTTCCTCCAATAGCTGAGGAACATGCCGTGGATCTTTAGCCAACCTGCCCTGGCCGAAGCCTTCATAAACGTCTGCGATCACAGCTGCGACCCTATAATTGGTTACTGGTAGGGGGCGCAACGTCGACCTGTCAGGAATGAGTAAAAGATCGGATTCGTTTATTGCGGAAAACCCTGCAACAGATGAACCATCCAGTGCTATGCCTTTTTTTAAGTCCTCAGTGGGGTTCCCTGTGTCACTAACAATATACTTTGCCAAAAATTTTCCAAGCACATCGGTATATCTTAGCTGCACAAATTCTATGTCATTAAAATCGAAAGCCTCTGCGCTATGATTAGTTGGATCGCTCAGTGTCATATTCATATTTATTTTCTGCATAATATAAATTAGAATATTGTTGTATATTCTAATTCTAAATATGGCAACAATGGATATTAAGAAATGAAATATGTTTTTTCAACTCTCCTTGGAAAAACCATATCACCATAGGAATTAGGACAGTTCGACCAGCCTATCTGTTGAAGCCTCAGAGAGCATTGAGAGTGTCAAAACGAGGATAGAGGATTTCCCTAATTTGGGCTCGTTATTGGAAATGTGTTTTGACCCTGAGATAAGGGTTTATAGGTATCTGGCTTGCTATACCAAAGTACCTTAATGCAAGGACCACTTATGTGCTCTGTATGCAGGAGCGAGATCGTGGTAACCGATCATGAATGTGGCGAAGTTATTTGCAGCCGCTGCGGTGTCGTGGTAGACAGAATCGAATCTCCAGCAGTACAAGAATGGCGATCTTTCAGCATTGATGACTTTTATCGCAAGAGCCGGACAGGCGGTGCTACTTCACTCGCACGATATAACAAAGGGCTCCTCACGACAATAGGGAGCAGCAGAGACACAAAGGAAAAGGGACTTAACTTTGATCGAATTAGGGTGTGGGACTTTAGAATACAAGCAGCAAATGACAGGAGCCTGAAGCAGGCGTTACCTGCACTTGAGCACTTGAAGGTAAGTTTGGCATTACCTGAAACAATAGTGGAAAAATCAGCATACTTCTACAGAAAGGCAGCGAGAATTAATCTGATTAAAGGCAGGACAGTAACTTCTATCCTCGCTGCTTCAGTATACCTTGCGTGTAGGGAATTAGAGACTCCAAGGACACTAAATGAGGTGGCTTCAGCCAGTAATGTACCGCGAAAGAAAATCTCTCGCGACTACAGGCTTCTTGTGCACACCTTTGATCCCAAAATTCCAGCAATAGATCACGTAAGGTGCATAACACGTATTGCAAATAAGGTAGGACTCAGCGAAAAAACTAAAAGGGTGGCAGTTAAGATTATGCGCCAGGTTATTGCCATGCAAGTATCTGCAGGTAAAGGTCCGATGGGGATAGCAGCTACAGTACTCTACATTGCTTGCCTACAAGCAGGTGAAATGAAAACACAGAAGGAGCTATCCATCGCGGCTGGTGTGACAGAAGTGACCATAAGGAATCGCTATAGTGAGCTAAAGAAATATTTACAGGAATTTGCAAAGTCTTCTTCAATTGCGATAGCAATATTCATGTTTGTCTTTCAGTCCCCCATCCTACTTAACTCCGCGAGGCATTCAGTCAAACTTTTGCTTTCATGACTTTTACACTGTTACAAAACAATAAAAAATATCTTTCAGCGAGTGATTAGCAATTGTTGTCTCAATTACCAGCTGGGTCTGAGCATTGAAGTCTAATCATTGTGTAATCCGCGCACTAAACTATATACGTACAGAGCCCATAAAGATTGAGAAATCTAGCGTTCTAAACCGATTTCCGCAATCTAGTAAGCAACAGTACTGCAACCTGCCGACCGTACTCTTATCTCAAGCTTGAAGCTAGAAAGGATCTCCTTACATCTTGTTCTGATGGTGATTTCTGTAACTTGTGAAAAATTGGCTATATCTGTAAGATACATCTGATAGCCGCAGAGGCATGCAGATATATACAGATATGCCGATGCAATTCCGACAGGATCTTTACCAGACAGCAGTATATTATCCTCAGTCTGACGGGCGATTTCCAACGCTAGTTTTTGTATTCGCCAATCTATTCTTGCTTTGTTTGAAATCTTTGAGATGTACTTTTCTAGAGGGATGACGTGATCGAAAGTAGCCCGTGGAGTTTTGATCAGCTCAGTTTCTGTAGTGTTTGTCATGCACATTGTCATCCTCTTGTAACAGCGAAAGGCTATGCGCAGAGATGACCTTTTGTTACTACAAAAATCAGTCGATTCAACAATCTCCTCCAACCCCCTGGCAATGCAGGATTGCTTGCATGCAAGGTATACAGCTGCGATAGCATTACCATTCACCGACATGCCTTTAGTATTATTTTTAGATGTGTACATTCTGTATATTTTGGCGGCAGTTTCTGAAAGGGATCTTGGAAGAAGCAACTTTGAGCATACTTTTTCTATTACAGAAAGCACTCTAGCGATCCTCCTTTCCTCTGAAGATGCTTTCAGTCTAGCGTGCAGTTTGCGCACACAGGCGATACGTTCTGCGTTGGCTAAGTTGATTGGTTTTCCATTATAATCTTTATCAGACAAGCCAATTTCTGTCTGCAATCCATAGTTCAGTAGTAAAGAGCTTGTTTGTCCGCTGCCACGCATGTTTCTCAACCTATCGTCAGAATTATTCGAGTGAGTCTCATGGCCGCAATAATCCATCTTCTCGAGCACTACATAGCCACACGACTGACAAATATACTCACCATGATAGACATCAAAGATAATATGCGAGCTGCATTCTGGGCATGATGGCTTCGTATCCTTATCATTTTTTGTTCCTTGAGCAAATAGAGTGATCCCTGATTCCATTCTTATGAGCACCCCTCTAAGGCCCTTGGCCCATCTAAAATTAGATGACTGGATGGTAAAGGGTCAGGCCTCTGGCTCATCAATTGACGTATACTTCTAAGCGAATCTGCTGGAATTATCATGAGATTCATTTGCAGGTAGAAATGTAGTGTATATAACTTATACTTCAATGTTTCATAAATTTAACCTAGCTCTAAATTATAATTCATACCGCGGTGCCCCCTCAAATCTTTATAGAACCTGTCTCGGAGAGTATCCTAACTAAGTACAGCAGTATAAAGTGACTAATAACCAGCGCTTGATAAAAATTAACTATCACAGTTATTAACACAGCGGGTGCTGCACGATGATGAATCGCATACAATGTCCGAGTATACGAGGGATAGAAAATGTCTAGAGCGTTGGCTATCTTTATTTTCTGGGCACTAGGTTTTACAATAGGCGCTGCAGGATACCTCATGGTCCCAAACGCAGCATCATGGTTAGGCAACATATTGCCTGAAATAGTAGTCAACCAAGCAGTACTTAGCGCTATTTTGGCAGGTATAGTCGGCTCAGCAGTTAGTACATTCGCTGTTATAACTTGGGCGAACAAGAGTCCATAATTTTTATAACATTTTCTTTGTCTAGCTCGATTTATCAATATTTCCTATAACCTTATGTCATTTATGATAGACACAGTTGTCTTGGCTATTTGCCACTCGTACTTTTCTGGGTTTGAAAGCACAAGAAGGTGAATTGGCATACGATCTTGGTTTCATGTTGACTACTGTTTCATCCGGCGGCGTATCAGGGTTCTTGATTGGCTATGCTATCAAAAAAGGGATAAAGATAATACTGGGCATAGCAGGGCTTTTTCTAGGAGCCCTGGCATATTTGAACTACAAGGGATTGGTGACTGTCGATTGGGAGATGATCGCATCTGTATCTAATAAAGCCATTTCGGAATTTTCTTTGGGCACTGCAAACTATGCTTCTTCAGTAATGGACAGCCAAGTAGTGCCCACAATGATGAACTTTGGGGTACCGCTTACTGGGAGTTTTGCTGCAGGTTTCATCTTGGGCTGCCTCAAAGGGTAGCAAACGCAATCCTAATCTTCGCAATTCATTAGGACAATCGTTCAGGGTGCTGGCATACCTGCAGAAATTCCTCCCATCATAGTTGTCAAGTGGATAGTGTTACTCTTAGGATCAAGTTTTTTACTAATTTTTCAGAAGGCTTTGATAAGAGCATGAAAGAAATCCCAATATGTTATCATGACCTAAGGCATAAAAATAAGCTTATAATTTCCAACAATCGTCGCGGCAATTTCATAGTTTGTGGGAGATGTATTACCCAAAGAGGGGGTCTCAGCTACTAAAAGGAAGATAGTCAAAACTATTAAACTTGATTGCAAAGATGCTGATCAAGGCAGCCAATAGTAACTGTACGTTTTGTAAAGATTACTTCAGAATACCCGTATTAACTTAGAAATGAATATCTTGTGCATGTTTGTAAGCGTTGTATGCGACAAATGTAGTTCCATAGTATACAAGATGAAAGCGCTACGCTCTGTAAAGGAGATCCTGAGTCAGTCAAGCAATCGCTGCATCAGTTGCGGTGCACCTCTGAGCCTAGGAGAGTTTCAAATAAGGGCTACAAAAACTTGAAGTAGATGTAGCATCTGAGACTGACAAAGGCTGAGTCTATTTTTGCTTAGTTATTTAGAATCCTAAAAGGACGGACCTCGATTTTATGAGGCTAGAAGCAGAGCGCTACTTAATAGGAGACATGGATTTGGTTCTATGCCACAGAGATTGATCGTTCTAATACGTTTCAAATTTAACCATGAGCTCACATGGTGAGCAAAAAATATTGTCACATCCATGTTTAAGATGAAGAAAATTAGCGCAGTTGTAGCTATACCCGCGTAAGTATATGTCACCTATCGGGTTGGTCAAGGGTTTTGCCACCATTAAATTTGCCATCTGGACCAATACGGCCATATGCCGTCAATACAACTTCAGTAAATGAAAAAAGGAGCCAATCACTGTATTACATACAGACGACAGTTATGATACTAAACCTGCAAAAACATTTTAGGGATGCACAGCCAACAATAGCTGTTGGATCCTAATACAAAAAGATTCCTAAAAGTTCAACTTATGTGGATTGCGATTTCCATAGGTATCAGCCTTGCACTTGCCTTTCTTCTTCCCTTTCCGTTTGATATTATTGCCATAATTGCGGTCTTCCTCGGTATTAACTATTTCATACGGCAGAGACAGATGAGAAAAATGGGCCTCAGCTCATGGAGCTTTTTTGGTTCCTCTCAGGCTTCAGGGAGGCAAGGAATCAACTATTATTGCATGAACTGTGGAACTAAGCATAATCAAGCAGCATGTCCCAATTGCGGTTCTAAATTGAAAAAGGCTGGTTTTTGATCTTAAAGAACAAATGGATATAGAGACTAAATGATTGTCAACTAAAAGTAGGAAGGTTTTGCGAGGTATTCAATAGGCATACGCCTCATCTGCGGGCCTGCATTGATTACACAGAGTTCTTATCTTGTTATTTTCGATTTTTGTACTCTTTACTTCAACATTTGTCATTCCGCATTTATCACAGCGGCCTATCATTTGCATTTAAGACAGTGCCTCCCATAGGTCATAAATCTTTGTGTCATTTGGGGAGCCCTGAATGCATGCATGTATATGCATGTATGCATGAGTCCTAGGATAGGAAGGAGAGCAGGGCATGAAACGTGCAAGCTAAAATACTTACCGCTTAATGTATCCTGAAGAAAAATCTGCAGCAAAATATTGGAGACAGAATACGCTATTCACTCTCTCTCCAGAGATAGCAATCAAGGCCAATCTGATAGCGGCAAATAATTTAATCGACAAGTGGAAGAGCTGTTAACTCGAGAGGAAATAAAATCCAATCTAACGAAGGCAATATTAAGAATGAAGACAAGAGAAGATTGTGAGTTAAAGTTGGGCAAAACTATGTGCATGAACTTATCGCAATGATAAACATCATATGGTGAAAGCGACTATGTAGTTGGCCCAATATGAAAATTTAATCTGACAATAAAAATATGGAAGGAGGATGTATAGTTCGACACCATGGCGAGATTACTTGCGACGAATCGAGTGCTTGCGCAATTGGTAAACATTGGGCCTATGTAAACACATTTGCGCGTCAAAAAAGATTTAACAATTTAAGCTTATGAAAGTTATCAATAATAATATTTGGAATCGGGTAAGGACTCGATTTCCGTAATTAGCTGCCATACCGATTGATATCTTTTTTCAGCATTAAGCTCAAGCATCTTCAATATGCACCTATCTAGTTCTTTTGTAATGGTTGGGTGGTATTTTGAAGGAACGTCTACGACTTTTGATCTTTTCAAACTACTGTCATTCTGATCATAAATAGGCGGCCTTCGGCCTGTCATCATTTCATAGAAAATAACTCCTAAAGAGTAGATGTCCACCCTCCCATCTATGTTGTCAAAGGTGAACCACTGCTCAGGCGCGCAGTACCCTGGCGTGCCACCTATGTGTCCTGCTGAGGCTGTAAGAGCAATTGACTTTCTTCCTATATCTCTGCCTAGACCCCAGTCCGTTATTTTTATTTGAGCTCTATCTTTGCTTGTATACATGATATTGTCTGGCTTTAGGTCGCGGTGGTATATTCCAGCACTATGAGCCTGCGCAAGTGCATGACAAGCAGGTAAAATCACTGAGTTGATGGTCCGATTTCTTTGGAATACGTACGCCCCCTCGAATTTATCATCCATATGATCCATTAAGGACCCTCCATGCAGGTATTCCATTGTATACCACGGACTGAAGTCGGGAGGATCACCGCCAAGGTTCCATTCAAAAATCTTTACGATATTAAGGTGATCTAGTTGAGCAAGTATCTTGATCTCGGTTTCGAATCTTTGCTTGTTAATTGTGCTGAGGTCTCGTAGCAATTTCATGGCGTAAGTATTGCCGTCGCTCGCTTGGACTTGATAAACGTTGCCAAAGCCACCCGAACCAAGTCTCCGGATCATCCTGTACTTCATTTACCCCACAGCTCTACTATATGCAGTGACAATTGTCAAAGACATAATAATAATATTTGTCATAGGAGAGATCAAAAGACATAGTTGATCGCTCATGAAGACTTTTTTTCAAAATCAGGATTAGAAATTGACGCATAATGACGTTCAGGATATCTAGTATGATAAAAATCCAGACAAGGACCATGCATCTAACTCGACATGGTTTATTCCTATTGCAAAGACACAATCAAACTTTTCATATGATGACTGCCAATTCTTATCCTATCTTCTGCATTCAGCACATTGAAATCGTCACATAATGATAGAAGCAAACGGACCAGATACTATAATTGATTCTAACGGGCATGAAGTTGAGCTTAATGCTAACAGAATATGAGGCTCATCAGCTCTATCACAGAGATTCTGATCTTGACATTGCTAGTAGTTGACGATAAAAGTATCAATTGCAAAATGGATAGAGAAGCTATCTAAACAGATGACGTGAATTCTCGGTGTCCCATATACTCTAACATCTGAGATTACTTTTGCTCTTTGTTGTTCCTTTCAATCCACTAGTATAATTCTTTTATCGCCAATGCGCTTTTTAGGCCTTAGTATTTGGATTCGTATATACATAAAAAGAATATCTTTCCCACATCTGATATTTAGATAAATAATAGAGTCGCTCTATGGGTGACTTGAAAATGAGGAAAGAATTCATTGTCTCAAAGATTCAATCTCCCCAAGAAGGTTCTCAGCACTATGTTTATGTTACATTCAGTGATGAGAAGGAGTATAGGGATCAAGCAAAGAGAACGCAGAGTCAATTTGGCCCAGGCGTAGGAGCATTCAATTCTATGGAAGATCTCATGAAGAACATGCCTAAAATAATGGCAAACATGCCTGGCCTAGGAGGAGGCCAATCGGATTCTCCTACTGTCAAGCTTTCAATGCGAGAATATGAGGATATGAATATTAAAGTGGGCGACAAAGTCTATTTTGATATTCGCAAGCAAGATGACGTTAACAGATGAGTTCAAAAGAAAATTGTGGCTAAGGTGTCTGACGCCACAAACGTGTTAATTACATCCATAAATATTGACAGCTAAGCCTTAAGAATAGACCGTACTGGTCCTCGGCCCGCTCTACCATCAGGTCTTTTAGAAAAATTCTATGGATACATTCAGGTAGTAACCCGCCTCTTAGGTTTTAGTTGATTTTTGTATACACTAATGTTATTGTTCAAAATGCATATAGGTGGATTCAACAATCTCATAACTTTAAAGTATATGTGCTAAACATTGTCCGTTGGCCCGCTACGAGAATTTGAAGTTCTTTGATGATTAGGTAGTTCGGGCAGCGGATTCACGGAGATTATAGACCTAATGGAGCAAAAAAGAAATTGCATCGATCGAAGATATATCACTCTATCCATGGTTAATTCTACATCCTCTTAACGAGGTAGCTTATTTGCTGTAATCTATAGAGTATGATCGTAAAAAAAAAGATCCCATAGAAATTCAGGAGAAAAACTTACGAGGATTAGACATAAAGAAATTGGAACGCGGGTTCGGTGGGATTAGGTTCCTGCATGTGAAGGGGTCCGACTCTTTGAGCTTTAAAGTTTACTTAAAATCAGCAATAATCCTGTCAATAATTTAAGTGCGGGCCTAAGTGTGTCTGAGCTTTGGATCTAGGAGGGTTCAATAACCACATCAGCTTAAGGATTCCGAGAAATCCATGATACCTCGTACCATAAGAGTATCAAGAATTCATCTATTTATCTAAATTCTTTTCCCTTCCTCATCAAACAGACCAACCAACCCTTGCATGAATTGTCCATTTTCTTACTAGGGTTTCAGTTATCCTAAAGCCTATGTCATTTGAGATTCTGCTAATACGGAGTAGAGAAAAGCATAATTCATTTATAATGATAATAATATTTGAAAAGAAGTAGCAGAATGTTTAGAAGAAATGAAATTGAGACTGCATATGCGGCTAAATTCACACCGAATAAAGGCAAATTCTCCAGACCTCACAGCCGAGAGCATTGTTCAGTAAATGCTGACCAGATTCGTATGATGGGGGTAAATACACGCCAGCAAGTTCGCATAGAAAGGCCTACAGAAAGTGGGACAACACTTGCGCTGTACACGATAGAGATCTCGCATAATGAGCAAGCAAATGATGTATTTCTAGACTATGTAGATCCTGGTGATGTTGAGCCACGTTTCCGGGTGCCCACTTCGGAACCTTTCCAGGGCAAGATTAATCCTCAGGTCGCAGCTGTAGGTCTTAACGATGCTGAGGCAGAAGATTACAGTGAATTTGTTGAACACCTAGCTGACAACGATTATAATAGCAAACTAGTTGTCATTGCCCCTCATGGCGGCAAAATTGAAGAACACACAGATGAGCAGGCGGTAGAAGTTGCCAAACAGCTTCCATCCAATTCTGTTTCTGTATGGATGTGCAAGGGCTTTAGGAAAGGAGGTGGTGCCTTTGCTCGTTGGCACATTACTTCGACAGATATCAGCGAGGAATCATTCCCAAAGCTTAAATCGGTTTATGGCCGTGGCTTTGAGTATGCTGTAGCCTTCCATGGATTTGGTGGTGATGATGATGAACCGTCCATTTGCATTGGAGGAATAACGGTTGACGCTACTCTGAAGCAGAAAATAAAAGAAGAAATTGAGGGTGAAGTCCGTCGCTTTGGGGTCCAAGTATTCATGGATAACGGGTGCCCAGAAGACATTAACGGTGATAAAGAGAATAACATTGTAAACCGCCTTAGCAAAAATGGTCTGCAAATTGAACAATCTGAGAAGTTTCGGACAACAATGGTTGACGAGGAGAGTCACCCTTTGCGGCTTAAGGTTGCCGAAGCAGTTGCCAGAGTAATCGGTCCCAGGATCCAAGTATGAGATGGACAGTGTAGATTGGTGACTTGTTGTTAAAACCAAGCCTGCGCTTTTATCAAATGCTTGTTCCAAACCTGAATGGAACAAGAATCCATCCAATCCTGTAGATTTTATTTGAGTCGAATCTATAAAATGACCTAGAATCTTCTTTCCACTGAGTATATTTATCATTATGAAATAGAAGGGACCTCACCTTTTTTCAGCAGATTTTTTTTCATGTGAAATGGTAAACCCATTAACTCAATTCTAATTATAGCATAGTATGCAGCTCGTTTGTAATGTGCTTGTCAGAAGCACCATTTTCCTTCATGAACTGATAGAATTCATAGATAATTTGGGAGTTGTATTGGTTTGGCATATTCTGAATCTTTAACACCAAGGTTGAGAGCTTAGTTGGCATGGGGCTAGTTTTCAGACCTCCATATAGTTGTTCTTCTTCTTCATCGTTCCTATCGACCGCTGATGTGTTCACTGCGTAAGTCGTCTCGTAGAAAAAATACGATACTGCAGTATTTGAACCATATAATTAGTGGACTGGGCGGG
>Ga0075420_100005954_pt1 | contig 10752 bp, 7 predicted proteins | sample SoiMetdeltSBSDD4_FD_75296 | JGI IMG/M metagenome (GOLD analysis project Ga0075420, IMG submission 75296) | Bulk soil microbial communities from a Populus tree surrounding site in Tennessee, USA - Soil MetaG P. deltoides SBSDD4 | ecosystem: Environmental > Terrestrial > Soil > Tree plantation... | reverse complement strand
GTGTCGATCGAGAACGTCTCCGACGCCGACAACACCGGCGGCGACATCACCGGCCCCGTATCCTACGTCTGGCAGTTCGAGGCGCGAGCCGGCTCAGGGGTGTTCGAGGATATCGTGATCGCCACTGGGCTTGGAGACCTGCGCGCCACCGGTACCACCCTCGTGGTTCCGCCCGACGTGGCCGGATCGGCAATCCGCGTCAAGGCCGTCTACGAGGACCAGCACGGCGTGATCGAGACGGTATTCTCCGACCCCACCGCGCCGGTTCAAGGCCTCAACGATCCCGCCACCGGTGCGCCCACGATCAGCGACACGACCCCGCTCGAAGGCTTTGCGCTGACCGCGATCACGGCCACCATCGTTGATCCCAACGGCACCGACGATGCCAGCGCGGGCGGCCTGTTCACCTTCCGGTGGCAGCAGTCGGCCGACGGGAGCACCTGGGGCGATGCGACCAATCCCAACGCGTTTCCTCCCGATGACGGCACCGGCCAGCTGTTTGTCCCGGGCCAGAGCCAGGTCGGAATGCTGCTGCGGGTGGTCGTGACCTTCGTCGACGATGGCGGCAACACCGAGGTCGTGACGTCGGCCGCCACCGAGCCGGTCGTTGACGACACGCTCACCGGCACGGAGGAAGCGGACGTCCTGACCGACCTGGTCGGCTTCGGCCGGACCATCGTCGGGTTGGGCGGCAACGACATCATCAGCGGTCTCGACGGCGTCGACATCATCCTCGGCGGCCTCGGCGACGACGACATCGATGGCGGTGCCGGCGACGACTTCATTTCCGGCGACGAGGGCAACGATACGATCCGCGGCGGAGCGGGCAACGATTTCATCGACGCCGACTTCGGCTTCGGTGACATCGGCGACGACTTCATCGACGGCGGTGCCGGGGCCGACGTTATGCAGGCTGGCGACGGGAACGACACCTTTGTCGTCGACGATCTCGGAGACACGGTGTCCGACTTCGGGCTCGAAGGCATCGACACGATCCGGACGACCCTCGGTGCCCTTTCACTGGAGAGCGTCACGGCGGTGGAGAACCTCACCTACACGGGTACCGGCAACTTCACCGGCACCGGCAACGAGTTCGACAACACCATCACCGGCGGCAGCGGCAACGATACCCTCGGTGGCCTCCTTGGCAACGACACCCTCGTCGGCGGCGCGGGCGCCGATGTCATGACCGGCGGAGCCGGCAACGACAGCTATGTCGTGGACAATGTCGGCGACCAGGTGATCGAGTTGCCCGGCGAGGGTACGGACACCGTGCAAACCTCGCTGGCAGCCTACGCTCTGGGTGCGGATGTGGAGAACGTGACCTTCGCCGGTACGGGCAACTTCACGGCAACCGGCAACGGCCTCAACAACGCGATCGCCGGCGGCAGCGGCAATGACACGCTCAACGGGGCGGCGGGCGCCGACGTGATGACCGGCGGCGCCGGCAACGACAGCTATGTCGTCGATAACGCCGGCGATCAGGCCGTCGAGGCCGCGAACGGCGGCAGCGACTCCGTGCACACGGCGCTCGGCACCTATGCGCTCGGGGCCAATGTGGAGAATCTGCTCTACGCTGGCACGGGCAGCTTTACCGGCGTCGGCAACGACCTGGGCAACTTCATGATTGGCGGCGGCGGCAGCGATGTGCTTCTGGGCGCCCTCGGCAACGATGTGCTCGGCGGCGGTGGCGGCACCGACTATCTCGATGGCGGCGATGGTGCCGACTATCTCGACGGTGGCGCCGCCAACGATGTCCTCGGCGGCGGGGCCGGGAACGACACGCTCGGCGGCGGCGGTGGCGCCGACTATCTCGACGGCCACGATGGTGCCGACTACATGGACGGCGGCGCCGACAACGATGTCATGGGCGGATCGGCCGGCAACGATGTGCTGCTCGGTTCCGGCGGGGCGGACTGGCTCGACGGCGGCGCGGGCGCCGACTGGATCGAGGGCGGCGATGGCAACGATGTGTTCGCCGGCGGCGCGGACAATGACGTGATCATCGGCGGCACCGGCGCGGACTACATGACCGGCAATAGCGGCAACGATGTCTTCGTGTTCTCGCCCGGCTTCGCCAACGATGTCGTTACCGATTTCGACGCCGACTCGGCGGGCGGCCAGGACTTCCTGAATCTGAAGGGCACCGGCATCAACGCTGCCAACTTCGCCGCCAATGTCTCGATTGTGGACCTTGGCGCCGACACGCTGGTGACCGTCAACACCAGCACGATCTATCTCATGGGCGTCAACGGCGTGGGAGGCAATACCGTCACCCAGCAAGACTTCTTCTTCGCCTGATAAGAGGTCAGGCGAAGGCCTCGGAGCGGGGCATAGGAACGGCTTTTAGGGAGCAAGAGAGGAGGACGCGGTGGACAAGGCGATGCAGAGCTCGGAAGGCAACGGATCAAGCGAGCGGCGGCCACCGGTGGCCGCGGCCACGGCCAGGACGGCGATCCCGTCCAGGGACGCCCGGCAGCTGCGCTTCGCGCAGTCCTTCGCCCACGTCGTGGCCGTGCTGATGCGCGATCCCAACTTCAGGAAGATGCGGCTCGCCGACCTCGAGTGGCTGGTGCTGCCGCCGGTGATGGCCGGGCAATTCAAGCTGGCGCAGATGCCTTCGCCGCTTGCCCAGGTCAAGGGCAAGGAGGGCGGCGTCCTGGTGCCTGTGGCGGTGGCCATGTGGGCCCGCGTCTCGGCTGCCATCGACAAGCAGCTGTCGGAGAACCTCGACAAGCCCATGCGCCTCGGGCCCGGCGACTGGGCCTCGGGCGACAACGTGTGGCTGGTAGCCGTGGCGGGCGAGCAGCGCGCGGTGCCGAAGTTCATCGAGCAGCTCGCCAATACCGAGTTCAAGGGACAGCGCGTGAAGATGCGCGTCAAAGGCCCCGACAACACGGTGGTCGTAAAGACGCTTGGCGCCTCGGCTTAGCGGCAGCCGCCGCGTAGGAGCGAGCGACCAGCGCAGGGCCCGGGCGCGGTACGCATCGGCGCGCCGGAGCCTCCTGCCGGCCCCCGTTCTTGACGAGCACCTGCGCGCGCAACCTTCAGTGTGGGACAGCGAAGCCGTCCAGCGCAGAGAGATCGGGCTCGAGTCCAAGCCCCGGTCGCGCGGATAGCGTTGCCTTGCCGTCGATGATGTCGCCCAGCGGGCCGCACACGAGCGAGCGCAGCGGATTGGGGTTGGCGTCGATCTCCAGGAGGCCGTCGCCGCCGGCAGCCGCGAGCAGGTGTGCCGAGGCGAGCAAGCCGATGCCGCCGCCGAGATAGTGCGGGCAGAAGCGCACGCCGGCCTCGCGAATGCGTCGGGCGACGGCCGTGCAGCGGGTAAAGCCGCCCCACTTGGCGATGTCGGGCTGCACCACGCCCAGCGCGCCCCCGGCGAGCGCACCCGCAAACGACGCATCGCCGGCGAGGTTCTCGCCCCCCGCCAGCGGGATGGGCGTATTGGCCTTCAGCCGCAGCCAGTCGCTCCAGGGCCGGTCTGCACGCAGCGGCTCCTCCAGCCAGTCGAGGCCGAACGGTTGCAGGCGGGGCCCCATGTCGAGTGCCGCATCAAGAGCCCATGCCTGATTGGCATCGACCATCAGGCGTGCGGCGTCTCCCAGCGTCGTGCGCAGCGCACGCAGATTGGCGGTGTCGCGCTCGGCGCCGAACCCGACCTTCAGCTTGAAGGCAGCAAAGCCCTCGCGCTGCTTGGTCGCGGCAAGCGTCTCCGGCCCGTCCGGATTGAGGCCGCTGGCATAGACGCCGATGACGGGATTCGCGCTGCCATCCAGGAACCGCCAGAGCGGCTGACCGGCGCGGCGGGCCGCGAGGTCCCACAGCGCGATGTCGATGCCCGCTATGGCCTGCGCGAACGGGCCAGGCTCCGCGCTCTGGATTGCGAGCACGGATGTCGTGTGGGTGAGATGCTCGAAGGCCTCGGCCGGCGAGGCGAAGCCGCGCGCAGTCAGAAGCGGGGCCAGCACGCCATCGATCAGCCGCGCCCGGTGCTCGGCGCCGACGTTCGGGAAATTGCACCAGGCCTCGCCCCAGCCCCTGGCGCCATCCCGGTCTTCGACCCCCACCAGCACCATCGGCCGGTCGCGCATGGTGCCGAACGAGGTCGTCACCGGCTGCGCCAATGGGGCACGATAGACGCGCACGGTCACGCGGCGAATGGCAAGGTCTTGCGTCACGGCTTCAGGTCCATCTCCAGGTGGATGTAGTCGCCGCGATAGCTTACCTCGGCCAGGTAGATGACGGTCCCGTCGGGGCCGCACAGCACGCGGCGAACCTCGGCCATGGGCGCGCTGACCGAGATTCCCAGAAGATGCGCCGTTTCCGCGTCCGCAGTCGATATCGTCAGCGTCTGGCGCGCCGAGGCGATCTTGAGGCCCGGCAACGAGGTCAGCACCGGCAGGGCCAGCTCGCGCCGGAACCTTGCTTGCGCGCGCCGGAAGACGCGGTAGTCGACATAGATCGAGATGACGCAGTAGCGCTCGCCGCTGCGGGAATGCACGCGGCGCATGTGGAAATACTTGGGCGCGGCGATGCCGTCCCGTTCCAACAGGATAGGGCTGGCGACGGCCTCGGCGAGGGTGGCGTGATCGGGCTGATCTCCGCGATACATCTCGACGAGATCGCCGAGCGTGGTCTCGACCCTGAGCCGCCGGCGGGCACCGGCGCTGCTCGTCACGAAGGTGCCCCGCCCGCGCTGGGGCGAAAGAACACCTTCGCCGGCGAGCAGTGCGACGGCCTGCCGCACGGTGACCCGCGCCACGTCGAACTGGGCCATGAGCTGCTCGATCGAGGGCAGCACGCTGCCCGGCGGCCAGATGCCCTTGTCCACGCGCTGGCGGAACAGACCCGCCAGCTGCACGTAGCGCGGGATGGGCGTCGAGCCGAAGATGCGGTGATTGGTCTGCGCCATGCAGGGGGCTTGCCTCAAACATCCTATACATAGTACGTTTGGGACGTTAAGGCCAGAGCCAACGAGAAGACCTCGAGGAAACGTGCGCCGAGCGGCCCTCATCCTAACGCCCTGGCTGGTGCTGCTTGCAGGCTGGTACGGCATCCACTACAGCGGCCTGATCAACCCCGCGCTGGTGCCGACACCGCACGAGGTCGGACGCCGCTTCGTTGAACTGATCCAGACCCGCCTCCCGCACGATATCCTGATGTCGACGCAGCGCGTGTTCATCGGCGTGCTGTGCGGCACCGCGCTGGCGGTCCCCGTCGGCTTCGTGCTCGGCTGGTACCGGGCAGTCCGCACCTTCATCGATCCGCTCATCAACTTTTTCCGCGCCCTGCCCCCGATCGCGCTCATCCCGCTGGTCATCGTCTATTTCGGGGTCGACGAGCTCGCCAAGACCGTGATCCTGTTCTACGCCTCCTTCTTCGCCGGCGTGATCGTCATGTACGAGGGCATCGCACAGATCAGCCCCATCTACGTGCGCGTGGCGCGCACCCTGGGAGCGACCGACAGTGAGCTGTTCGGGAAGGTCATCATTCCGCTGGCCGTGCCGCACATGCTGACAGCGCTGCGGGTGGCGCTGGGCGTGGCGTGGGCGACGCTGGTTGCCTCGGAGCTGATCGCCGCCCAGCAGGGGCTCGGCGCGCTGATCCAGAACGCCGGCTCGTTCTTCCAGCTCGACATCATCTACGTCGGCATCATCTGCATCGGCTTCATCGCCCTCTTCATGGACATGGCTCTGCGCGCCATCGCACGCCGCTTCGTGAGCTGGCAGGAGCGCATCGCATGACGCATCCGATGAGCCTGCGGCCGGCTCGGATCGCCTTCGAGCACGTATCGGTGAGCTTCCCGGCGCAAGGCGGCCCGCAAAGCGGCCTCATGCGCGTGGTCGACGACGTGAGCTTCCTGATCCACGACCGCGAGTTCGTGTCGGTGATCGGCCCCTCGGGTTGCGGCAAGACCACCATGATGAACATCGTCGCCGGTTTCATGCAGCCCTCCGCCGGCAAGGTCACGCTCGACGGCAAGCCGATCGCCGGCCCCGGTCCCGATCGCGGCGTCATTTTCCAGGAGTACGGCGTGTTTCCCTGGCTGACGGTGAAGGACAACATCGCTTTCGGCCTGAAGCTCCGCGCCAACAAGACGGACGCCCAGACCCGCGAGCAGATCTGTCAGCGCTACATGGGCCTGATGGGGCTTTCGGAGTTCGCCGATGCCTGGCCTCGCATGCTGTCGGGCGGCATGCGCCAGCGTCTTGCGCTCGCGCGCGCCTACGCCGTCAAGCCGGAGTTCCTGCTGATGGACGAGCCGTTCGGGGCGCTCGACGCGCAGACGCGCTCGGCCATGCAGGACCTGCTGCTGGAGGTGCTGGCCGCCGAGGGCAAGACCGTGATGCTGATCACGCACTCGGTGGAGGAGGCCATCTACCTCTCCAACCGCATCATCGTCATGACCGCACGGCCCACGCGCATCCGCGAGATCGTCGAGGTGCCGTTTGCCTACCCGCGCAGCGACGCCCTGCACGAGACCAGGGAGTTCGGCGAGCTCAGAGCGCACGTGCGCAATCTCGTCATGCACGAATATGCCGAGCAGGCGCGCCAGCGTCAGACCCACGTCGCCTAGATCTCAACCGTCCAACAAGCAGTACAGGAGGAAAACATGGGGTTGCATCGCAGGACGTTCTTGCAGGGCGCCGGCGCTGCCGCCGGGGTGGCCGCGCTCGGCGCTCCCGCCATCGCCCAGGCCAAGACCAAGATCCGCGTCGGCTATCTGCACACACTCGCCGTCGACGGGCAGATGTGGCTCTCCGACCATCTCGGCGCCTTCGCCAGCAATGGCCTGGAGCCCGAGTTCAAGCTGTTCCAGACCGGGCTGGAGCTCTTTCAGGCGATGATCGGCGGCAGCCTCGATGTGCTCTCCACCGGCGCCGTCATCTCCAACTTCCCGGCGCGCGGGCAGGGCAAGATGTTCCTCGCCAACGCCGTGGAGTTCGCGACCGCCCAGCTCTGGGTGCGTGAGGACCAGGGCATCAAGTCGTTCGCCGACCTCAAGGGCAAGCGCGTGGCCACCACCGCCGGCACCACCGCGCACGTGTTCCTCAACACCGCGCTCAAGGCCAACAACCTCGCCTCCAGCGACATCGACCTGCTCAACCAGCGCATGCCCGATGCGGTCACCTCCTTCATCTCGGGCGCGGTGCCGGCGGTGGCGCTGTGGGTGCCGTTCAACATCACGGTGCGAGACAAGGTGCCGGCCGCCCGCAAGCTGGTCGATGCCTCCGCCTACTACCCGCAGGCGGCGATCATGTCGGGCTGGGCCACAACGGCAGACTTTCACGCCAAGAACCGCGAGGTGCTGGTGCGCCTCATCAAGGCGTGGGCGGAGGGTAACGCCTACCTGACCGGCAAGACCGACGAGGCGCTCGAGGTGCTGCAGAAGAAGCACTACCCGCAGGTGCCGCTCGGCGATCTCAAGGAGCAGTACGCGGCCGAGAAGGCCTTCCCCGCTGCCGAGTGGCGCAAGCTCTATGGCGACGGCACGGTGACGAAATGGCTGCAGCAGGTGACCGACTTCTTCGTCGCCACGGGCAATATTCCGAGCCCCATCCCCGCCTCGCAGTACTTCGATCCGTCAATCTACATGGACGCGATCAAGGGCTGATGCGTTGCAGGCCGAGGTCTACGACTACATCATCGTCGGCGCCGGCTCGGCGGGCTGTGTGCTCGCCAACCGGCTGTCGGCGGACCCGCATCGCCGGGTCCTGCTGCTGGAGGCCGGCCGCCGCGACCGGAATTTCTGGCTGAAGCTGCCGATCGGCTACTTCCGCACCATTTACGACGAGCGCTTCGCCCGCCAGTTTCCGACCGAGCCTTGCGAGGGAACGGCCGGGCGGCCGATCGTGTGGCCGCGTGGCCGCGTTCTCGGCGGCTCCAGCTCAATCAATGGCCTCATCTTCATTCGCGGCCAGCGCGAGGACTTCGACGACTGGGAGAAGGCAGGGGCCGCGGGCTGGGGATACCGCGACGTGCTGCCCTACTTCCGCAAGCTGGAGCGCTTCGACGGTGCGCCCAGCCAGTATCGGGGTGCCCACGGGGAGCTTGCCGTATCAACGCTGCGCAACGACCACCCGCTCTGCAGGGCGTGGCTGGAGGCGGCACAGCGCCTCGCCCTCCCCTGCAACGCCGACTTCAACGGCGAGACCACTTACGGCGTGGGCGCCTACAACCTCAGTATCGGCAAGCGCTGGCGTGCGAGTGCGGCAACGGCCTTCCTGCGGCCTGCCCTCGGGCGGCCCAATCTCACGGTCGCGACCGCAGCCCACGCCACACGCATCCTCTTCGACAGGACGCGCGCAGTGGGCGTCGAATGGGCCGCCGGGCGGCAGCGGCGGCAGGCGAGCGCTGGCCGCGAGGTGATCCTGGCTGCGGGTGCGCTGCAGTCGCCGCAGCTTCTGCAACTGTCCGGCATCGGCCCCGGCGACCTGCTGCGGCGGCATGGCATCGCACTGGTGGCCGACCTGCCCGGCGTCGGCGAGAACCTGCAGGACCACTACCAGGCGCGCACCATCGTCAGGCTGAAGAGCCGGCAGTCCCTCAACGACGATGTGCGCAATCCTTGGCGCCTGGCGCGCATGGGCTGGGAGTGGCTGGTGCATGGCCGCGGGCCGCTAACCGTCGGGGCGGGGCAGGTGGGCGGCGCAGCGTGTACGGAATACGCCAGGGACGGCCGGCCCGATGTCCAGTTCAACGTCATGCCTCTGTCGGTGGACAAGCCCGGCGACCCGCTGCACCGCTATTCCGGCTTCACCGCGTCCATGTGGCAATGCCACCCGGCCTCGCGCGGGCGCCTCGCCATCCGCAGCCGCGACCCGTTCGAGGCGCCGCTTATCGAGCCGCGCTATCTCTCCGAGCGGCTGGACCGCGATGTGGCCGTGGCTGGTGTCAAGATGCTGCGCGAGATCTACCGCCAGCCGGCGTTTCGCGAGCTGTGGGCCGACGAGGTGCTGCCTGGCGCGGACGCGCGGAGCGACGCGCAGCTCCTGGACTTCGTGCGCCACCACGGCGGCACGGTCTTCCACGCCTGCGGCACCTGCCGTATGGGCGTCGACCCCGGTGCGGTGGTCGACCCGCACTTGCGCGTGCACGGCGTCGAGGGCCTGCGCGTCATCGACGCCTCCGTGATGCCGACCATCACGTCGGCGAACACCAACGCTGCCTCCCTGCTCATCGGCGAGCGCGGCGCCGCCCTGGTTGTCGGCTCCTAACGGTTTGGGGTCGACGTCCCGCTACCGAGGTATGGCGGACATGCCGCGGTCACCTGGCTCAATCCAAATCGCAGCGGCTCGTCGTGTTGTCCTCACCATCTACTCCGGAATGTTCACCTGTCCGCCCGCGAACGTGATGCGGGCGCTCGCCGGCGGGGTATCAGCGACCGGCGGCACGTTCGCCTGCGTGATCGGCGGCGCGCCCACCCCGCGCGGGATCGTGTGGACCACCTGGCTCGGCGGCAGCGGTCGCCCGTGCCGCAGATGCTCGTACATCAGGTCCATCGCCTGATTGAAGTAGCGATGCAGGGGCACGAACATCGCGTTGTAGGTCGGGAACTGGTTGAAGCTGTCGAGGTGATGCGCGTTCGTCACCTCGTAATAGTGCAGCGGGCTGATCGAGCCTTCGACCACGTTGTTCAGTCCGAAATAGGCGCGTGACGTGTGGTTCGGCGGCAGGATGCCGTCGTTGCGGCCGGTCACGAAGATCGACGGCACGCGGCGCAGGTCGCCGCTCGCAATGATGTCCTCGACGCCCTCGACAACGCGGCGCGCCTGGTCCCGCTGCGCTCCGCCCAGGGGCTGCCCGGTGGCCGCGTCGCGGCCGGCCGCGAGCGAACGCAGGCACAGGGCACCGTTGAGGTTCTGGCTGGGCGTCGAGCCGCGGTCCTCCTTGGGTCCGCCGGGTGCCGCGTTGTTGATGAGCGCAATGCCGGAGGTCGGCGGGATGCCGTTGCTCGTGCCGAAGATCTGCGCCTCGCTCACGGCCGCCAGCGGCACCGGCGGCCCGCCGGCGACACCGGCGTTCGCCGCGAAGCTGTAATCGCACAGGTGATCGCGCACGCTGAAGCGCCCGTACGCGTTCGCGTAGGTGACCGAGATCGCCTGCGAGACGTTGGCGAACCAGTAGCCGGGTTGCACCAGATTCTGCTCGGGCAGGATGCCGTAGTCGTTGATGATCCGCTGCGCCTCGGTTGCCTGGTCGGCGAGCGCGGTCGCCGTCAGCAGACCTTTGGCGCGGAGCTCGGCACAGCGCCCCGAGCTGCCCGCCAGATTGAGCGGCGCACCCGCGTTCGCCGGCGCCAGGCTCGCGCAGCCCTGGAACACGTTGAGCAACGTGGTGTAGTCGATCAGCGGCCGGCTGTGCGCCGACACCGGCGGCCGCCCTTGCTGCACGATGGTGAAGCGGGGGCTGAACCTCGGGTTCACGTTGGGCTCGGCCACCGCGAGCCCGTCGATCAGGCCCTCCTTGTCCTGCTCGACGGCGCGCACCGAGGCGCCGCCGCCGTTGGAGACGCTGGACGCGATCACGATGGTGTTGCGCTTGGTGATCTCGACGTGCGGGCCGCCATGCTTCCTGTTGAGGATCGTGAAGGCGAACTCGATCGAGCGGAGCACATTGCGGCCCCAGTCCTTCTCCGGATTCTGCTGCGAGTGCGCGTGCTTGAAAGCGAAGCGGTTGGGAGTGGCCGTGTTGAAAGCGGTGCGCTCCGCTTCCGACAGCCGCGCCGTGAAGTTCGAGTCGTCGCGC
>Ga0075420_100005950_pt1 | contig 10755 bp, 6 predicted proteins | sample SoiMetdeltSBSDD4_FD_75296 | JGI IMG/M metagenome (GOLD analysis project Ga0075420, IMG submission 75296) | Bulk soil microbial communities from a Populus tree surrounding site in Tennessee, USA - Soil MetaG P. deltoides SBSDD4 | ecosystem: Environmental > Terrestrial > Soil > Tree plantation... | reverse complement strand
TGCTACTCGGCGCTCCGGCGCTTACCGAGACGGGACTTGCACCCGCTGGAGTTGAACGACGCGAGGCAAACGGTCTTCTGTCCGCCTCTTCACGACGCACCATGACGTCATTGTACGTAGCGACGCTGCGCGTCGGGCCGCGGGGGCTCCGCCTCGCTGCGGGGACGCGCCGCCTTGTCGTTGTCAAGGGAAAAGGCACAAGGGAAAAGGGAGATCCCTAGACGGCGACAACTTTTCACCAACGTGCCGCGGTACTTGACGCCTGCCGCGGCCCGGGACATGGTGTGCGTCGATGAAGTCCCGGAGACCACCCATGAGCCATCGACTCGTCCTGACCGCCCGTGCAGTGATTGTCGTGGTGCTCGCCTTGATGATCAGTGCGAAACAGCCCGAGGCGCCGCCCAGCCACGTCTTTCACAACGGCAAGATTGTGACCGTCGACGCGCAGTTTCGAATCGTCGAGGCGATGGCGATCCGCGACGGTACGGTCCTCGCCGTCGGCAGTAATGCTGACATGTTGCGGCTTGCCGGCACCGGCACCGAACGAGTCGATCTCGCCGGCCGGACCGTGCTGCCTGGGCTGATCGATTCACACGTGCACGCGCCCGCCGCGTCGATGTACGAGTTCGAACAGCCGGTCCCTGACATGCAGACCATCGGCGACGTTCTGTCCTACATCCGCGAACGCGCAACGACGACTGAACCGGGCCGCTGGATCACGCTCTCGCAGGTCTTCATCACCCGCCTGCGGGAGCAGCGATATCCGACGCGGGCCGAGCTCGACGACGCCGCACCCACGCACCCGGTTGCGTTCCGGACGGGGCCCGACGCCTCGCTCAATTCGCTGGCGCTCTCGGTGAGCGGGATCGACGCGAAATTCAAGGTACCTGAGGGACAGCCGTGCCGCGTCGAGCGCGACTCGAACGGTCAACCCACCGGCATCCTCCGCAATTGCGGGTCGCTCATCCGGTCCGATCCGGGAGGGCGATCGCCGACCGATGCCGATCGGCTCGCACGCTTGAAGGAACTGCTGGCCGACTACAACTCGGTCGGCATCACCAGCATCGTCGACGGCAACGCCGATCGAGGCGGCCTCGAGCTCTATCGGACGCTGCTCGCCGGGAATGCCCTCACCTGCCGCACGTTTCTGGCCTACGGCGTCGACGCCCAGGCCCCGATCGACCAGGTAGAAGCGGCGATCCGTGAGGCGGCGGCGCATCCCCTCCATCAGTACAACACCATGTTGTGGCTGCGAGGGATCAAGGTCTTCCTCGACGGCGGCATGCTGACCGGCAGCGCCTACATGCGCGAGCCGTGGGGCGTGAGCAAAATCTATTCGATCGAGGATCCCGCGTATCGTGGCGTGCGATTCATCGAGCCCGAGAAGCTCTATCGAATGGCCAGGGTGGCGCTGGCCAGCGACCTGCAGTTCACGGCGCATTCACAGGGCGACGCCGCGGTTCAGACGCTGGTCGACACCTACGAGCGCATCAACCGCGACGATTTCCCGGTCCGCGACAAGCGCCCCAGCATTACCCACGGGAGCTTCATGAGCGCCGACACGATCGCGAAGATGCAGGCGCTCGGCATCGTCGCCAACCTGCAGCCGGCCTGGCTCTATCTCGATGGCGCAACGCTCCGGCATCACTTCGGCCTCGAACGGCTCGCGTACTTCCATCCGTATCGAACGCTCTTCGAACGAGGCGTCACGGTCGGCGGCGGCTCCGACCACATGCAGAAGATCGGCAGCCTGCGCTCGATCAACCCCTACAACCCGTTTCTCGGCATGTGGACGACGATCGTGCGGCTGCCGCGCGGCGCCGACGCACCACTGCATCCCGAGCAGAACTTGAGCCGCGAGCAGGCAATCCGCCTCTACACGATCAACAACGCGTTCCTGACGTTCGAAGAGACGAAGAAGGGATCGCTCGAACCTGGCAAGTTCGCGGACTTCGTCGTTCTGGATCGCGACATCCTCAGCTGCCCGGTCGACGAGGTGAAGGACATCAAGGCCGAGGCAACGTACCTGGGCGGCGCGCGCGTCTATGTGAAACCGGTGGGTCGATGATCCTCCGTCCGCGGTCCGCGGTCCGCAGTTGGGTTTCTGGCGAGATCAGAGGGGTTTGGACCCCGGACTGCGGACTGCGGGCTGCGGGCTGCGAGTCCCGAAGAGCGCGGGCACGCGATCGAACTCCACAACCTGTCCGGACAGCACTGTTGCCCAGGGCTCCAGGAAGAAGCGCAGGTGCGCCGCGTTGACGCCGGGGGCCTGACCCTGCCACCCGGCGAGCACACCCCCGACCGCAGCGGGTGAGACAACGGGGTCCAGGTGCAGCCGGAGTGCAGCACGGTAGCGCGGCTCGTCATAGTGGGTGACTCGCGTCCTGACGCCCGGCACGACGGCGGTCGCCAACTGTTCGAGCAGCTCCTGGACGGAGCGCAGCTCCAGAGGTTCAGCAACCAGCCACGAGAAATCCAGGACATCGCTGATCCGGGCGGTCGCGAGCCCGTCGCGGAACGAGTCGGAATCCGGGCTGTCCTGGAGCAGTTGATAAGTCGTCCGTACGCTGCCGTCGTCCCCGGTCAGCAACAGGCCGCGTGAAGCGCGAAGAAACGCTCCCGGACGACCCTCGGCGAACCCGGGCGGCAGGATGCCGCGCAGGCGGTTGCGATCGTCCGCCGGGAACGTCAGCAACTGCCGTGCGGCAACGCCGACATCGAGCGTCCACTCGTTCGCCTGCGGGAGCGCCCGTCGAATTCTCGCTGCGGCCGCGCCCACGGGATGACCCGGATCGGCAGCCCGATCAGAAAGGCCGCTCAGCTGGCGGGCCGTCTCGCGAGCGATTTGCGTGAAGTGAACGTCAGGGGATCCCGACTGACGGATTGATTCCATGCGGCGGCGCATGAAGTCGGTCACCAGCTCATTCGGCGCAGGACGAAGCGCCAGAGCCGCTCGGAATGCCTGGTAGACCGACTCGCTGTCGCCTTCACTGGCCTGCTCGAACAACCGCGCCAGCCGCTGGATCTCGCGTTCGCGCTCACCGTTCATGGATGTCTTCCTCTTCAGCATGTGGTCCGCGGCACGCCGGAGCCGCTCGCGCCCCTGATGCAGCCGGCGCCGGAGCGTGCCAGCCGGAATCTCCAGAAAGCGGGCGGCGGTGTCGGAGTCGTAGCCCTCGAAGTAGAAGAGGGATACGGCCTCACGCAGTCCGGGCGGAAGCTCGCGCACCAGCTGCTGAATCAGCGCCGCCAGCTGCAGCCGTTCAAGGACGATGTCGGGAGGCGCCTCGGCATCCGCCAGGACATCGAGCGTCCCCCCGGTCGCGGAATCCCGGCTCTGACGGGCGAGGCGCGCCTTCCGGACGACGATCCTGCGCAGCCACGGTCCGAATCGATCGGGATCCCGCAGCGAGTGAAGGCCTGACCATGCCTGCCTGAAGCCTTCCGACGCCGCGTCCTCGGCCGACGCGAACTCTCCGGTGATGCCAAAGGCCGCCGCGCGAGCCGCGCGCCAATAACGCGAGAAGAGCTCGCCGATCGCGGCCCCGTCTCCCTGTCGAGCCCGTTCCACCAACTCCCGGTCAGGTATCACCATCGTTACTGGCTATGTGTGCCCGGCGGGTCACATTGTTCACTGGTTCCCGGGGGTGCTCATACAATAGGCCGGCCGGAGGAGGACGGAATGGTGACCAGGAGCGCGGGGCGACGGATTCTGTTCGCGGCGGGCTGCGCCATGGTGGTCTGCGCCGGCGGTTTCAGTCCGACGAAGGCGCAGCAGACTCCGCAAGGTCGGGGCGGCGGGCGCGGCGGCGGCATGTCGACCGCGCTTTTCACGGCGATCGACGCCAACAAGGACGGTGCGGCCACGCGCGAAGAGCTGAAGGCCCGGTTCGACAGCTGGTACAGCGCATGGGACACCTCGAAAACCAACACGCTCACGCCCGAACAGATATTCATGGGATTGAGCACGGCCTTTCCAGCGACGACCGGTGCCGCCCCGCCCCAGAATCAGGCGCCGAGGCCTGACGATGTGAAGGCGATGATGGCGGCGCTGCCCGATGCGGCGCCGGTGAAACCGAAACAGCCGCGCAAGGTGCTCGTTCTCGCCCGGGCGGCCGGCTTCGTTCACTCGTCGATCCCGCTCGCCGGGCGCACGATCGAAGAGATCGGCAAGAAGACCGGGGCCTGGTCCACGACCATCACCTACGACGCCGCCGATATCAATGATGAGAACCTGAAACAGTACGACGCCATTTTCCTGGCGAGCACCACCGGTGCCTTCCTCGACGACCCGGACGCCGCTGCCACGGCCGCACGCCGCAAGGCGCTCCTCGCGTTCGTGCGAGGCGGCAAGGGCCTCGCCGGCATCCACGCGGCGACGGACTCCTATCACCAGAGCTCGGCGCAGGCAGGAGGAGCGGGCTTCAACTTTCAGGTGATTCCGATCGCGATGCAGATGATCGCGGCCGACAAGAACAGCGATTCGAAGATCTCGCGCGACGAATTCGGGGCACTCGCCGATAGCTGGTACGACAAGCTCGACCCCGACAAGAGCGGCCGCATCGCGCAGGCGGACTTCCCGCAACGCTATGCCGCGCTGCCCACCCCTCCGATGCCCGCGGGGACAGGCGGCGCCGGGAATGGCCAGGCGCCTGCAACGAACCTTGGTCCGGATACCGAAGTGGGCACGTGGCCCGAGTTCAACAAGATGATCGGCGGCTTCTTCAAGTTCCACTGGAACGACGGCCAGACAATCACGGTGAAGCTCGACGAGCCGAAGCACCCGCTGAACGCGCCGTTCAAGGGCGAGGGATACGTGATCGTCGACGAGACCTATACCTTCGGCCGCGCCGTCTACTCGCGCGAGAACCTGCGCGTCCTGACCAGCATCGACTATGCAAAGATGAGCGCCGAGGACAAGGCCAAGGAACAGAATCCGCGTCCGGATGGCGATTACGCCCTCAGCTGGATCCGGCGTGAAGGCAAGGGCCGGGTCTTCTACGAGGCGCACGGGCACAACGAGAAGGTCTACGCGATCAAGCCTCTCCTCGAGCACATCACGGCCGGTATGCAGTACGTTCTCGGCGACCTGCAGGCGGAAGACCGGCCGAGCAAGACGGCCACGAAATAGCGCGTCAGCAGTTTTTCAGGAGGCTTCATGATCAGAATGGCCCTACTTTCCTGCGCTCTCGTTGCTGGTGCCGTTACGGCACCGACGGCTGCGCTCGCCGCTCCGGCATCGAGCGTCACCGAACAGGCCCGTCAGGCCACGGCGGCCGACGCGGCCCCGTTCGTCGGCGACTGGTCGCTGACCCTGCAGGGCCCGAACGGGCCGGGCACTTTCGATTTGTCCGTGAAGGTGGAGGGGGAGAAGGTCCTCGCCGAGATTGCGTCGGAGCAGCTGCCGAAGCAGCCGATCACGAGCATCACGATGGCCGACAAGACCATGGTGCTGGGCTACTCGTTCACGTGGGAGGGCAATCCCGTCGAAGCCGTGGTGTCGCTGACGCCCGCAGCGGAGGGCAAGACCACGGCGCAGATCGACTTCGCTGGCGGCGCCTACGTCATGACCGGCACCGCCGCAAAGAAGGACAAAGCCAAGTAGGTCGCAGTCCGCGGACCGCGAGACAGTGACGCAGATCAGGCATTTACGCTGGTACATCGGCGGCCTGCTCTTCCTGTCGACGGTCATCAATTACATCGACCGGCAGACGCTGAGCGTGCTGGCGCCGTATCTGAAGGTCGAATACACCTGGTCGAATACCGACTTCGCGTGGGTGCTGATTTCGTTCCGGGTGGCCTACGCCGTGGGTCAAACCATCGCCGGGCGGATCGTCGACCGCCTCGGCACGCGACGCGGCTTGAGCCTGGCGGTCGCGTGGTACTCGATCGCGGCAATGGCCACATCACTCGCGGTCGGCCTGCGGAGCTTTGCCGCGTTCCGTTTCGCGCTCGGCCTGGGCGAAGCGGCCAACTGGCCGGGCGCAACCAAGGCTGTCTCGGAATGGTTCCCGCGCCGGGAGAGCGGCTGGGCGGTCGCGCTGTTCGACAGCGGTTCGTCGATCGGCGCCGCGCTCGCGCCGTTCATCGTCCTCGGTCTCTATCAGTCGTTCGGCAGCTGGCGCCCGGCGTTCGTCATCACGGGCACGCTCGGGTTCCTGTGGCTGCTGCTGTTCCTGTGGCTGTACCGCTCACCGGAGGATCACCCGCGCCTTTCTCCTGAAGAGCGCGCCGACATTCTCGCGAACCGCGGCGACCGCAGGCCAGGGAGCGGCTCATCACGCCAGCTGCCCTACCGCGTGCTGCTGCGCCTGCCGCAGACCTGGGGCTACGTCATTTCCAAGAGCTTCACCGATCCGGTCTGGTTCTTCATCACCGACTGGTTCGCCGTCTATCTGGTGTCGCGTGGCTTCAAGCTCGAGGAGAGCCTTGCCGGCTTCTGGGTGCCATTTCTCGCCGCGGATCTCGGAAACTTCTTTGGCGGGGGCGTCTCGAGCCTGTTGATCTCGCGCGGCTGGTCGGTGGGAGCCGCGAGGAAAGCGATCGCGGTGTTCGGAGGCCTCGGGATGACGTTCCTCGTTCCCACCGTCTACACCAACTCGTTCCTGGTGCTGGTGGGATGTTTCGCGATCGCGACCTTCGCGTACGCCGCCTTCTCGACGGTGATCCTCAACCTGCCCGCGGACATCTATCCAACGGGCTCGGTCGCCAGCGTCAGCGGGCTGGGCGGGACGGCTGCCGGCATCGGCACGATCGCCGCGATCTACCTCACGGGCCGGGTCAGCGATCGCTACTCGTTCGCACCCATTCTGCTCGGCGCCAGCGTCCTGCCGCTGATCGGCATGGCGGCGATGCTGGTCCTGGTGAGAAACACCAAAGAGTCTCGTGCGGGAATCCTGAATGAAGTTTGACGGACGCGCGCCTACTGCAGGAACGGGAACAGCTTCCTGATCATCGCGTCGTCCGGCCGCGTCCCGTATTCACAGATCTCGAACGCCTCGGCATATCGAACGGACTTGGCGCGTTCCGCGCCGTACCACTTCGTCAGCGTTTCGCGAACGGCCGGCGAGACCTGCCCGCCGCGCGTCTCTTTCAGCCACCGCTTGCGGTCCGCGGCTCCCTTCGGCACCTTCTCCAGCGTTCCGTCCACCCACGGCAGCCACTCGTAGAACTGCGACACGTGAGCGTCCATCATGTCGATCTTCTTGTCGATCACGTCGTCGAGCGCGACCGCCACGTCCGGACGAAACGCATTCGGCCGCTGGAAATTGTCCTGGAAATACATGAAGACCGGGTTCTTGCGAAGCGCCGGTGTGTCGGGAGTGATGTTCGGGACGACGACCATGTAGGCCGCATCCTGGACGAGGACGCCCGTGTACCGATGATCGGGATGGTAGTCGTTCGGCCTCGGCGCCAGGACCAGGTCGGCGTTCCACAGGCGGATCTGCCGGATGATGTCTTCGCGCGGCTTGAGCGTCGGAATCAACTCGCCATCGTGGTTGTCGAGGGTGATGTACTCGACGCCGGCCCGCTTCCCCGCCTCACGTGCTTCGTCACGCCGCCGCGCGGCGAGTGCGCCCCCGCCTTCGGTCTGATGGCCGGCGTCCCCATTGGTGACCGATACGAACCGTACGCGATGACCGAGCATGGCGAGCTTGATGGCAGTGCCGCCGGCACGCTGATCGCAATCGTCGGGATGTGCGCCGAAGGCGATGACGTTCAACTTGCCGTCGGTGGACGGCGCGAGCGTCCGCTGCGGCGCGGGCTGCTGCGCTGACACGGAGGTGGAGACAATCGCGACAACCGCGAGCGCGATCAGTCCAACCGATCTCCAGGTGTTCGTCGAGGCGATACGTTTCATAGACCCTCTGTAGAGTGGGGGGCGCCCACCAGGCGTGCGCGTCCGAGCGCCCTACTCTACGCAGGCATCTGCCGTCAGGCAAGACCCTTGGCTTCTCGCTCGGCGAGCAGCGGGTCATGGATGCAGATCGAACAGCACGATGTCCGACTCCTCGCGCGTCCGGTCGAACACGATCTCGCGACCGTCGGGAGAGATTGTGAAATCGCCGATGACGGACCCGCGTCGGAGCCTGGTGAGCTGGCGCTCGCCCCCGGTCCGCAGATCGAAGGCCCAGAAGTCCTTGTTCGAGACGTCACCCTTCATGATGACCAGCGTGTCTTCCCCCAGGAAGCCCAGACGCCGGGCGCCGCGCGAGAGCGTCAGATTCGGAGTCGGATGGGGCGCGCCATCGCTGCTGACGGCCTGCACCGAAAACGTCGTCCCGACGTCGGCGCCGGAGTAGACCAGAAAGCGGCCGCTCGGTGCCCAAATCGGATCGGTCGAGTACTCCTTCACGAGCAGGACCGGTGATCCTCCGCCGATTGGAATCTTGAATATCTGCGGCATCCCTTCCCGGTTGGCGGCCGCGACGGCCAGCCACTGTCCATCGGGCGACCAGGCGGGCGCGCCTCGTACGTCGACGCCGTCTGCAATCCGGCGGATCGCGGTTGCATCACCGTTCATCACGTAGAGCTCGGTCAGCCCGCGCCTTCGCACCACGAACGCGAGGCGGCCGTCGGACGCAACGGCCGACTCGGCCATGACACGCCCGTTGACGCCATTCCACAGCTCTGTGGCCGCACCTCCGGCGGCGAGCTTCCACAGGCCGTCCCGCCCGGCTTTGCTCCCGCGATAGAAGATGGATCCGGAGTGGATGCGAGGCGACAGACCACCGGCCGTCGGCAGCGAGAGCGGCGCGGCATCAGACTCCTCCATCACGCGATCGCCAATCGGGACGCGCCACAGGCCGCTGGTCGAGCGGGTTACGGTCGCGACGAGACGACGACCGTCGGCGCTCGCGGCAAGGGATGTGATCGGCTCGACTCCCGCGAACACGCGGTGAGGAACGCGACGCTCGACGTCCATGGCATGGATCCACGGGCCATATCCCTCGTCGTCGGTCGCCAGATACAGAAGCGTGCGGTTGCCGAGCAGCGTGGGAAAAGTCACGCGGCCGTCGTGAGACGTCACCCGTTCGGGCTGGCCACCTGTGAGACGGACACGCCAGATGTCGCTTTTTTCGAGCACCAGGCCGTGCACGAAGTAGATGAACCTGCCGTCACCAGACCAGATCGGGAAGTGATTGTGAAAGCCTTTGGGCGCTTCGTAGATCTTCCGCGGTGCGCTCGTCTCGTCGGGTTCCGATACGAACAGCGGATCGCCGTCTGACGGAGGGTGGTACACGATGAGCCGTCCATCGGGTGACCAGTCGAGCTCCGAGATATCCGAGATGTCCTTCAAATACGGTCGAAGCCGGCCGCCCAGCGTGGGAACCGCCCAACCGGCGTTGACCTGGCTGCCCCCGGCGGCATCGGGCACACGGCGCCAGAGCGTCACCAGTGTTCCGTCGGGCGTGAAGCCAAGCGTACGAGTGGCGGGATTCCGCAACTCCTCGACGCTTCCGTTGGTGAGGTTGTAGCTGTCGCCGGTCCCGAGCTGGCTCACCCACGCGTTCCACGATCCATTGCGGTCCGATAGATAAGTGACGAATTTCCCGTCCCGCGAAATCGCGGCGTGAAGTTCGGCGCCCTCGAAATCGGTCACCTTCGAGACGCTGGCGCCTCCGAGGGGATCGCGCCAGAAATACTCCGATCGCTGCAGCTGCCAAGTAGCCGCGGCGGCGATGACGATCACGCTTGCGGCAGCCGCACCCGACCAGGCGAGCGGGATCGCCGGGCCGGACCGCTTCGGGCCGGCGAGTGCCGGCTCGGACGCCGCAGCGCCGCCGGTGGCTTCGTCGATCTCGAGACCCGCGTCGCCGATGTCGCGCAGGCGTCGCTTCGGATCCTTTTCGAGGCAGCGCAGGAGCAGCCGCCGGATGCCCGGCGGCGTGACCGCGGGCAGCAGGCTCCAGTCGGCTTCGCGTTCGAGGATCGCGGCGATCGTGTCGGACGTGGTCTCACCGTGAAACGGTGGACGCGCCGTCAGCATCTCGTACAGCACGCAGCCGAACGCCCAGATGTCGGTCCGCTTGTCGACCGCCTTCCCGCGCGCCTGCTCGGGACTCATGTAGGCAGCCGTCCCTTCGATCGTGCCCTCGCGTGAGGGATCGGCGCCCATCGGCAGCGTCTGCGAGCCGTCGTTTCCCGATTCCGCTCCGTCAAAGACCTTCGCCAGGCCGAAGTCGAGCACCTTGACCGTGCCGGCGGAGGTGATCTTGATGTTCGCCGGCTTCAGATCTCGATGGATGATCCCTTTGTCGTGCGCGGCTTCGAGCGCGTCCGCGATCTGGCGTGCGACCGCGAGCGCCTCCTGCTGGGACAGCGGGCCGCGAGTCAGGCGTTCGGCAAGCGTCGGTCCTTCCACGAGCTCGAGCACGAGGCCGCGGACGCCGCCGCTCTCTTCCAATCCGTAGATCGCGCCGATGTGCGGATGATTGAGAGTCGCGAGCACGCGGGCTTCCAGCTCGAAGCGTGCCACGCGGTCGGGGACCGAGAGAAACCGATCAGCGACGACCTTGATGGCGACGTCGCGCCCCAGTTTGGTATCGCGGGCCCGATAGACCTCCCCCATTCCTCCGGCGCCGAGAAGCGAGACAATCCGGTACGAGGCGATCTGCCGGCCGACCAGCGATTCCGGTCGGTCATCGGCCAGGACATGCGCGGCCAGTTCCGCTACCGGCGTGGCCAGAAAGGCGTCAGCCTTGTGCGCGTGCGCGAGCAGCGCCTCCACTTCCTTCCGCAGCGCCGCGTCGG
>Ga0075420_100005949_pt1 | contig 10756 bp, 8 predicted proteins | sample SoiMetdeltSBSDD4_FD_75296 | JGI IMG/M metagenome (GOLD analysis project Ga0075420, IMG submission 75296) | Bulk soil microbial communities from a Populus tree surrounding site in Tennessee, USA - Soil MetaG P. deltoides SBSDD4 | ecosystem: Environmental > Terrestrial > Soil > Tree plantation... | reverse complement strand
CTGGATCGTGCTCGAGGCCGAGCAGGACCCGATGAAGGCCCCGCCCAAGGAGGCGGTAACGTTCGGCCTCGCCAACCTCATCCGCGCCTTCGCCAACGCCAAAGCGGGAGCCTGAGCCATGGCCGCCCGAACCCTCAACGTCGGCCTGATCGGCTCGGGCTTCATGGGCCAAGCGCACGCGGACGCGTTCCGGCGGGCCGGCGTGCTCTACCGCGACCTGCCCGCCCGGCCGGTGCTCCACTGCCTCGCCGACGCCGACGCCGACCTCGCGCGCGCCGCGGCCGAACGCCTCGGGTTCGCGCGGAGCACCGGCGATTGGCGCGCCCTGGTGAACGATCCCAAGGTCGACCTGGTCGACATCACGACGCCGAACACCCTGCACTTCGAGATGGCGATGGCGGCGATCGCGGCCGGCAAGGCCGTCTGCTGCGAGAAGCCCTTGTCGGTCTCGCTCGCGGAGGCGGAGCAGATGACGGCCGCCGCCCGGGAGGCGGGCGTCAAGACGATGGTCGCCTTCAACAACATCAAGACGCCCGCGGCCCTCTTGGCCAAGCAGCTCATCGACCGGGGCGACATCGGCCGGCCGACGCGCTTTCGCGGCTGGTTCGACCAGGGCTTCTTCAACGACCCGGACCTGCCCTGGACCTGGCGCTGCTCGCGCCAGGAGGCGGGCTCGGGCGCGCTCGGCGACCTCGGCAGCCACGTGATCAGCGTGGCCCAGTACCTGATGGGCGAGGTCCTAGACGTGGCGGCCCAGTGGCAGACCTTCTTCCCGACCCGGCCGAGGCCGTCGGGCGGATCGGGCTACGGTGCGGCGGCCGCGGCCGGGGCCGAGCGGCTGCCGGTGGAGAACGAGGACCAGGTCCAGTGCCTGGTCCGGTTCAAAAGCGGTGCTGCCGGCGTGATCGAGGCCTCGCGCATCGCCGCCGGCAAGGTGTTCGGCGTCTACTGGGAGGTCTCCGGGACCGAAGGCACGCTGATCATGGACGGCGAGCGGTTCAACGAGCTGAAGATCGCGCGCTTCACCGAGCCCAAGCCCGACCGCGGCTTCAAGACCATCTACGCCGGCTCGCAGGTGCCGCAGTACGGCGGCTTCTTCGGGTTCGACTTCGCCGGCGGCGGCCTCGGCTACTTCGACGTGAAGGTGATCGAGGTCCACGACCTGGTCCGGGGCATCTGCGGCGAAGGAGACTGCTTCCCCGACTTCGCGTTCGGCCTCGAGAACGAGCGCATCATCGACGCCATCGAACGGTCGGCGGAATCGGGCGGTGCCCGCGTGGCGCTCGCGAGCGGCGGGCCCGATCCCACCACCTCCACCACGCGCTGAGGCCGAGGAGACCGAAGGTGCCGGAGATCCGCGACACGGCGACGCTCCAGGGTCCCCAACCGTCCCCCATGGCCGAGCCCGCCGCCGTCCCCTCGGCGACCGCCGCGACCGGCCTCCACCACATCGTCGTCGTGGGCGGTGGGGCCGGCGGGCTCGTGCTCGCGACCGAGCTCGGGCACAAGCTCGGCCGGAAGAAGCGGGCGCGCATCACCCTCATCGACGTCAGCCTGACCCACATCTGGAAGCCGCTCCTGCATGAGGTCGCGGTCGGCACCCTCGACTCGCACAAAGACGACGTGATCTTCCTCAGCCACGCCAAGGACCACGGCTTCCGCTTCCAGCAGGGCCGGATGGACGGGCTGGACCGGGCCCGGCGCCTCGTCCACCTGGCGCCGATCCTGGACAACAGGGGTGCCGAGGTGATCCCGCGGCGGACCATGCGCTACGACACGCTGGTGATCGCGGTCGGCGGCGTCTGCAACGATTTCGGCACGCCGGGGGTCCAGGAGCATTGCATGTTCCTCGACAACCACCGCCAGGCCGACCAGGTCCACCGCCGGCTCCTCAACGCCTGCCTGCGCGCCCAGATGCAGGAGGGGCCGCTTAAGGAGGGCCAGCTCCAGGTCGCGATCGTGGGCGCGGGCGCCACCGGCGTCGAGCTCGCGGCCGAGCTGCACAAGGCGACCCGGCGGCTGGTGGCCTACGGCCTCGACCGGATCGACCCGGAGCGCGACATCAAGATCAGCCTGATCGAGGCCGGCCCTCGGGTCCTGCCGGCCCTCGACGAGCGCCTGGCCCAGGCCACCGCGCAGGAGCTGCGCCGCTTGGGCGTGGTGCTCCACACCGGCGAGCAGGTGGTCGAGGTGACCGAGACGGGCGTGCGCACCAAGAGCGGCCTGGTCATCCCGGCCGAGCTCAAGATCTGGTCGGCCGGCGTCAAGGCGCACGACTTCTTGAAGGACCTGGACGGGCTGGAGACCAACCAGGTCAACCAGCTCGTGGTCGACCGGACGCTTCGGACCACCCGCGACCCCGACGTCTACGCGATCGGCGACTGTGCGGCCGTCCCGCAGCCCGGCAGCGACCGCCCGGTGCCGCCGCGCGCACAAGCCGCCTACCAGGAGGCGCAGACCCTGGCCAAGACCCTGGCCCGGCGCCTGGAGGGCGAGCCGCCGGTCGAGTTCGTCTACAACGACTACGGCTCCTTGGTCTCGCTCAGCTACAGCTCGGTCGGCAACCTGATGGGCAACCTCTTGGGCACGGTGATGGTCGAGGGGATGCTGGCCCGGCTCACCTACCTTTCCTTGTACAAGAAGCACCAGCTCGCGGTGCACGGCTTCGTCTGGGTGGCGCTGACCACGCTCATCAACCTCTTGCGGCTGCGCACCGAGCCGCGGCTCAAGCTGCACCTTTAGGGACCAGGCCGATGAACGTCTGCGTGGTCGGCTACGGCATGATGGGGGCCTGGCACTCCGAGGCCTTGCGGGAGGCCGGTGCGGTCCTCCACACCGTGGTCGGGCGCCGCGCGGACGCGGCGCAAGCGTTCGCACGGGCGCACGGCTATCGCCGATGGACGCTCTCGCTCGACGAGGCGCTTGCCGACCCGGCGGTCGACGCCGTGATCTTAAGCACGCCGTCCGACCAGCACGAGGCGCAAGCGATCGCTTGCCTCGAAGCCGGCAAGCACACGCTGATCGAGATCCCGATCGCGATGAGCCTCCAAGGGGCCGAGCGGGTCGTGGCCGCGGGCGAGCGGAGCGGCAAGGTCTACGGGCTCAGCCACCCGATGCGCTTTCGCCGCGAGCGCGAGGCGCTCCTCGCCCGCACCCGCTCGGGCGAGGAGACGATCCGCCACCTGGCCGGCCGGTTCTTCATCCAGCGCCTGGAGAACGTGGGCGCCACCGGCTACCAGCGGAGCTGGACCGACAACATCCTCTGGCACCATTTCTGCCACTTCGTCGACCTGGGGATGTACCTCTTCGACGGCATCCCGGTCCGCCGCGTGCAGAGTCATTATGGTCCCTGCCATCCCCAGACCGGCATCCCGATGGAATGCGTGGTGCTGGTCGAGACCGAGACCGACCAGACGCTCCTGGTCCACGGCTCCTACCACGCGGCCTTTCGCCTCTACGACAAGCTGATCGTCACCGACCGCGACACCTATTTCTACGACATACTGGCCGGCACCTTGCGCACGTCGGCGGGCGAGCAGCCGATCGCGAGCGAGCAGGCGAACGCCGCCCGGATCGTCCGCGACTTCGTGGACGCGGTGCGCAACGGCCGCCCGCCGCTGGCCTCGGGCCCGTCGGTGCTGCCGGCGATGCGGGTGCTGCAAGAGGTCCAGGACGAGTGGGACGCGCGCCACGGCGGCCCCCGCTCGATCCCCGGCCGGCCGCTGGATTGAGGCCCCGACGATGAGCGGCGCCGGCGGAGGGCGAGAACCGATGACGACGAAGCTGAACCCGCGAACGCGCGAGAAGCTGGGCACCGTCAGCGTCGCCACGCTGACGACGTGCCTGTTCAAGTGCGGCCTGCGCAGCCAGCTCGTCCAGGACGTTCGCCCGTTGAATCCCAAGCACGGGCCGATGGTGGGGGAGGCCTTCACCTTGCGCTGCATCCCGGCGCGCGAGGACCTCAACCCGATCGGCGTGTTCGCGAACCCGGAGCATCCGCAGCGCAAGGCGATCGAGGCGTGCCCGCCGGGGTGCGTCCTGGTCGTCGACAGCCGCAAGGACGCGCGGTCCGCCTCCGCGGGTGCGATCCTGGTGACGCGGCTGATGAAGCGGGGTGTCGCGGGCATCGTCACGGACGGCGGGTTTCGCGACTCGCACGAGATCGCCCTGCTCGCGATCCCCGCCTACCACCACCGGCCCGCGCCCCCGCCCAACCTGACGTTGCACCAGGCGGTCGACCTCGACGTGCCGATCGGCTGCGGCGACGCGCCGGTGTTCCCCGGCGACGTGGTGGTGGGCGACGCCGAGGGCGTGGTCGTCGTCCCGGCCCACCTCGCCGACGAGATCGCCGACGAGGCGGTCGAGATGACGGCGTTCGAGGACTTCGTCGCCGAGGAGGTGCAAAAAGGGCGCTCCATCGTCGGCCTTTACCCGGCGACGCACGAGCAGACCCACGCCGACTTCGCGGCCTGGCGCAAGGCGCGCGGTCGGTGAGCGGGATCGAGGAGAGGGGAGAACGGACGATGTTGCGACGGGATTTTCTTGAAACCGTGCTGGCCGCCGGCACGGCCGCCGGCCTGGGCACCCCAGTGGGCACGGCACGGGCGCAGGACGCGGCCGCCGCCGGCTACCCCGACAAGCCGGTGACGATCATCGTGCCCTTCGCCGCGGGCGGCAACACCGACGCCTTCGCGCGCCTGGTCGGCCAGGAGCTGGACAAGGCCTTCGGCCAGCGGTTCGTGGTCGAGAACAAGGCGGGGGCCGGCGGCAACCTCGGCGTGGGCCAGCTCGCGCGCGCCGAGCCCGACGGCTACACGCTGGGCATGGGCACGGTCAGCACCCACGCGATCAACCCCACGCTCTACAAGAAGCTGCCCTTCGACCCCGACACCGCCTTCGCGCCGATCTCCTTGTTCGTGACGCTGCCCAACGTGCTGGCGGTCAACCCCGCGATCGAGCCCAAGTCGGTCCCGGAGCTGATCGAGCTGCTCAAGGCCAAGCCCGACACCTACACGTTCGCCTCCTCGGGCGTGGGCACCTCGACCCATCTCGCGGGCGAGCTGTTCATGGCCAAGACCGGCACCAAGATCGTCCACGTGCCCTACAAGAGCAGCGGGCAGGTGATCTTGGACCTGGTCGCGGGCCACGTCGACATGGCGTTCGACAACATCCCGACCGTCGCGCAGCAGGCCCAAGCCGGCAAGGTCCGACCGCTGGCCGTCACCAGCCTGGAGCGCGCGGCGCTCCTGCCCGACCTGCCGCCGATGCAGGATTTCGTCCCGGGCTTCGAGGCGACCTCCTGGCACGGCCTGTTCGCGCCAGCCGGCACCCCGCCCGAGATCGTGAACAAGCTGAGCGCCGAGGTGCAGCGCATCCTCCGCACGCCCGAGATGAGCGATCGCCTGAAGGGGATGGGGGCGACGCCGATCGGCAACACGCCCGAGGAGTTCGCCGCGTTCATCGCCGCCGAGCGGCAAAAATGGGCCGAGGTCATCAAGGCGGCCAACATCAGCGCCGATTGACGCGGGCGCGGGCGCGGAAACGAACGAGCAGGAAGAGGAGGCGATCATGACCCGCAAGAGCCCCGAGCAGCTGCGCAGCCACCGCTGGTTCGGGGTGCACGACCTGCGCGCCTTCGGCCACCGCTCGCGCGTCCGCCAGATGGGCTACGGGCCCGAGGACTACGCCGGCAAGCCCGTGATCGCGGTCGTCAACACCTGGTCCGACATCAACCAGTGCCACGCCCACTTCAAGGAGCGCGTCCAAGACGTCAAGCGTGGCATCTTCCAGGCCGGCGGCTTCCCCTTGGAGCTGCCGGCGATCTCGCTCTCCGAGCCGTTCGTCAAGCCCACCACCATGCTCTACCGCAACTTCCTGGCGATGGAGACCGAGGAGCTCTTGCGCTCGCACCCGATCGACGGTGCCGTCTTGATGGGGGGGTGCGACAAGACCACGCCCGGTCTGTTGATGGGGGCGATCTCGATGAACCTGCCGGCGATCTTCGTCCCGGCGGGCGCCATGCTGCGCGGCCACTGGCAGGGCAAGGTGCTGGGCTCGGGCAGCGACAGCTGGAAGTACTGGGCCGAGCTCCAGGCCGGCAACATCACCATGCAGGACTGGAACGACATCGAGAGCGGCATCGCCCGCTCGGCCGGCATGTGCATGACCATGGGCACCGCCGCCACCATGACCGCGGTCGCCGAGGCCTTGGGCTTCTCCTTGCCGGGTGCCTCCTCGATCCCCGCACCCGACGCCAACCACCCGCGCATGTGCGCGGCCTCGGGCCGGCGGATCGTCGAGATGGTCTGGGAGGACCTCAAGCCCAAGGACATCCTCTCACCTGCAGCGGTCGACAACGCGATCCGCTGCCACCTGGCGATGGGCGGCTCGACCAACGCCATGATCCACCTCGTGGCGATGGCGCGCCGCGCCGGCATCCCCTTGACCCTGGACCGCTTCGACGAGCTGGCGCGGCGCGTCCCGGTGCTGGCCGACGTGCGGCCCTCGGGCCGGTTCCTGATGGAGGATTTCTACTACGCCGGCGGCATCCGCGCGCTCCTGGCGCAGCTCGAGGGCGAGCTCGACCTGGGCTGCTTGACCGTGAACGGCCGCACGCTGGGCGAGAACCTCGCGGGGGCCGAGGTCTTCGACGCCGAGGTCATCCACGGGCCGAGCGACCCGGTGGCCAAGGAGGCGACGGCGATCCTCTACGGCAACCTGGCGCCCAACGGGGCGGTGATGAAGCCCTCGGCCGCCGACCCGCGGCTCCTCGCGCACACCGGCCCGGCGCTGGCCTTCGAGGGCTACGACGAGATGGCGGCGCTGATCGGCCGCGAGGACCTCGAGGTCACCCCCGACCATATCCTGGTGCTCAAGAACGCCGGCCCCGTCGCCGCCGGCATGCCCGAATGGGGCATGCTGCCGCTGCCGACCAAGCTGTTGAAGGCGGGGGTGCGCGACATGCTGCGGATCTCCGACGCGCGGATGAGCGGCACCTCCTACGGCGCCTGCATCCTGCACGTGGCACCCGAGGCCGCGATCGGCGGGCCGTTGCAGTTCGTGCGCACCGGCGACCCGATCGCGGTCGACGTCGCGGCGCGCACGCTCGACCTCCTGGTCCCGGAGGAGGAGCTGGCCCGGCGCCGGGCGGCGTGGGCGCCCAAGCCGCCGCCGCCGCGCGGCTACGGCCGGCTGTTCGCTATGCACATCCAGCAGGCGCACGAGGGCTGCGACTTCGACTTCCTCCTCGGCACCGAGCCCCTGCCCGAACCCGAGATTCATTGAGAAAGGCGATGGCATCGCTCTCCGTTGCAAGGAAACGTCATCTGGGATCGTGTTGTGTGATAGAAAAAGATAGAATTTTTATCACGCTGTTGACATTGCTTTCAGGTTTAGCTTTCATCCGGCATCCAACAAGAAGCACCGCAACCAAGGTCCGGCGCGTCCGCGGACGCACGCGCCCCTCGACGGTGGGAGGCTCGGCATGACGCCCATTCGTCACCCCGCGCGAAGCCATGGCGCCCTCACCTGGCGCGCCGACCGCACCGCGACCTTGACACCAAGCTGAAGGGCCTCTCGCGATGAGCCAGCAGGGCATCACGTTCGCGCTCAACCACATCACCGCGCCGCGGCTGCGGTTCGCGCGGCTTCTCGACCTCGCCCAGAGCCTGGGCATCTCCGCCGTCGAGATCCGCAACGACCTGCCCGGGGTCGAGATCGCGGACGGCACCGACCCGGCCGAGCTGCGCCGGGAGGCGCAAGCCCGCGGCGTCGAGATCCTCTCGATCAACGCCCTCTACCCGTTCGACGTCTGGAACGACGAGCGCGCAAAAGCCGCCCGGCTGCTCGCGGCTTACGCGCAAGCCTGCGGTGCCAAGGCGCTGGTGCTCTGCCCGCTCAACTCCACCGAGGACCGACGGTCGGTGAGTCAGCGGGCGAAGGACCTGCGGGGAGCGCTCGCGGGCCTGGCGCCGATCCTGGAGGAGCACGGCGTCTTGGGCCTGGTCGAGCCCTTGGGCTTTCCGGAAAGCGCCTTGCGGACCAAGCGGGCGGCGATCGAGGCCATCGACGAGGTCGGCGGCGGAGTGGCTGCCGCGCGGTTCAAGGTCCTGCACGACACCTTCCACCACTTCCTCGCCGAGGAGCGGGAGATCTTCCCCGACCGCACCGGTCTGGTCCACATCTCGGGCGTGGAGGACACCGGCCTGGCGCTCAGCTCGATCCGCGACGAGCACCGCGTCCTGGTCGGGCCCGACGATCGGATGGACAACGCCGGCCAGATCCGAGCGCTCCGCGCCGGCGGCTACGACGGCCCGTTCTCGTTCGAGCCCTTCTCCCGCATCGTCCACGAGCTGCCCGATCCCGCCGGCGCGGTGCGGGACAGCATGTCGTTCGTCGCGGCGCGCGCGGCAGCCGGCACCACGACGGCGGCCTGAGCCGCACAAACCACCCCCAACGCCTGCCTGGCCTTGGGGACCATCAGCAGGAGGCATCGCTCATGATCCGGCAACTTCGCACCGCCTGCGCGGCGGCGGCTCTCCTCGCCCTCCCGGCCGCGGCGGCGCACGCGACCGACATCGGCGTCGCGATGGCGCTGTTCGACGACAACTTCCTGACCAACATCCGCGAGGCGATCAGCGCGCACGCGGCGACCATGGAGGACGTCAACGTCCAGTTCGAGGACGCGCAGGCCGACATCGGCAAGCAGATCAACCAGGTCCAGAACTTCGTCGCCCAGGGCGTGGACGCGATCATCGTCAACCCGGCGGACACGGCGGCGACCCAGGCGATCACCGACATGGTGGCGGCGTCGGGCATCCCCTTGGTCTACGTCAACCGCGGGCCGGAGCAGAAGAACCTGCCCGAGAAGGTGGTGGTGGTCGAATCCGACCACATCATCGCCGGCCGGCTCGAGATGGAGGCCTTGGCCGAGTGCATGGGCGGCAAGGGCAACGTCGCCATCATGCTGGGCGAGCTCGCCTCCAACGCCACCCAGCAGCGGACCGCCGGCAACAAGGAGGTCATCGCCAAGTACCCGGAGATGAAGGTGGTCCAGGAGCAGACCGCCAACTACCAGCGCAACCAGGCGATCGATCTCATGACCAACTGGATCGTCGGCGGCGAGCAGATCGACGCGGTGGCCGCCAACAACGACGAGATGGCGATCGGCGCCATCCTGGCGATGCAGCAGTCCGGGATGGCGCCCGACCAGGTCTGCGTCGGCGGCGTCGACGCCACGGCCGACGCGCTGGACTACATGGAGCAGGGTCTCCTCGACGTGACGGTGTTCCAAGACGCCAAGGGTCAGGGCCGGGGTGCCCTCGACGCCGCGGTCAAGCTCGTCAAGGGCGAGCCGGTCGAGCAGTACACCATGATCCCCTACGAGCTGGTGACGCCCAAGAACATGGCCGAGTACCGTAGCCGCTAGACACACCGTTCCGGGGTGCGGCGGTCGCGACCGCCGCGCCCCGCACGGAGGGAGGCAAAGAACCATGTCCACCGTCCTGGCCCGCGAGGGCACCAGCGCCGCGCCCGCCGCCGCCACCACCGCCGCTTACCTGCTCGAGGCCGAGGGCATCACCAAGCGCTACCCCGGCGTGGTGGCGCTCGACGGCGTGCGGATCCACGTCCGCCCCGGCTCGGTCCACGCGGTCATGGGCGAGAACGGGGCCGGCAAGTCGACCTTGATGAAGATCCTCGCCGGCAACATCCAGCCCAACGAGGGCGAGATCCGGGTCAAGGGACAACCCCGCCACTTCCACAACCCGCGCGACGCCACCAAGGCCGGGATCGCGATGATCCACCAGGAGCTGCTCCTGGTGCCGGACATGACCATCGCCGAGAACATCTGGATCGGGCGCGAGCCCCTGGGCCGTCTCGGCATCGTCGACCACGGCGAGCTGAGCCAGCGCACGCGCGTGCTGCTCGAGCGCTTGGGCATCGGCCTCGACCCGGAGCGGCGCCTGGGCAGCCTCACCGTCGCCAACCAGCAGATGGTCGAGATCGCCAAGGCGGTGTCCTACGATTCCGAGATCCTGATCATGGACGAGCCGACCTCGGCGATCACCGACAAGGAGGTCGACCACCTTTTCGACATCATCCGGCAGCTCAAGGCCGAGGGCAAAAGCATCCTCTACATCACGCACAAGATGAACGAGGTGTTCACGATCGCCGACGAGATCACGGTGTTCCGCGACGGCCGCTACGTCGGCACCGACCGGGCCGAGAACCTCGACCAGAACAAGCTGATCGCGATGATGGTGGGCCGCGAGCTCACCCAGATGTTCCCCAAGGGCGAGGCCAAGATCGGCGAGGAGATTCTCTCGGTGCGCGACCTGGCGCTCGAGGGCGTGTTCAAGGGGGTGAGCTTCTCCTTGCGCAAGGGCGAGATCCTGGGCCTCGCCGGCCTGGTCGGCGCCGGGCGGACCAACGTCGCCGAGACCATCTTCGGCGTCACCCCGGCCACCTCGGGCGAGATCCGCATCGACGGCAAGCCCGTGGTGATCGACTCGCCCAAGACCGCCATGGAGCACGGCCTGGCGCTCCTGACCGAGGACCGCAAGCTCACCGGCTGCTTCCTGATGCACTCGGTGCTCGAGAACATGCAGATCGCGTCGATCCGCACCCACACGACCGCCGGCGGCTTCGTCAGGCAGGGGGCGCTGAACAAGCTGTGCACGCAGATGAAGGACGCCTTGCGGGTCAAGACGCCGACCTTGCACGAGACCATCGGCAACCTCAGCGGCGGCAACCAGCA
>Ga0075420_100005947_pt1 | contig 10757 bp, 11 predicted proteins | sample SoiMetdeltSBSDD4_FD_75296 | JGI IMG/M metagenome (GOLD analysis project Ga0075420, IMG submission 75296) | Bulk soil microbial communities from a Populus tree surrounding site in Tennessee, USA - Soil MetaG P. deltoides SBSDD4 | ecosystem: Environmental > Terrestrial > Soil > Tree plantation... | reverse complement strand
GGGCTTGGATTGTCAGTCAGTTACAGCATCATTGAACGTCATTCGGGCTCGATTAGTGTCGTGTCGGATCCTGGCAAAGGTACCAACTTCATGATCGATCTGCCTGCCGCTGTTGCTAAGACGTCGTCAGATAAAATGGCAAAGATGGATAGTGAGGCGCCGAGCCTGCGCATTTTAGTTGTAGACGACGAGAAACCGGTCAGAGAAACACTTGCCGAAATGCTGGTAGCAGTCAGTCACAAGGTTGAGCTGGCAGGAAGTGGACACGAGGCGGTGCAGAAAATGCGCTCACGTGAATTTGACTTCGTGTTTACCGACCTCGCGATGCCGGAGATGGATGGATGGGAAACTGCGCGAATGATTCGAAAGAGTTGGCCCCACGTGAGGATCGTGCTCGTCACGGGTTATGGTCCAACCACCCCACCACCCCTTGGTGAGGAGAATTTAGTCGACGCGATCATTGGGAAGCCGTTTGACTTCGCGCAAGTCGGATCAACGATTAATACACTGACGCAAAACCGCGATTTCCAGAAGGTGGTAGTTTAATTAAAGTTCATTATCCCAGCACTAGCTGCAAATCCAACTCCAAAACCTACCACCATCGCCGGACCAGACCATGCATCCTTCTCTGCGAGCATAAAACCGGTCGAAGCACTCGATAGATTCCCGTAGCGCTCCAGCACCTGGTAAGAGCCGTGCACTTTGGCAGAGTCGGTTTGCAAGTCGAGTTGTGAACAAATGCCGTCGAGAATCTTCTTGCTGCCGGTGTGAATCAAACAGTCGTCCACCTGCGTCAGATCTGTTACCGGCGAGTCAGGATGTTCGAGAACGTTTCTGATCGTCGTTACCGCATAGTGCGCGCCACGCATCGGAACGTTTGGCTGCATGAAGTACTGCGGTCTGCCGTTCAGGAACGGATGCGAGCTGTTGCTCGTCATCGTGAGAAGGTTCATGTCGCTTGGCTGATCGTTCGTCAGGTGCGTGATTGGTCCAAACGCCGGCTTGCCTTCTTCACTGCCTACCAACAGGGCTACAGCACCGTCGCCAAATAGCATCGACTGGATTACGAACGTGGTATCGAGCTTCTGTTGTTCGAATTGCTCCACGTCGAGGCGCCGGTCTCTCCGCATCTTGATGATCTCGCGGTAACCGCAATACTCATCGCGCATTAATGGAGCGGCAAACGGTGTGTGGACTTCCGACATGACGACGAGCGCGAGCTGTCCTGGATTCGCAGCCAGGTACCATTGGGCCACCTCGATCGACTTGAGTAATACCGAACACCCCTGAGCTTGCATGCTGACGTTGCGGAGGCTTCGGGAAAGAAGTCCGTGCGTCTTCCCCATAATCTCTGACGCGAGACACGGCAGCATCTGATCGGGGGTGTTGGTGGCGGCGATCAGCAGGCCAATCCGGTTGGGATCACCGCCCCATTCCTGAATGCAACGTTTTGTAGCGCCAACGGCGAGTTCAGTCGTTGAACTAGTCGCCACCTTTGGTTTGCCGCAAAGAAAATCTGGATAGTTTTCCAGCGCTGAATATCGCTGATTCACTCCCAGGGAACTGATTGTGTTGATGATCTCAGGTGAGAGTTTGTGCATGAGACTTCCCACCAGCTCCGTTGTCCTGAAGACATTCTTCGGAACTGAAGTCGCAGCATATAAGAGGTTAATCATTGTCGTTTCTGCTCCAAAAAAGAGAGGGGTTGCCGCGTCGAACCTGTCTACCCGACCGTTCCGACGTCAAGATGGATTACAACCCTCGTGCCGCATTTTCGCTGCACGTGGAGCTTTAGGCTAAATAGATGGGTTTGTTGAGTTTAGCGGTTTCTCTGGCGTCTATTCGATTACCGGGTAAGGATCGGCCACTGAATACTAGGTAACCATGTCCACAAAAAGGGCAAATTACCTATGTATTTCACCTGATCCCGCCGAAAGCCTTGTGGTACTTAGCTATACAGTTGGTTAACAGGTTTTCAACCTCCGGGTTCAGTTTCTTTAGGTGGGAAAACCACACCACGGTCTATGGGCTGAGCGCCACCATCAGGTCCTTTTTCGTCTTTCTTCGTCGGCTTTGGTTGAGTGCCCCCGCCGTCCCGAGGCTCTTTACCCAAGCCAGACAGCAGATAGCCGGTCAATCCGCCGAGAAGAGTCGCCGTGGTTTCTCTGGACAGCCACTGTACGAGCCCCAAGATGAGAATAGTTGGCACGATCAGGCAAACACTCACAAATTGAATGTGCCGAGGTTCGATCGTTCGCCCCGCACTGAGGTATTGTTGCTGCCGAACTAATAAGAACACAACCAGCACGCTACCTAACATCACGCCGCACGCCGCCATTGCAACCCATAACGGCAGGTCAGGGCGGTAGCCAGGGGCTGCGGCCTGAGTTGGGGCTGGTGACGGAGAATCAGGAGCCTCCGTACTCGTCGGAGTAGCCGTAGGCGATACGACTGGACTCGGTGATTGCGCAAGCGCCGTAATTGAAAGTATGAGAAGCAGACCTACTACAGGAAAACACAATACGAAAAGACGTTTCATGGCTGGGGGCCTCCATGGAAAGATCGTGAGAACGGCAGGCTTATACACCCGGCTTTACCTAAACGCAACCTAAAGCGGACGCGGTATCAGCGTAGCGAGAAGCGGCCGACGGTGTCCTCGCCGATGCTTCCAAAGTAGAGCGCACCGTTACGTTCGACGACGTTGGCGATCTGTGCGTAGCAGTCAGCGGAGTCGTTCTGTAGGTTTTCGATTACGTGGCCTTGTGTATCGAGCCCAACTACGAATGAGTAACGTTGTGGACCAGGCTGGACGAACTTTGGCAACCGCACGACTATTTTTCTAACGAATGGGTAGGGCAGCATTCGATCGACGAGTGCTTGCCGCGGAGTTACGAGCGCGAGCCAAAACTTGTCTTTGCCATTTGAAGAAATACCATCTGGAAAACCCGGAAGGTTGTCGATAAAAACGTCGTTCCTTGACTCTTTCAACCAGACACGACGAACTCGATACTTGCCGGTTTCCGCGACGAGCACATACGTCTGATCCGGACTCACCGCAACGCCGTTCGCAAAGTAAAGATCGCTTAAGAGGGTGCGCGGTTTTTGACTCTGCGGATCGAGTGCCAGCAAACGACCGTTGGGCTGGTGCTCGAGCAAGTCGTTGACGTGCTGGTCCATCGGAAACTTGTGTGAGGCCTCGGTGAAGTAGATCGTTCCGTCTGCGCCGACGTCGAGATCGTTCAAACACCCAAACTTGACGCCGTCTGCTTCGGCAGCCAGCACTTTTATCGCTCCGGTTTTATCGGCCGATAGCAATCCCTTGATCGCGTCTGCAATGATGAGATTTCCGCCGCGATCGAAAATCAATCCCAACGGACGACCGCCTGTGTTAGCAAAAACACGCGGCTGAGTGCCATCAGGTTGCAGGACCATGATCCGTCCGTCTTCAAAACCCGCGTAGATTTTTCCTTCGGCGTCCAAAGCGATGTCTTCAGGTTTATGCCCATCTCCGAGCGAGAGCTTTTGCACAGGCGAAAGACGAGTGTTCTTTTCGTACTGGCCGGTCAGCGTTGGGGCAGTGGGCGGAGTCCAGGCTGCGGGCGTGATCGGGACTGGGGCAAAAAGAAGATAGCCAAGCGCCACTACAAGAATGAGGACAATCAATAGTCCAAAGCGCTTTTTGAGAGACATTTGAGAATTTGTTAACGCTCGCCGCGCGACTTCTCGACCGCAGTTTCCAAGGTAACCGCCAACTGTCTTATTGCCGGCTGGTCCAACGGCTCGATCAAACGGAGTGCTTCGTCGAGAATGCGTCGCTGATGCTCCGGGAAACCTGGGATGCCACTAACCATACCGAGTTCGCCACCGTAAAGCGCAACGCGTGGTGGACGAACAAATTCTGCGACTTCTTTATCAACCGCAAGCGTCATCGTTGGAACGCCGGAGAGCTCGAGTGCACGTGCTACTAGACCAACGGATTGATGACACAAAAGCGAAGCAGGAACCAGCAGCGCAGCCTGTACTTCATAACGATGAACGCGCTGGACCAACTTTGGAACGAGCTCGTTCGCCATCATTGCTGCGTCAGGAATGAAGCCGCAAAAACTCCAGAACACCGGGTTCAACTGTCCGATGATTCCGTTCTGCTCAAACTCGAGCAGTCGCGCGACGGGAACTTGCGCATTCATATCCTCTCGCACGGCGGTCGGGTCATAACCTCGAGCGGCAAACCGCAAATCCGTTTCTTCAACTTCGATTGGAATCTCTTTGAAACTCAGGTCACCAGCAGTTGAGCTGGTGTCGAAGGATGACGTGCCGTCGATGTATGCGCCGGCAGATGAGATCAGCGCGAGGTTCAGCATCGGAAGGGCTCGACGGGCAGGCAGGAATGGCGCCCGGCGATTCCTCACAAACGGGTAATCCGCAGTTTTGTCGCCGGCCGGGTTGCTACGACGCCATGCATCAAAACTTCTTTGCCAACCGTCAATGTCTTCGATTATCTCCACCGTGCTTTTCCAATCGTCCAGGAATCAGTTGCGCCAGCTCCGGGCCATCAGGACCATCGCCACGAGAGCCGCAATCATAGCAAGCGAGAGCGCGTTAACCGAATAGCCGTGCAAACTGCTGAACGCGATGCGGCGTGGATCGTCGGCGCCAATCTGGTCGATGGGAACGACCATCGCCGCGCGCAACGCACGCATTCGTGCTGCGATGAACCAGTGACCAACGGCCGTCGTCAACGCGATCACACCGAGACAAATGCCTTCGACAATAAAACTCACGCGGCCTGAATAACTTCGTCGAAGGATCAGAGTCACCAACAAAAGCAGAGCAATCACGAAACCCGCGATGTTGACTACAGAAAGCGAGCGCGTCACGATTGAACCCGCGATTTCGTTGGCGTTCGACAAACCAAACGATCGCAGCACACCGAAAGCGGCCGGCGCGACAACAGCACCAAAGAAGAGCGCCGCACCAAACCAACAAGCCAGCAATATCAGTCGTGTAACGTTCAGAACTTGTAGCCTTTCTTAATCAAACTCATCAACGGTGGCCAACAGCCGGATCTTCGGCGGAACGATCTGTGGCATCGGCAACTCTCTCGGATCTGCAGCACTCAACAACCACGACAAAGCCGAATCGAGTTGGGACTGATAGTCGTCGAGGTCCAATGACATAAAAACGCTCACGCCCAACCGTGCAAACTTCTCTTTCGCTCTGAGGTACATCTGCCGCGCGGCGCCGGGCCGGCCAATGTCGAGATGATGAAATGCCACTGCCGATTGGATCATCGCCTGAAGGAACAGCTTCTCCTTTGGTCCAACCTCGCCCATCCAACGCTCTTCCCACGCATCATGGGCCGCGTGAAATTCGCCGGCATTGTAAAGATCAATTCCGGCGATGTACTCGATCGGGTACGCCGAGACGTGCGCGTCGAGATAAGCCGATTCGGTGTCGCTCTCCAACTCAGTCATTAATCGACTTCCATCTGTGTTCAGAAACGCACTATCTTGCGTTCAATCGCGCGGCAATTACTTTCGCGGCCGTGGCTCCAGCGCCGGTGGCGCCGCTAATCGTCGGGGCGATTGGATTTGAAACGTCACCAACCGCAAAAACCATCGGCACGCTAGTCTCCTGCTGACTGTTCACTCCGATGAAGCCCTTCTCATCCATTTCGAGTTGCTCTCGAAACAACTCCGTATTCGGCTCCACGCCAATCCGAATGAGCACTCCGCGCACTGCCAGCTGAAACGGCTTCAATCCCTCTTTCCGCTGAATCTCCACGGCTTGCACTTGTTCGTCACCGATAATACGCGTCAGCACAGACTCAGTGAAAACTGTGATGCGGTTGTTTGGCCGAAGACGTTCTGCGAATTCGCGCCTGGCCCTCAATTTCTTACCGCGATGGACGAGGGTGACTGTCGCACAAACCTCCGCCAACAACAGCGCGTTCTCAACGGCGGCATCGCCGCCTCCAACTACGCAAACGTCCTGTCCTGCGAAGAGCTCACGATCGCGGGCTCCGGATTCTATCACTCCCTTCCCAATAAACTCTTTTTCACCGGGCACGCCGAGCTCCCTTGGTCTGACCCCACTTGCGATCACGATTGCGATCGACTGAAGGTTCTCACCACTCGCCAACGAAATGCGGCGGGCCTTTAGATCGACTGAAGTGATGTTCGTTCCAGTCCACAGATCAAACTCTGCGGAGTCAACTTCCTTCGCAAAGATCGCAAGCAGCTCTTCGCCATTGCGAGTTTTCAAACCTAAATAATTTTCGATCGGATTGTAGACTTGATGTAGTTGTCCTCCGATCTGTTCAGCTTGTTCCAGCACGAGCGTGTCCAGGCCTAACTCGTCGCACCAGAACGCTGCCGACAGCCCTGCTGGTCCAGCACCGATGATGACTACGTCCTGCATTCTTCTACAAGGCTGAAGGTGATGCCGCGAGCGTAAACGAACTCTTCAGAACATCTGCGACTTGATCCGGTTCAATGCGCGACGATGTTAGCGTTCCACTGTTATCGAGAAACTTGACGGCCGAAGTCATCTCGCGATTGTCAGTTTGCCAACGCCCCTCACTATTCATCTCTTTAGCGTTAAGCAACTGCAATGCGGTGGTTAGATCGCGTCGCTGCACCCGTGGACGCACGACTGTTTCAGCCCACGAGTAATAAGGATAGTCGAGACGGTAAAACCAACCACCGCTGGTTGGAATCGCGATCACGAAGAGCTCGCCTTTCGCGAATTTCGAGATTGCTGTGTATGGCGCGGCGTGCTTAGTCGGACGAAACCCAGCGCCGTCGAAAAGTTCTGGAGCAAGAGTTACAAGCGAGATTTTGGAATCGGAATACTCAACGACACTCGACTTGCCACGATCGAAACTCTCCTTCGCAGCAGCAACGCTTTGCCAACCTTCGCGCCAGAGAGATTCATAGTCGTTGATGTTCGTTAGTAATCGTTCTACTTGAGGCAGAACGAGTTCATACGCACGAGCGTCGTCATCAACTTCCGTGCCCGCCACCAATCGCGCCAACGGCGATCCGTCATCGTTATTCGGACTGGCCTGATCAGAACCCTGTATTGCAATACTGACGCGAACACCGTTATCCGACGAGTGTTCCGAAAAGTCGCCTGCTTCAGCAGCGGCAATCAAGAGATCGTGATGTGCGAGGGCACGTTCGCCTGTAAGCACGGTCCAAACTGAGAGAACACCGTCGGTGTCGAAGTGATTGTTCGTTACGAGTTCAATACCATTCGTCAACGCCGCTCTGTTCGGCGACGCGACAAGATTTAGCGCGATCTCGGTTGAAGTATCAGCTTTCACTTCGGCGGGCGTGGTGTTTCCCTGCCAGTGTGAAAAGTGAATGCTGTTATCAACCGTTCCGTCGACAGACAACTTTGGGACGTTATCGAGGGCTTCGGTATAAAATTCGAACCTCATGACGGGCCTTTCATTCAACGGAGATGGCCAAAGTGTAACGCATGCCGCTAAGATACATGAATTATGGAAGAGATAACCTCAACTGAACTGAAACAACGCCTGGACAAAGGCGACGACATTCAAATCGTCGATGTGCGCGAGGACAACGAGGTCGCGATCGGACGCATTCCAAACTCGGTGCACATTCCGTTGGCGCAGGTGTTGACGCGCATGAACGAGATCGATCCGAATCGCGAAACGGTGGTTCATTGCAAAATGGGTGGACGTAGCGCACGTGCGATCGACGCGCTCCAGCGTTCGGGATTTCGAGGAAAACTGATCAACCTCAAAGGTGGGATTATTGGCTGGTCTAACGAAGTAGATCCGAGCGTTCCGAAATATTAGTTCGACCCTTTGAGCCGACCCCGCGTCTAAAACTCCAACATGGCTGTTGGAGGATCATTCAAATGAGTAAGAGAGTATTCGCAGGGTTGCTGTTATTGTTGACTTTCGTTTGCGGAATTGGTGTCACGAACGCGCAACGTCGCATTGATCGACATGAACGCAGAGAGTTGCGTTTGGATCGACGCGAAATTCGTGCGGACAGGAGAGAGATTCGTAGAGATTATCGATTGCATGATCGTCGCGAAGTCCGCGCCGATCTGCGCGACCTGAGACATGACCGGCGTGAGTTTCGTAGAGATCTTCGGCGGGCGCGTCGGTACTAATTTGATCAGGATTTACATGATCATCCTCCTCAATCATGTAAATCCTGTAAACCTACTTCGTAATTCCTTCGAGCTCGATAAAGCGGCTCAGCTTAGTAATAACCATTCCCTCTTCACACTCAAGGCGACACGACAACGCTGGTCTGTCGTTCTGCTCGTCCTGACCTCTCATGTGATACCAAACCTGGCAATTCGTACACTCACCGTTCCAACAAAAATCGCCATATGAAATCGTGTTAATCGAAAGATACTGAAAACAGCGCAACAGACGATTCTTCTCCGGAACACTGACTTCGTTGCCCATTATCTCGAGACTTATGAGCTTCTCATACGGATCGAGCAGATCCGCCGCGCTATCTTCCGGGCCGCTTTGTTGACTCATAGGCAGCGGCAGTATAATCGCTCGCTGCTCAAACATAAACGGGGGTAATTGAATTTGGCCTTAGTTATTTACACGAAGCCGGGATGTCCTTATTGTCAGCAAGCGCGCGAGTATTACGATTCGAAAGGTATTACTTTTGTCGACTACGACGCGCAGAACAATGCCCAGCATCGGAAAGAGATGTTCGCATTCTCGAATGGCGATCCCACAGTTCCCTGTATAGTTCAGGATGGCAAGTATGTGAAGTCCGGCTGGGGTAACCCGCCCCGTGGTTGAACGGTTCATGATTAACCGGCCGTGCGCCGGTCCGCAACAGAGGTTGTCTCCCTTTTATGAAATCATGTTTTTGAGGAAGGTGCGCAATGAGAATCCAGTCCCGTTTGCTTTTTCTGCTCGTGCTCTTTGTTACTTGTGTTCTCCCAATCATTAGCAGGGTAAACGCGCAATCAAAAAATGGAGAAAATGGCGAGCCTCAACCACCAATGGCAGAAAAGAAAACAAAAACCACAAACATTCACGGCGAAACGCTGATCGACGAGTATTTTTGGCTCCGCGAAAAAACGAACCCATCCGTGCAATCGTATCTGAAGGCCGAGGACGACTATGCACTGTCCGCAATGAAACACACCGCGGGTCTTCAGGAAAAGCTGTACAACGAAATGATCAGTCACATCAAAGAGACTGACACGAACGTGCCTTATCGTTCAGGAAACTACTTCTACTTCAGCAGAACTGAGAAAGGTAAACAGTATCCGATCTTTTGTCGCAAGAAGGGCAACCTCGAAGCGCCGGAAGAAATTATTCTCGACGTGAATGAACTGGCCAAAGGTCAGAAGTTCATGAGTCTTGGGATGCTCAACCCCAGCGACGACGGAAACCTGCTCGCCTACAGCATCGACAATACCGGGTACCGCCAATTCTTGTTGCAAATCAAAGACTTGCGCACGGGCCAACTTCTTCCTGAGAAGGTCGAGCGCGTGACTGGTCTTGCCTGGGCCAACGACAACAAAACGATCTTCTATGTGACAGAAGATCCGGTAACGAAGCGAAGTGACAAGTTTTTCCGTCATGTTCTCGGAACAGACAAAACGGATCTCGTCTACGAAGAGAAGGATGAGTTGTTTGATATCGGAACCGGTCGATCGCTCGATAAGAAAGTGATCTTTCTCGAGTCGTTCAGTAAAACTTCAACCGAGGTTAGTTACCTGCTCGCATCCGAGCCGAACGCGGCGCTCAAGATGGTTCTTCCTCGTCAGCCGGAGCACGAATACGACGTCAATCATCGCGATGGTCTTTTCTACATCCGAACGAACAAAGGTGCGAAGAACTTCCGCATCGTCACTGCGCCGGTGAGCGATCCTTCGGAGAAGAACTGGAAAGAGTTTCTGGCGCACAGACCAGCGGTGAAGATCGAAAACATAGTTCTCTTCGCGGGGCATGCCGTGCTGTCCGAATGGGAAAACGGCCTGCAACAGCTCGAAGTCGTTGATTTCAAAACCGACAAGCGTCACAACATCAAGTTTCCTGAGCCGGTTTACTCGGCGAATTTGTCTGGAATTGGTGAATACAACACAAGCGTCGTGCGGTTTGCCTACAATTCACTGGTCACGCCTTACTCAGTGTTCGATTACGACATGAACACGGGCAAAACGACATTGCTTAAACAGACGGAAGTGCCTGGCGGATTTGATAGAGCGAACTACAAAGCCGAGCGCGTGTTTGCGACGGCTTCCGATGGAACAAAGATTCCGATGTCGATGGTCTATCGAAAAGGAGTCAAGCTCGATGGCACTGCGCCTTTGCTCCTTTACGGCTATGGTTCATACGGCGCCTCCATTCCGCCGACCTTCTCGTCGAGCAGGCTGAGTCTTCTCGATCGCGGAGTGATCTACGTGATTGCTCACATTCGCGGCGGCGGCGAATTGGGCGAAGAGTGGCGGCAAGCCGGCAGGATGATGAACAAGATGAATACGTTCACTGACTTCATCGCCTCCGCTGAAGCACTGATCAAGATGAAATACACGTCGAAGGACCGGCTGGTTATCACGGGTGGAAGCGCCGGAGGGTTGTTGATGGGCGCTGTTTCAAACATGCGGCCGGACCTTTTCAAAGGTGTGATTTCGCATGTGCCGTTCGTCGATGTACTGAACACGATGCTTGATGCAACGTTGCCGCTCACTACGAGTGAGTACATCGAATGGGGCAATCCGAATGACAAGCCGGC
>Ga0075420_100005944_pt1 | contig 10762 bp, 7 predicted proteins | sample SoiMetdeltSBSDD4_FD_75296 | JGI IMG/M metagenome (GOLD analysis project Ga0075420, IMG submission 75296) | Bulk soil microbial communities from a Populus tree surrounding site in Tennessee, USA - Soil MetaG P. deltoides SBSDD4 | ecosystem: Environmental > Terrestrial > Soil > Tree plantation... | reverse complement strand
TGCCGGCCTGAGCCGAAACTGCAAGTCGCAGGAAGAGCTCGAGGGTCCTGTGGACCAGCTCGTCGCGTCGTCTGTTGTCCATGGCTTCTCTCATCCCTCAATGACACGCAGAGATTGGGTTGCTGCCGCGCTCCACGCGGGAGCAACGACCTGCCCTCTCGGACCTCGAGGATCGGGCTCCTCGGGTCTCCCTGCCCACGCAGCCCTGAATGCAGGAAACCGGTATTGCAAACCCGGTGCCACGAGAGGAGGAGGCGGAGAAGAGGGGGATGGCGAGGAGAGGAGAGGAGAGGAGAGGAAGAGGAGAGGAAGAGGAGAGGAGGGGAGAAGATCGGGAGGGGGAGCGGGAGAGGGAGGGGGAGGGGGAGGGGAGGAAGCTACTCCACGCTGTACGTGCTGAGGCGGTAGTAGAGCGTGCGCAGGCTCAAGCCGAGGACCTCGGCCGTCTTCTTCTTGTCGCCGCCGCACTCCTCGAGCGTCGCGAGTATGAGTCGCTTCTCGACCTCGGAGAGGGCGGTGCCCACCTTGAACTGGAGGCTCGGTATCGAGGACTCCTCCCCCTTTCCAATGTCCTGCGCCAGACACTCCGGCCCGATGTCGTCGTCGGCCATGATGAAGGCCCGCTGCACGATGTTCTTCAGCTCGCGGACGTTGCCGGGCCAGGCATGGTTCCGGAGCCTCTGCATGGCCGCGCGCGTGAACTTCTTCTGGGTCCCCTCGGTCCGGTTCAGCGCGAGGAGGAAGTGCTCGACGAGGAGGTCGATGTCTCCGTGGCGCTCTCGCAGAGGGGGGAGGTGGATGGGAAAAACGTTGAGCCTGTAGAGCAGATCCTCGCGCATCTTCCCTGCCACGACGGCTTCCTCCGGCCGCTGGTTCGTGGCGGCGATCACGCGGACATCGACGTTCGCCTGCTCGTCTCCTCCGATCCGCATGACGGTGCTCGTCTCCAGGACGCGGAGGAGCTTCACCTGGAGCTCGATGGGCATCTCCGTGATCTCGTCGAGGAAGAGAGTGCCTTCGTTCGCCCGCTCGAAGTATCCCTTGTGCGTGCGGCTCGCGCCCGTGAAGCTTCCCCGCTCGTGGCCAAAGAGCTCGCTCTCGATGAGGGTCGGGGAGACCGCCCCGCAGTTGAGCGGCAGGTAGAGGCTCTTTCGGCGCCGGCTGAGCGCGTGGATGGTCTGCGCGGCGAGCTCCTTGCCGGTCCCGCTCTCCCCGGTGAGGAGAACCGTGGCCTCGGTGGGCGCGACGCGCGCGATCAAATCGTAGAGCTTCTGCATGGGATCGGAGGCTCCGATCAGCGGGCCGAAGTGACCCAGCTTCCGGAGCTCGTCCCGCAGGTTGGCGATCTCCTCGCGGTACTCGCGGTTCCGCGCGACGTTCGTGAGGATGATCTTCAGCCGCGCGACGTCCACGGGCTTCAGCAGGTAGTCGAGGACTCCCAGCCGCAGCGCCTCGACGGCCGTATCCACGCTCGCGTGCCCGGTGATGAGGACGACGTCGGACTGCTTCCCATCGAGCTCCCGGAGCAGATCGAGGCTGTTCCCATCGGGGAGCACGAGGTCCGTGAGGATGAGATCGGGCACTTTCTCGCTCAGGTGCTCACGGGCTTCCGCGAGGTTCTTCGCCGCGCGCGCGACGAAGCCCTCGCGCTCCACGAGCTGCACCAGGGAGTTCAAAGAGGAGCTGTTGTCCTCGATGATCAGTGCATTGGGCATTCCACCTGTCTCCGGATGAGCTTCGAGGTTTCCGCTGATGTCGCGCGAGGCCGCATCTGTCGAAGCGCTCCACCGTGCTGTGCCCACTCCTATTTGAACCTGTTTCGTTATACTCCCTCGTGCGACGTTTGCACGGAGCTCCCGGCGCATTCCTCGCACGAAGGAGCATCCGGGATCGAAGGCAAATCGCATTCTTGCCGGGCCTTGTAGTTCGCGACGCCGATCGCCCGTCCCGGTGTTTCGCGTGGCACGGCAAGTGCGCTGCGCCCGTTCGCAGCCGGGCGGCCCGGGACGGAGTATCGTCCCGGATGGCTCCAGTGTCTTCCCGCCCGCAGGAGAACGTATGCAGGAGACCGATCGCGACCGACGGACAGCCGGCGAGGACTCTCGCGGCGCGCGAGAGCGGCGCCGCTGGCCTCCGGGTATTGCGGAGGAGGCGGAAGACAGGCCCGCCACCTCGTCTCTCAGGAACCTGCTCGAAGACCTGCGCCGCATCCGCGAGCTCGGCTCGTACTACCTCACGGCCAGGAAGGACCGTCTGCGGCTCTCCGTGCGGCAAGCCCTCATCTGGGGAGCCGTGGGGGTGCTCGGCGCCTGCGTCCTCTTCACCGTGCTGATCACCGCCGTGGTCCTCCTCCTCTTGGGACTCTCGCGGGGGCTTGAACAGGCCTTCGGCGAATCGGCCTGGCTCGGGCCGACCGTGCTCGGGGCAGGGCTGCTCCTCCTGATGGCGGGAGCGATCGTGGCGGTCCTCGGGTGGCTCGCCAGGTCCTACCGGAAGAAGACGGTCGAGAAGTATGAAAGACTCGAAGCTCACCAGCGAGCCGCGCTCGGACAGGACGTCACGGGCAGCGTCGAGGGCCGGGACTGAGGCCGCCTTCCTCGAGGAGAGGGCCTCGAGCTCGCGCTCGGCGCTGAGAGGCGCCCTCGGAGACCTGGGCGCCGATCTCCGCAGGGGGCTCAGCCTCCGATCATGGGTACGCGAGTTTCCCTGGGCATCCATCGGCCTCGGCGCGCTGGCAGGAATGGCCGCGGCCCATGTCTCCAGCCGCAAGCCCCGTCCGCGGAGGGAACCGGTTGCGAGACCGTCCGTACCCCCGCGCCGCCACGGGCGAGCGAAGGCGCTTTCGCGAAGACGCACGGGAGCCCCCGGGCGGCTGCTCGGGCTCCTCGCGGCTCCGGCAGCGGCTGTCCTTCGCGGCCTGTTGATCGGGAGCGTGCCGGGTCGCGGCCGCGACCTCCATATCGCCGACCAGACCCTGGCACCCGATCGCGGAACGCGCGAGTTCGACCTGCGGCCTCCGCCCGGCAAGGAAGACGCGCGCCGGTCCGGCGCGAGGCCCGCAGGAGAACGTTCGCAGAAGGCGGGAGAGGGCCCGCAGGCGAAGCGCTCCCGGCTCGGGACGGCATGGCACATCGTCCGCCGCACCTTCTCGGAGTGGAGCGAGGACAACTGCTTCCGGCTCGCGGCCGCTCTCTCCTACTACACCGTCTTCTCCCTGGCCCCTCTTCTCCTCATCGTGATCGCGGTCGTGGGGCTCGTGTACAGACGCGAGGACGCCCAGACGGCGATCCTGGGCCAGATGCAGTCCCTGGTCGGAGAGCGGGGAGCCGAAGGGGTCAAGGCGCTCCTCGAAGGGGCATCGAAGGACTCCTCGGATAACGTCCTCGCCACGATCATCGGGATCGGCGCGCTCATCCTCGGGGCGAGCGGGGTTTTCACCCAGCTCAAGGACTCGCTGAACACCATCTGGGAGGTGAAGCCGAGGCCGGGGATGGGGATCCTCCGCTGGTTCACGGATCGGCTCCTCAGCTTCGGGATCGTCCTCGGGATAGGCTTCCTTCTCCTCGTCTGGCTCATCATCAGCGCCGGGCTCGCCGCCACGAGCAAGTTCGTCGAAGGCATGCTCCCGCTGCCGCCCGGGGTGCTCTATGCGATCAACCTCGTGGGATCCTTCCTGGTCATAACCCTCCTCTTCGCCATGATCTACAAGCTCCTCCCCGATGTGAGCCTCGCCTGGAGGCACGTCTTCATCGGCGCGGCGATCACGGCTGCGCTCTTCACGCTGGGGAAGTTCCTCATCGGGCTCTACCTCGGCCAGGCCGCCGTGAGCTCGACGTTCGGCGCCGCGGGGTCGATTCTCGTCATCCTCCTGTGGGCGTACTACTCGGCCCTCATCTTCCTCCTCGGCGCGGAATTCACCCAGGTCTACGCGCGCGTGACGCGGCCGGACCTCATCGTTCACGAGGAATCGGTCCCTCTCACCGACCGCGAGCGCACCCAGGAGGGGATCCCGCACGGAGGTTGAGCGGTCCTTCGCGCTCCCGAGCGACGTTGCAAGGGTTGCAGGCAGCTACCCGCGTGGGCCTCCGCCTCCGGGCGCTCCGGGGGTGGTGACGCGATAAGTGGTTGGAAGGACTATACTTGGCCTCATCTCCGGGTCGTCCATGAGGAGGGGCATGAAGGTTGCATTTCCACTCTGTGCACCACGCGTCATACGCTCGAGCAATTCCCTCAGAAACTAGTGAACAGAAGGTGCGGTGCGCGTCACATTGGAAACCGCTAGTTCCAAAAAGCGCGCGCCGCACCCGTTGAGGCCTTCGGGCCTTCGAAAGGATTCCCATGCCGCAAGAACGCGAAGATCGCGATGACAAGAAAGAGAACCAGGACGAGCCCCGGAAGGACAAGGAGCAGCGTGAGGCCAAGCCCGGCCAGGGTGGCCAGGGTGGCAGGCCAGGGCAGCAGGGCGGCGGCCAGACGGGCGGCGGGGGATCTCGCCCTGCCCAACCCGGTCAAGGCGGCAAGGGCGGCCAGCAGGGAGGCGGACATCCAGGGGGTAGCGGTGGCGGCCAGGAGCCCCGTCGCTGATCGACCTGCGTCGGCAACGTAGAACAAGCTGAACCAAAGTGACTGTCCTCGCTCCGACACAAGGAGCGGGGGCAGTCGCTTTTTTTCCCCCCGGGCTCGAGCTCCAGGCAGGAGAGAATTGAGATAGATGTTGCGGAGCTTCGATCTCGGGCGCCTTGCCACGGGCCTCTTCGTGTTCCTCTCGGTCCTCGTCTGTCTTTACTGGGCAAAGGCAGTCCTCATACCCGTCGCCCTCTCCGTTCTCCTCACGTTCCTCCTCGCACCCGCCATTCGCCACATCGAGCGGGTCGGAATCGGCCGCGTCCCCGCGGTCCTGTGCTTCGTGGTGCTCGTCTTCAGTCTCCTGGGGGGCGCGGGCTACGTCATCACGATGCAGCTCAACCGTCTCGCAGGCGACCTCAAGGAGGAGGACAACCAGGAGAGGTTCAGGAAAAAGATCGAGAGCCTGAGCTGGATCCAGAAAAAGATCGATGAGATCCAGAGCCGGATCAAGAAGGCCTCGGAAGAAGTGAAGGAGGAGGCCGCGACGAAGGCAGCCGCCCCGGATACGGAACCGCTGCCGGCGACCGGCTCACCGCCCCCCGCGCCCGAGGAGAAGCCCATGCGCGTGCTCGTGGAAGCGGAGCCGTTGACGGGCTTCGGGCTCATCTCCACGGCTCTCGGCACGCTGGGGGCTCCGCTCGCCATGGCGGGGTTCGTGGTGACGCTCGTCATCTTCATGCTCATCGGGCGGGAGGACCTGCGGAACAGGCTCATACGCCTCTTCGGCCACGGCAGGCTCACCCTCACGACGCGCGCACTCGATGATGCCGGGGAGCGTATCAGTCGCTATCTCCTCGCCCAGTCCGTGGTCAACGGCACCTTCGGGCTCGGCGTGGGGATCTCGCTCTACCTCCTCGGGCTACCCTACGCTCTCCTCTGGGCCTTCCTCGCTGCTTCCTTCCGGTTCATACCGTACGTGGGACCTCTCGTGGCTGCTGTCCTCCCGCTCGGTTTCTCGCTCTTCATCTTCGACGGCTGGCAGCAGCCGCTCCTCATCACCGGTGTCTACCTCGTCCTCGAGCTCGTGAGCAACATGTTCATGGAACCTCTCCTCTACGGCAGGAGCGCCGGCGTTTCCCAGGTCGCGCTCCTCATCGCCATCGCCTTCTGGACATGGCTCTGGGGGCCCATAGGGCTCCTCCTCGCGACGCCTCTGACCGTGTGCATCGTCGTCCTCGGCCGCCACGTCTCGCAGCTCGAGTTCATGAGCATCATCCTCGGCGATGAGCCCGTGCTCGAGAAGCCCTTGATGTATTACCAGAGGCTCATCGCGGGCGATCAGGACGAGGCGACGGAGATCGTCGAGGACTTCGTCAAGGAGTCCTCCGCGGAGGCAATCCACGACGAGGTTTTGATCCCCGCGCTCATCCTCGCGGGAAGGGATCGGCGCGAAGGCAGGCTCACCGAAGAGGACCTGAAGTTCATTGTCTCCACTACCCAGGAGGTACTCGAGCACCTCCAGGCCCTCGACCGGAAGCTCAAGAAGGACGAGCCCGCCCCCGAGGCCCCCTCCGCGCGGGGCCTCCTCGCCGTCCTCGGCTGCCCCGGGCGCGGCGAGATGGACGAGCTCTGCCTGGTCATGCTCGGGCATCTGCTCGATCCCGCACGCTTTTCGGTGAAGATCCTGTCACCCCAGCTGCTCTCTTCCGAGATGGTCACGACCTGCATGCAGGCGAAACCGGACATCGTCCTCATCGGCTCGCTGCCTCCCGGCGGCCTCGCCCAGGCGCGCTACCTCCTGAAGCGCATGAAAACCGAGTGCCCCACCGCCCGCGTGCTGGTCGGACGATGGGGAACCTCGGCCGTCACGGAGAAACAGACCGCCCTCCTGGAGGAGTCGGGCGCGGACCTCGTAGCCACCACTCTCCTCGAGGCCCGCGGCCAATTGCTCCAGGTCCTGCCGCTCATTGCCGCTGCCCGCGAGACGGAGAGGCAGCGAGTCGAGGCGGGAGCGTGAACGCTCCCGGGCTCAGACCGGCGGCGTGAGCGGAGCCGTGGTCCCGACGACGACGCGCCTGACGATCAGGTTCGGTCCCGAGCCCGCCAGCGCGCCGCCGACGGCCGCGAGCATCGAGAGGAGGATACCGCCGAAGGTCCACCACGCCGCAGCCACGGTCCTCGGGTCGTTGGCCATGGCGCGGATGTCCGGCGGCGGCGCGGCTCCCGCGCCCGCAGGGGGAGCGCCCTGGCCCGGAGCAGGAGTGCTTATACTGCTTCGAAGACCCTCCGGCGTTGCCTGAGCGGCCGAGATCTGCGAGGGGCTGCTCGCCTCGCTCATGACCGCGTTGAATCCGATCCGCACGCCGCTCACCATGAGCCAGAGGAGGATCGAAAAGACGACCCCCCAGAGTATGACCCCGTAGACCACGGCCTCGAGCTTGTTCTCCCCCACGGCGCATTGACTCGTGACCCATCCCCCCACGAAGAGCGCGATCAGGTTCACGAGGATGGCGTAGATGGCCGCGCCGGCGCCCAGCTCGTTCGCCTCGACATTCCTCGAGACGGTCAGGCCGATCGCCGTCCCCAGAACGCTGAAGAGCAGGTACAGGGCGAGAGCGACCATCGCTCCCGCGAAGATGGCGCCCCAGCTCACGCGGCTGTGGACGGGCAAGAGATCCTCGGTTCGGGCGACGTTCACGGTGGTAGCCATGTCGGGTCCTCCTGAGGGAATCGGGGTGGTAAGGGTGTCCGCCGTGAAGGGTAATTTTTGCAAGCCTCGTGCCACGGCTCCGATCCGGGGGGAGGGGGCGGCCAGCGTCCCGTCGTGGCGGCATCCCTGGCCGATTCGTAGAATACCGCGCCCGCCTCACCCATGAACGAAACCGAAAGGCTCCCGAGCACCGCGAACCTCCCCTTCATCGAGGACCTCTTCGAGAGGTACGTCCGGGACCCGCGCTCCGTTCCCGATGACTGGCGGGCCTACTTCGACGGCCTCGCGGCGACCGACGGAGGAGCCCCCCACCCCCGGCCGTCCTTCTCGCCCCGGAGCATCTTCCACGCGGCGCCGACCCGGGCCGACGGCGGCCCGCCCGCGCGGGCGGCGCATCTCCAGGACCGCGTCGACCAGCTCATCCGCGCGTACCGCGTGCGCGGACACCGCATCGCGCGCCTCGATCCGCTGGGGCGTCCCGTAGAGCCCCAGCCCGAGCTGGACCCCGCCTATTACGGTCTCGAGGAGGCGGACATGGACCGCGTCTTCTCGAGCCGGACGATCCCGGGCCGCGGCGAGCTCAGTCTCCGGGAGATCCTGGAGCACCTCCGGAGCACGTACTGCCGATCCATCGGGGTGCAGTACATGCACATCGACGACCTGTCCGTCCGCTGGTGGCTCAGGGACCGCATGGAGGCCACCCGGAACCGGATCGAGCTCACGCGCGAGGAGCAGCTCCGCATCCTGACGAGGCTCACGGACGCCGTCATCTTCGAGACGTTCATCCAGAGCAAGTACCCCGGAGCGAAGACCTTCTCCGGCGAGGGAGCGGAGAGCCTGATTCCGCTGCTCGATCTCGCCATCGAGAAGGCGGGCGATCAGGGCATCGATGAGATCGTACTCTCGATGGCGCATCGCGGCCGGCTGAACGTCCTCGCGAACATCATGGGGAAGAGCCCCGCCGCGATCTTTCGGGAGTTCGACGACAAGGACCCCGAGCTCCACCGCGGCAAGGGGGACGTGAAGTACCACCTCGGCCACAGCACGGAGTGGACGACCCTGAGCGGCAAGACCGTGCATCTCTCCCTCTGCTTCAACCCGAGCCACCTCGAGTACGTGAACCCCGTCGCGCACGGCCGCATGCGCGCGAAGCAGGACGGGGCGGGCGACCTCGCCCGCGAGCGCGGGCTCGTGCTCACCATTCACGGGGACGCGGCGTTCGCCGGGGAAGGCGTCGTCCAGGAGACGCTCAACCTGAGCGAGCTCACGGCCTACCGGACCGGGGGGGCCATCCGCGTCGTCGTGAACAACCAGATCGGGTTCACCACGCCGCCCGAGATGGGCCGCTCGAGCACCTACGCCACGGACGTGGCGAAGATGCTCCAGATCCCGATCTTCCACGTGAACGGCGAGGACCCCGAGGCCGTGGCCCAGGTCATCCGGCTCGCCCTCGACTTCCGGCGGGAGTTCCGGAGGGACGTGGTCGTCGACATGTACAGCTATCGCCGCCACGGTCACAACGAGGGCGACGAGCCCTCCTTCACGCAGCCGCTCCTCTACCAGGCCATCGAGAAGAGGAAGCCCGTGCGGGAAGGGTATCTCGAGCACCTCCTCGCGCTCGGCGGCATCACCCGAGAGGAGGCCGACAGGATCGCGGATGAGCGGCGGAGAGAGCTCCAGAGGGGGCTCGATGCGGCCCGGAGCGAGGGCTACGAGCACAGGGAGCCGGAGCCGACGGGGATGTGGAGCGGCCTCCGGGGAGGACCCGAGAGCGAAGCGGAAGACCCGGACACCGGCGTATCGAGGGACGTCCTCGCCCGCATCCTGGAGGCGACCGCGAGGATCCCGGAAGGGTTCCACCCCCACCCGAAGCTCGTCCGTCTGCTCGAGGCCCGCCGCGAGATGGCCGAGGGAAAGAGGCCGGTCGACTGGTCGGCCGCCGAGGCGCTCGCCTTCGGATCGCTCGCGCTCGAGGGCCACCGCGTCCGGCTGAGCGGGCAGGACACGGCCCGGGGGACCTTCAGCCAGCGACATGCCGTGCTCCACGATGTGAAGGACGGGCACACGCACGAAGTGCTCCAGCACGTCGGCGCGGGGCAGGCTCCGGTCGAGATCTACGACAGCCCTCTCTCCGAGATCGCGGTCGTCGGCTTCGAGTACGGCTACAGCCTCGACTGCCCGGATGGGCTCGTCCTCTGGGAGGCGCAGTTCGGCGACTTCATCAATGCGGCGCAGGTCGTCGTCGATCAGTTCCTCGTGAGCGCCGAGGACAAGTGGCGGAGGCTCTCCGGACTCGTCCTCCTCCTCCCGCACGGGTTCGAGGGAATGGGCCCGGAGCACTCGAGCGCGCGCCTCGAGCGGTTCATGGCGCTCGGCGCCGAGGACAACATCCAGGTCGTGAGCCCGACGAGCGCGGCGCAGTACTTCCACGTGCTTCGGCGCCAGGTGATCCGGCCATGGCGAAAGCCGCTCGTCGTGATGACGCCGAAGAGTATGCTGCGGCACCCGCGGATGGCCTCCTCTCTCGACGAGCTCGCCCGGGGGAGGTTCCGGCGCGTCATCCCGGATGCGTCGGCCCGCGGCCGCGGAGTGAAACGGGTGCTCCTCGCGAGCGGGAAGATCTGCCACGAGCTCGAGGAGGAGCGCGAGGCCCAGAAAAGGAAGGACGTCGCCATCATCCGCGTCGAGCAGCTCTATCCGATCCCCCTCTCCGAGCTGGAAGCCGCGCTCTCGGGATACGAGAGAGGCATTCCAGCCGTATGGGTGCAGGAGGAGCCCGAGAACATGGGACCCTGGCGCCAGATCCGCGCTCACCTCGGCGATACGCTCCTCGGCCGCTTCCCGTTCTCGGGGATCCATCGCCCCGCGTCCGCGAGCCCCGCGACGGGATCCGCGAGCTCTCACCGGGTCGAGCAGAAGGAGATCATCGCGGCGGCGCTCGGGAAGAAGGCGAAGCGCTCCGTGCGGCCGAAGAAGGCACCGTCCAGGAAGAAGGGATCGCGATGACCGTCGAGCTCAAGGTGCCCTCCGTCGGCGAGTCCATCACCGAAGTGCAGGTCGGCGAGTGGCTGAAGGGCGAAGGGGAGTCCACGAAGCAGGACGAGCCGGTGGTCGTGCTCGAGAGCGACAAGGCCTCGCTCGACCTGCCCGCCCCCGTCTCCGGGGTCCTGAGCCGGGTGCTGAAGAAGACGGGCGAGACCGCCCGGGTCGGCGAGGTGCTGGCGTACATCGAGACGGATGGGGACTCGAAGGAAGCCCCGGCCCAAAAATCGGCGCCGGCGTCCAAACACCCTCCCCCTCCCGCTCCCGAATCGCGGAAGCCTGCGCCGGCCAAGGCGGCCCCCGAGCCGAAGCCGGCGGCCGAGGCCAAACCTCCGCCGAAGGCGGAGCCGGCACCCGCGCCGCAGCCGAAACCCTCCCCGCCGGCGGAGGCCTCGCGCGCCGGCGGGGCCCGCGAGGAGCAGGTCGTCCCCATGAGCCTCCTCC
>Ga0075420_100005943_pt1 | contig 10763 bp, 6 predicted proteins | sample SoiMetdeltSBSDD4_FD_75296 | JGI IMG/M metagenome (GOLD analysis project Ga0075420, IMG submission 75296) | Bulk soil microbial communities from a Populus tree surrounding site in Tennessee, USA - Soil MetaG P. deltoides SBSDD4 | ecosystem: Environmental > Terrestrial > Soil > Tree plantation... | reverse complement strand
ATTTCCACGCGAACGGCCCCGTCGGCTCGCCGCGTTCGAGCGCGTCGACGAAGCCCGCGCCCGCGTGCACCCAGTGGCCTCCGAGCAGCGTGACGCCGCGCGCGAACAGCGGGTCGGGCGGCGCGCCCACGCTCGGGCCGACGAGCGCGAGGTGCTCGGCGTGCCGGCAGAACGGCAGCATGCGGTCCAGCGAGTCGTTGAGCATCAGCGTGCCGGTGGCCATGATGCGCGGGCAGGCGGCGAGCTCGCGCGGGTCGGTGGTGATGCGCACCCGGCCGTCGTCGCGCACCAGGTCCTCGCGCAGCTCGACCACCACGAGGCGCGCGCCGCGCTCCGACAGCCGGCCCGCCAGCGGCGCGAACCAGCCGATCATCCCGAGCGTCGCGCCCGGCTTCGGGTCCAGCCCGCCGAACGAGTCCGCGCTCTTCGCCGGCACGAAGCCCGCGCGGTCGAACAGGCAGCGCGTGAGCGCGTTCATCGCGGCGAAGCCCAGCGTGCGGCGCAGCAGGTCGCCGCTCGCGAAGCCGCGCGCCAGCGCCAGCGCGTCGGCGCCCTGCACCGGCACGCCGCCGCGGCGCAGCGTGTCGAGCGTGTCGCCCAGCAGCACGTAGGCGAGGCCGAGCGCGCCGTCGTCCAGCTCCAGCGCGCAGAACTCGCCGCGCAGGCCGCCCGGCGCCGGGGTCGGCGGAAGGTGCAGCGCGCGCACCCGCGGCAGCGGCGCGCGCGCCGCGAAGCCCTCGATCAGGTGCAGCGCGTCGGCGGCCCAGGTCATGGCCCGGCGTGCCGCGCGGCGCGCGGCGACAGCGCGTTGGGGAAGTAGAGCGCGGTGAGGCTCTTGCTGTGCACGGGCGAGAAGCCGGGGGCGGTGGCCGCGCCGTCGTCGTGGCGGCGCCAGTCGCGCACCCAGTGGATCGCGTCGCACACCTCGAGCAGGCCGAGCGTCTCGCGATCGCCGACGAGCACGCCCTGCACGCGCAGGCCGAGGCGGCTGCGCGCGTCGTCCAGCCGCTGCAGCGTGTGCGGCACGCAGCCGAACTCGCCGTCGCTCACCACCAGCAGGTCGGCGCTGGCCCAGCGCGCCTCATGCACCGCCTCGATGGCGCGCTCGATGGGCGTCTGCACGTCGGTGCCGCCGTCGAAACCCTGGCCCATCAGGTCGAGCAGCGCCTGCAGCCCCGCCTCGCCGGCGCCGAGGTCGCGTTCGAGCAGCTCTCCCGGCCCGCCGAAGGCGATGAGGCGGCACGCCCGCCCGGCTTCGTGCGCTGCGCGCAGCGCCGCGATCGCCACCGCCTTGGCGATGTTCTCCGGCGCGCCGCGCATCGAGCCGGAGGTGTCGAGCGCCAGCAGGATCGGGCCGCGCTCCAGCGGCCGCGCCCCGCCCGCGGCGGCGGCCACGCGGGGCCGCTCGGGGTCCGGGCGCCAGTCGACCAGCACCGCCTCCATCTCCCACCCGAGCAGCCGGCCTTCCGCATGGCGGGCGCGGAACAGGCGCTTCAGCACCGGGTGGCGCAGCATCTGCGCCTCGGCCGCGGCCATGTGCTCCAGGCGCGAGGTGAAGCGCACGCCGGTGATCTCGCCGGGCGCGTCGGGCAGGCGCGTCTCCACCGCGCGCAGCGCGAGGCGCTCGGGCGCGGCGACCGGCTGCGCCTCGGGCCGCGGCGGCGGCTCCGCGCTGCGCTCGCTGCGACCGAGCCGGCGGATCAGCGCCACCAGCTCCGGCAACTGCCGCAGCCGCTCGGCCGCGCGGCGCGCCGCCTGCCAGGAGCGCGAGCTCAGGCGGCCGCGCAAGGCGTCCCAGCGCAGGTGCGCGAAGTCGCCCAGATCGCGCAGCAGCGCCAGGTCGTCCTCGTCGAGGCCGGCGGTCTGCTGCTGCCAGGCGGCGCGGAACTCTTGCGCGACGGCGGCCACCGCGTCGGCACGCGCCAGGCGCGGCTGGAGGTCGACGATGCGGTCCAGGTGCCACAGCAGCGTGCGCACCACCTGCCGGGCGAGCGCCGGCGTGCCGTGCGCGAGGGCCGGCAGCGCCAGCTCGCCGGCGATCGCGCGCAGCGGGCGCAGCGCGGCGGCATCGCCGAAGTCCGCCTGCGGCGCCGGCAGCACGCCGGCCTCCAGCGCGGCCAGCCAGCGCGCGGCATCGTCGAGCCGCGCGGCACGCTCGCCGGCGCTGCACACGAGCGTGGGAAGCCAGACCTCGCGCGGCAGGGCCTGCAGGCGGTCGTACGGCCGGTCGATCATGGGCGCGGGGTCACGCCGGCAGCGCGACCGGCTGCGGCGCGGCCGCGGCCGACGCCTCGTCCACCGGCAGCGCCGCGAACCCCGCGCGCGCCTCGGCGAGCCGGGCGGCGAAGCCGTCCAGGACCGTCAGCGTGTGGGCGTGCGCGGCGCGCCACCGCTGCGCCAGCTCGCCGGGGATCCACAGCCGCCCGGCGAGGCGCTCGTCGAGCGCCTGCGCCTCGGCGGCGACGGCGGCGCGCTGCGCCGCGGCCTGCGCCAGCACCTCGTCGACCTGCGCCACGCGCGCCGCGACGTGGGCCGGGCTGTAGCGGCGCCGCCGCGACGCCTCGAGCGCCGCCGACACGATGCGCAGCATGCCGCCCTCCTGCGCCTCGGCGCCGCCGATCGCGCGCGCGAGGGCCAGCTTGCCGGCCGCGTCATCGCCCTCGTCCGCCGGCGCGCGCTGCTCGAGTTCGAGCTGCTGCTCGAAGGCCTGCACGGCCCGGCCCAGCCACGGCGCATCGTGCGCGACCGCGCGCACGCATTCGGCGTCGATCCAGGCGGCGATGCGCGGCGCGTCGGCGGGCGCGGCGGCGGCGACGTACGGCGCGACCCAGAGGTCCAGCGCGTCCAGCGCCGCGCGGCCCTCGGTGGCCGCCGCCGTGCGCATGAGCCCGATCCACTGGCGCCAGCGGCGGTCCGACACGACGAGCTGCTCGTCGGCGAGCCACGCGCGCAAGGCGGCGCAGGCGGCCAGCGCCTCCGCGCCGAGGGCCACCTCGCACGCCGCCGCGGCGACCGCCGCGCGCTCCGCGGCGTCGAGCGCGCGCGCGCCGGCGGCGGGCTCGGCGGGCGACAGCCGCAGCAGCGCGGCGAAGCTCGCGTCGCCCACCGGCGCCACCGGCACGCGCACCAGGAAGCGGTCGTGGAACGCCATCAGCGCCTCGTCGGCCGGCACCTCGTTGGTCGCGCCCACCACGCTCACCAGCGGCGTGCGCTCGCGCCCGCTGCCGTTGTCGAACTCGCGCTCGTTGAGCAGCGTGAGCAGCGCGTTGAGGATGGCCGAATTGGCCTTGAACACCTCGTCGAGGAAGGCGATGCCGGCGGTCGGGAGGTAGCCGTCGGTGAGGCGCTCGTAGCGGTCGTCCTCCAGCGCCTTCAGCGACAGCGGGCCGAACAGCTCCTCGGGCGTGGAGAAGCGCGTCAGCAGGCGCTCGAAGTAGCGCGCGCCGTCGAACGCGCGATGCAGGCGGCGCGCCAGCTCGCTCTTGGCGGTGCCGGGCGGGCCGACGAGCAGCACGTGCTCGCCGGCGAGCGCGGCGAGCAGCGCGAGGCGCACCGCGGCCTCACGCTCCAGCAGTCCGGATTCGAGTCCGCGCAGCAGGGCGCGCAGCCGGTCGGGATCGGGCAAGGGCGAGGGCATGCGGCATCCTAGCCTCGGCGGCTGACGCGAAAATGGCGGCGCCGCGCGAGCGGCATCGCGCCGCGTCGCCTCGGAGGGCAGCCGGCGCGCCCCGTGGCGGACGAATGCGGCGCCGGCCTCACCGCTCCAGCCCCGTCCCGCATTTCCAGCAGAACTTCGCGCCTTCCACGTGCGCGTCCTCGCCGCACCCGGGGCAACGCCGCGGGACCGCGCCGGCGCGCACATCGCGGCGCTGGGCCGTCATCTCGGCGGTGACGATGCCCGTGGGCACCGCGAGCACGCCCCAGCCGAGCAACATCATGGCCGAGGCGATGAGGCGGCCCACGTCGGTCTTCGGCGTGATGTCGCCGAAGCCCACCGTCGTCATCGTGGTCACGGCCCAGTACATCGACACCGGGATGTTCTTGAAGCCGTTCTCCGGGCCCTCGACGACGTACATCAGCGTGCCCATCACCAGCACCATCATCAGCACGAAGGACAGGAACACGAGGATCTTGCGGCGGCTCGCGTGCAGCGCGCGTCCGAGCGCCGTGTATTCGCTCATGTACTCGGTGAGCCGGAAGATCCGGAACACGCGCAGCAGGCGCAGGATGCGCACGTCGATCAGCAGCTGCGCATCGGGCCAGAACATGGCGAGGTACGTGGGCAGCACCGACAGCAGGTCGATGATCCCGTAGAAGCTGAACGCGTAGCGCAGCTGGTAGCGCACGCTCGCGAGCCGCGCGACGTACTCGATGGTGAACAGCGCGGTGAAGGTCCACTCGGCGACGGACAGCGCGCGGCCGTGGCGCGCCACCACGGGCGCCATGCTGTCGGCGATGACCACCGCCACGCTGGCGAGAATCGCGGCGATCACCACCACGTCGAAGAGCTGCCCCGCGCGCGTGTCGGACTCGAACACGATGCGGTACAGGGCGCGCCGCCAGCCCTCGGGCGGCTTGCCGTATTCCTGCGCCTCCGGCGGGCTCGTGGCGGGAAGGCTGTCCATCACGCGATCGTACGGCGCGCCGCGGGCGCGACCCGCGCGAGGACGTGGTCGGTCATCGAGCGCGCCAGCTCGCGCTCGCCCACGAACGCCGTGCCCGCGACGTCGCGCTCGAGCAGGGCCGCCTCCTCGTCGTTGTGGCTGCGCAGCACGAGCTCGATGTCCGGGTTCAGCGCGCGCGCGGTGGCCGCCATCGCGCGCGCGGCCACCGCGTGCGGCGTGGCGATCACCAGCATGCGCGCGTCGGCGATGTGCGCCTGCACCAGCGTCTCGGGCTGCGCGGCGTCGCCGAACACCGCGGCCTGCCCGTCGCGCCGCAGGCGCTCGACGCGCTCGCGGTTGGCGTCGGCCACCACGAAGGGCACGCCGTCCGCCTGCAGCGCGGCGCCGATGCGCTGTCCGACGCGCCCCCAGCCCACGATCACCACCTGGTTCGACAGGTAGCGGCGCTCGGTGGACATCGGCAGCTCCGCGAGCGGGTCGGCGCGGCGCTCCAGCGAGCGCGCCACCGCCGAGCGCTCGCGCAGCCAGCGCGCCAGCGGGTCGATCGCCGCGAACAGCAGCGGATTGAGCGCGATCGAGATCAGCGCGCCGGCAAGCACGAGGCTCTGCCCCTGCGGCGGCAGCACGCCGAGCGACACGCCGAGCCCCGCCAGGATGAACGAGAACTCGCCGATCTGCGCCAGGCTGGCCGACACGGCGAGCGCGGTGTTCAGCGGATAGCGCAGCGCCAGCACGAGCAGCCCCGCCGCCACCGACTTGCCCAGCACGATGATGGCCACCACCGCCAGCACGCGCAGCGGCTCGTCGAGCAGCACGCGCGGCTCGAACAGCATGCCCACCGAGACGAAGAACAGCACGGCGAACGCGTCGCGCAGCGGCAGCGTCTCCTCGGCCGCCCGGTGGCTGAACTGCGATTCGCGCAGCACCATGCCGGCGAAGAAGGCGCCCAGCGCGAACGACACGCCGAACAGCTTCGACGAGGCGAACGCGATGCTCACCGCCGCGGCCACCACGCAGAGCGTGAACAGCTCGCGCGAGCCGGTGCGCGTCACCTGCCACAGCAGCCACGGAAGGGCGCGGCGGCCGGCCAGCAGCATGAGCGCGATGAAGAGCGCGACCTGCAGCATCGTGCGGCCGAGCGCGAGCCACAGCTCGCCCGCCGGCATGCTCCCGTGCGCGCCGGACAGCATGCCGGCCAGCGGCGGCAGCAGCACCAGCACGAGCACCATCGCGAGGTCCTCGACCACCAGCCAGCCGACCGCGATGCGGCCGTTGCCGGACTCCACCGCGTTGCGCTGCTCCAGCGCCTTCAGCAGCACCACGGTGCTGGCCACCGACAGCGCCAGGCCGAACACCAGCGCCGCCGGCACGGTCCAGCCCCACGCCAGCGCGAGCGCCGCGCCCATCGCCGTGGCGACGGCCATCTGCACCACCGCGCCGGGCAGCGCGATGCGGCGCACCGCCAGCAGGTCCTGCAGGGTGAAGTGCAGCCCCACGCCGAACATCAGCAGCATGACGCCGACCTCGGCGAGCTCGCCGGCGAGGGCGACGTCGGCGACGAACCCCGGCGTGCCCGGGCCGATGAGGATGCCGGCGACGAGGTAGCCCACCAGCGCGGGCAGCTTCATGCGCACGGCGACGAAGCCGAGCACGAGCGCGAGCCCGAAGGCCGCGGCGAGCGTCGTGACGAGCGGCAGCGAGTGATCCATGGCGGGCGAGTCTATGGGTGCGCGGGCAGAAGGCGCCGGCAGAATCGCCCTCATGGCCCACGTGCTGATCCTCTGCTCGACCACCGACGGCCACACGCTCGCCATCGGCCGGCGCCTGCAGGCGGTGGTCGAGAACGGCGGGCATCGCGTCACCCTGCGCTCGCTGCACGACGACGCGGACATCGACCTGGCGCCCTTCGACGTCGTCGTGCTGGGCGCGCGCATCCGCTACGGCAGGCACCACCCGCTCGTTGAGCGCTTCGCCGCGCGCCGGCGCACGGCGCTCGACGCGCGGCCCAGCGCGTTCTTCACCGTCAACGCGGTGGCGCGCAAGCCGCAGAAGGCGGGCCCGGACACCAACCCGTACCTGCGCCGGTTCCTCGCGCGCAGCCCGTGGCGGCCGCAGGCGCTCGCCGCGTTCGCGGGCCGCATCGACTACCCGCGCTGCCGCTGGCGCGACCGGCAGGTCATCCGCTTCATCATGTGGCTGACCGGCGGACCGACCGATCCGCGCGGCACGTTCGAGTTCACGGACTGGACGGCGGTCGAGGCCTTCGGCCGGCAGCTCGCCGAGATGGCGAGCGGCGCGCGCCGTGGAAAGCCGCGCGGGGCCGGCTGACCGCCGGCTTCCCGCCAGCGGGGAGCGGGAGGACCCTCCTGCCGCGCGGCCTCCTACGCCGGCGGGACGGGGCCGCGCCGGCGCACCTCCGCCAGCACGCGGCGCAGCCGCTCGCGCTGCGCATCGTCGAGGCCGCGGCGCTCGAGGGTGTCGGCGAGCAGGCGCGCCGGTGCGGCGGGCACGGCGGCATGCGAGCCGCGCCCTTCGAGGGCGGCCTTCATGGCCTGCAGCTTCATGTCGCGGCGCGCCGCCTGGAGCGCAGGCGGCGATTCCACCTGGAACGCCGCTTCCAGCTGCAGCAGCAGGACGTCGATGGGGGGCTCGGCCGGGGCAGCGGGCGCGGCACCGGCCAGGCGCCGCGCGATCGCCTTCTCCCACGTGCCGGGCAGCGCGGGCTGGCCCTGCGCGGGCGCGGCCAGCGCGGCCTTGGCTTCCTCCAGCCGAGCCGGGTCCGCCTCGGCGGCCTCGCAGCGCGCGAGGTGCGCCTCCAGCGCATCGACCGTCGCGTGCCAGCGGCGCTCCGCGGCATGGGACAGCGAATGGGCCGCCGCATCGCGCGCGTCGCGATAGCGCGCCTCCAGCGCCGCCGCCTCGGCGCGCGGCGCCGGCCCGACCCGCTGCCATTGGGACTCCACCTCGGCCAGCGTGCGCTTCAGCTCGGCCGGCGGCGTGTCGGGCGTCAGCGCCTGCAGACGTTCGATCAGGCCGGCGCGCTCGGCGCCGTGCGCCTTGAACTCGGCGTCGCGCGCGTGGAAGGCGGCCTCGCGCGCCTGGAACACGGCGTCGACCTGGCCCTTGAAGCGCGTCCACAACGCGTTCTCCACCGGGCGCGCGAGCGGCAGCGACTTGGCGTGCTGCTGCCACTGCAGCTGCAGCTCGCGCACGCGCGGCATGGCCTCGCGGCCCAGCACGACCGCCTCGGCAGCCAGCGCCTGCGCGCGCTCGACGAGCGCCTCGCGCTCGCGCTGCGCCTGCGCGCGCGCCGCGTCCAGCGGCCCCTCGATGCGCGCGACGGCCGCCTTCATGCGCTCGAGCACGCCCTCGCGTTCCTTGTGCGGCACGGTGTGCTCGATCGGCCCCAGCTTGCGCCACTCGGTGTGGAAGTGGTGCAGCGCGGCCGCGAGCGCCTTCCAGTCCGGCTCGACGCCCGACTCCGGCGCGGGCAGCGCGACGCCTTCGAGCTTCTCGAGCAGCGTCAGGCGCGCCTCCAGGTTCTTCAGGCGCTGGGCCCGCTGCGCGTCGAGGTGCACGGCGACCGGCTCGTAGGCGGCCTTGAGCGCGGCGTCGAAGCGCTCCCACAGCGCCCGGTTCGACGGGCCGCCGGCGCGGTCCAGCTCCTTCCAGCGCGCGCGCAGCTGGTCGATGCGCTCGGCGTGGGGCTTGACGGCGACCTTCGCCGGCGCGCCGCCTTCGCCGCCGCGCGCGCTGGCGGCCAGCGCCTCGGCCTCGGCCATCAGCTCGTCGCGCGCCAGGCCGCCGCTCCAGCGTTGCCAGCCCTTGAGCCGGACATATTCGGCCTGGATCGCGTCGATGCGCCCGCGCAGCGCGCCGGCCGGCACGCCGTGGTCGAGCAGCGCGTCGATCTCGGTGAGGCGCTTGTGCGTGTCGGCGAGATGGCCGGCGGCCAGCGTGGACTCGGCCTGCGCCAGCGTGCGGCCCAGGGCGGCGAACTTCTCGGCGGCCTGGTCGGCGGGCTTGTCGGCGCCGGGCTTGTCGGCGCCGGGCCTCTCGGCGCCGGGCCTCTCGGCGCCGGGCCTCTCGGCAGCGGGCTTCTGGGTACCGGGCTTCTCCTTGCGCGCGCGCGGCTCGGCGTCGGCGGGGCGCTCGCGGCGCGGCGTGGCGGCGGCGTCGCGCGCGCGCAGCCACTGCTGGAAACGGCGCTCCAGCGTCGCCGCGAGCCGGGCGTCGTCCAGCGCCGGGAGGGCCTTCCAGCGGGCAGCGGGATCGGCCGGCGGGGCGGCCTCGCTCGGGGCGGCTTCGCTCGGGGCGGCCTCGTCGATCGCCGCGTGCGCCTGCGTCGGCGGCGCGATCGCCGGCTCGGCGAGTTCGGCCGCGGGCGGGGGGATCGGGTCCACGGGGTGCGCCAGGTCGGCCGGTTCGGCCACCGCCGGCTCGGCCAGGGCCGTCGCGCCCGTCTCCGGGACCGTCGTCGCGTCAGGTGCGGACACTGCGGGCGCGGACGGCTCGGGCGCCGACAGCTCGGGCGAGATCGCGGCGGGCGCAGCGGGCGGCGTCGCGGAGCGCTCGGGCGCAGGCTCTTCCGCCGCCGCGGCATGCGACGCGGGGACCTCTGCCGCCGGCACCTCTGCCGCGCGCACCACTGCCGCAGACGCCTCCGCCGCAGGCATTGCTGCCGCAGACGCCTCCGTCGCAGGCATCGCTGCCGCAGGCGACTGCGTCGCAGGCGCCTCTGCCGCAGGCATGGCTGCCGCAGACGCCTCCGTCGCAGGCACCGCTGCCGCCGGCGTTTCCGTCGCAGGGGCCTGCGCCGCAGACATCCGTGCCGCACCCTCCTCTGCCGTGGGCTCCTCGGCCACGGACGCTTGCGCCACGGGCGCCGCGGCCGCGGGCACGTCCGCCACGGGCCCCTGCGCCGCAGGCACCTCGGCAGGCGCGTCCGTCGCAGGCGCGTCCGTTGCCGGCATCTCCGGCTCGCGCGCCACGACGTCACTGGCCGGCGATTTCGTCGTGGTGGCGACGGCGGCGGGGGGCGCCTCCATCAGCGCCTCGAGCACCCGCAGCCGCTCGTCCAGCTGCGCGCCGACATCCAGCGCCCTGCGCAGCGCGTCGCGCGCCGCGGCGCACGCGCCGTGGACCGGCGCCGCCTCCAGCACCGTCAGGGCGGCGGTGCAGGCGGCGGCAAGCCGGGCGCGGTCCTCGGTTCCCGCGGCGGCCGCCTCGCACGCCTGCTGCAGCCGGGCCAGCGCATCGCGCCCCTCGGCGGACCAGCGCTCCACGCGCAGCAGCTCGTCGCCGCGCTCGCGCGCGAGGCTCGCCAGCTTCGCCTGCAGGGCGACGAAGGCGTCGCGCTGCGCCGGGTCGACCACCGACGCATCCAGTGCCTGCCACGCCCGGTCCAGCTCGACCAGCCGGTTGGCCGCGATGAGCGGCGCATCCGCCAGGGTGCGCGCGGTGTCGATCAGCATCGCCGCCTGCGCCGCGGTCTCGCGGCGTGCGACGAGCGCATGGTGGCGTTGCTTGGCGAGCCGGTGCACGCGCCGGTCCTGGTGGCGCGTGTCGCGCTCGGCCTGCTTGAGGGCCGCCTCGCCGGCCAGCGCGCCGATGGCGGCGAGCTTGATGCCCACGGGCGCGGGCTCGCGCGCCAGCGCCAGCAGCGCCTCGTCGTTGCCGAGCGCGTGCTGCAGCTTGAGCTGCCAGTCGACCGCCGGCCGCGCGGCGGCCTCCGCGCGCGGCGGGGGCGCGTCGGCGACCTCGCTGGCGCGGGCGGGCCGGGTGTCGGCGGGGGGCGGCGTGTTCCGACGGAAAATCCAGTCGAGCATGATGGGACGGTGTCCTGTGGAATGTCGGGAGCAGTGTGCATCAATCGGAGGGATGCGCGGCCCGATCCACGCACACGTGCACTGCCGGCCGCGACCCCGTCCCCGAGTGATTGCGCCCCGTCCGCCTCACCACGCCCGCGGCGATCTGCCGCGCGTCATGGCGTCGCACTTGCCCCGCATTCCCGCCGCATCGTGAACGCGGATCCATTGTCGCCAGGGGAGCCGGCGACATTCGGGTCGCGCGCAGTCACACGCGGCGCGACCTCCCTTCGACAAGCTCAGGACGGGCCCTTCGACAAGCTCAGGACAG
>Ga0075420_100005942_pt1 | contig 10763 bp, 9 predicted proteins | sample SoiMetdeltSBSDD4_FD_75296 | JGI IMG/M metagenome (GOLD analysis project Ga0075420, IMG submission 75296) | Bulk soil microbial communities from a Populus tree surrounding site in Tennessee, USA - Soil MetaG P. deltoides SBSDD4 | ecosystem: Environmental > Terrestrial > Soil > Tree plantation... | reverse complement strand
CCGTTTCGTCGAGAGATGCATCTGGGAGTGGGCTGCGCCATCGAAAACTTCGTGTGCGCGGCGCACGCCTTCGGCATGACCACCGATGTGCAGCCGTCGAACGGCCGGCTGGAGCTATCGCCACTGCCACAGCCTGCACTCGCGGCGCGGATCGCGCTCCGCGCGGGTCGGCCGACACCCGATGTCCTCTTCGATGCCATTCCCCACCGGCATACGAATCGCGGCCCCTATCGGCAAGTGGCCATTGCGCCCGGACGCTTGGATGCGCTCGTCGATCTCGCGGCGGGGCCGGATGTGCGCGTGGTGTTCGTATCCGACCGCGGCGCCCGCCGCGAGCTCGGTGCCATGATTGTCGCGGCGACGGAACGGATCAGTGCTGATCCTGAGATGTCGACGGACAGCTTCCGTTGGATACGCACCGGTCGGCGCGACGTCTTGGCCCATCGCGACGGGGTGACGATCGATACGTCCGGCACCAGCAGGCTCATGACGATCGCGGGAAAGATGGGGCCAGATCTCCGGGCGGCAGCAATCGATCGGCTCTGGCTGCGGCTGACGCGAGACGTGCACACCGCGACGGCGCCTGCCTTCGGCATGATCCTCGTGAGAGACCGATTGGACATGGCGTCAGCGATTGCGGCCGGTCGCGCCTGGCAACGTCTGCATCTGGCGCTCACCGCACAAGGGCTGGCGGGGCAACCGCTCAATCAGCCCGTCGAGATGATCGACCGCTATCAGATGCTCGGACGGAATGACGACTTCCGTCCCGCCCTCACCACGCTCGCGCGCACAGAAGGTTGGGAACCGACATTTGTGTTCCGGCTCGGATACGCGAGGCGCCACGCACCACCCTCTCCACGCCGACCGCTGAGCGACGTGGTGAAGGATCAGACGCGAGACTAGTGTCCATTGAGCGCTCGCGGGTTCGCCGAAGATGTCGAATCGTGGTGATTCGGCGCACTAACAGGTCCAACCGTAGGGGGCGCGTTCGAGCAACGGGGGAGTTGTTCGTCGTTGCGATGATCCGATCGGTCAGAAACTAGACGGCCAATCCTGACGTGGCGGAATGGCGGGAGCTATCTGCTCGACGCATTCGATCCCCGCCTCATTGAATGTGCGCGGAGTGTCGCAGAAACAAGTGTCGGCAATGTCGCATCTCGCTCGGCGCGCGGCCGTTCCAGCCTCAGCTGAGACCGTGCTGATTCGCGAAAGGGGTCTCCGGTGGGCTAGGCGTCGGAAGGTTCCACGTCCCCCGGGTGCGCACCAGCAAGGCAAACAGACGACCGACAGTTCAGTCAATTCACGACAGTGCCGAGACTGACGACCGAGATCCGACGGTTCAGGGCCTCTGGACGCTCTGTTGCTCCGCGGACCACACGCGGCCGATCACTCCAAGTGCGTCATGAAACGCATTTTGAAGCAGGAACCCGCTTTTCTGCCGCAGGACGATGCCTGATCGTGCGTTGACGAGCGTCCACGTCTGCCGGGGCGACCAGGAGGGGCTGGATACGTCGAGAGCGAGGATGTAGTCCGCTTGATCGGGGTAGATCGTGACGTCGACCGCCATCCGTCTTAGCGAGGCGGCGGTGCGGAAGGCCTCATAGATCTCGGGTCGAAGACCAGCAAGGGAAGGTGGACGGATCACAAAGCCAGGCACGATCCCCGGGCGCCATCCCAACTCCATGATGTAGACCACCGGCCGTCGGACCTCATCTTGCTGATCGGATTGTGGTTGGCTCTGGCGTGGCTCGTCCTGACCTTGATTTTGGCGGTGTCCACCGTGAGGCACGCCGCCCAATGCCGCCGTACCCGAGGTTGTGAGAAGGCACAGGAATACGGACGGCAGGAGGGACCGACGGCGCAGACTGATCATGGCGGCCTCCAGTTCGTTATGGCCGTAAGTCCAGCATACAGCACGTGCGGAAGAAGGAGGCGAGGCGCGTAGATGCGGCGAGAACGTTGCTGATTTGTGAGAGCGTCAGTCGGCGCCGCTATGCGCTTCCGGCACCCAGCCCCGGTCTGTGCGTGCGGTCGATGATGGCGAGGATGGTGATCGTGGTGATCCGGCGCAGTAACGGGGGTACGTTCGGCGCAACGGAGGGAGTTCTTCCTCGTTGCGACGATCGATCAGAAACGAGATGGCCAATCCTGACGTGGCGGAATGTCGAGATCTATCCGCTCAACGTGTAGATTCTCTGGCACAGACTCCGGCGCAATCCTTTGTTGATGCTTTCGCTGGGTCGTCAGGCCGCCTTTTCTGCCGGCTTCACGTGCTTCCTCGCTGCTCCATTCGTGAGCGGTGCCCTTTAGGTGCGCCGCTTTGCCCCCCCTGCTGGCAATCTCACGCTGCTTGGTCCGGTCCATTGACGCAAACCCGCGATCCTTCTTAACCATATGCCCTCACACCCTGATGACTTCACCAGCCTATTTCGACTGCCCCGCGACCTCATGGGTGCAACCGATGTACCGCGATGAGGCGTACGTCTCGACAATAAGGACAAGTGTTCGAGCGTCTGTTCGCGCGTGCGAAGGATCACGTGGAGGCGACCGGGGAAGGCGGTCACGACGTCCGCACCCTGGTCACTTACGGCTTCTTTTACATAGTTGCCACTACACGGGCACCACCACAGCTCAGGTGATTTCTCTCAGGATTTTAAGCCTCTTGAGAGTGGTCCTGGTGTTGCGGGAGCAGTCGGCGTGATTGGTTGTCGGTATTGAGAACCCACCGACCGTGACGTGTCCTTCGGTGGCGTCTTCACCGCATGACGAGATCCAACGTAAGGGGAGCTGGGATGAAAATGACCACTGACGACGTGGTTCACATCGCATCGAACTTGGCAGCGCGTTTGGGATCGACGGGGGTGGAGCCCCACGCTCGACGAGCGAATGGCTCCGCGAGTAGTTGGTGGTGTGGGTCTCCTGGCATGCAGCGCGCTCGGGTTCTGCAGCGTGCCGTCGTCCAACGCGATCGCCGGAAATGGCGGACCGCGTATTTGCGGAGCGCGATCCGCTCACTGGCCCCGGTTGGATAACACGACGATTGAAGTATGACCTTGTGACCTTCGCTACCAGGAATGTTGTCTGCACGGAATAAGGCATTAGGAGGGGACGATGCCGATCGGAGCGTCCGAGGAATGGCAGCGCACACACACAAATGGCTGGGTTGCGGTTGTCTTGGTGGACACCGACGGAACGTATCATTACCTCGCCCGCGATCCAGCCGTAGAGGAGGTCGTGACCACCGCGCACGACACGACTGCAGACCTCAGAACAGCGCAGAGAGCGGCGGATGCACTCGTCCCTGCTCACGACTGTGATTGCCCACGCTGGACAGATGTAACCGCGAAGGTCCTCGTGGAGGCCAAGTGCTCCGCCGATCACGACATCGCCGTTACATACACCCGACGAGAGTTGCACGATAGCCTCTCAGCCGGAACGTTCGCATTCTACTGTGAGCGCTGTAACATGTATCGCGTGCCGACCGATGAAGAGCGGGAGAGCATTTCGAGGCGGCTCCATGACGACACTCCGTGATCGTGCACGTGAAGCCGATTAACCGAGCGCCAGACACGCGTGAGCCCGCTGACTCCACGGCACATCACGCGTAGGAGAACATGGTTCGTCCAGGCGAATTCACCGGCCGCTCGTCTGGTCGAGCCCGATCACATCGAACGCATGCACGTCGTTCTGCCACCCGTCGTCACATTCCTGCGGCTCGAAGTAGACGCGGAGTTTAGTTCCGTTGGGATGTGGGCTAAACACGACGGCTGCGACCACACGCTGTGGTGCTTGCATCGTCCAGAGCAGGCGCAGTTGTTTGGGGCGCTCCATCAATTGAAGGACCGGTGACGCTGTCGTCCGCAGTATCGGGCGACGTCACCTCTGAAATGTGGCTGTGATCTTCGAACGCCAAATGGGTCGCCGCCTTACAGACTGGTCGGCCCCGTACTCTTTCGTCGGGTGATCGCGAGCACACGGCAGTGAAACAACTGAGCCTTGCGGATGCCACTTGCGTCCGCAGCCAGTGGCATCACTCCGACGGCACCTGACGGGTACCGACGGCGACGACTTCGGGAGCGATCAACGGTCAAAAGTACTGCAGTAGTCTTCGACGACTACGAATTACGGGTTCTTGCGGCATCACGCTCGCCAACTAAATGGCTGGGCTCACGCTGGCTGTCGCTGATTAGCGGATGAATGCCTGTCACACCGTAGGCCGCTGAGACCTGAAGCAAAACCGACAGACGATCTGCGCGACGGTCGCGAATCGGATAGCAGTGTAAGAACTACCGCACAATCTCAAACAGATGCGCTCTGGCGTGGCGGTCGGATAGGTCGTCCGACGACTGGGCATCAAGCACTTGTGCGAGTTCATCTCGTTCACGGAACGCCCCGTCCTGTGCGTGCGGTCCGAAGAAACTCACGACACGCACGCCGTTCAGCCGAACACGCCAGCCGTTCTCCTCACGGGTCACGGTCAAGACTCGATGCACCATGGGCACCTATCACTATGCAGGAGTCAGCTAGCCGCAGACCAGACGCGTACCTGCGGCTGGCGATGGCGCCACAGCAGAGCGCGAAACTTCGAGCTCGGAACTCGCGACTCTCAGGAAGTCCACGTCGGGCCCGCAACATGCGGTTTCCGGGATTCGCACGGCATGAATGATGCGTTCGACGAGGGGTCGGCGATGGGTGATGAAGACCGACCACATAACCAAATAGTGGAGAGCGTGGCAGAGGCCGATTGGCATGAGGAACGTGACCGCCAATCGAGACCAATCGTTCGGACCCACCACGCAGAGGCGCAACTCGAGGCGATTTTCGAGCAGGTACTGAGAGCGTACCACCAGAACGTAGGCCACGGGGGCGCCAATTGGATCGGCGAGAGCATTCTCGACGCGGCGCTGGTGCCGGTTGCCCGCGAGGCTTTCCTAGACGCCGACGACATGCCGCCCGATCACGAGATATTGCAGGTCCTCGAGCGTGAAGGCATGCATCTTCTCGGAGAGGGCTACCACGTCATGGCGCTGGCGGAGCCCGCGAACCGATTCGTCGTGAAGTATGCGAAGCACGGGGAAGCCATACCTCCGCTTGCGCCGTCCTGGGAGCAGCCACGGCGTGAGGACTGGGCGCACGATCACGGCGTACAGCCAGAGGGCAGCCTCCACCCCGCGATCTGGCAGCACATCCGCTCATTCGAAGCGTACGGACCGCTTGTGGTACTCAGCCGAGTCTACGTCGCGGAGAGTGCGTACGCGCATCTGAACGGCGACGAGCGGCGGGCGCTCGAACGCTTCCGATCGATCGGCATCGTGCGGTCCCTCGGGAGTCGTCCCCGGGTGCTCCGTGTTCACTACCCCGGCGACTTCCCGGACGAGAAGCGAGCGCCCGACGGTGTCCTCGTCTCCGTTCTTGTGGTGCAGCCCCTTGTGACGCCCGTCGCGGACGCAATCGAACGAGAAATCCGGGCGGGCGATCTCGCGGCAGCACGAGACCTGAAGGCTCGCTACACGCAGTTCATGCACGACCTCTGGCGTCACGGTATCTCTCACCTGGACTTCTCAATCCTCAACGTCGGCATCACCGGCTCCGGAGAGGCCGAACGGTTCAAGATCTTTGACCCGCATATGGGCGTCATCGAAGTCTCCGGTGGCGACCGGGAGGTTCAGGATCCCCTGCCAACGCAAGGGCGGCAGTCGATCGAAGGCCTCTTGCGTTCGGCGCGGGACGGCACGCGGTGGGCATTGTGGCGCATTCAGGAAGAGGCCATCGCCTCCCCTGACGTTTCAGACGAGCGCGCCGCCGGCGCCGCGGAGGTCGTGCGAGAGTTCCACGCGGCCTCAGGCGGGATCGAGCAGGGACACGGAGCGTTCAGTCTCGACCGCTTCGAACGTACGTGGCGACAACGAGGATCCCACGGGATCAACACTGTCGTGCATGCCCAACTCTGGACGCTTTCCACGCACCCGATCTGCCGATTGCTGCATTCCATCCTCGCGGCACCGGCGCCCGACACCGTCTACGACCGCGTCCTTCTCGTGCTAGGGATGAACGACGAGCGTCCCCTCGGGCAGTTTCGAGCAGGCTTGAAGGTCTATCGGGATCGCCCACTCATCGTGATCACGAACGTGTCCGACGGCGCGCCGAAACTGGTAAAGCATTGGGGTCGGCTGCGTCTGCCGCCGGAAGTGGACGTCCAGAACGACCCGGCCATCCATTACCACCTCCGTGACCTCTTCACCGGGGAGATGTACGTCCGCTCCGGCGAAGACCTGGCTCGACATGGCTTCGTCTTCGGTCTCGCTCCGTACGGGCTTCATGTCCTGCAGGTGGAGGACGTCAGTGTGCAAGACCTGGCGGTTGAAAGCGCCCTCGTTGCGCACCGCGACGTCTCGGAGTTTCTCACGAATTGCACCAAGCGGATGGGCGTGGTCGGGGACGTTCACGGCGAGGTGGACGCGCTGAAGGAGATTCTGCGCGCACTTGGCTTCATCGATTCGTCCGGCCAGTGGTTCGCGTCCGAGGGTACTCTCGTGTTTACCGGAGACGTGGGCCACGGAAGACACCTGCAGCAAGTATTCGACTTCATCCACCGTCTCGCTGCTCAGGCTCACAGCCTGGGAGGGAGGATCGTGTGGACGCTCGGCAACCACGATCTCTACGTGGATCGGGAAGGCGGTCAGGGCGGAGAAGACTCTCTTGGTTACCGACTCTGGCCGACAATCAGGGAGGCGGCGTTGCACCCGGAGCGACACCCAGGGTTGGTCGTAAGCGCGGCGTATTTCGATCATGGCAAGCTATTTGTCCACGGAGGCATTCTTCCGAACGTTGTCGACATCGCGATGCGCGAACAGGGCGCGCGCGGCGCCGAGGAGATCGCCTCCTACGTGAACGAGGTGTTTCGCCGCGCGCTCGTGGAGCGAGAGCGGATCGCGTCGCGCGACCTGCCGCATGAGATTTTCCGCATCGGGACCAGTCATGCGAAAGAGCGACGTCTGCCCGGCGAGATCGGATACGAGCCCGCCGGCATTTTCACGCCCGATTTGCGCGAGATGGATCACTATCGGTACCACGACACACTCCTGCCACAGATCATCGGCCATACGGCGAGCAAGAATGGCGAGATCCGGTACGCCCCCGGCTCGTGGCTCCAACGGGACTACATTGCGATCGACGTCGGCCGGCAGCACGGAACCGGCAACGGCGGCCTCCTCTTAACCGATTTCGGCTGGGTGGCGGTCACGCCGGGCGGACCCGCGCGTCTCGTCGAAGTGGCGCCTCTGTTCGTGACGCTCGCTCGCGAAGCGGCGGCAGACGAGAAGTCGCCGGCCGAACCCGGTGAGGCACACCTCAGACACGTCCTCACGACGTTTTTTCGCGCGGCGAAGTCCGGGAGGAGATCGCGCGGGGAGATGCAGGAGGCTCTCGTGGATCTGTCCCCGGCACAGGTCGTCGCGCTGGAGCAATTCCTCGCCTCGATCCGGCAGATGGGCCGCTGCGTCGTTGTCACCGACCTGGACGAGATGCTCACGGCATTCTCCGGGGGCGACCTTGAGCACAGCACGATCGAAGTGCTCGCGGACTATCTCGCCGCGGGCGGTGTCCTCGTCTTCAACACCGGAGCACCGTTCGACCGGTTCTATTACCGCCTATTGAGGCCTCTCATTGTCGAGCTCGGCCCTCGTTCGCGCGTGCTGGCCAACGTACTGCTGGTGCTGTCCGGCGGCAATGAGATCTACATCTTCCAGGACGGCGCGTACCGGCTCGTGTCCAGGAGCACCGGCGCGGCTAAGGCCGCGGGCTTCGATGGGTTGGTGAGACTCTCAAGGGAGAGACGCTACCCGTCGGTTCCGGAACTCGATCCCGAAACCATGGTCTACTTGGGACGTTCCTCGGGTCCAGCCGGGATCGACTCAGCGATGGCGGGTCGAGTGGGCCTTGTCATCAACGTCGGCGACGCGATGCTCGATACGCCGGCACAACCGATCATCAACCTGCATCGTGGCTACCTGCGAACGATCGACTTGATCGTGGCGGCGAGCGCGGCCTTGAAGGCGTCCGGACGATCGACGGTGCCGGAAGCCCCGCCCGATGTCGGCGACACCGTCCTCTGGACCTTCGAGCGGAAGGACTTCCCTGCGAATCGCCGGCTGCGTGTCCGTGTGGGTGGCAGCGGCTACGTCCACACCGGCCTCGCGCACGCCGACGGGAGCTGGGACCCGGTCTACAACGTGCCGCTCATACCCCTGATGGGCGGAGGCTACGAGGCTGTTCTTCCCGCCGGAGTCGATCGGTTCACATTCTTCTGGACGGAGACGCCCTGGATTGCTGGTGACCCTGGACACTGGGAACGCGGACCAAGCGGGGTCAGCGTGTTCCGGGCGGGAGTGGCGCCAGCAGGGGGTTGACGCGAGCGACGGTGGCGCGGACCATGCACCGCCTGGACCGCTGGATCGAGGCGTCGATCTTGTGAGGGTGACGTGATTAGCCGCGCTGAGTAATCCGCGATGACAGGCACGCCGCAGCCAGATGTTCTTGTGGGGGAAGCCCTACGCTGGTCTTCCGCTCCGGACAGTCAGAAAGTCTGGCACGTGTGGGTGTGGCGTTGGAACGACGAGCAGCACAAGACTACGGCAATCGCTGGTTCGCAGAAAGCCGCGCGCTCGGCAGGAGCGCCCAAATCGCACGCGCCGAGACGCCATCCTGGTGCTCGGTCGCGAGCTACGCGCGTCACTGCCGGCCAAGTACGTCGCGCGTGCTGTGGATGGAACCGAACGGGCGGGCGTACCTGTTGACCGCGCACGAAGCGGCTAGCAAGCCAACGCGCGAGTGTTACGCGCTCGCGGACGTTGTGGACGGCGTGCAGGACGCGATTCGCAGGTTGCGACGTTCGCATGATTACGCAGTCTGGAACGGCGCAAAGGCGGTTCCGGTGCAGGAGTTGATGGCGGTGTAACGATTCGACTCTGCTTCGCTTGGCGCGGTGTCGGTATAGCTAACCGCCCGCGTGACGATGCGCGAGCCCTGCGTGCGAAGCGGAACAAGGGCAGGCGAGGCATAGGGCGGCCTTCCACGACGCGACGAATTCGCGTGTGAGACGGGCCGCCTTTCTTTTTGGAGTCAGGCCGAGTCGCGAAATGAAAGTCGGATTGGGGTATCGAGGTCGGTTGCGCGGTGATCTTGCGCCCGTCGGACAGGAGGGGAGTCGTGACTTGGAAACGTTCGATACGACGTTACGCGTTGCCGGCCGCTTCGCGCTGGTGCGCGACGTACGCCTTGGCGCGCCGGAAGGCCCACACACCGACACTCCATTTCAGCGCCACGTAGATGGTTGCCCACAGAATGAAGGCCGGATCAGGTTGCGGTAGCATCGCCGTCTATATCGACAGCAAACGCTATGCCTCCATTTCAATCGCGACGGATGTAAATCGCTACGCGGCCTATATCGGCAAGCGTGGTGTCTCGCGATTGCATAAGGGAGTGAACGATGGCAGAGCCTCGATTGGGGATACGCGGCCGGCGCGATGGTCGATGAGAGGCGGCATCGGCGCACAATTCGGAACGCGCTTCGTATTGGCGCCTTCACACCCACAAAGTGACGTCAAATTCGGATACTCGGGATGGAACTAGTGCGGTCTACGGGTCACCGATGTCGCCGCTGGAGTTCCCAGGATTTAGTGGACAGACGCTAGCATCCGGTTTTTCGCGGAGGAGCGATGCCGAAGTCCAAGCACCAAGTCCCTGGACGAGTCCGCTCGGCCTACGAATTCATCAAGGCGAATCGAGACCAGTACAGCGTGCAGGCGATGTGTCGCGTCCTCGAGGTGGCCCCAAGCGGTTATTACGACTGGCTGCAGCAGCCGATTTCGAATCGCGCTCAGGAGGATGCCAGGTTGCTGCGCCTCATTCGTGCGTCGTTCGTCGCGAGTCACGGCATCTACGGCGCCCCTCGCGTCTTCCTCGATTTGCGGGAGGCCGGAGAGACCTGTAGCAAGCATCGCGTCGCACGACTGATGCGCCAAGCCAATCTGCGGGCACTCCACGGGTACCGCACACGGCGCTGGGCTGTGGGCAAGCCGTCGGTCCTGATCCCGAACCTCCTTCAGCGACAATTCACGGCCACCAAGCCAAACACCACCTGGGTGACTGACATCACCTACATCCGCACGTGGCAAGGCTGGCTCTATCTGGCCGTCGTCATGGATTTGTTCTCTCGCATGATCGTGGGGTGGGCCGCCAAGCCCACCATTCACCGCGAACTTGTACTCAACGCCGTGTTGATGGCCGTGCGTCGGCGACGGCCGCGAGGCACGCTCATTCACTCCGATCAGGGAACCCAGTACGGCAGCGACGCGTGGCGCCGATTCTGCCGGTCGAATCGTCTCGAACCGAGTATGAGCCGGAAGGGGAACTGCTGGGACAACGCCGTCGCCGAGTCGTTCTTCAGCAGCTTGAAGAAGGAGCGAATCAAGAAGCAGATCTACAAGAACCGAGAGCTCGCGATCGCGGACCTGGCCGACTACATCGATACCTTCTACAATCGAACCCGACGTCACAGCCATCTCGGAGGGCTCAGCCCAGAGCAATTCGAAGTGGCTCACAAGCCCCGCCGGCAGCGTCTCCACTAAATCCTGGGAACTCCAATCGCGCTCTTTTCGCGACAACGGGTTTGTGGGGGATTTTGTGTGGAGTCCAGAAAGGACACCTTCGAATTCTCGGCAGGTGTGCGCTTCCGCGGTGAGTGCTTGCTGCGTTTCCCGCCT
>Ga0075420_100005941_pt1 | contig 10764 bp, 10 predicted proteins | sample SoiMetdeltSBSDD4_FD_75296 | JGI IMG/M metagenome (GOLD analysis project Ga0075420, IMG submission 75296) | Bulk soil microbial communities from a Populus tree surrounding site in Tennessee, USA - Soil MetaG P. deltoides SBSDD4 | ecosystem: Environmental > Terrestrial > Soil > Tree plantation... | reverse complement strand
ACGTTCGGCCCCGACAACAGCACCTTCCGCATGGTCGACCTGCTGCTGTTCGCGTTCAAGGGGCAGAAGAACCTGCTTGCGCCGCTCGGTTAGACGCCGGCCGAAATGTGACGTTCCTCCGACTGTGACCGGGCTCGCGCTCGGCGCGGCTCGGGGGCGGTAGAAACATCTCATTCGACAGGCGGCCGCGCCCGGAACGGACTCGCACCGCGGGCAGAGCCACAGGAGGTGTCCATCCATGCAGTACAGCGAGCGACTCCCCATGCCCCTCCCGACCCGGAGCCTCGTGATCCCTCTGGTCGCGCTGCTCATCGGAGCGGGCGCGGCAACCGGCGCCTACGCGCTGATCGACAACGGTGACGAACTCCAGCCCTCCAACGTCATCGTCGTCGAGCGGCCGCTGCCGTCCGGCGACGGGGTGGCCGCCAAGGACGAGGCCGCGAGCGCCGCGGCGATCGCCGCCTCCGGCATCGAGCTGCGCGGCTCGAAGGCCTCCGCCACCGGCCTGGCCGCCGGCAGCCTCAGGTAGTCCCTCCCCCAAGACCGCCTCGGGGGGCGAGGCCCGGCTCACCCCCCGAGGATCGGTCTTTCGGGCGCCGCGCTGTCAGCGCGAGCCGCGAAGTAGGCCGAGGGCGATGCGCTCGAGCTCGGTGAGCTCATGCCAGAACCAGCGCGCCGCGCTGCCGAGCAGGCTCTTGTAGTCGTCGAGGCCGTTCTCGGCGGGCGGCCAGCCCGGCACCGGCGTGTCTCCCGTCGCCGTGACGCGGCCGATCTCGTAGCCGTCCTCCACGAGGAAGTCCATCTGGATGTCGAAGGAGAGCTCGGCCTCCTGGCTTACCACGCCCAGCTCCTCCCGGATCGGGTGGCTGTCGAGGTGGTGGATGGTGATCGTCCAATCGGCCTCCGCCGGCAGGGTGAGCAGCCGCTGAACGCGCACGGGCGCCTCCACGACCGACTGGTAGCAGGCGCGCGTGCCGTCCGTGGCGTCGCGGAGCTGCTTGAGGAAGACCTGCCCGACCCGGCCCTCCACCAGATCGGCGAGCAGGTCGGCGCCCAGGCGCAGGTCGGCGAGCGCGAGCTCCCCGGCGTCCAGCGTGTCCGGCAGGTCGGGCACGAGATGTCGCAGGAGGCCCATCGGGCCGCTCTCCGGGGGGCCCCGCGTCGCCCGCGGCCGCGCCGCTCCCTCGCGCAGCTCGACGAACGGGCGCCAGTCGGCGCCCTCGCCGAGGCCGAAGTTGCCGCCGAAGGCCTCGATCGCCACGCGCTCTCCCTGGGCGTCCTCCGGGGTGAAGCGGCCCATCACCTTCGCGTAGCCGAAGATCTCGCGCCCGCCCAGGTAGGACATCGGGTTGTCCACGAGGATGTAGGGCACCGCCATCAGCAGGCGCTGTGCCAGGAACACGCCCCCGACCCGCCGCCCCGCCAGCACCGGGATGAAGAACGACGCCTGCGTCTCCCGCACCGCGCCCCAGCGGTCGTACGGCGGGGTCAGGGAGGTGACCCGAGCGAAGTCGCCGACCAGCAGCATTACGCGCGAGCCGAGCGAGCGGTACTCGAGCCCGCGCCCGGCGGGCACGTTGAACATCCGGTGGACCAGGCCGGCGATGCGCGCCCCGTCCCCCCGGAGCAGCAGGCCGCGCAGCCGACCGCCCTGGCAGGCGAACGGCGCCGGGGCGGTGGCCCGCCCGCCGTACTCGATGTAGGGCGGGAGCTCGACCGTGCCCTGGCGCAGCCAGTCGGTCGAGCTGCCGGGCACGGGCAGCTCGCTGCCGGTGAGGGCGCGGGCGGCCTCGATCCCGGAGATCGCGGCGGCCTCCACGCAGCCGCCGTCGATGCCGTTGCTGGTCCAGTCGCCGGCGAGCACGAGGTTGATGAACCCCGAGTCGCCTGAGGGCAGCCGGAGCTTGACCGAGCCCGCGGGGGTGAGCACGTAGCGCTCCCAGGGGGTCACGTTCGCGCGGTGGTACTGGGCGTCGAAGCGCGCGCGCCCGCTGCGCCCCTCGCGGTCCTGGAGCACGTTCCAGTCGAAGCGCGCGCGGCCGCGACCGCGCGCGCCCGGCCAGAGCACCGGCAGGTCGCCCTCCACGAAGTCGATGGCGTTCTCGCGCACGCGTTTGGTGGCGGCAGCGGCGTCCTCGCCCGGCCGGTCGTCGAGCACGCCGCACACGTAGGCGATCGTCTTCACGCCGTCGGCCGGCGTCCAGCTCTCGCGCGGCAGCAGGTGCGTCATGTCGCAGTAGGTGTCGAGCGGCTCCACGTAGCAGCCGGCGACGGAGTTCTCGCTGTGGGTCCAGCCGAGCTCCTCGGAGGTCTTCACCGCCCAGAGCTGGAACGCCTGCGTGCGGACGGTGACCGCGGAGCGCACGCCGCGGTCGAAGCGCTCGCTGCGCGCCATCAGCTCGCCGCAGATGTCCGGGAGGGCGCCCACCGGGATGCCGAGCACCACCTGATCGAAGTCGTGGCCGCGCCGCAGCTTCCGGGCCGGGCGCCCGAGCGGGTTGAGCTCGGCCTCGAAGTTCGTTCCCTGCGCGCCTTCCTCGAGCCAGTCCCAGCGCGGCTCGCTCGGCCAGCAGGGGAGCTTCTCGACGGTCACGAGCGGGTCGTACAGCTCGCGGCCCGGGGCGAGCTCCACCTGGCGGACCACGTCGATCTCGTCGACCACGTCCGCATCGGGAGCGAGTCCGAGCCGGGTGGCCGCGTGGAAGAACTCGAAGCGCACGCCCCGGCGCTGGAGCACCTCGTAGAGCGGCGTGAACACCACGTCGCCCATCCCCGCCTGCATCTTGTACATGATCGATCCGCGGAAGCCGAACACGAGCTTCAGCAGGTCGCCCGTGGCGGTGCCGGCGGCGCAGTTGGCCTTGTCGATGTCGCCCTCGGGGTAGGCGAACGCCACGTCGTAGACAGAGCGGAGCACCGGCGCCCGCTCGGCCGGGGTACGCCCGATCGTCACCGGCTTGGCCCCGTGGCGCGTTAGCCAATCGCACCACTCCTGGTCGTTGATGCGATCGAAGCCGTGCTCGAGCACGCCGTCCTCGACGATTCCCGCCACGGTGGCCACACCCGCGTCGACCGTGGTGAAGAAGAAGCGCAGCTCGGGATCGCGCTCGCAGAGGTCGTCGAGCACCGTCCACAGCCAGTCGCGGAAAGCCTTCAAGAGCCGGACGAGGAGCAGCGGCTGGGCCGCCTGGCGCGGCGCGCGGTAGTCGGTGTGGCGCGCCCGCTCGCTCGCCAGGCGCTCGGCCACCGACAGCAGCCGCTCGGCCACGTCGAACGGCAGCTCGAGCACCTCCTCGGCCAGATCGCGGGCGAGGTTCTCGAACCAGTCCGGGATCAGGTCCGAGCGGTGGTCGGGCTCGGGGGACACCTCGTCGTGCCGGTCGCGAACGGCTCGCCAGCCGTCGAGCGCCCAGCGGGAAGCCTGCGAGGCCATCTCCCAGAAGGTGGGGAGCGGACCGGCCTCGCCGGGGCGCAGGGGGTTGCGCGGGCAGTCCAGCTGGAGCGGGTGCCAGACGCCGTCCTGGCGATCGAACAGGACGATCTGGTCGCACGGCTTGAACGCCTCCTCGAGCGTGGCCAGCGGCTCGCCGGGCCCGCGCCCGAGCTCCTCGTAGGCGTCGCGCATGAGGCGGAACGCGTTGTCGTAGAAGCCGAACCACACGTGCAGCCCGTGCTCTTCGATGCGGTCGGCGATCGCCCCGTTGCGGCCGCTCGCGCCCTTGCCGCCCACGCGCCAGCCGAGCTGGTAGACCGTGACCTCGAAGCGCTCGCGCAGCTCGGCCGTTGCGGTGAGCTCGAAGGCGGCGGTGAGGCCGCCGACTCCACCACCGAGGACGGCGACCTTCACGGGTGATTGGGCTTCGTTCACGCCACGGTTCACAGGCTGCCCCAGCTCGTGCGATCCTACTGGCCTCGAATGGCCGGGACTCGCTCGCAGAGTGAAGACGAGAAGATCGCGTTCGTGCGCAGCGGCTACGCGCTGTGGAACTCCGGCGATCTCGAGCGGGTCGCGGAGATGTGGAGCGAGGACGTGGAGTGGCAGAACCCACCCGAGTGGCCGGGCCAGCGCGTCTACCGCGGGCGCGGCGAGCTGGTCACATTTCTCCGCTCCGAGGTGGCCGAGGTCATCGAGCTCGGCGACATCGACGTGACCGCCGTCGACGTTTTCGGCGACGAGCTGCTGATCCAGCTGGCCGCGCGGACGCGTGGTCACGACAGCCAGGTGGACATCGGCAAGATCCCGATCTTCCACGTCGCGCGCGTGGAGAACGGCGAAGTGGTGCGGATCCGCGCCTTCCTGGACGAGCGTCAAGCGCGCGAGGCGGCGCTGGGCGCCGCCTGACTTGAGCACCCGCGAGCACACGAGCGCCCGGGCTGCCTTCACGCGGGGCGTGCGGGCGGGCGTGCCGTTCGCGATGGCCGGCGGGCTGCTGGCCCTGTCGTTTGGGGTCGTGTCCCAGGGCGCTGGGCTGTCGGCCACCGCGGCCGTGGTGATGTCCGCCATCGTGTTCGCGGGCTCGGCGCAGTTCGCGGCGATCGCGATCGTGGCCCAGGGCGGGACGGTGGGGGCGGCCGTGGCGGCCGCCGCGCTGATGAACTCGCGCTTCCTCCCGATGGGGGTCGCGCTCGCGCCGTCGCTGCCGGGCGGCCCGCTCAAGCGCGCCGCCCAGGGACAGACCGTGGTCGACGCCTCCTGGGCGCTCGCCTCGCGCGGCGACGGGACCTTCGATCGCTGGCTCCTCTTCGGCTCGAGCTCGGTCCAGTACGTCACCTGGACGCTCGGCACCGTGGTCGGGGCGATCTGGGGCGAGGGCCTCGGCGACCCCGAGACGCTGGGACTCGACGCGATCTACCCGGCGTTCTTCCTCGGCCTGCTGATCAAGGAGGTGCGCGACGGCCGGGCGCTCGGGGTGGCGGCCCTGGGGGCCCTGATCGCCCTCGTGCTGGTGCCCTTCGCGCCGGCCGGGGTGCCGGTGCTGGCGGCGAGCCTCGCAGCGCTGGTCGGCCTGCGCCGGCGCGCCGGCGGTGAGGGCCGCGAGGACGACCTCCGCCGCGAGGCGGACTCGGAGTCGCCGCGATGAGCACGAGCGCGAGCCTGATCGCCGGCTGCGCGCTGGTGACCGCGGCGATCAAGGCCGCCGGGCCGGTCGCGCTCGGCGGGCGCGAGCTGCCCGAGTGGTTCACGCGCGTGATCGTGCTCCTGGCGCCCGCGCTGCTGGCAGCGCTCGTGGCCACGGCCGCACTGGCTGACGGCGACGAGCTGGCGCTGGGCCCCGAGACCGTGGGCGTCGCTGCGGCTGGGCTCGTGGTCTGGCGTACCGGCTCGATCGTGGCCTGCGTGGCCGTGGCCGCGGCGCTGACCGCCGGGCTGCGCGCGCTCTGAGGCGCCGTAGGTCCGCGCGCCCGCGCCGGTTGGAACGACGACACCGACCAGGGAGCACCCGATGCGCCGCGGGTCGCTGCCGCCCCTGCGCTTTCGCGTCGATGGCCACGCGGAGGTCTGCTGCGGGTAGCGCCCCGGCCCGGACCCGCCGCAACGCGCCAGATCGGCCGGCAGGCTTGTGCCGTTGCGTACCATTGGTGGTAGAGAGATGGTCGAGATCGGCGCCCTGTTCGTGCTTGTCGGGGCCGCCCTCCTGGTGGCCGAGGCACACGTGCCCGCGGGAGTTCTCGGCGCCGCCGGAGGCGTGATGCTGGCGGGCGGCGCCGCGCTTGCGATCGCGGGCGCGGGCGGCTCGCTCGGCCTCGTGATCGCGGCGATTCTCGCGGCCGGCGCCGTGACCACGCTGTGGCTCGTGCTCGCCACGCGCAAGGCGCTCGCTACCCACCGGCTGCGCGTCTCGTCGGGGCCGGAGGCCTTGTCGGGGCGCACCGGGGTCGTGCGCAGCTGGGCGAACGGTGCGGGTCAGGTGCTCGTGGACGGCGCCCTCTGGCGCGCGCGCCGCAGCTGCCCCGAAGACGACGACGAGGGCGAGAGCGACCTGGGCGCGGGTGACGCGGTCGTGGTGGAGCGAGTGAGCGGCCTGACCCTCGGGGTCCGGCGCGCCGAGGAGTGGGAGCAGGCCTGGTGATCGAAGTTGCGGCAATCGTCCTGCTGGTGGTGGCGGTCACGGCGGCGGTGCTGCTGGCTTCCTCGGTGCGCATCCTGCGCGAGTACGAGCGTGCGGTGGTGTTCCGGCTCGGTCGCATCATCGACCAGAAGGGTCCCGGCCTCGTGATGCTGATCCCGGCGGTCGATCGCATGGTCCGCGTGAGCCTGCGCACGGTCACGCTGCGGATCCCGCACCAGGAGGTGATCACGCTCGACAACGTGCCGGTCAAGGTCGCGGCGGTCGTGTACTTCCGCGTGATCGACCCGACCAAGTCGGTGGTCGAGGTCGAGAACCACGTGAACGCGACGCTCCAGATCGCGCAGACGACGCTGCGCTCGATCCTCGGCAAGGCCGAGCTCGACTCGCTCCTCTCCGAGCGCGAGACTCTCAACGAGAGCCTCCAGCAGATCATCGACGAGCACACCGAGCCATGGGGCATCAAGGTGTCGGTCGTGGAGATCAAGGACGTGGAGATCCCGGACCGGATGCAGTCGGCGATCGCGCGCCAGGCCGAGGCCGAGCGCACCCGACGCGCCAAGGTGATCAACGCCGAGGGCGAGTCGCAGGCCGCAGCCAAGCTCGCCGAGGCCGCCGACGTGATTCGGCCGAACCCGGTGACGATCCAGCTGCGCTACCTCCAGGCGCTTACCGACATCAGCGGGAACGAGGGGTCGACGATCGTGTTCCCGCTGCCGCTCGACATGATCCGACCCTTCCTCGAGCTGGGCGAGGGCGGATCCGCCGAGGGCAAGACGGACGAGCAGCCCCGCCTCGAAGCCGGCCCGCCCGCCGAGACGCCCGGGCCTGCCGAGCAGCCCGAGCCGGCCAGGTTCGCGCGGCGGCCGAAGTAGCGCCAGGCGCCGCGGCTAGCCGGCGTCCGCGACTGCCTTGCGCGCCATGCGCTCGGGATCCACGCGCACGACGTCCCACGCGAGCCCGAGTGCCTCCATGCCGCGGATTACGAGCCAGGACGGGTCCACGGCCCAGCGGTTCATGCCATGCGAGGCCGAGGTCGGGAAGGCGTGGTGGTTGTTGTGCCACGACTCCCCGAACGAGAGCGGCGCCAGCCACAGCAGGTTGCGCGACTCGTCGTCGGTCTCGAAGCGCCGGCGGCCGAAGAAGTGGCACAGCGAGTTGATGCTGTAGGTCACGTGGTGTACCACGAGCATGCGCACGCCGCCGCCCCAGAGCAGCCCGGTGAGTGCCGCGGTGAGCGTGCCGCCGATGGCATATCCGAGGACGAATGCGGCGGCCAGCCCGCCGAGCGCCCAGACGAGGAAGGTGCGATCCACGAAGCTCACGACCGGATCCTTCAGCAGGTCCGGCGCGTAGCGGGCACGGGCGCCGCGCTGCGTGTGGATGAAGAGCCAGCCGACGTGGGCGTGTACGAGCCCCGACAGGGCACCTCTCCAGCCTCCTTCATGGCCCACATGCGGGCTGTGCGGGTCCCCCTCCTTGTCCGAGAAGGCGTGGTGCTTGCGGTGATCGGCCACCCACGAGATCACCGGTCCCTCGATCGCCATGGTGCCCAGCACAGCAAGGATCGCTCGCACCGGCTTGCTCGTCTTGAAGCTGCGGTGCGTGAGGTAGCGGTGGAAGCCGACCGTCACGCCCCCGGCGGTGAGCACATACATGATCACGAAGACCGCGACGTCGCTCCAGTGGAGCAGGTCGTTCCAGAGCTGCCAGCCCACGATCCCGAGTGCGATGAATGGAAGCACCGTGATCGTGCCCGTCGCGATGCGGTCCGCTGTCTCGTTCTTGACCGGCTCGATGTCGTCGGCCGTTGGTGCGATCGCCTGATCTGCGGCGGTCGTCGTGCTCAAAGGCGCCTCCCTCTTTGCCTTCTCCTACCCGGGCTGCCGGGTGCGACACTAGCGGGCCGCCGCGGCCAGATGTCGCCCGCCTGCTAGCGTCGGTTCCGTGCAGGCAGCGCCGCTGCTTGCGAGGTTCTCGTCTCCGAACGCACGCGCGATCTGGGCCAGCTGAATCTCCCAGACCGTACGCGGCCCATCTCGGGCTGCCGTTAGGAGCAACGATGTCCAAGAAATCCTTCGCCGATCTCGGCGTGTCGAAGACGGTGGTGCGCGCCCTCGAAGGGCGCGGGATCGACCGGCCCTTTCCCGTCCAGGAGACGGTGATCCCCGACGCCCTCGACGGCCGTGACGTGCTTGTGGAATCCCCCACGGGCACCGGCAAGACACTCGCCTTCGGGGTGGCGATCGCCGACCGGATCGAGGCGGACGATCCGCGCTGCGCCGCCCTCGTGCTCGTGCCTACGCGTGAGCTGGCCGCTCAGATCGTCGAAGCGCTGCGCGAGATCCTGAGCGCCCGCGCGCTGTCCGTGGCCTCGGTATACGGAGGCGTCGGAATCGAGCGCCAGGCGAAGCTCGCGCGGCGCGCGCACGTCGTCGTGGCCACGCCGGGCCGTCTCGAGGACCTGATCGCTCGCGGCGCCGTGCGGCTCGACCGCGTGCGGGTGCTCGTGCTCGACGAGGCGGACCGCATGCTCGACATGGGCTTCCGCCCGGTCGTCGACCGGATCGTCCGCCAGACGCCGGCCGAGCGCCAGACGCTCTTCCTGTCCGCCACGCTCGGCGGCGAGGCCGGCCGGCTGGCCGATGACTACACACGGTCGCCGCGCCGGCACGAGCAGCGCAAGCCGGAGCGAGAGCGCGGGCGCGTCGAGCATCGCTTCCTTGCCGTCGCGCACGAGGACAAGCTCGACTCGCTCGTAAAGGCGCTCACCGGCGAGCGCGCCACGCGCACGCTCGTGTTCGTGCGCACCAAGCGGGGCGCCGACCGGCTGGTCAAGCGCCTCGCGCGGCGCGGCGTGGAGGCGGCGGCCATGCACGGCGACAAGTCGCAATCCCAGCGCGAGCGCGCGCTGCGCCGGTTCGACCGTGGCGACGTGAGCGCGCTGGTGGCCACCGATGTGGCCGCGCGCGGCATCGACGTCGAGGGCATCACCCAGGTCGTGAACTTCGACGCCCCCGAGGATCGGGACACCTACGTGCACCGAGTCGGCCGCACCGGCCGAGCCGGGCGACGCGGACTGGGGGTCACCTTCGTGATGGCCGACCAGGCGGGCGACCTGCAACGCATCGCCTCCGAGCTGCGACTGCATGCGCAGTTCGAGGAGAGCGGTCTGAGCGTGGCCGGCGGCCGCGGCCACGGCCACGCCGCGCCGCGCCCGCCGCGAGCCGGACGGCGAAGCTCGCACCGCCGTCGCGGCCGGGCGCGCATCTAGATCCGGGCGGACGCCGCTTCGAGCTCGCGGATCAGCGCGCTGACCGCCGGGTGGCCCGCGCCGCCGGCCCGCGCGGCCGCGAGCACGCGCCGCCGCAGCGGCCTTCCGGAGGCGGGCGCCAGCGCGACCCCGGCGGGCGCGGCGTCGAACGCGAGCCGCGGAACGAGCGCAACGCCCCGACCCGCCGCAACCAGCGCGAGCACCACCCGGAAGTCGTTCGTGCGGGCTGAGATGCGCGGCTCGTAGCCCGCCGCGCGGCATGCGGTGACCACCACCCGGTGGCAGGCGGTGTCGAGGTAGCCCGCCACCCAGCCCTCCCCGGCGAGCGCCGCCAGGTCCACGTTCTCCCCGGCGGCCGGGTGACCGTCGGGCACTGCGACGAGGATGTCGTCCTCGAGCAACGGCCGCAGCTCGACGCCCGGGTCGCTGCCGCGCGGGCTGAAGTCGTACTCGTGCACCACGGCCACGTCGGCCTCGCCGAGCTTGAGCGCCGGTAGCGCCTGCTCGGGCTCGAGCTCGCTCATCTCCACCTCGGCGTCCGGATAGGCGGCGGCGAAGGCGGCCATCGCGGTTGGGGCGATCGTGGCGGCCGCCGTCGGGAAGCAGGCGAGCGTGACCGTGCCGCGCACGTCGGACCCGTGAGCGAGCTCCGCCTCGGCCGCCTCGAGCTGGGCCAGCACGGCCTCGGTGCGGCGCACCAGGCGCTCGGCCGCGTCGGTCAGTCGCACGCTGCGGCCGTCGCGCTCGAGCAGCGACGCACCAGTCTCGCGCTCGAGGGCTATCAGGTGCTGCGAGACGGCGGAGGGCGTGTAGCCGAGGGCCTCGGCGGTCGCGGCGATGGTCCCACGGGCGGCCACCTCGCGCAGCATTCGCAGTCGGCGGACGTCGAGCATACGGTGTGCCAGCTTACGCCAAGCACGAGAAATCGTAAATTGAGCTTTTGCTTCATGGGTGCGAGCCTCCTCGAGTGCCCGTGCTCGCCCTGGCCGCCACCGTCCTGCTGTGGGCCTCCGCGTTCGCGGCAATTCGCGAGGCGGTGGCGGCGTTCGGCTGGGCGGACCTCTCGTTCCTGCGACTCGCGCTAGCCGCGTTGGCTCTCGGGGTCGTGGCGCTCGCTCGCGGGCGGCGCTGGCGGCCCGCCCGCGGCGACCTGCCGCTGCTCGGGCTCGTCGCGCTGAGCGGAATGACGCTGTACCAGCTGCTGCTGAACGCTGGCGAGATCACGGTCGACGCGGCCACGGCGAGCCTGCTCGTGGGCACCGCGCCGATCTTCACCGCGCTGCTCGCGGTCGCCCTGCTCGGCGAGCGGCTCCGGCCCGCCGGCTGGGCGGGTGTCGGGCTCGGCTTCGCCGGCGCGGTCACGATCGCGCTCGGGGCCGGCGGCGGCGTCTCGCTTTCAGGCGGCGCCATGCTGGTGCTCGG
>Ga0075420_100005936_pt1 | contig 10765 bp, 8 predicted proteins | sample SoiMetdeltSBSDD4_FD_75296 | JGI IMG/M metagenome (GOLD analysis project Ga0075420, IMG submission 75296) | Bulk soil microbial communities from a Populus tree surrounding site in Tennessee, USA - Soil MetaG P. deltoides SBSDD4 | ecosystem: Environmental > Terrestrial > Soil > Tree plantation... | reverse complement strand
CGTCAGCGATCACTTTCATCTCCTTGTCCCGGCACGAACCAAATTCATTCCGGCAGGGGCTTGCCCTTCGTCTCCGGCAGGAAAAGTAACAACACCGCGCCGACCACGTACAGCGCCGCCAGCGTGGTGACGGCAAGGCGCAGGTCCATGTCTTCCTTCAGTGACGCAGACAGCCACAGCAGTGGCGCGGCGATCAGCCGGCCGCCGTTGAAGCAGACGCCGGCGCCCGTCGCCCGGAGATGGTCGGGGAACAACTCCGGGAAATAAATCGCGTACCCGGCGTGCATCCCGCCGGCGAAAAAGCCGTAAACCGGCAGGATCGCCAGCATCTGCCCATAGCTCTGGGGCAGATAGCACGTCGCCGGAACAATGGCCATAGCGGCTAAGTGCATCAGGAGAAACGCCCCGCGGCGGCCCAGCCATTCGGAGAGAGGGCCCATGGCCAGCAGCCCCAGCCCCATCCCAGTCGTCTGCACAATGCCGTACGCAAACTTCGCCCGCTGCGCAGCCGCGGCGGGGTCACTGCCGCCGCGCACGAGCAGTTCCCGCGCCAGGTCTTGTCCTGCGACCACCACGCCCCAGAATGTCCCCAGTCCTACCGCCGCCAACAGCAGGCCGAAGATGGCGCGGCCGGCCCAGCGCGGCGTCCCAAGGAGGTCGCTGAGGCTGCCCATGCGGCGGTTTTGGTTTTCCGCCTGCTGCCACCGGCGCGGCTCTTCGATGCTGCTGCGGACCCAGAAGACGAGCAAGGCCGGCACGACGCCGATCAGGTAGGCGTACCGCCACTGCGTACCCACCAGCAGCCCGGAGAGGGCGGCAAGCCAGGTGCCCATTACGCTGGTGGCGTGGAAGATGCCACCGGCCCGTGCGCGGGCGCGGGAGGGGAACACCTCCGCGACCAAAGCCGCCGCCACTGCCCACTCGCCACCGACACCCAGGGCAACGAGAAACCGCAGCGCCGCGACGTGCCATAGTTCAGTAGCGAAGTACGTGAGCCCCGAAAAGACGGAATAGAACAGGATCGTGATGGCCATCGCGGGCTTGCGGCCGTAGCGGTCTGCCACCGAGCCGAAGACGATGCCGCCGAGCGTGCCGCCCAGCAGGAAAACCGCCAGGAACAGGTCCCCCCACCACTTCTGCGCCGCAGCGTCCGGTCCCAGCAGCTCGCGCAGCAGGTCCTGGCGGGTGATGTTGAAGAGTTGGCCTTCGAAGGCGTCGAACACCCAACCCGCCGACGCGATGATCAGGACGAGCCATTGGTAGCGTGTCACCTCCGCGTACCAGGGCGCGGCCGGTGCCTGCGTCGCGGGGGCGATGATGTCGCCGCCGGTCGCCGTTGCGGACGGTTCGGTGCTCATGGGATGCCCCGCAGTGACACCGGCTGCCCTGTCCGAAGCGACTCGGCGGCCTTCAGGCACATCGCCGTGGACCAGCGGCCGTCGTCGCCGGTGCACGGGACGGGCGTGCCGTCGCGGACGGCGTGCACGACCGCCGCGACTTCGTCCACCAGCTCGTACACCTCGCCGGAGTGCTTCTCAACCGGCACGACCTCCGGCGGCCCGTCCCCGCGCTGGAGTTTCAGGGAAAACGTCGGCTCAAACGTGCGGTCCATCGCGCCGCTCCACGACGCCCACACGGCCCCGGCGGTGCCGGTGATCTTCGCGGTCTGGTGGTGCTCCCACGCGGCCAACGTCTGCGAAATTACGGCGTAGCGTCCGGCGGGGAAGGTGACGATCGCCGAGAAATTGTCGTGTAGTTCCGGCTGGTCCGGCCGCTTTCCGTTGGCGGCGGCGTAGACGGAGACCGGCTCGCCGATGCGGCCGAAGACCCAGCGGGCCAGATCGAAGAAGTGAATGGGCTCTTCCAAGATCCAGTCGCCGACGCGGCTGATGTCATACCGCCAGCCGTCGGAGCCGAGGCGGTATGGCCGCCGCCATAGCTCGATCAAACCGTACAGCGGTTCGCCGATGTCGCCGGCGTCGATGAGCCGCTTCAGCTTCCCCCACAGCGAAGACATACGCAGCTCGTGCCCCACCGCCAGCACCCGCCGTTTTGATCTGGCCAGCTCGATGAGCTGCGTGCAGTGGTCGATAGTCAGGGCCATCGGCTTTTCCAGCAGCAGGTGCGTACCCGCCAGCAGGACGTCTCTGGCGACCTCGAAGTGGAGGTGAGACGGCAGAACTACGTCACACAGGTGGAGTTGCTCCCGCGCGAGCATCTCCCGGTAGTCGGCGTAAACGCGGGCGTGGGGATGTTCCTTGCGAGCCTTAGACTGGCTCTGTTCCGACCCGGAGCAGATGGCGACGAGCCGGGCGGCTTCGGTTGCCTGGATCGCCCGCGCGTGGTGCTGCCCCCACGCCCCGTAGCCGATCAAGCCGCACCGAACCGGGTCCGCCATCGCGAAGTGATCCCTCCCTTGCCGATCTTACCGTTGTGGGACTTGTGGCCAAAGCGGACGCACTTGCGACCCACGACGGGTACAATAAAAGAAATTAGCCGTCGTTCTGGGATGCAGAGGACTGCATTGGGTGGGGCGCCTCGGCCTGACGATGCCGGAGGCGATGAGAACCATGCCATTTTACTCACGTTTACCCGCCATTCTTGCCCTGCTGGCCGTCGGCATATTCACCGCGTCCGCACGCGGCGCCGCCCCGACCGACCGCGCCGGCGTGGACTTCTTCGAGAAGAAGATCCGGCCCGTCCTCTCCGCCAACTGCTACCAATGCCATGCCAGCACCTCGGAGAAGGTGAAAGGCGGGCTAATGGTGGACAGCCGGGCGGCACTGCTGAAAGGCGGTGAATCCGGTCCCGCGGTGGTGCCGGGCAAGCCGGACGACAGCCCGCTCATCCGCGCGGTGCGATACGACCACGACGACCTGAAGATGCCGCCCAAGCAGCGGCTGAACGAAACGGTCGTCGCGGACCTGGAGCGGTGGGTTGCGATGGGGGCGCCGTGGCCGGTCGAGAAGTCGAGTACGGCGGTGAAGTCGGCGGACCCGAACAGCGACTACCATCGATTGTTGCGAGAGCATTGGGCCTGGCAGCCGGTGAAACCCGTGAAGCCGCCGGCGGTGAAGGACACGAACTGGCCGCTGGATGACGTGGACCGCTTCGTTCTCGCGAAGCTGGAGTGGCAGAACCTCAAGCCCGTGGGACCCGCCGAGCGGCACACGCTTCTCCGGCGGGTGACGTTCGACCTGACTGGCCTGCCGCCGACGCCGCAGGAGGTTGAGGCGTTTGTTAGTGACAAGTCGGCCGACGCCTACGAGAAAGTGGTGGACCGGCTGCTCGCCTCCCCCGCGTTTGGCGAGCGGTGGGGGCGCCACTGGCTGGACGTCGCCCGCTACGCCGAGTCCACCGGCCTGACGCGCAACTTTCCCTACCCGTACGCGTGGCGCTACCGCGACTACGTGATCGACTCTTTTAACAAGGACAAGCCGTTCGATCGGTTCGTCATGGAACAGGTCGCGGGCGACCTGCTGCCGCACAAGTCGCCGGCACAACGGAACGAGCAACTGGTGGCGACGGGGTTCCTGGCGCTGGGGGTGAAGGACCTTAACGAGCGGAACGCGCTTCAGTTCCAGATGGACAACGTGGACGAGCAGATCGACACCGTCACGCGCGGCGTCATGGGGCTGACGGTGAGCTGCGCGCGGTGCCACGACCACAAGTTCGATCCCATTCCGACGGAAGACTATTACGCGATTGCCGGCATCTTCCGGAGCACGGACGTCCTTGCCGGCTACCAGAGCCGCCGGGGCGGCAACAATTATCAAGTGGACCGGCGGCTGCTCGCACGGCTGGAGCCGACGCAGGCCCAGCGGCAACTGGCAGACGCGAAGCCGACTCCGCAGGAGGAGCGGCGGATCCGGGAGATGGAAACCCGGCTGGATCGGCAGCGCGGCGAGTTACGCGAGCTCACGGGCCGGATGCAGAAGATGGCCGGCGAACAGATGCGGCGAAACCGACAGGATCGGAGGGCCAGCCAGGGCAACGGCGACGTGAAGCCGGTCGGCCAGGAGAAGCGACCCCCCGGCCCGCCCGGCGGTCCCCCCGTCGGGCAGAACTTCGCTCAGATCCGGAGGCTGCGGCGGCTGGTCCAGGAAAAGCGGAACCAGGTCGAGCAGCTCGAACTGGAGCTGGAGGACCTGAAGAAGGGACCCGCCGCCGGCGCAATGGCCATCGGCGTCCGCGACTCGGCGAGCCATGACAACTGCCGCGTCTTCGCGCGCGGCGACGTGGACAAGCCGGGCGACGAGGTGGAGCGGGGTGTGCTCCGCCTCATGAAGCTGGGGTCGGCGCCGAAGGTGGCCCCGAACCGCAGCGGGCGGCTGGAGCTGGCGCAGTGGCTGACGAACCCGCGGAACCCGCTGACGACGCGCGTCATGGTCAACCGCGTCTGGCACCACCTGTTCGGCCAGGGGCTCGTGCGAACCGTGGACAACTTCGGCGTGAGCGGCGAGGCGCCGACGCACCCGGAGTTGCTCGATTACCTCGCGACGCGGTTCGTGGCACAGGGGTGGTCGGTAAAGAAGCTGGTGCGGTCGCTGGTACTGACCCGCACCTACCAGCTCGCCGGCACGTACGACGCGGCCAACGCCGGTGTGGACCCTTCGAACCGGACGCTCTGGCGGATGGCGCCGAGGAGGCTGGAGGCGGAGGCGATCCGCGACGCCATTCTGGCGACGGCGGGCACGCTCAACCCGGAGCGGCCGGAAGGGTCGGTCGTCGAAAAGCTGGCGTCGCAGGAGGTGCGGCCGGCCCAACTGCTCGACCCGCGGCGGGCGGGGGCGGAGGGGTTCGCCGACCGGCGGAGCGTCTTCCTGCCGATCCTGCGCAACGCAGTGCCGCCGGTGCTCGACGTGTTCGACTTCGCAGAGCCGTCGATGGTGACGGGCAACCGCGACGTGACGACGGTGGCGCCGCAGGCGCTGTTCCTCATGAACAACCCGTTCGTGATCGAGCAGAGCCGCAGGTTTGCCCGGCGCGTCGCGCAGGAAGGCGGCTCCGACGATGCGGCGAAGGTGGACTACGCCTACCGACTCGCCCTGGCGCGGCTGGCGACGGACGCCGAGCGGGAGCGGGCGATGAAGTACCTGAAGGAGTACGCCGCGGCGGCGGGGCCGAACGCGGACCCCTGGGCGAGCTTCTGCCAGGCGCTGCTGGCCAGTGCGGAGTTCCGGTACGTCAATTGACCGAGACGGTGCAACGATGAACAACCCCTTCAGCGTTCCGCCGCTGTCGCGGCGGGACATGCTCAAGAATGCCGGGTGTGGCTTTGGCTATCTGGCACTGGCAGGACTGTGCGGGCACCTGTTCGGCGGTTCGTCCGCGCTGGCGTCCGTGCCCGGCGCGGCGACGGGGTATCAGAGCCCACTGGCGCCCAAGACGCCGCACTTTGCCGCCCGGGCAAAGCGCGTAATCTTCCTGTTCATGCAGGGCGGGCCGTCGCACCTGGACACATTCGACTACAAGCCCAAGCTGCAGCAGGACGATGGCAAGTCCGCCAGCGGCCGTGGCAGGCTGCTGGCGTCGCCGTTCAAGTTCGGTCGGCACGGCTCGAACGGGCTGTGGGTCAGCGAGCTGTTCCCGTACCTGGCGCGGCACGCCGACGACCTATGCGTGCTCAACGGCATGCACACGGATAACCCGGCCCATCCGCAGGCGACGATCCAGCTCCACACGGGGAGCGCCACCTTCGTGCGGCCGAGCGTGGGGGCGTGGGTGCTCTACGGGCTGGGGACGGAGAACCAGGACCTGCCGGGGTTCGTCACGATCAACCCGCCGGGCGCGCTGGGCGGGGCGCAGAATTACGGCAGCGCGTTCCTGCCGGCGACGTACCAGGGGACGCGCGTGGACGGTGGCGGAATCGCCGACGTGCGCAACCGCACGGTGCCGCCGGCGCTTCAGCGCCGGCAGCTCGACCTGGTGCAGTCGATGAACCGGGACATGGTCGTGAAGACGGGGCCGAGCGAGCAGCTCGACGGGCTGATCGAGTCGTTCGAGCTGGGGTTCCGCATGCAGGGGACGGTGCCGGAGCTGATGGACATCTCCGACGAGTCGCCGGAGACCCTGGAGCTCTACGGGATTAACCCGTCCGGCCCGGCGATGCCCGCGGGTCCCCGCCGCGGGGGCGGGATGGGCGGCGCGCGGCGCGGCGGCGACGGGTTCGCCCGGTCCTGCCTCATGGCCCGGCGGTTCGCGCAGGCGGGCGTGCGGTTCATCGAAGTCACCCACGGCGGGTGGGACCAGCACGACAACCTCGTCGAGAACCTGACCCGCAACTGCCAGGCGACCGACCGCGCTATCGCCGCGCTGCTCACGGACCTCAAGCGCACCGGCCTGCTCAAGGACACGCTCGTCCTCTGGGGCGGCGAGTTCGGGCGCACGCCCGGCGCCCAGAACGACAACGGCCGTAACCACAACAACCGCGGCTACACGATGTGGATGGCCGGCGGCGGCGTGAAGGGCGGGCTCGTCTACGGCAAGACCGACGAGTACGGGGCCGAGGCCGTCGAGGGCAAGGTTCACACCCACGACCTGCACGCGACCGTCCTGCACCTGTTGGGGCTCAACCACGAGAGGCTCACGTACCGCTACGCGGGCCGGGATTTCCGGCTTACGGACGTGTACGGGAACGTGGTGAAGGAGATCCTCGCCTAGGCGGCGGCGGCCGCCTGGACGTCGTCCAGCAGGGTTACGAGGTCGGCGGGGTTATGCGAGAGTTGTACCTCGGCGCAGCGGCAAACCTGCGACATCCTCAACGGCAGCGGGCTGTGTCGGCGGTGGGGGTGGAGCTCGACGATCGGCCAGGCCTGGCGGAGCAGGTGCAGCGCCTCAGCCGGCTCGGCCACGTCCCGCAGTGACGACCGCGGACGCCTCCCCGGCGCGGCGACAAGGACGGCGTCGCAGAAGGCGTGGTGCTGCTTCGCAAGGGGGAAGGCGTCGTACAGGTCGACCCAGTCGCTGACGCCGTCCCCCCCGCCCACTGCGGTGCGGAGCCGCGGCCCGCGGTACACCGCGCCCGGCACGTGCAGCAGCGCCAGCCGCCCCTCCTCCTCGCGCACGGCCGTCCAGCGCTGTCCGATAATCTGGTAGCCGGCCCGCGCCAGTGCCGCCAGGTCGGGGCCGGCGTTGAAGGGGCACAGGAGCAGGAAGGCCCAGCCGTCGCGCACGGCGGACACCGACGGGAGCAGGTACAGCCCGCGCGGCCGGAGGAGCTGCGCCAGCGGCCAAAGGACGGCCATCTCAGCGCGGCGGACCGAGTCGACCTGCGGTTGGGGCAGGACCCAGCTCCGCCAGTTGCCCTTGAGGAAGTTCAACTCCAACATCCCCCACTGTTCGTCCACGAGCCAGAACCGCTCGCCCTCCTCGTACAACTCCGCCAGGTCCTGCGTCCGCGGCATCGGACGGGCCGTCGGGGACACGCAACGGACCACCTCGGCGGCGTCGTAGGCGCGGACGGCACCGCTGACGGCGGAGAAGCCGCCGGGCCACTCGTCCACGGCAAAGTGGGACAGGAAATGCTCCAGTTGCGCCCCCACTTCCGGCACGGCGCACTCGATCTCGACGGCCGGTCCGTGCAAGGCGAACCGCTGGCGGTGAACGACTTCGGCGTGGGGGAGAGCAACCATTGAGGGCCCGGTCGGGGTTGGAGGTGCGCGAACGGTACCGACTTATCGGGTGACCCCGGCGCGGGGCTGCAATCCTTGGCAGTCGTCCGATAATGACGCGGTTGGGGCGTGGCGCTACTTCTTCAAGTCGCTCTCGCCGATGAGCGTAAAGCCCTTTTTGATCAGAAGTTGCGCGGCAAGGGTGGGGTCTTCGACGTACAGCGCCAAGGCGGGGCCGCGCGGACGTATCAGGAGCGGGTAGGTGTAGTGGATGTTGATCTCCGCGGCCAGCAGGGCCGAGCAGATCGCCAGCAGCGGCTGCTTGTTGCGAGTTGGCAGTTCGACCGCGAGCAGTTCCGACTCGCCGAAGCTGAAGCCTTCCTTTGACAGCAGCTGTCGGGAAGTGTCGGGGTCGGCGCAGATCATGCGGACGAGCGCCGAGTCGGCCGACTCCTCGATGGAGAGGGCAATGATCTTCGACTCGTGCTGCTCCATGGTGCGGACGAGGGTGCCCAGCCGGCCGACGCGGTTCTCCAGGAAGATGGTGAATTGTCGGACCCGCGTCCGCTCGAAGCCGGCCCCGCTCATCGTCTCCGGCGGGAGGATTTCTTCCATAAGCCGGCCACGATATCCGCGCGCGGCGGGATTTCCACTGGAAAGTGATCGGAGAACGGCGGACGGACCATTTCGTATCTTCTTCGGCCGCAACGTCCGGTCATAACCCCCCCGCCAGTTCCGGCCGATGAACCCAATGGCGGTGCCGACGCGCCTGTCGGCTCGATCCTTCCTTTCGTTGCTGCGGGGCCGGACGGGTGGAATTGTTCATACAGCACATCGACTCGGTGATCCCGGCGGCCGGCGGGGTCGCGGTGATCCTCGCCGCGCTGCGCCCCCCTACCGGGTGGTGCCCGCCGGGCGAGGAGGAGCGCCGCAACGCACGGCGTCGGCGCCTTTTGCGACTGGGCGTGATGCTGGTGACCGTGTCGGTCATTTATCTGAGCGTCTCGTTCCGCCGCACCGTTCCCGTAAAGGCGGGTCCCCCGCCGCAGGAGTGGGCGCCGCTGATCGAGGGCGGCCGGTTCTCGGTGCTGCTGCCGGCGCTGCGTACGCACAGCCAGTCGGACGAGAGGTCGGCGCTGGGGCTCATCCGCAGCCACAAGTGGCGCGCCGGGGCCGACCCCGACAACGTCGCCTACGTCTTCCGCTACAAGGACCTTCCCAGCGGCAGCGTCTACACCGACCCGGTCGCCACGCTGGACGAGATGGTCAAAGCCCTGCGGCAGACGCCGGGCAGCAAGGTGCACCGGACCGAGCGGATCAGCGTGGACGGCTTCCCCGGCATCCACATCGAGGGGGAGCTGAACGGCGTGCCGCAGGAGACCCGCGCCGTGGTCACCCGCACCCGACTGTACATCCTCGTGCGGGCGGCCAAGAAGGGCGCGGCCCCCGCCGACGACCCGTTCTTCGATTCGTTCTCGCTCGCGGGACTGTGACTTGCGCCCCGACTTGAGCCCGCCCCCTTCCCCACTATACTGCCGGTCTTCCAGTTGAATGCGTTCGGACGTAAACCCCCCGTTCATGGGCCTGATCGTTCAGAAATTTGGCGGCACCAGCGTCGCGGACGCCGACCGCATCCACCGCGCGGCGCGCCGCGCCATCGCCGCCAAGGAGAAGGGAAACCAGGTCGTGGTGGTCGTCAGCGCCATGGGCGACACGACGGACCACCTGATCGAACTGGCCCGGCAGGTGTGCAGCCACGGCGGGTGCGACAAGAGCCCGCCGAAGCGCGAGATGGACCAGCTCCTGGCCACCGGCGAGCAGGTCACCATCGCCCTGATGGCCATGGCCATTCACGCCCAGGGGCACGAGGCGATCTCGTTCCACGGCGGGCAGATCGGGCTGATGACCGACGCCGCCTTCACCAAGGCCCGCGTGCAGTCGATCAACCACCACCGGATCCTCAAGGAGCTGGAGGAGGGGAAGATCTGCATCGTCGCCGGCTTCCAGGGCGTGACGCCGGAGGGCGACTTCACGACGCTGGGTCGCGGCGGCAGCAACGCGACGCTGGTGGCGCTGGGGGCGGTGCTGAAGGCGGACGTGTGCGAGAATTACACCGACGTGGACGGCATTTTCACCGCCGACCCCCGGATCTGTAAGAACGCCCGCAAGATCGACCGGATCAGCTACGACGAGATGCTGGAGCTGGCGGGGCTGGGGGCGAGCGTGCTGCAGACGCGGGCGGTGGAGTTCGCCAAGAAGTACGACGTCCCGATCCACGTGCGGCACAGCCAGCACGAGGGGGAGGGCACCTGGATCGTCGCGGAGACACCGAACATGGAGCACATCGTCGTCTCGGGGGCGGCGCTCAAGAAGGACCTCACGCGCGTCACGGTGAAGAACGTGCCGGACCGCCCCGGCATCGCGGCGAAGATCTTCGGCGACATCGCCGCGGCCAACATCGTCGTGGACGACATCATCCAGAACGTGATGGACGACAACACCGCGAACATCAGCTTCACGGTGGAGCACGGCGACCTGGACGACATCCGGCCGGTGGTGGACCGGATCGTGAGGGAGTTGGGCTCGTCCGCCCGCGCGATCTACCACGGGGACCTGGCGAAGGTGAGCGTGGTCGGCGTCGGCATGCGCGTCCACACCGGCGTCGCGCAGCGGATGTTCAAGGCGCTGGCGGACGCGAAGGTGAACATCCAGAACATCACCACGAGCGAGATCAAGATCTCCTGCATCATCGACAAGGAGAACGGCCCCAAGGCCCTCCAGATCGTCCACGACGCGTTCGAGCTGGGGAACACGAAGTAGCGGCTACGGACTGGCGGCGCGGCGGCCGCGTGATTCGAGCGATCTTCTCGATCAGCCATGTCGCGACGGATCCCCGACGCGGTGCGCATTCAACTCCGGCGCCGCCGGCGCCTGCGGCGCTGGGCGTTTGCCGGGCTCCTCGTCCTGGCGCTTTCCGCGGTCCTCGACCGGTTCGGGCTGTTCCGGTACGCGGGGGACGACTGGCGGAACTTTGACCGGCAAACGTTCCTGGTCATTCGCGTCGCCGACGGCGACACGCTGACGGTCACGCCCGTAACCGGTGGGCCGGAGACGCGCGTGCGCCTCCTGGGCATCGACGCGGCGGAGATGAA
>Ga0075420_100005928_pt1 | contig 10770 bp, 12 predicted proteins | sample SoiMetdeltSBSDD4_FD_75296 | JGI IMG/M metagenome (GOLD analysis project Ga0075420, IMG submission 75296) | Bulk soil microbial communities from a Populus tree surrounding site in Tennessee, USA - Soil MetaG P. deltoides SBSDD4 | ecosystem: Environmental > Terrestrial > Soil > Tree plantation... | reverse complement strand
ACTGACCATGCCTGATGCCGTTATTGTCAGCGCCGTCCGGACTGCGGTCGGACGAGGCAAGGCGGACGGATCGCTGGCCGCCGTCCATCCGATCGACCTGTCGGCCATCGTCATCCAGGAAGCGGTGAAACGCGCGGACGTCGATCCGAATGACATCGATGACGTCCTCTGGGGATGTGCGATGCCGGAAGGATCGCAGGGACTGAACATCGGTCGACTCGCCGCGCTGCGCGCCCGGCTGCCGGTGCACGTGCCCGCGGCCACGGTGAACCGTTTCTGCTCGTCAGGCCTGCAGACGGTGGCCAGCGCGGCGCAATCGATCCTGTCAGGCATGACGGACGTCGTCATTGCGGGCGGTGTCGAGATGATGAGCCAGGTGCCGATGTCCGGATGGCACACGCGCCTGCATCCGGGCATGACGGAGACCATGATTTCGATGGGCCTGACCGCCGAGCGCGTGGCCGAGCGCTGGAAGGTCTCGCGCGCCGACCAGGATGCGTACGCACTCGACAGCCATCGCAAGGCGTCCGCCGCGCTCGCGGCAGGTCGCTTTGACGAACAGATTGTGCCCGTCCCGGTGCAGCGCGTCAGGTGGAGTGGGGAAACGAAGCAGGTGGACGAGGGACACTTTGCCGTCGATGAACTCGTGCGCAGCGACACGGGCCTCGAACGCCTCGCGAAACTCAAGCCGGCATTCAAGCAGGGCGGCAGTGTGACGGCTGGGAATGCGAGTCCCTACTCCGACGGCGCCGCTGCGGTGGTCGTGACCAGCGATGACTACGCACGCGCGCACGGCTTGCCCGTCCTGGCGCGCTTCCGGATGTTCGCGGCGGCCGGCGTGGAACCTGACGTGATGGGCGTCGGGCCCGTCCAGGCGGTGCCGAGGGCCCTCAAGCGTGCCGGGGTCGCCCTGTCGGATATTGCGCTGATCGAGTTCAACGAGGCGTTTGCGTCACAGGCCCTGGCCGTCAAGCGTGAGCTCGGGTTCCCGGATGACCGGCTGAACGTGAATGGCGGCGCGATCGCCCTCGGCCACCCGTTAGGCGCGACCGGCGCCAAGCTGACGACGCAGCTCGTGCACGAGCTGGCTCGTCGCGGAGGCGGCCTGGGGCTCGTGACGATGTGTATCGGTGGTGGCATGGGCGCTGCCGGAGTCTTTGAAGTGTTCGGGTAGACGGGCAGACGGGCAGCGGAATCGCAGTGCCGAGTCACGAGTCACGAGTCACGAGTCACCATTCAAATACTCAACATGACAGGAATGACCACCGCCGTTGGCGACCGAATCACGATGAACGCCGGAGCCCTTCAGGTCCCCGACACTCCCATTATTCCGTTCATCGAGGGCGATGGGACGGGACCCGACATCTGGCGCGCGTCGCAACTCGTATTCGATGCCGCGGTGCAGCGTGCGTACGGCGGACGACGGCGCATTGCGTGGCACGAGGTCCTCGCCGGCGAGAAGTCCAAGGCGAAGCTCGACAACTGGCTGCCTGACGAGACGCTGGCATCCATCAACACGCACCTGGTGGCGATCAAGGGCCCGTTGACCACGCCCGTGGGCGGCGGGTTCCGGTCCCTCAACGTGGCGTTGCGCCAGCAGCTCGACCTCTATGCCTGCGTGCGCCCGGTGCGGTACTTCGAGGGGGTGCCCTCCCCCGTGAAGCGGCCGGAGGACGTGAACATGGTGATCTTCCGCGAAAACACGGAAGACACCTATGCCGGCATCGAATACGCCGCAGGGACGCCCGAAGCCAGGCGCGTGATCGCGTTCCTGCAGGAACAGATGGGCGTGAAGAAGATCCGGTTCCCCGAGTCGAGCGGGATCGGCATCAAGCCGATGTCGGAGGAGGGGACGCACCGTCTCGTTCGCAGTGCCATACAGCATGCGATCGCGCACGGGTTCACCAGCGTCACCCTGGTGCACAAGGGAAACATCATGAAGTACACGGAAGGCGCCTTCCGTGACTGGGGGTACGAACTGGCGAAGAGCGAGTTCGGCGGGACGGAGCTCGATGGTGGACCGTGGCTGACACTGCCTAACGGCATCGTGATCAAGGACGCCATCGCCGACGCGTTCCTGCAGCAGATCCTCACGCGCCCGAAGGAATACGGCGTGATCGCGACGCCGAACCTGAATGGGGACTACATCTCGGACGCGCTGGCGGCCCAGGTGGGCGGCATCGGAATCGCGCCGGGCGCGAACATCAACTTCGTCACGGGCCACGCCATCTTCGAGGCCACGCACGGCACCGCGCCGAAATACGCAAACCAGGACAAGGTGAATCCCGGCTCGGTTATCCTCTCCGGCGAAATGATGTTCCGCTACCTCGGCTGGAATGAGGCGGCGGACCTGGTCATTTCCTCACTGGAGAAGACCATCGCGCAGAAGCGCGTGACCTACGACTTCGAGCGCATGATGCCGGGAGCGACGCTCGTGAGCTGCAGCGGCTTTGCACAGGCGATGGTGGAGAACATGTAACTGCAGGCCAGAAGCCAGAAGCCAGAGGCCAGAGAGTGCATGCCTCTGGCTTCTGGCCTCTGGCTTCTGGCGTCTGGCTTCTGGCCTCTGGCCTAGACTGTCGCCAGGCACTGGATCTCGATCTGATATCCATGGTGCAACTCCTTCACCGGCACAATCGCCCGCGCCGGCTTGTGTGAACCCATGATGCGCGCGTAGGTGGTGTTCACCTCGCCCCAGAGCGCAATGTCCGAGACGTAGATCGTCATCTGCACCACCTTCTCGAGTCCACTGCCCGCGGCCTTCAGGATGGACTCGATGTTGCGCATCGTCTGCTCGGTCTGCTCGGTGATGGACCCGGGGCGATGCTCTTTCTGCCCGGGCACAAACGCCAACTGTCCGGCGACGAACACGAAGCCGTTGTGCACGACGGCCTGGGAGTAGTGTCCGGCCGGGATCGGCGCTGTCTCGGTGGTGATGAAGTTCATGGCAAGGTGGGTGAGAGTCAGGCGCGCGGCTCGGCGGGGACGACCACGCCCGAGCACTCGCCGAAGCCGATCCGGGCGAACCCTTCGCGTTCGCACCAGCCGCGCAGGACGACTTCATCGCCATCCTCGAGGAACCGCCGCTCTTCCCCGTTAGGCAGGCGAAGCGGCTCGGTGCCGCGCCAGGTGAGTTCCAGCAGGCACCCGCGCGCATCGCGCGCGGGGCCGGAGATCGTTCCGCTGCCCAGCACATCCCCGGGCCGGAGGTTGCACCCGTTGCTGGTGTGGTGCGCGATGAGTTGGGCCGGTGTCCAGTACAGGTCGGCGAGCGCCGAACGCGAGAGGCGGACCGGGCCCGCACCCTGCTCCCGCATCGCGCCCGTGCGCAGGAAAACTTCGACCTGGACGTCCAGGCCGCCCTCGGTGACGTTCCTCTCGCTCGACAGGTACGGCAGCGGCGCCGGATCTCCTTCCGCTCGTGACGCGGCGGGCACGCGGAACGGCTCCAGGGCCTCCAGCGTGACCACCCAGGGGGAAAGCGTTGTCGCAAAGCTCTTCGACAGGAACGGCCCGAGGGGCTGGTACTCCCACGCCTGGATGTCCCGCGCAGACCAGTCGTTCAGCAGGCAGACGCCGAAGATCATTTCCTCCGCGTGCGTCATCGCGACCGGTTCGCCCTGTGCATTGCCCTGCCCGATGAGGAACCCGACCTCCGCCTCGTAGTCCAGGCGCGCCGTTGGCGCGACGATGGGCGGCCCCTTCCCGTCCGCCGACGACTGTCCGATCGGCCGGCGGACGGCCGTGCCGCTCACCACGAGCGACGATGACCGGCCGTGATAGCCAATCGGCACCCACTTGTAGTTAGGCAGCAGCGGATGGTCGGGCCGCATCATGCTGCCCACGTTGGTGGCGTGCGACACCGACGCGTAGAAATCGGTGTAGTCGCCCACCGCCGCCGGCAGTGCCATTTCGACGTCCGCCTGGGCGATGAGGATCTCGTGGCGAAGCTTGCGCGCGCGGTCGCCCTCGATGGTGTCCACGCGCAGCAACCGGCTCGCGCGAAGCCGGAGCGCGCTCCAGTGCGCCGGCTCGAGTGCGAGCAGTCCGTTGAGCGATGGCGACGCACACCTGGAGCCGGCGCGCGACGCCGGGCCCTCGAGCAGCCCGGAGTGCGCGGCGGCGGCGAGGTCCAGGACGTCGTTGCCGATCGCGAGTCCCACGCGCCACGGTTCCTCGGCGTCCGGTCGGCGAAAAATGCCGAGCGGCAGGTTCTGGATCGGGAAGTCGGTCGCCGGATCAATGGCGGAATCGACCCAGGAGGCGAGGTCGATCCGATGGGTTTCGTTCGTCACGCGCGCGGCAGGGCTTCGAGGCCGATTTCCGCCATCGGTTCGCGGAATGAACACGACCCGAACCCGACAAAGAACTCCGACCGCACTTCATCGAGCTGCGCGATCGTCAGGCGCTCGTCGCGCCACGAGACGCCCGCGTCGGTCAACTCGATGGAGTCCGGTGAACGTTCTTCCAGCGCCGCCAGCACGGTTTCGTCGCCCCGCCCGAACCAGAGCAGCGCCGCCGCGAGAGCAACATTGAGGAACCCGAACATGACGCCGGTCGGCGGGACCGGCTCGTACGTCAGGCGGTATTCGCCGCGAACGGCGTGATGCAGTCCCGCGGTGGCCTTGAATCGAATGCCGGCGTTCTGGCAGGCGCGCAGGAACCTCAACACGTGTCGTGACTCCGGAAACGCTGTCGCGACGACGCCGCCAGTGCGGATCTTGGCCGCCGCCCCGATGCGGTTCAGCTCCGCGGCGATGGCGTCGAGGTCCGCCGACACGTTCACCTCCACAAACACATCGATGCCTAACCGCACCAGCCCAGCGGTGTTTCCCGCTTCGGCGACCGATTCCGCCCTGGATTCCACGGCATCAATGACGAGGTGCTCGTCACCCATGGCCCTGATGCTGCTGATCCGGTCTACGTCAGCGGCTGAAGCAAGGAGGCTGACCGGCCACGCGGCGCCTGAATCAGGAAGCTTCCGAACGGCGTCGGAGAGTTCATCCCAGCGCGAGAGGGGCGCCACGAAACGACCGAGCGCCCAATGATCCGGCGCGTGCCGGTGTCGCTCGTACTCTGATACTGCGTCGTCCATGGCCAGCGACGCCGGCGGAAACAGCCCAGCGTAGTCGATCGATCCGGTCAGCAGGCTCCGGTACGCCAGCGGTGCGCTCAGCGCGTCGCCACCGCCGGCGCGAACCGCGGCCGGAGGCGCTCCATCAGTTTCCCGCCCGCCTCGGTGTGAGTGGCAACCCACTCCGCATTGTTGAACTGCACGCCGGTCTTCTGTGCCCGCACCTCGTCCAGGAACGGCTCCATTTTCGCGTACAGCACCATGCCTTCACCCGTGCTCTCGAGCGCGTAATCGGGGTGGAGGATCCCCCACTTCATCATGCCGTAGACCATCTCCCAGTAGCTGACAACCTGTCGAAGCGCGCCATTGAGTGGATGTTCCTGTTTCAACACGGCAACCGCTTCATCCGCCGTGGTGGGGCGAAACTTTGACGCAATCGTCGCTCGCGCCTCGCGCATGACGCCTTCGCGGCGGAGGTCATAGAGCTTCATGATGATCCGGGCGTCGTAGTGATCCGGGAATTCTTTTGTCAGCACGGTCTTATCCTCGTCGGTCCATCGTAGGACTTGGCATAATGGCCGGTTTGACGCGAACTTCGCCAGCGGGCCGGTGAGACGGACTGACCCAATCGTGCGAACTCGGGTATCATCGCGTGCACTACCGTACAAGGAGTACCACTAATGCATCGCAAACCTGGCCTAATGGTCCTGCTTGGACTGTCGATCGCGCTGGGGGGATGTGCCTCGAAGCAGAGCAGCACGACAACGAATGCAGCGCAGGAGCAGACCACCCTGGTAGTGAAGAACGACAGCTACCTCGACCACAACATCTACCTGCTGCAGGGAAGCCAGCGAATCCGGCTCGGAACGGCTCGCGGGCTGTCGAGCTCACGCTTTACGATCCCGCCCCATTACGTCTTCGGGGTGACCTCGCTCCAGTTCCTGGCAGACCCGATCGGCGGTAGCGTGACTCCAGTATCGGAGCGAATAAACGTCTCAGCCGGGGACGAGGTTCAACTCCAGATCAGGGGCTTTTAGCAAGAGGGCCGCGAACTCAGTCGCGGCCCTCAGCATTCTTACCGGTTTGGGAACCGGTTCGGTATTGCGGTTGGAGGCGGCGGTCTATGCCGCGGGCAATGGCCCGGATCACCACGGCCGCCGCGAATCACGACGCCGATGTTGGTGCCGACATCAGGCCCCGGATCGTTCCCTCGCCAGTCACCCGAACCCGTTCCGCCCCCAACCGCTTCCGGCTGCGGAGCGTCGCGTGGAATGATGGACGGCACGCGGGGCGCACTGACAATCATGGTGCTGGAATCGACCGCAATCTCCGGCGGCTCGGTCTCGGTCGGGACATCGGTCGGCATGACGACCGGCTCGACCTCCACAGGGTCTTTGCCCGGCCGGACGACGTCTGCCTGCTTGGGCTTCGTCACCGGGCGGGCGATCTGTTCGATGTCCGAGACGAAACGAACGGGCTGGTAGTTCTGCGCGGAGTTGGCCAGCTCTCCTGCTTTTTCACGAGCCTGTGCGATCGTGCTTGCGGCGTCGTCAGGCGTGGCCCCTTCACGCGCCTGGTCGCACGCAGTGCCAACCAGCATCAGGATAGTGAACCGCGCGACCAAATTCCGTGTCATCGGCTCTCCCGCGTTCTACCGTGATATTACTCTGTCAACAAGCGTTCCCATTCGCAATGCCACGAACAGCCACGTTTCGAAATCGACACCGGCCTCCCTTCGCCGCCCTGATAGTGGCGGTTGCCCTCGGCTGTTCCAACGCAGGGTCCAGCGGGGACGTCCTGTCCCAGGCGGAGCGGCAGTCCATCGCCGACACCATCCGGACTTTGCTGGCAGACACGTACGTCTTTGACGGGACCGATCCGGTGCCGCGCTTCATGCAACTCTATGCGGATTCGGCGGTCGTGTCGGCAGCCTCAGGAGGGTATACGGTCGGGCGCGACTCGATCAAAAGCGCGTTGTCCACTTTCTGGAACAGAGCGGGACAGTTCATGCGTCACCCCACGTGGACATGGGGCGCCATGAACATCGACGTCCTGTCACGGGATGCCGCCGTCGTTACGGCCCGTTACACGATACCGCACTGGACCCCGGAGGGCCGTCCGCACGTTCTTGGCGGCGCCTGGACCTCGGTGTGGACTCGCCAGGGTACCCGCTGGGTGATCCTTCACGAGCACCTTTCGGACCTGCCGCGGCCGGTCGCCGAGCGTGTCGAGGCGACGATGCCAGCAGCGCCACCGCCCCCGCGCTGACGCCTAACGCATCGCGGCGCACGCCGGATCGACTGGCGTGGCGGCGCCATATTTCGCGCGAACCGTCCGGACCGCACCGCCGGCATCAATCACCACGGTGACCAGGTTGTCGTATTCCGGTTCGCAGAAGTCCCGCAACGTCGCGCCACCAAGGGCCGCCACGATCGCGGCCACCGTGTTGCTGTGACCGACCACGAGCACCGTCTTCCCCGCGTGCCGCTTCACCACGTCGGCGATTTCGGCGGCGTGTTTCGCGACATCGGCCTGCGTCGCGACCACGACGGGCGTCACCCTCAGCGCCTCCGCCAGGGGCGCCGCGGTCTGCGCCGTGCGCTGGAACTGCGTCGTGATGATCGCGGATACGCCCGCAACCTTGCCGATCTCGGCGAGGGCGAGTGCACGATCGCGCCCCTGGTCCGAAATCGCGACGTCGCCCGAGCCAGGCGCACGCTCGGCATGCCTGACGAGGAGTACCACGGTTGATTGAGCTGTAGCAGCGGCCGGCGTGACCGCAAATATCGCGAGGAGAATGAACAGCAGGGATTTCATCGGATGGCCTGGCTTCGGGGTCGGGCCTTACGGTTTCGACTGGCCCAGCGAGTGAACGTACACGGCGACCGCCTTGATCTGTGGATCGGTGAGCTGGCCGCCACCTTTCGGCGGCATGGGCGCGGGCAACTTCTTCGGCTTTGCGACCCCCTCGGTGACGATCTTCTCGATGAAGGCCGCGCTGCCGTCGCCGTGCAACCACTCCTTGTCCGTCAGGTTCGGACCGAGGCCCGTAACGCCCTTCCCTGCCGGTCCATGGCAGACGTAACAGAGCGCCGCGCCGACTTTGCCGTGAAAGACGCTATCGCCTAACGCGATCATGGCAGGCGCCGGCGCCTGATCGGCCGCCCCCTGCCCCGCCGCCATCGCACCGACCACCAACACGCTCCAGGTCATCACCCTCACGGACATCGTTGTTCCCTAAAAGGCGAGCATGGTCCCAAACACGAAGCGCAGCGACTCGCGGTCGAAATCCCATCCAGCTTCGCCCATCATCCTCACGTTGCGTTTGAACAGGTAATGGATCCCCCCCGCGGCGGTCTGGTACGTCGACAGGTAGCCGGTGCCTTCATTCTGCTCGCCGAGCCGGAGAGAAACCACCGGCTGGTCGGAGTCTACCCAGTTGTATAACGCGGTGAAGAACAGCCTGCCGGTCGGCCCCTGTGGCCAGAAGATTCCTTCGGCGAAGCCGGAATTGACCGTCGTGGACAACGCTCCCGTGACGTTTCCGGGACACGGGTTCGCGACGGAACATGTACTGAAGAACGGATCGGTGTCCGTGCGGCGCACAAAGCTCGCGTTCAGCTCCCCGACGGACCCAAGGGGAATCGTAGCGTCCGGCCCCCACATCGAAATCGTGTTCCTCGCACCTGCTTCCGACTCATAACCTCGATAGCCGAACACGCCGACGCGCACCGGGCCGATGTCCTGCGACAAGCGGAACAGCGTGCTCTTGGCATCGTCGCCGTCGAACTGCTTTTCGTCCGACGCCTGATTCAGGCCACGTCCTGCGATCAGCTCGACCGCTACGTCGGTTCCATCGCGCGGGGACCACAGGCCCATGAAACCCCGGTCATACGTCAGGTCCGCCGTTGTCAGGCCCACGCGAACGCGATACGGCTGGTAGTCCTCGTATTCGAGGCGCAGTTCACGCTTGAACAACGGATCGGAGACCTGAAACTGTCCCGCGATCAACGCGACACCTGAACCGGCAATGTCGGTGAACTGGATGTACGCATCCTCGAGGCCCGCGACTTCACCACGCTCGGTGAGCAGGAAATACATGTAGTAACTCACCTTGTCGGCGACCTGGCCTCCGCTGAGCAGCTTCATCACCCAGGGCGTCTGGAAGTCGATCGCGTTCTGTCCGCCCGACGGATTGGTTTGCGCGCGAATGTAGGCGTCGAACCGGATCGCGAGCGGAAGGTCGTTCTGCAGTCGGAGCAGCGGATCGCCGGTTGCCACTGTGTCGCGTGGGGGCTCGCCAACCGCGAACTCGAATCCGTTGCCCGCGAACGCCTCGCCGAACGCATTGAGCCTCGGTACCGGTGAGTGGCACTGCATACAGCTCACGCGATACTTCCGGGCGAATGCCGGAATGGCCCACGCCTCAGTAGCGGTGGACACTGCGAGCGTTGCGCTTGCAAACGCAAGGAACCAGTGCCTCATGTCATCTCCGGTGACGGATTCGCCTCAGCAGCCGAGTGCGACACAAACTACAGGGCGTCCGTGCTCCCGCGAGAGGCGTTCCCCTTACGGACGATCAAATCGGATAAAGCGTGAACACGGATCACGCAGAAATGCGCTGATGAACGCTGTTGAGCCAGCGCTGATGGAGCGCATAACCGTCACGGCAACGTGGGCCATGCCGGATGCTCCATCAGCGCTGGCTCAATCAGTGTTAATCCGGGCAACCCGCGTGATCCGTGTTCACGCTTTATCGGCCACTATCGTCCCCACCCCAGGCGATCGCGGGTGCTCGTGATGTGCGCCACGTGATGGGCGCCGTGCCAGGCATACAGTGCCAGCATGTAATCCAGCTCGTGACGGCCCGTTTCCGGGTGCACGTATTCGCGGCGAAAATCGCCTTCTTTCATGGCACGCCAGAGTGCTACCCACCGACTATGCAACGCATCGAGCAGGGTGAGCGACACATCGACGGGAACGCTGGTGGTATCGATCAACTCTGCCCACGCTGCCTCGTCGTAAGGCTTGATGACGGGTGCCGGTTCGGTCAGCGCCAGCTTGAGCCTTACGTAGGCGTTCAAGTGGCTGTCCGGAACGTGGTGGACAACCTGTCGAAGGGTCCAGCCACCGTCGCGGTACGGGGTGTCGAGTTGATCCTCGTCGAGGCCCTCAACGGCCGCACGCAGGTGCGCCGGAGTTTTCGCGATGGCCTCGATGTCACGCTCACGAGACTGGCTGGTCGGCGCGTCCGGCTTCACGAACGGTCCGATCGGGTAGCGAAGGTCAGGCATGGTCGATATCCGGTGAGGGCGACGAGTGGCGTCTCCGCGAATAAGTTAATCCGCGCCGTTCCCTTTCCGTCGTCACCGCTTCCACGAGAGATCGCGAATGGACTGGATTACCGACCCGAATGCGCTGGTGGGACTGCTCACCCTGACGGCACTCGAGATCGTCCTGGGTATCGACAACATCATTTTTATCTCGATCCTGTCCGGCAAGCTGCCCAAGTCGGAACAGCCCAGGGCGCGGAAGCTCGGCCTCGCCGGCGCGTTCGTCACGCGCATCCTGCTCCTGCTCTCCATCGCCTGGATCGTGCGCCTGACGACGCCGTTATTCAGCCTGGTCGGCATCGATTTCACCGGCCGAAGCCTCATCCTGCTCGTGGGCGGCCTGTTCCTGATCGCCAAGGCCAC
>Ga0075420_100005926_pt1 | contig 10771 bp, 12 predicted proteins | sample SoiMetdeltSBSDD4_FD_75296 | JGI IMG/M metagenome (GOLD analysis project Ga0075420, IMG submission 75296) | Bulk soil microbial communities from a Populus tree surrounding site in Tennessee, USA - Soil MetaG P. deltoides SBSDD4 | ecosystem: Environmental > Terrestrial > Soil > Tree plantation... | reverse complement strand
GCCTGATCCGCCGAGCGCGCGCCGGAGCCCCGGCATGACGGACACCAGGCTCCGGCCGGACTTCCTGACCGAGCTGTTCAGCGACGCGCTCGATCCTGCCTATGCCGCCGCGGCGGCGCGCCGGGATCGGCAGGGGGCGGCGGAGCGCCGGCTGAGCCTGGTGCTGCGAGTGGTCACCTTGGTAGCGGTGGGGTTCCTGCTCGCCGTGGCCTATCGCCAGGCCGTCGCGGCCGAGCCGGAGAGCGAACGCGCGCGGGCCGGGTTGGTGGACGAGGTACGCGACCGGCGCGCCGATACCGACCGGCTGCAGACCGAGGCCGACCGGCTGCGCGAGGAGGTGGCCCGGCAGCGCGACGCGGCCCTCGCCGGCTCGGAAGTGGCCCAGCTGCGCAACCTCGAGGCAGCCACCGGGCTCGGGAAGGTCTCCGGCGATGGCGCAGTGGTCCGGGTCGCCGACGCGCCCGGATCCGTCGACCCGGTCACCGGCAAGGCCAACGCCAACCTGGGCCAGGTGCACGACCGTGACCTGCAGAGCATCGTCAACGCGCTGTGGGAGTCCGGAGCCGAGGCGGTCGCGGTCAACGGGCAGCGGCTGACGGCTACCTCCACGATCCGGCTGGCCGGATCCGCGATCCTGGTGGACTTCCGGCCGGTGTCGAGCCCGTACGAGATCACCGCCATCGGCCCGGACAGCCTCGCCCGCGACTTCGAGAACTCGCCGACCGGCCGGCGGTTCAAGCGCTACATCGGCGCGTACGGCATGGGGTTCGAGGTAAAGCCGCGCTCGGATCTCACCCTGCCGGCGGCGGCCGACCCGCAACTGCGGTACGCCACCCCGCTGCACCCGACTCCGACCCCTTCGGCCACGGGAGGTCGTTGATGATCGCCGTACTCGCGCTCGTCGCCGGTATCGCACTCGGCATCTTCTTCGAGCCGACCGTGCCCGCGGCCCTGCAGCCGTACCTGCCGATCGCCGTGGTGGCGGCGCTCGACGCCGTGTTCGGCGGGATCAGGGCCCGGCTCGACGGCATCTTCGACGACAAGCAGTTCGTCATCTCGTTCATCTCCAACGTGCTCGTCGCCGCGCTCATCGTGTACCTCGGCGACCAGCTCGGCGTCGGCGGCCAGCTGTCCACGGGCGTCGTCGTCGTGCTGGGCGTACGCATCTTCGGCAACGTCGCGGCCATCCGCCGCCACCTCTTCCGGGCGTAGCGATGACCCGCAGAGATACCGGACTGGGCTGGCCCAGTGACCCCGTCGATCGAGGGCAAATCGGCGCGGAAGAGAGATCAACTCACGACGAAACGCCCTCGATCGACGAGAAGAGGCGGCAGAAGCGCTTCTCCGCGGCGGGGGCCACGATCGGGGTCCTGCTCGCGCTGTTGGGCTTCGCGCTCGTCGTACAGCTAAGGAGCAACACGTCCGATCCGGAGCTGGCCGCGGCCCGGCCGGAGGACCTGGTGCGGATCCTGTCCGACCTGGAAGCCCGCGAACAGCGGCTGCGCAACGAGATCTCCGCGCTCGAGGCGAGCCAGCGGGACCTGGCCTCGGGCGCCCGTGGGCGGCAGGCGGCGCTGGAGGAGGCCACCCGGCGCGCCGACGAGGTCGGCATCCTGGCCGGTACGCTGCCCGCGCAGGGATCGGGCCTGCTGGTGCGATTCGCGCCGGGGGGCAAGCCGGTCCAGGCGGAGGCGATCCTCGACGCGGTACAGGAGCTGCGCGGTGCGGGCGCCGAGGCGATGCAGATCGCCGGCGCGGACGGCAGGACGGTACGCATCGTTGCGTCGACGGCGTTCGTCGACGCCGACGGCGGCCTGCTGGTCGAGGGGCAGCGGCTGGCGGCGCCGTACACCATCACGGTCATCGGCGACCCGCAGACGATGCGGACGGCGTTGAACATTCCCGGCGGGGTGGTCGAGTCCGTGGAGACCGACGGCGGTAGCGTGATCGTCGAAGAGCCGGGCACGGTCGACGTCGACGCCCTGCACGTCCAGGGTCCGCTGCGGTACGCCAAGCCCACGACGTAGGAGGACAGCAGCGGTGGTCCCAGACGAGCTTCTGTATACAGAGGAACACGAGTGGGTGGCGACCACCGGCGGTAACGCCGTCCGGGTGGGTATCACCCATTTCGCCCAGGACGCGCTCGGCGACATCGTCTACGTGCAGCTTCCCGACGCGGGAACATCGGTTGTCGCGGGCGAGTCGCTCGGCGAGGTGGAGTCCACCAAGAGCGTGTCGGAGATCTACGCGCCGGTGTCCGGTACCGTGATCTCGCGCAACGATCAGCTGGCCGACCAGCCCGAGCTGATCAACACCGATCCGTACGGCGCTGGCTGGCTGGTGGAGATCGATCCGTCCGATCAGTCCTCGGTGGACAGTCTGCTCGACGCGGCCGCGTACCGTGAATTGACCGAGCAGGAGTCGTGAGTACATCCGCGAGTCCGGTTGACCCTTTGTTTCAGCGCTGGCTAGGCTCGCCGAGTCGACCGTGCCCGAAGGCCGGCCGTGGCTACCCGTGAGGTGATTAGATGACGCGTCCCGACGACGAGTTTCCCCCGCTCGACGTCACGTCGACGCTGAACCTCGGTGGCCTCGACGAGGCGCTGGAAGATCCGGACGCCGACGTGGTGCCGAGCCGGATGTCCGGTTCGCTGCCGCCGGGCATGGCGCTGCTCGTGGTGCGCCGCGGTCCCAACGCCGGCGCGCGGTTCCTCCTCGACCACGACATCACCACCAGCGGTCGGCATCCGGACAGCGACATCTTCCTCGACGACGTCACCGTCTCCCGCCGGCACGCGGAGTTCCACCGTGACGGCGGCACGTTCACGGTGCGCGACGTCGGCAGCCTCAACGGGACGTACGTCAACCGGGAGCGCGTCGAGGCGGCCACGCTCAGCAACGGCGACGAGGTACAGATCGGCAAGTTCCGGCTGGTGTTCATCGCCGGACCGCGCCCCGAGGACGACGTCGTAAGGTGACTCTTCCCGGGGCGGCGACGCGCTCTTCGATGGGCGGCCCCGTCGAGGCCCGCCGGGAGCGACCTCTCGTCAACGCCGAGGAACTGATGAGCATCGGTGAGGTGCTGGCGCTGCTGCGCCCGGACTTCCCGGATACGACCATCTCCAAGCTGCGCTTCCTCGAGGCCGAGGGCCTGGTCGAGCCGCGGCGGACCGCGTCGGGGTACCGCAAGTACAGCCGGGCCGACGTGGCGCGGCTGCGGTACATCCTGACCGCTCAGCGCGACCATTACCTGCCACTGCGGGTCATCCGAGAGCACCTCGCCGACGAACCGCAGCCGGCCCCGCAGGTCGACGGCCGGTTGACCAGGGCCGAGCTGATCGACCGCGCCGGCGCCTCCGAGGAGCTGCTACGCGACCTGGAGGAGCACGGGCTGGTCGCGGCGCGCGCCGGTGGCTGGTACGACGCCGACGCGCTGGCGGTCGCGACCGTAGCCGCCCAGCTGGCCGGCTACGGCCTGCAGGCGCGGCACCTGCGGGCGTACCGGGCCGCGGCCGATCGCGAGGTTGGTCTCTTCGCGCAGTTGGTGGCTCCGCTCGTGCGGTCCTCCGATCCGGCCGCGCAGGCGCGGGCCGCGGAGACCGTGCGTGACCTCGCCGGGCTCTCCGCCAAGCTGCACGCCGCGCTCGTGCGCGCCGGGCTGCGCGACACGCTGGGGGGATGACGGTAGAGATCGGCTACGCGCCGCGAGTGGCCACTTCACCCCGGGTGCCGTGTACCGTGCAAGGGAAGAAGGGCATGCGACACGGAGGTTTGGCGTGCGCGAGCTGAGCGTGGTCGGGGTACGGGTCGAGCTGCCCAGTAACCAGCCGATCGTGCTGCTCAAGGAGGTCGACGGCGACCGCTACCTGCCGATTTGGATCGGTGCGGTGGAGGCGACGGCGATCGCGTACGAGCAGCAAGGGGTCAAACCCGCCCGGCCGCTCACCCACGACCTGCTACGGGACATCCTGAGCGCGCTGAAGCAGCCGCTGCACGCCGTGGAGATCACCGAGCTGAAGGAGAACGTCTTCTACGCCGACCTGCTCATCGGCGACGGCGTACGGGTCTCCGCCCGCCCCAGCGACTCGATCGCCCTGGCGCTGCGCGTGGGTGCGCCGATCCGGTGTACCGACCAGGTGCTCACCGAGGCCGGCATCGTGATTCCGGACGAGCAGGAGGACGAGGTCGAGAAGTTCCGGGAGTTCCTGGAACAGGTCCGTCCCGAAGACTTCGCGGGCTGAACGCAAGGCGTGTCCCCCTTTCGCGGCGTGTCGGAACGAACCCTCCCCGCGAACCCTCGACATGGGCTATAGGGTTGTCGCATGCGGGACGCGGATGCCGCCTCTGACGAGGCCATTGGTTATCGCGGCGTGACGGCTTGTCACGCGGCCGGCATCAGCTACCGGCAGCTCGACTACTGGGCCCGGACGTCGCTGGTCGTGCCGAGCATCCGGGACGCGTCCGGCTCTGGCACGCAACGTCTGTACTCGTTCCGCGACATCGTCGTGCTCAAGGTCGTCAAGCGGTTGCTCGACGCCGGCGTCTCGCTGCAGAACATCCGCAAGGCGATCGACGCGCTGCGCTCGCGCGGCGTCGACGACCTCGCCGGCATCACGCTCATCTCCGACGGCACAACGGTGTACGAGTGCCGCTCCCCGGAAGAGGTCGTCGACCTGCTGCAGGGCGGCCAAGGCGTGTTCGGCATAGCGATCGGCGGCGCCTTCAAGGAAATCCAAGGCTCGTTGTCGCACCTCCCCGCCGAACCCGCCGTGGACGAGGAGGAACCCGAGGTGGCCGAGGCCGAGGCCGACGTCACCGACGAACTCGCCGCGCGCCGCGCCCGCCGCCGCGCGGGCTGACCGCCCCACGGCCCGAGACCGCGCCGCGGACCGCCGTTGATCATGAACTTAGTTGCGGGTTCGACGGCGTGTCGAGTCACCAACTTCATGATCAACGCAGTGGTGGTCGGCGTGTTGGCGGCGTGTAGCGCGGGGGAGCCGACGGGCACGCCGGACCCAGCAGAGCCGTCCGCGGTCGCGGGGGTGGGGGCGGCACCGACGAGCCAGGCACCCACGAGTGCGGCGCCGCAACCATGCCCGCTGTTTCCGGCGGACAACGTGTGGCATGCCGATGTGTCGCGGTTGCCGGTGCACCGCAACTCGGCGGCGTACGTCGCCAGCATCGGCGCCGACAGCACGGTCCATCCGGACTTCGGCGCCGGCCTCTACGGCGGCGGGCCGATCGGCATCCCGGTCACGACCGTGCCCCCCGGTACGCCCAGCGTCAGAGTCACGTTCGAGTACGCGAGCGAGAGCGACCGCGGCCCGTACCCGATCCCAGCCAACGCCCGCGTCGAGAGCGGCGGCGACCGTCACGTGATCCTGCACGACCCAGCCCGGTGCAAGCTGTACGAGCTGTTCGCCGCCTCCCCGAATGCCGACGGCGGTTGGCGGGCCGGCTCAGGAGCCATCTACGACCTGCGTACCAACAAGCTGCGTCCCCGCGGCTGGACTTCGGCCGACGCGGCCGGCCTGCCGATCCTGGCCGGGCTCGTGCGCTACGAGGAGGTGGCGAGGGGCCGCATCGACCACGCGATCCGCGTCACCGCACCGCGCACGCGGGACGCGTACGTCTGGCCGGCCCGGCACGCCGCCTCCGACGACAGCGACCCCAACCTGCCGCCGATGGGCCTGCGCCTGCGCCTCAAGTCCACTGTGGACATCTCGCGAATGCCAACCCAGGCACGCGTGGTGGCACAGGCGATGCAGCGGTACGGCGTGATCCTGGCGGACAACGGCTCGCCGTGGTTCATCTCCGGTGCCCCGGACAACCGGTGGAACAACGATGCCCTCCGCGCGCTGAAGTCCTTGCCCGGTACGGACTTCGAAGCCATTGATGCAGAAAGCCTGATGGTCAGTCCGGACTCGGCGCAGTGTCGCTCGACCTGACCCAGAGGTTGATGTCGCCTTCGCTGGCGTACGGCTCGATCGAGGCCAGCTCCTCGTCGGTCAGCGGTGGCCCGGCCAGCGCGGCGACGTTCGCCTCGAGCTGCTCCACACTGGACGCTCCGAGCACGAGGCTCGTCATCCGCGGGTCGCGCAGCGCCCACTGGAGTGCGAGCTGCGCCAGCGATTGCCCGCGCTGAGCCGCGATCTCGCCGAGCGCCCGTACCCGCGTCATGTTGTCGTCGGTGAGCATGTCCGACGACATCGCGCCACCGGTCGCGACGCGCGAGTCGTCGGGGATGCCGTGCAGGTACCGGTCGGTCAGCAGGCCCTGCGCCAGCGGCGAGAACGCGATGCAGCCCGCACCGACCTCCTCCAGAGTGGACAGCAGGTCGTCCCGCTCGATCCACCGGTTGATCATCGAGTACGACGGCTGGTGGATCAGCAGCGGCGTGCCGAGGTCCGCCAACAACGCCGCGGCGCGCCGGGTCATCGCCGAGTTGTACGAGGAGATGCCGGCGTAGAGCGCCTTGCCGGCGTGTACCGCCGACGCCAGCGCGCCCATCGTCTCCTCGAGCGGCGTGTCCGGGTCGACGCGGTGGCTGTAGAAGATGTCGACGTGATCCAGGCCCATCCGGCGCAGCGACTGGTCGAGCGAGGCGAGCAGGTACTTGCGGGAGCCCCAGTCGCCGTACGGCCCGGGCCACATGTCGTACCCGGCCTTCGTCGAGATGACCAGCTCGTCGCGGTACGGCGCGAAGTCCGTCGCCAGGATGCGGCCGAAGTTCTCCTCGGCGGCGCCGTACGGCGGGCCGTAGTTGTTGGCCAGGTCGAAGTGCGTGATGCCGAGGTCGAACGCCCGCCGGCAGATGTCGCGTTGCCGGGTCCACGGCCGGTCGTGGCCGAAGTTGTGCCACAACCCGAGCGAGATCTCCGGCAGGCGGATCCCACTGCGCCCACAGCGGCGGTACGGCATGTCGGCATAACGCGACTCGGCGGCGAGGTAGCTCACGTAGCGAGCCTAGGGTGCGTCACGATCGGTCGCTGGTAACGTGGCTATTGCTGGTAACACCCACGCGGGAGAGACCGTCTCAGACGGCGCCGAAGGGGCAACTCACCCCGGAACCTCTCAGGCACAAGGGACCGCGTCGGGCAGGCACTCTGGAGCGGTGGCGCGCGACAGATGGGGTGGTTGACCGGAATCAACCTCACCCATCGCAGGAGCGCCCATGACTGGAGAGTTCGTCGCCCGGCACGTCGGACCGTCGCCAGACGAGCAGCGTCACATGCTGGACACGATCGGTTACGGCAGCGTCGACGAGCTGATGGACGCCGCGATTCCCGAGGCGATCCGCTGGCACCGGGCCCTGGACCTGCCACCGGCCGCGAGCGAAGCGGAGGTGCTGGCCGAGCTGCGCGAGCTGGCCGGCGCGAACCAGCTGGTCACGTCGATGATCGGGCTCGGCTACTACGGCACCCACACCCCGGGCGTGATCCGGCGCAACGTGCTGGAGAACCCGGCCTGGTACACGGCGTACACGCCGTACCAGCCCGAGATCAGCCAGGGCCGACTGGAGGCGCTGCTGAACTTCCAGACCGTGGTCGCCGACCTCACCGGGCTGACCACGGCCAACGCCTCGATGCTCGACGAGGCCACCGCCGCCGCCGAGGCCATGACGCTGGCGCGCCGCTCGACGAAGGTCACCTCGAACGTCTACGCGATCGACGCCGACACCCTCCCGCAGACGATCTCCGTCATGGCGACCCGGGCCGAGCCGCTCGGCATCGAGCTGAGACTCGTCGACCTCGATACCGAGGAGCTGCCGGAGGAGTACTTCGGGCTGCACCTGTCGTACCCCGGCGCCTCCGGGGCCTTGCGCGACCACGCCGCGCTGGTCGAGGCGGCCCACGCCCGTGGCGCCCTGGTCAGCGCCTCCACCGACCTGCTGGCGCTCGCGCTCGTGCGGGCGCCGGGCGAGATCGGCGTGGACATCGCGGTCGGCAGCGCGCAGCGGTTCGGCGTACCCATGGGATTCGGCGGGCCGCATGCCGGCTTCCTGGCCGTGCGCGCGGGCCTGGAGCGGTCGCTGCCCGGCCGCCTGGTCGGGGTTTCGAAGGACGCGGACGGCGCGGCCGCCTACCGCCTCGCCCTCCAGACGCGCGAGCAGCACATTCGCCGGGAAAAAGCGACAAGCAACATTTGTACCGCTCAAGTCCTGCTCGCCGTGATCGCGAGCATGTACGCGGTCTACCACGGCCCGGACGGGCTGCGCGCGATCGCCCGTCGGACGCACGCGTTCGCGGCGCGGCTGGCGGCCGGCCTGCGCGCCGGCGGGGTCGAGGTGGCCCACGACGCGTTCTTCGACACGGTCACCGCGGTGGTGCCCGGCCGGGCGGCCGAGGTGGTCGCCGCGGCGGCGGTGAACCTGCGGCTCGTGGACGCCGACCGGGTGGGCATCGCCTGCGACGAGACCACGACCGAAGCGGACCTGCGCGCGGTCTGGGCCGCGTTCGGGGTCGAGGGCGTCGAGGCCGCTGACACCGCGCTCGCGTTCGAGCGGACCACCGACTTCCTCACCCATCCGGTCTTCCACGCGCACCGGTCGGAGACCGCGATGCTGCGCTACCTGCGGCGGCTGGCGGACGCGGACTACGCGCTGGACCGCGGGATGATCCCGCTCGGCTCCTGCACGATGAAGCTCAACGCCACCACCGAGATGGAGCCGATCAGCTGGCCGGAGTTCGCGAACGTGCACCCGTTCGCGCCGGTTGCGCAGACCGCGGGCTATGCCCGCCTGATCGGCCAGCTCGAGGCCTGGCTCGCGGAGATCACCGGGTACGACGCCGTGAGCGTGCAGCCCAACGCCGGCTCGCAGGGGGAGCTGGCCGGGCTGCTGGCGATCCGGGCGTACCACCACGAGCGGGGCGAGCCGCACCGGGACGTGTGCCTGATCCCGTCGAGCGCGCACGGCACCAACGCGGCCAGCGCGGTCATGGCCGGCATGCGGGTGGTCGTGGTGGCCTGCGACACCGACGGCAACGTGGACCCCGTCGACCTGGACCGGCGCATCTCCGAGCATCGCGAGGACCTCGCCGCGATCATGGTGACGTACCCGTCGACGCACGGCGTGTACGAGACCGGCATCGCGCAGCTGTGCGCGAAGGTGCACGACGCGGGCGGCCAGGTCTACGTGGACGGGGCGAACCTCAACGCGCTGCTCGGCTTCGCCAAGCCGGGCCGGTTCGGTGCCGACGTGTCCCACCTGAACCTGCACAAGACGTTCTGCATCCCGCACGGCGGCGGCGGGCCGGGCGTGGGTCCGGTCGCGGTACGTGCTCACCTCGCGCCGTACCTGCCGGGTTCGGGGAAGGTCGGGCCGGTCTCGGCCGCGCCCTACGGCTCGGCCGGCATCCTGCCGATCCCGTGGGCTTACCTGCGGCTGATGGGTCCGGACGGGCTGGCCCAGGCGACCGGCGTCGCGGTGCTCGCGGCGAACTACATCGCGGTCCGGCTGGGCGGGCACTATCCGGTGCTGTACGCCGGCAACAAGGGCCTAGTGGCCCACGAGTGCATCCTGGACCTGCGGCCGATCACCAGGGCGACCGGCGTGACCGTGGACGACGTGGCGAAGCGGCTGGTCGACTACGGCTTCCACGCGCCGACGATGTCGTTCCCGGTCGCCGGGACGTTGATGGTCGAGCCGACCGAGAGCGAGAACCTCGCCGAGCTGGACCGGTTCTGCGACGCGATGATCTCCATCCGGCAGGAGACTCTTCTGGTGGGCGCCGGGGAGTGGCCCAAGGGCGACAACCCGCTGCGCAACGCGCCGCACACCGCGGCGATGGTGACCGGGGACGAGTGGCCGCACGCGTATCCAAGGTCGGTCGCGGCCTATCCGGCAGGGGTTCCGGCGGCTGGCGCCGCGGGCAAGTACTGGGCGCCGGTGCGGCGCATCGACGGCGCGTACGGGGATCGGAACCTGGTCTGCGCCTGCCCACCGCCGGAGGCGTACTCCGACTGACCGACCCGTCTGCTCAGGCGGCCGGGGCGAGAGCGTGCGGGACGAGAGCGTGGGGGGCGGGGCCGCGGTGCGGGGCGACGCAGCTGCCGTCGGGCAGCAGCTCACCGGTATCGTCGAAGACGATCACGCCGTTGCAGAGCAGGCTCCACCCCTGCTCCGGAAAACACGCGACCGTCCGGGCTGCGTCCCGGTCGACCGCGTCGGCGGAGGGGCAGGGGGGCTGGTGCTCGCACATCGAGGGATTCTCCAAGCCGGGGGTAGTGCTCTTGGTCACATGACCAGTGACGCACGCTACCAGGCTCAACGGTGCGTCTTCGAGCAGGAGACGGCGCGAAGTGGGGAGAATCCACCCTTCGGATGATGAGCTTTGGACCACTAGTCCCAGTTGACGGTGTACGCCCGTTCGGTACACCCCCGGGTGCACCGCGGGCTTGCCTCAGCCGTCTGTGGGAACGCTCCCGGGTGGAGTGGAGGTTGGGCGAACCGGACAACCCTACCGTGCTGGTGACGGAGTTCCTCGCCGCGCACGGGTTGGCGGTCGGTGACCTGTCCCGGCCGGGTCGGGAACACGACCCCGAGGCGGAGGTCTGCGGCGCGGGACTATTCCTGTCCGCCGCCGCGTGCGCGCACCTGATCGGGGCACCGGTCGGGGCGGCGAGCCCGGCCGCCGCGGTACCGGACATGGTCGCGGTGGTCTACTCCCACGGCGCTCGCCACAGCGGTGAGCGAACGGCGCGGCCGTGGCAGGTCGGGGCGTGGGAGCCGAGCTGGTCGCCGGAGGCACACGCGGACGCGGTGTCGGCG
>Ga0075420_100005925_pt1 | contig 10771 bp, 6 predicted proteins | sample SoiMetdeltSBSDD4_FD_75296 | JGI IMG/M metagenome (GOLD analysis project Ga0075420, IMG submission 75296) | Bulk soil microbial communities from a Populus tree surrounding site in Tennessee, USA - Soil MetaG P. deltoides SBSDD4 | ecosystem: Environmental > Terrestrial > Soil > Tree plantation... | reverse complement strand
GCCGACGAGCACGAGCTCAGATCGTGGCCTGTTGTCGCCTTCGACGTACGCGAGCGTCCCGTTCGCGGAGACGACCGGGTTGTCGGCAACGCGCTCGAGCACCGGCGTGGCGACGCCGCGTGTCGTCAGGGTAGACAGATCGAACGGGATCGCCATGCCAGTCCCGCGTGCGTCGACGTACAACAGGTGGCCCGTCGGCGAGTACTGCGGGAGCGACGCGTTCTCGACGAGCACTCGCAGGTCCCGGGTCGAGAGATCCACGACCATCACGTTCGCCCTGTTGCAGTACAGCGTGCACGCGGTGAACAGGAGTCCACGCGATCCCGGGAGTGCGACCGGCAGAATCGGGGCGAGGCCGCCGGTCGCTGTCTGTTTCAGCACGGTGTCGGCGCCTCCGCCTCCCTCGGCGATTCGCACCAGCCCGCGTTCTCCGACAAAGACGATGTGTCCATCGTCGAGCCACGTTCCGCTCTCGGCGCCCTCGAAGCACGCGATCGACGTGCAGCGCGCATCGATCAGCGTGATCGCTTCGCCACCGGTCACTGGCACTTTTTTCAGCTTCGCGTCCGCGAGAAAGCCGATCCACTTCCCGTCGGGTGACGTGAACACCGATGTCGCACCGATAGTGCCGCCGATCGGCGTCGCGTGAAGCTCCGATCGCTTCTTCATCCACAGCTGCGTACCGCCGGCGGCCGCCTTGCCGACGTACACGAGCGCGCTCCCGTCGGGCAGCAGCGTGTATGCGCGCCGACCGTTTACAGGCGCCTCTGCCTCCGGGAACTTCACGTACGACCGCGTCACCGGTTGCGCCTGCCGTGGCCGCAGCCAGCCCCACGCGGCGAACGCGCCCGTGAGCACGAGCGCCGCCGCGAGGCCGACGGTCATGAGGGAGATACGACCTGTCCGGACGGCGACGTAACTCTCCTGCGATCGCGAGATACCCGATTCGCCCCCGAGCGCTGCCGCGAAATCGGCTGCCGATGCGAAGCGGTCGGCCGGGAGCTTGGCGAGGGCTGTCTCGACCGCGCGCGCGACATGCGCAGGGACGCTTCTGCGTTGCGAGGTCAGCGACCGCGGTTCCTCGGTCAGCACGCGGGCGACGATGGCCTGCGCGGTGGGGCCCGTGAACGGCGGCTCGCCGGCGAGCATCTCGTACAGCACGCAGCCTAACGCGTACACGTCGGTGCGCGCGTCGAGCGTGCGCTCGCCCATGGCCTGCTCGGGGCTCATGTACGCCGGCGTGCCGAGCGACATGCCGGTCTCTGTCAGCCGGCTCGACCCGGTGTTGCTCACCGCGAGCGCGATGCCGAAGTCGGCGACGAGCGCATGCCCGCTCTGGAGCAGGATGTTCTCCGGCTTGATGTCGCGGTGAATCACGCCATGCGAGTGGGCGTGCTGCAGCGCCTCGGCGACTTCACGGGCGATGCGCAGCGCGTCGCCGACCGGGAGCTGCCCCTCCCGCGTGAGCCGATCGCGGAGGGACTCGCCCTGCACGAACGGCATGACATAGAACACTGTCCCGTCGACCTCGCCGGAATCGAACAGGGAGAGGATGTTCGGGTGCTGCAGGTTCGCGGTCGTTCGGATTTCGGCGAGGAAGCGCTGCGCGCCGATCACGGCGGCCAGCTCGCGCTTGAGGACCTTGACGGCGACCTTGCGGCCGTGGCGGGCGTCGTCGGCGAGGTACACAGTCGCCATCCCGCCGGCGCCGAGGAGGCGCTCGACGCGGTAACGGTCAGCCAGGGCCGAAGCAAACCGATCCGTGATTTCGGGCGGGGCACTCACGACGCAAAGATGCAGCGACGCCGTTCCCGGCGCGATGCGCCCGGTTAGCTATCGACCGCCGTGTCATGCTGAGCCGTCAGGCGAAGGATCGTGAGGCTCCCGAGCGAGGGCCCTCTGTCGGGACGGTGAAGATCCTTCGCTTCGCTCAGGATGACATCGCTCGGCCGGGACGGTGAAGATCCTTCGCTTCGCTCAGGATGACCCCAACACTCTAGCGCGCGGGGATCGGACCCTGTCCGACGCGGTAGGGACCGCTCAGCGTGAGGCGCAGCCCCTGGCCATCGGTTTGGTTCCAGGCCTGGTACAGCGCGTAGCCGAGGGACATCAGGCCGGCAGCGGAAAACGTTAGGCCGAACTGCAGCAGCGCGATCACGGGGAGAAACAGCAGCATGCCGAGGGCGAGTCCGAGACCCGGGCCGGTGTCGTCATCGTGCGCCTCGGCGGCCGGTGCGGCAGCCCGCGCCTCGTCCGCGCTGGCCTCGTCGTTGGTCGACGGCTCGGCGTCCTCGGCCGGTGCCGCAGGCGCCGTCAGGTTCGAGAGCTCGTCGCGCAGCGCGTCGGTTTGGGTCGCCATCGTGCCCTGCATTTTCGCGCGGTTGACGGCCAGCCGCTCGCGTGAGGACTTCTCCTCGATCGCCGCTGGAATGGCGAACCCGATGAGAAAGGACGCGTACGTCAGCCCGACCGCGAGGTACTGGTAGCGTCGCGCGCTATAGCCGTCGAGCGCCTTCATCATCCGCTTACCGAGGAGGTAGCCGATCGGGATGAGGAGGAAAATGCGAGCCGGTGGCCAGACGATGCTCACGGCCGTGAGAACAATTATTCCGGCGAGTGCCACGAGTGCGCCCTGGATCCCCACGCGCAACAGCGCGCCCTGCCCGTCGGTACGCGCGATCCGCTGCGCGTAGGTGGAGCGGCACTTCGTGCATACCGGGCGCTCATTCACTACGAAATACTGGGCACGCATCGGCGCTCGGCACTCCGAGCACGACATGAACGGCGCGGCGCCCGGCGTGTCGGGCGTTGGGGCCGGTGAGCCCGCCATAGGTTCTCCGTGTTGGAATGGACCTCGGTAAACGACGCCGCATTGCGATGGCCAGTAACCGACACACCCATTCGTCCCCGGCGCTCGAGGCACGCAGGGATGAGTCGCCTCACCGCCCTCCTCAGGCTCTCGCGCACCGCATTCGCCTGGTGGACATTTCAACCCCGACAACGCGCTGACACGCCCGCACGGAGGAACCCTATGGGTACGCGAGCCGAGCTCGAGCTACTGGACTACCTGGAGGACGGCGCCGAATCGATGGCCGACGAGGCCGAGCTCACCGGACTCGCCCGGCGCGAGTTCGTGTTCCTCTCGCTCATCGGCGCGGCCGCGAGCACGTTCGGGTTCGGCGCCCGCGCGATGGCGCAGGCCTCCGCGCCGGCGGGAGGTCAGGCACCGCAGTCCCCGCCGCCACCGCCGCTCGGCAACGGCGAGCCGGTCTCGTGGACCTTCCAGCCGTACCCCGGCGGCACCGGCGCCCTCATGGAAAAGCTGGTTCGCGAGCGCGGGCCGAATGCGTTTCGGCGCTCCGCCTTCGGCGTGCAACGGTGGAACGCGCCGGTGCCTAACGCGGCAGAGGATATCGCGTTCCTCCCGGCGCATCGGCTCTCCGCATTGATCCGCGAGCGCAAGCTCACCTCGACGCAGGTGACGCGCATCTACCTGGATCGCCTCAAGCGACTCGATCCGACGCTGCTCTGCGCCGTCACGATCATGGAGGAGCAGGCGGTGGCTGAAGCCGCGCGCGCGGATGAAGAGATACGGGCAGGGAAGTATCGCGGGCCGCTGCACGGCATTCCGTACGGCGTGAAAGATCTCTTCTCGACGAAGGGAACGCGCACGACGTGGGGATCGGCCGACTTCGAGCAGCGCACGATCGACGAAGACGCCGAGGTGATCGTGCGTCTCCGGGATGCGGGTGCCGTGCTGATGGCGAAGCTCTCGACCGGGCTCTTTGCGCTCGGGGACCAGTGGTATCGGGGGCGCACGAACAATCCGTGGGACATCCGTCGCGGCTCCAGCGGATCGTCGGCGGGGCCGGCGTCTGCCACGGCAGCGGGATGTGTGGCGTTCGCAATCGGCACGGAGACGTCGGGCTCGATCGTGTCCCCGGCGCGGGAGTGTGGCGTGAGCGCGCTGCGACCGACGTTCGGGCGGGTGAGCCGTCACGGCGGAATGGTGCTCGCGTGGTCGCAGGACCGCGTCGGTCCGATCTGCCGCACGGTGGAGGACTGCGCGATGGTGTTCCACGCGATCCACGGCGTGGATGTGAAGGACCCGTCGACGGTCACGATGCCGTTCGAGTACAACCGTAACATCCGGCTGGCCGCGCTGCGCATCGCGGTGGACGCGAACGCGCCGAAGGAGCTCGTGGACACGCTGCGCGAGCTCGGCGCGGTACCGAAGCCCATCGGTCCTCGGCCACAGCTCCAGGGTGGCGGCGCGTTAGGCGCCGAGTCGGCCGCGGCGTTCGATTCGTACGTGCAGTGGAAGGCGAAGGAGCTCGGCATCGACCTCGCGTCGATTCCCGAACCGGTGCGTGGGGCGGGTGGTGGCGGAGGAGGCGGTCCGGCCGCTGATACCACGCGCCGCGCAGGCGCAGACACGACGCGCGGCCGTCCAGCGGCTCCGGCTGCCTTGTCAGGACGACCCACCGGCATGGCGGCGATCACGCGTTGGACGAACGGCCGCTTCCCTCGCGCGTTCGACTTCGTGCAGGCGCAGCGACGCCGGTACATCCTCATTAGCCAGATGGCCGAGCTGCTGAAGGACGTCGACATGTACGTTCCCGGCGGCTCGGGGCAGGGGCAGTGGGATGTCGGGCTGCACGCGCAGACCGGGCATCCGTGCGTCGTGGTGCCTTACAAGTTCGAGCCGCCGACGACCGTGCCCCCTGGCACCCCGCAGCCGGATTCGACGGCGGCACGGGTGACATACAACCCAAAGCCGATTTGCGCAGTGCTCGCCGGGAATCTGTACAATGACGATCTCATACTGTCCGTGGCCCACCGCTATCAGGCGGCGACGGATTGGCACCTCAAGCGGCCGTCGATCTAGCGGACGCGTGTCATCCTCGAGCGAGCGGGGTGTTGTCATCCTGAGCCGTCAGGCGCCTGCCCTCGAGGAGGCCGCCCGCAGGCGGGCACCCGGGACGAAGGGAAGGATCCTCACCGTCCCGAGCGAGGGATCTCTCAGCCGGGATACCGAGGATTCTTCGCCTCGCTCAGAATGACAACGCCCTCTGCCGGGACGCCGAAGATCCGTCGCTGCGCTCAGGATGACATCGCTCTGCCGGGACGCCGAAGATCCGTCGCTGCGCTCAGGATGACAACAGGCTCAGGGTGACAGGCTCGAAACGCGTACTCGACGGGGCACGATCACGGACCCACGAACTTTCCGCAGAGCACCGGTCCCGGCAGTGGGAGCTGGTGCTGAGATGCGAGGATGGCTCGCCCGCGCGGCCGATCGGAGCGAGACTACGTTAGGCACGATCGCGAGCCCGGGCGTCACGCCATCGCAGGAAGGCCGGCGACGGCGACGATGGGCAGGTCACGCTCGCGCGCCCACGCTTCCCACTCGACGGCTGTGCGCTCCGCGAACCGTGATGCCGGATCCGACCCGATAGGCAACTCCAGCTCCCGATAGAGGCGCGCCTCGAAGTGGGGCTCGAGTGCGGCGACGGCAACGCGTCCAACCTTGGCGTTATATACGCCGTAGCGATGCGCGCCGCCGCCAAGCGCGCCGCCGGGCGACGTGAGGCCGTGCCGCAGCGAGCCGATGAGCGGCTCGAGGCTCTCGACGAGTCCGACATCCACGACCGAACCGGCCGGCTCTCGCAGCACCGCGAGCGCGCTCGCGAACGCACGTTCCGACGCCATGACGTCCGCTGTCAGCGTACGGGGAACCGCGTCACCAAGCAGCCCGCGCTGCGCCTGGTACGTGAGGTCGTGCCCCGGATGCTCGGGGTCGGCCGCGCTGCCGAGGATGCGCACCGTTCTGAGCCGGGGAAACCGCGAGCGCAACGAGTCCGGGTCGAGCCCGAGTCTCGCCAGCGCCGAGGGCCGCTGGCTCGTGAGGAGCAGATCGGCGTCGGCGACCAACGTCGTTAGGCGTGCCCGCCCGTCTTCGCGCTTGAGGTCCAGACGCTCGATCGAGATCCCGGCGTGCATCTCGGCGTGCCAGGACGGAGACAATGCCAGAAACGGGTCGCCGGTTACCGGCTCGACCTTGGTCACGCCCGCCCCAGCCTGCCGCATGCGCGCCGCCGCGAGCGGGCCCGGAAGGTTCTGGGCGATCGTCACCACTCGAATGCCGTCGAGAAACGCAGTCGCGTCCATCACGTGATTTGATTGAGAGTTACGCGGCGGTCGGGTCCTGCGCCGCCCTGTCGCCGATGAATTCTCAGTATTGCGTGAAACTAAAACCGGCACTACCCTCGTATGGGAAACCCATAGGACGATCGATGACCGACAAGCTGGACGTGAAACAGGGCACACTCGCCCTGATGATTCTGCGCACGCTCGATGTCCTCGGCCCGCTCCACGGCTACGGCGTCGCGCGGCGGATCGAGGAGACGAGCAGGAACCGGCTGAAGCTCAACTACGGCACGCTGTACCCGGCCCTATTGAAGCTCGAGCAGGAAGGGTTCATCAAGGCCGAGTGGCGGCAGTCGGAGAACAATCGACGGGCGAAGTTCTATTCGCTCACCACCGCCGGGCGAAAGGAGTTAGCGCGCGAGACGCGCGAGTGGCATGAGACGGCTGATCTCATCGCCGCGTTTCTCGCGCCGCGACGGGAGATGCCATGAGACACATTCGTGCCGCGCTGGCGCGTATCGCCGGCGCATTCAGGGGACGCCAGGAAGACGACGACCTCCGTGAGGAGATGGAGGCCCACCTCGAGATGGAGACGGCCGAGCACATTCGTCGTGGGATGGCGCCCGAGGAGGCGCGCCGCCAGGCGCTGCTCTCGTCGGGCGGGATCGCGGTCGCCACGGACGCGGTTCGCGACCAGCGCGGGTTGCCGTGGATGGACGCCATCGCGGCGGACCTCAAGTACGCCGCGCGCGCACTGAGACACAGCCCCGCGTTCACGGCGGTCGTGGTCATCACCCTCGCGCTCGGCATCGGCGCCAACACCGCGATCTTCAGCGTCGTGCGCGCGGTGCTGCTCAAGCCGCTCCCGCACCGCGAGGGCGATCGGCTCCTCTACCTCCGCCAATCGATGGACGGCCCCGGCGGCGCGAATATCAACTTCTCCGTTCCGGAAGTGCGTGAGTTCCGCGCCGCGACGCCCTCCCTCGGTGGGATCGCCGAGTACTCGCCCTGGTTCGGGACGCTCCGCGGCAAGGACGAAGCCATCCGCATCGACGTCGGCCTCGTCACCGGCAACTTCTTCGAGGTCATGGGGCTCTCCCCCATCCTCGGCCGCCTAACGCGGCCGAGTGATGATGGGAGCGGGGTGCCGGCGGTGATGGTGCTCACGCATGACTTCTGGATGAAACACTATGGCGGCGACTCGGCCATCATCGGGAAGCAGGTCCAGCTCGACGGGAACTCCCTGACGGTCATTGGCGTCGTCGAGCCCGCGCCATGGTTCCCGGACCGGATGGAAGCGCTCGCGAACATGGTCATCAGTCCGCACCACCTGAGCGCGCTGATGGTCGAAGGGCGCAGTCACCGGATGACCGAGATGATCGCCCGCCTCGCGCCAGGGGCGACCGTGGAGCAGGCGAGAAGCGAAATCGACGCGGTCTATGCGCGCATGCAGCGGGACCACCAGGACACCTACAACCCCAACGCGCACTATCGCGTCGCGGTGATTCCGTTCAAGGATGCGTTAGGGGAGCGAGCGCGCCTCACGCTGCTGCTGCTCATGGCCGCCGCCGCGTTCGTGATGATCATCTCCGCCGCGAACGTGGCGAACCTGACGCTCATGCGCGGTGTACGGCGCGAGCACGAGCTCGTCGTGCGGGCGGCGCTCGGTGCGGGTGTCGGGCGGCTGCGACGTCTTCTCCTCGCGGAAAACCTTCTCCTCACCCTCCTCGGCGCCGCGTTAGGGATGGTGATCGCGGTGGGCGGCGTCAGGTTGCTCGTCTCGCTCGCGGAGCGCTACTCGCCGCGGGCGGGTGAAATCCGGTTGGATGGCGTGGTGCTCGGTTTCACGCTGACGTTGGCGGTCGTGCTCGCCGGCGTACTGTCGTTCATCGCCGCGCTGCCGAAGGAAGGCAGCTTCGCGGCATGGATCGCGGCGGGCGTGCGCCGGATCGCGGGAGACGCGAGGAAGCATCGCCTCCAGCGCGGGCTCGTCGTCGCACAGGTGGCGGTGTCAGTGGTGCTGCTCATGGGCGCAGGGCTGCTGACGCGCACGATGGTGCAGCTGTCGCAGGTCAGCACCGGGCTCAGGACCGAGGAAGTGCTCACGGTCGACGTCCCGCTGCTGCAGGTAGGCGGAGGTCCGTCGGAAGGGACGGACCCTCGGGCGTGGTTCCAGACGCTGCTCCGCCAGGATGCGCAAGCGAAGGTTCGCTACGACCAGATGCGCCGGGAGATCTCGGGATTGCCGGGCGTCATCGAGGTCGGCGTCGGTTCGAGCGTGCCGCTGCGCGGTTCGTCGACGCGTTTCGAGGTGAAGGCGGAAGGCCGGTCGCTGCCGGTCGGCGAGCCGGAAGTGCGACCCGATTTCCGCACGGCGAGCCCCGAGTACTTCAGCGCGTCGGGCATCCCGATCGTCAAAGGACGCGGGTTCTCCACCACCGACGTTGCCGGTGGCGGCAAGGTCGTGATCGTCAACCAGACGCTCGCCGACAAGCTGTTCCCGGGTGAGGACCCGATCGGCAAACGACTGGCGTGGACGGGTGAAGTACTGAAGTTCACGCCGATCAGCCCCGAGTGGCGCACGATCGTCGGCGTCACGGGCAACACGCAGGACGGCGGCCAGGATGCGCCGCCACGGTCGGTGATGTTCATGCCGTTCGCGCAGGAGCTGGCGATGGGTGGCGTGCTCGTGATTCGCGCGGACAGCAACGTCGCCGGGCTCGCGTCGGGGGTGACGCGCATCGTGCGGCGCCTGGCGCCGGCGGCTCCGATTCAGGGCGTGCTTACCGTCAGGCAGATCAAGAACGAGAGCGTCGCTCGCCAGCGACTCAATGCCACGCTCGTCTCGTCGTTCGGCATCCTCGCCGTGGTCATTGCCGCCGTCGGCATCGCCGGCGTGCTCGCGTTCTCCGTGAGCGCCCGGACGAACGAGATCGGCATCCGCATGAGCCTGGGCGCCGACCGGGGCCGAGTGCAGCGGATGATCCTGAAGGAGGGCGGCGTGCTGCTCGTGATCGGCCTCGCGTTAGGCGTCACCGGGGCGTACTTCGCCGGTGGCGTCATTCGCGGTCTGTTGTTCGGTGTCGCTCCGCACGACCCCGTCACGTTCGCCGGCGTCGCGGCCATGATGGCGGCGATCGGACTCGCGGCCTGCTGGGTTCCCGCGCTTCGGGCCTCGCGGATCGACCCCGCCATCACGATGCGCGCGTAGGAGGAGGGGGGATCGCATGCTGCTCGCACTTCACATCCTCGCCGGTGGTCTCGCGCTCGTCTCGGGGTATACGGCGATGTTCGTGGCGAAAGGGGCGTCCGCGCATCGCCGGAGCGGGATGGTGTTCGTCGTCGCGATGCTCGCTATGGTCGCCACCGGTGGCGGGATCGCTGCGTGGCACGGCAACGAAGGCTCGACCATCGGCGCAGTGATGACGTTCTACTTCGTGCTCACTGCGCTCATGACCGTGCGTCGCCCCGCGGGCTGGACGCGCCAGCTCGACATTGGGCTGACGGCACTCGCGCTCGCTGGCACCGTCGCGAGCTTCACGCTCGCCTTTGCAGCGCTCGCGAGTCCGACGAAGCTCTGGGAAGGGCTGCCTCCGTTCCCGTTCATCATGTTCGGCACGATCGGCACTGTTGCCATCGTCGGCGACGTGCGGATGCTCCGGTCAGGACTGCTGCGTGGCGCGCCTCGGCTCGCTCGACACCTGTGGCGAATGTGCTGGGCAATGTGGATCGCCGCTGGCTCGTTCTTCTTCGGGCAGGCGAAGGTCATTCCCGAGCCGATCCGCAAGCCAGCGCTGCTCGCGGTGCCCGTGCTCGCAGTGTTCGCGGTGATGTTCTATTGGCTGTGGCGCGTTCGCGTGAAGCGGTCGCTTCGTGGAATGGTGATCGGGCGCGCCGCGATGCTGGCCGACCCGGCCGTCAGCGTTCGATCGTAGGCGACCGACCGTGCGATCGTTGTACGCGATCCATATCGTGGCGGGGAGCCTCGGGCTCCTGTCGGGCTACGTCGCGTTATACGCGGGGAAGGGAGCCGCCGTGCATCGCAGAAGCGGCATGGTGTTCGTGTACACGATGCTCGCGATGGCCGTTGCCGGGTTCACGATCGCGGTGACGCGCGGTGTGGCGCCCGCGATCAACATCCCGGCGGCATTGCTCACGTCCTACCTGGTCATCACGTCGCTGACGACGGTGCGACCGCGTGCGACCGGTGCGCGTGCGATTTCGATCGGCGGGACGGTCGTCGCGCTTGGAGTCGGCGTGACGATGCTCGTCCTCGGCATCGAGGGAGTTGTGAAGGGCGGGATGCGGAGTGGCGCACTGGCGATCCCGTTTTTCATGTTTGGCGTCGTCGGCGTGCTGGGGGGCATCGGTGACCTTCGCGTGATGCGAGCCGGCCCGCTCCGAGGAACGGCCCGGCTCGCGCGTCATCTCTGGCGCATGTGCTTCGCCTTGTTCATCGCCGCCCTGTCGTTCTTCATCGGGCAGGCGAAGGTGATTCCCGAGCCCCTGCGAATCCGGCCGCTGCTCGGGCTGCCGGTGCTGGTCGTTCTCGCGACGATGTTCTACTGGTTGTGGCGTGTGCGTGTCAGGCACTCGCTGCGGGGTATCGTTAGGGTCTCCGCGG
>Ga0075420_100005924_pt1 | contig 10772 bp, 7 predicted proteins | sample SoiMetdeltSBSDD4_FD_75296 | JGI IMG/M metagenome (GOLD analysis project Ga0075420, IMG submission 75296) | Bulk soil microbial communities from a Populus tree surrounding site in Tennessee, USA - Soil MetaG P. deltoides SBSDD4 | ecosystem: Environmental > Terrestrial > Soil > Tree plantation... | reverse complement strand
CCCGCTTCATCGAGCCCTCGCAGCTCAAGCAGATGATGAGCACCGGCTCGCATCCGAAGTTCGAATCCTCGCAGGTCGTCGACGGTCCGCACCTGCAGGTCGCGACGGGCCGGCGGGCCGGCCTCAGCATCCGGCTCACCGTCGGCGAGGCGGGTCGCCGCGAATGGACCATCGGCAGCGACCCGCAGCGTGAGGTGCTGCTTCCGGACAGCGGTGTATCCGCCCTCCATGCACGCTTGGTGAATGAAGGCGCGCGCTGGAAAGTGCTCGACCAGATGTCCGCCAACGGCACCTTCGTCAACGACAAACGCACCAACGTCAGTTATCTCACTTCCGGCGACCGCGTACGTTTTGGCCCGGTGGAGTGCGTGTTCCATCCTGATCGCGTTTCGTCGCGTGGCAGTGCCTCGGCCCCGCGGGGAGCCGCTGCCAGCTATGGATCGGAAGCACCGGCAGGGCGCAGCAAGATGCTGATGATCGCCGCGACCGCCTTCTTCGCAACCATGGCCATCCTGTTCGTCGTCTACAAGTTCGTGCTGTAGCGACTTCCTCGGGGACATTGTGCGCGCTGTCTTGCGGCCGTATTCCAGGTGCAGGCCTTTGAGCCGGTGGTCTCGCTGCCCGCCAACAAGACGTTGGCCTTACAGCATCGACCTGCCCAACGCGCACCACACGTTCCTTCCCGGCCATCGCATCATGGTGCAGGTGCAGTCGAGCTGGTTCCCGCTGTCCGATATATATTCTTAAGCGAATGGAACAGATGTTCTCACGATGGCGACGCCGGCTGCTGCTCAGCTGCGCGATTCTGAGTGTAGCGGCGGTTGCGTACGCGCAGGAATTCGGTTGGTTCCGCGGCGAAGCCATCGTCCAGAATCAGCCGCCGCCGACTGAATTCATCGCCGCCCGCTGGCGTTTCGGTACCAACGGCGCGATCGGCCACATGGGCTGGGCCCACAACTATCCGTATTCCGACCAGAACCTGAATCGTTTCCTGGCGCGGACCACCAAGCTCGACGTGGACCTGATGTCGTACCGCATCGTCGAACTGGGCAGCGACGACGTCTTCGACTTTCCTTTCGCCTACATCTCGGAGCCGGGCGAGATGCTGCTCACCGACAGGGAGGTCGCGAACCTGCGCTCCTTCATCGAACTCGGCGGCTTCATCCTGATCGACGACTTCGACGGCCCGTGGCAATTCCAGCAGATGCGTTCGCAGATCCGCCGCGCCTTCCCGGACAGGGACCTGGTGCCGCTCGACATCGACCAACCCGTATTCCGGGCGCTCTACGAACTGGACGACTTCCAGGGCATGGCCAACTATGTCCCCGGCGGCAACATCACCTACTACGGCATGTTCGACGACCACGGCAACCTCGCCATCCTCGCCGGCCACAACAACGACCTCGCCAATTTCTGGGAATGGTACGACCAGCCCTCCATGCCTTTGAAACCCGCCGCCGATGCCTTCCGGCTCGGAACCAACGCGGTAGTGCATGCGATGACGCATTAGCGGCCTGTAAGAACTCCGAGTCCCAGCCGATCCTATTCTACCCCGCGTTCTCCGCGTTCTCCGCGCGATATATCTCGATAACGCTGGATCGTTTCCGCAGCACTGGTGACTACCCCCATCTGAAGAGTATCCATACTCACCGCGTGACTCCGATTGAAAGGGCATCAAGATATATCGCGCGGAGAACGCGGAGAACGCGGGGCAGAAAAGATAGGGACGGAAGTCGGATTCCGATGCCGACCCTATTTTTCTGCTCTGCTAGCTCCGCGAGAAACGCCGATGGATTCGCGCAGCCTTACACCAGGGTTTCCAACGCCATGACGCCTTCATCAGGATGCCGGCCGCGGCGAAGTTCGTAGCCTCCGGCCTGCAGAAGTTGTTTGCTGAATTGCGGCCAGCCGGGCTGGTTGAGGGCGTATGGCTGGCTCTCGGCTAAGTGTCGCAGCAGTGCTTCCTTGCTCAGCGGCTGCAACAGAGAGTCATCTCTCCCCGCACGTTGCTTCGTCAGTACCACTACGCTTGCGATTTTCAGAGGCGACGCAGCGATCGAATACGGCGTTCGCCGCAGGTCGAGTTCGAATTTCTCGACGCCGCTGCGGCGGCGGATGACAGGCGATTTGCGAATCCGCCCAGCGATGCGGTCGTTGACAAATCCAAGGCTGTCCTCCCGCAGATGTAGAAAGCTCCCGATGCCCGTGGCCAGCAACGTATCGGGTGTCGCGAGGATGCCGTCCTCGGCAACCAGATCGAGTCCACGCAACGCGGCATGCAGCGACAGCGTTGATTTGCCGTTGCCGCTGGCGCCGATCAGGAGGACGCCGCGGCCGTCGCTGCCTACGCAGCCCGCATGCAGCGAGATCAGTTGCTGTGCGCGTGAGGCGAGTGTGTACACAGCGAATTCGATCAGCTCGTAGCGCAGGTGATATGGGAAGTCGAGCATGCTGCGGGACACGACGACCAGGGCAGTGCGCTGCGCCGCCGAGACTACGGCGAAATTAGCGGCATCCACGGTGCCGCACAGTATCCCGGGGCCGGAATGCAGCCGCATTGTCGGAGGCTCCTCTGCGAGGTCGGAATCGCTGTCTGGCGATACGAGCAGACGGGCGCGCAGGTGCGGCAATTCTCCGCTGAGCTTGTGCACGGGCAGGTTGCCAAATGCCTTATCGACGAGACGCAGCACGGCGCGGCTGTTGCTTTCGAAATCGAATCGGGCGCCGAGGATGTCGATGCGCATCCGATGCGGGCAGGCTTCCCGTTCATGGAAAGGATCGGCCGCCAGGTCTGCTGACAATCTCTTCATGCACGGTGTGGCTGGGGGGGGGCGTGGCCACGAAAGTAGCCGTGACGGCCGGCCCTGTCCATCGATCCCTGTCCATCGATCCGGGACAAATCGTCCGTGCTGCGGCTGCATGAACCAAATCGACCGCCGCCGGCACATACGTCGACAACCAGAACCTGCGCAAAGAGGGAAATGGCGCGTGAGGTAACGACATGCTTGAAGACCGCCCGCCACGATGACATGCACTAGTGACACTGTTACGGGCGACACCGCTGTCGAAGGTGTCCGCAGTGCGCTCTCCATCCTGGTCGCGCATTCCTATTTCCAGCGCTTCGACCAGAAGCAATTCGAACGCGCCAAGCCCTATCCGCCGCTCGCGACGTTGCAGGTGGCGGCGTCACTGCGAGAGGCCGGCAATCGGGTCGCTGTGTTCGACGCCATGCTGGCAAGCGGCGTCGATGAATACCAGGACAGCCTGCAGGTCGCGCAGCCGCAGCTGGCGCTGTTCTATGAAGACAACTTCAATTACCTGAGCAAGATGTGCCTGGGGAGAATGCGCAAAGCAGCTTGCGAAATGATTACGCATGCGCGGCGCCGGGGTGCGCGAGTGATCGCGGCCGGATCGGACGTTTCGGATGCGCCCGCTGTCTATCTGGCCGCGGGTGCGGAGGTTACCCTGCTCGGCGAAGGATTGACCGCACTGAATGCGCTCGTGTCACGGCTACAGGCGCATCCGCGTATCGATACCGTGAGCCTGATCGATGGCATCGGCGGTATCGCGACTGCGGTCAACGGCAAGGTCGTCATCGCGGACAACGGCCGCGTCGTACACGAGGGACGCAGTTCACCGATGCCGGCGTGGGACCTCATCGACATCGAGCGATATCGCTGCACGTGGCGGCGTGCCCATGGCTACTTCAGCATGAACATGGCGGCCTCGCGCGGCTGCTCGTTTCGATGCAACTGGTGCGCGAAGCCCATCTGGGGCAATCGCTACCTGCAGCGCGAGGCAACTGCGGTCGCGAAGGAAATGCAGTTCCTCAGGCAGGCCTTCCGGCCCGATCACGTCTGGTTTGCGGACGACATCTTCGGTTTCCGTGTCGACTGGGTAAATGCATTCGCCACCGCGGTGCATGCGCTGGACGGTTCGATCCCCTTCACGATCCAGACGCGCGCCGATCTCATCAGTCCGGCGATGGCGAGAGCGTTGCGCGACGCGAATTGCCGCGAAGCCTGGATAGGAGCGGAGAGCGGCAGCCAACGCGTGCTGGATGCGATGAACAAGGGCACCCGCGTCGAGGAGTTGCCGCTGGCTCGCGAACGGCTGGCGGCACAGGACATCCGCGTCGGATTCTTCATCCAGCTGGGATATCTCGACGAACGGCTCGAGGATCTGCTGGCGACGCGGGAACTCATCGAAACCTGCCGTCCGGACGACATCGGCGTCAGTGTTTCCTACCCGCTGCCCGGCACGCCGTTCTACGAGAAAGTCCGCGAACAGCTGCGGGCGAAGACTCATTGGCAGCAGAGCAGCGACCTCGAGATGATGTTCGAGGGCACGTACGACTCCAGGTTCTACCGCGCCATTCGCGATCTGCTGCACGATCAAGTCACGCTCGACAACCGCCGTCGGCCCCGGAGCTGCGAGGACCACAGCGGCGACGATTACGAATGCGCCCGTCGTGCATTGGAGCTGCGTTGGGAGAGCCTGGTCGCGAACGAGCGGCAACATCGTAATCACGTCGAGGTGGCGGTGCCCGGATAGGGCCGCCGAAACGTCATGCCCGACCTGCTACTGACCCATGGCTACTTCCTGGCGCAGGACGAGAAGGAACGCCAGATCATGAAGCCGTATCCGCCGCTGGGGCTGCTGTCGCTGTCGGCATATCTCAAGCAATGCGGCTTTTCCGTCGCTGTCTACGACAGCACCTTCGGTACGCGCAGCGAGTTGTTCGAGCGATTGAAGGCAGCGAGCGGCGTGCTCGGCATCTATACCAATCTCATCACCCGCCGATGCGTGCTCGACATCATTGCCGTCGCCAGGCAGTCCGGCTGGAAGATTGTTCTCGGCGGCCCGGAGAGCGCCAACTATCCCGCGGAATACCTGCGAGCCGGAGCCGACGCAGTCGTCATCGGCGAAGGAGAGATGGCGCTCGCGGAGCTGTTGCCGGCGTTGGCCACGCACGGGCCGCATCGGCTGCATCACGTCCGCGGCATCGTGTTCAGGGGCGAAGCCGGTGAACTGGTCCACACGCCGGAACGCGCGAAGATTCCCGAACTGGACGCGTTGCCGTTTCCGGACCGGGAAGCCATCGATCACCAGCAATACCTGGATGTGTGGCGCCAGTATCACGGCGCGAGCAGCATCAATCTGATCACGGCGCGAGGCTGTCCATATCGATGCAACTGGTGCTCGCATGCGGTCTATGGCTACTCGCATCGCCGGCGCAGCCCGGAAAGCGTGGCCGACGAAGTGGCGTGGATCGTCGAGCGCTATCGGCCCGACCAGCTCTGGTACGCCGACGACGTATTCACCATCAGCCATCCCTGGCTGCGGCGCTATTCGGAACAACTCGAGCAGCGTGGCCTGCACCTGCCGTTCGAAACCATCACCCGTGCGGATCGCCTGCAAAGCGGCGACGCGGTACGGACATTGAAGGAACTCGGCTGCTATCGCATCTGGATCGGCTCCGAGAGCGGCAGCCAGAAAATCCTGGATGCCATGCAGCGCGGCGTCACCGTCGAGCAGGTGCGCAAGTCGGTAGCCTTGGCGCAAAAGCATGGCATCGAGGTCGGCATGTTCCTGATGTGGGGCTACGAGGGCGAAGAGATCGAAGACATCGCCGCAACCGTCGAACACGTGAAGATCGCCAACCCTGACATCTTCTTCACTACGGTGTCGTATCCGATCAAGGGCACGTTGTACTTCGACGCGGTGAGCGAGAAGGTGGACCTGCCGATCGCGTGGGAGACGGCATCGGATCGCGATTACGTGATCGCGGGCCGGCGCAGCAGGGACTATTACCGGCTGGCCGATGTCTGGCTGCGCAACGAGGTCGAGGCGCATCGCACGATGGCCCTCGATCCGCAGGCAGCGCAACGCCTGTATGGAATAGCGCATAACGCCCGCACGCTGATGATGTCGGCTCATGAGCATAGATAGCGACCCGCCGGAACTGGCCGAGATCGAACGCGCGCTATGCGTGACGACGGAGCGGTTGACAGCGGAGTTGGGTACGCCGTCGAGGACCGCCCCGCAGTGGAGCGACTTCGAGTGGCAGATCGCGCAGGCTGCGGCAGCAATGCATGGAATTTCGCCCGTGCTGTCGCACTGGCTGTTGTGGGAAGGCCCGGCGAGCTGGCAGCGGTTTCTGCAGCAGCAGCAGGATCACACGTATCGGCGGCACCTGCGTTTCGAAAGCTTGCTGCAAGAGTTGGATACGCAGGCGCGGGCGGCAGGCATCCCTTTCGTTCCGCTCAAAGGGGTTGCCTTGCATGGACTCGGTGTCTATGTTGCGGGCGAGCGTCCGATGGCGGATATCGACATCCTCGTTGCCGAGCGCGACCGCGAAGCTAGCATGCGGCTCTTGCAGCGCCTGGCCTATCGAGAATCGGTATCGACATGGCGCAACGCCGTGTTCGAAACCGGCGAAACGCAGCAAGTCGGGCCGTTCGGCGAGCATTGTGCCAATCCGATCAAGGTGGAGTTGCATTGCCTGGTCGCGGAGCGGCAGCCGGCCTTCGAAAAGAACATTTCCTCCTGCATCTGGCCCGACCATCCGCAGCCGGGCGCCAATGCCTATCGGTCCGTGCCCTCGCTCATGACGCACTTGATCCTGCATGCATTCGGGAGCATGTGCGATGCGGGGTTGCGAGCGATCCAACTGCACGATATCGCTTTGCTGGCGCGCAGGATGAGTGAGGACGACTGGCGTCAGTTGCTGTGCGGGCCCGCGATGGCCGAGCGTTGGTGGCTGATTCCGCCGCTGCAATGCTTGCTGCGTTATTACCCTACCAGCGTTCCGGTTGAAGCGGTGATGCAGGCACAGAGCCATCGGCCCCGATTCGCCCGCTGGATGGACCGAAGCGAACTGATTTCGCACGTATCGTTGTCCTGCGCTCGCGTCCGTGCATTTCCTGCACTGTGCCGGGCGGGCTCCTTGGAGGAGCTGTGCCGCTATGTAGGGCGAAGAATCCGCCCGGAGCATGACGTAGTCAAAGTGCGCCGAGACAATGCAATACGTCATCCAGGTGCGGCTCGCGATCGCTGGGCGCATTTATCTCAGGGACGGCGAATTCTCCACTGGCTCGTGTCGCGTCCCGCTCGAATGGAGACCATGTCGTCAGTTCGCGCCGCGCTGTCACGGACAGATGCAATGACATGACCGAAGACGAGTACGCGGCACTCACGCAAGCTTGCGACCGGTTGCTGCGGGCTCCGGATACGAGCCTCGGCCGTATCTGCATCCCGCTGTTGCATGTGATCAATGAACACACGGGCTGGCTGGCACAGTACGAGCCGCTGTTTCGCCGCGGCGCTGCCTCGCTGGATTGGCGCAGCCGCTGTGAATTCCTCGATATTCCGCGAGTGGCTTTGCGTGCCGCGAGAGCACTGCGTCGATCTGTCTCATCGGGCGGGCAGGACTTCAGCCGCTTTCGCGGCACCGATGTGCTCCTCGTGTCGCACCTGGGCAATCCAGCCCACCTGGACTGGGCAGACGATTTCTATTTCGGCTCGCTCCAGCAACTGCTGCAGGAACGAGGAGTGAGGGTGACGCTGGCGCTGATCGATCATCGGCCTCCCGGCTCACGGCCGCTGGAGATTCCTGGTCGACTGGCTCGCACGCGGATACTGTTGCCACGGACCCTTGCTCCCTCTGTCGAGGCGGATATCTGGTACTACTGCGGTGCCGTGAGACGGCAGTTGCGTCGATCCGCGCAGGAGCTCGGGAACGACAGCCTCGAAGGGCGACTCGCGAAGCTGGCCAGCCGCCATGCTTTGTCGGCGGGAACGGCGGAGAACCTGCGACTGCATGCGGTGTTGTCTGCCCTGTGCAGATCGCTGGAGCCGCGGATCGTGATCACGACCTACGAAGGCGATGCCTGCGAGCGGATCGTATTTCATGCAGCCCGCTGCGCGAATCGCAGGCCAGTGTGCGTGGGATATCAGCATACGACGTTGCTCGCGCGAGCTCATGCGATCCGCCGATCGGTCGCTGCCGCTGGCATCGACTGCGACCCGGATGTGGTGCTGACATCGGGCGATGCATCGCATTCGCTGTTCGAACGCAGTCCTGGACTGAAAGGCGTGCACCTGATCCAGTACGGATCGCATCGGCGGATCGAGCCTGCCTTGCTGTCGGCAACCGACGAGCGTGCGCAGCTGTGCCTGGTTCTCCCGGACGCTGACGATCGCGAATGTGCGTTTCTGTTCGAGTTCGCATTGGCTTGTGCCAGGCGGCTGCCGCAGATGCAATTCGTCCTGCGCCCGCATCCGGCGATTTCCCTCGACTCGCTTCGAGGTCGCTACGCAGTGTTGCGTGACCTGCCACCCAATGTGACTCTGTCGGTCGGAAACGCGCTTCCGTTCGACATGGCCCGCGCACGCTACTGTCTGTATCGCGGTTCGTCTGCGGTCATCCATGCAGTATTGGCTGGGATCAAACCGTTCTACGTCGCGCGTCCGGGCGAGCTGTCGCTGGATCCGTTGTTTGCTTTGCAGGGATGGCGCGAATCGGTGTCGTCGGCGGAGGAGTTTGTCGGCCTGCTCTCAGCTGCGAAGGTGAGTGCGGAGAGCGCCGAGACGGCTCGGCGGCAATGCAATACGATGGTGTCGCCCGTGCGCCCAGCGGCGCTGGATGAGCTGCTGAGTCGGGGACATTCCTCGTTGCCGGGGACATGCTCCTGTAGCGCAGCGTAAGGTGCGTGTCCCCATTCTTCATCTTGGATCGGAGCATCCGGCGAACGCCGGATGTCGGATGAAGAATAGGGACACGCACCTTACGCTGCGCTACAGGAGCATGTCCCTAAAGGCCCGACACGCGCGGATCCCACAACTTCACGAATCGCTGCGACGCGGCCAGCTCCCATGGCCGATCGTACTTCTGGAAGCGATAGCGCCACGACGCGGCGGCGCTCAATGCGGCCTTGGCCCATCGAGGCGAACGAATGTCGGTCACGGTGGGGAAGCGGCAGCCGAGCACGGTGGTGAAGTCGAGGATGCGTTGGCGCAGGCGTTCGCTGAGCCAGGGCGCATTGGTGTGGCACCAGTACTCGACCCAATGCGGTTGCGCCCATTCCTCGGCCGTTGCTGGAAAGACCACGGGCCGCCCTGCGGTATCGCGCAGGCGCTGCACCGAGCGGGGGCCTCTCAGATCGGGATTGTGAGCGGAAGGCGGCAGCGGCGTATAGATGTAGATCATGATCTCGGTCGCCGGATGAATGCGCTTGATCCGGCGGATGAACTCGAACGTTTTCTCGGTCTCGCCTTCGGGGTCCTCCGGCGGCGCGAGCATGAAGGACAGTTCGGGGATCACCCCGTTGCCGCGACATTGCTCGACGACCTCGATGGTCTGATCCGACCGCGTGCCTTTGCGAACATCGTGGAGCATCCAGTCGCTCGGCGATTCGGCTCCGATATACGCCATGCGCAGCCGGCTCTTGCGCGCGAGTTGCCACGATCGCGGCGACATGTTCAACAATGCATCGGCGCGTGCAAAACACCACCACGGCAGTTCGAATCGAGCCAGCACTTCGAGCAGCGGCAGCATGTCCACGTCGCGGTCGAAGAAATTGTGATCGTAGAACTGGATCGCATCGGCGCCGAGCCGCTGCAGATAGGCAAGGTCTTCGGCAAGCCGCACATCGGCGGGCAATGCGGTCTTTCCCTTGAACATCGCGGCGACACCGCAGAACGTGCAACGGAAGCGGCAGCCGAACGCAGCCTGGTAGCCGGCGGTGCGACGGCCGAGATAGGTTGGCGTGAGGTACTGCGTCGGATTGTCCAATCGACCATAGGGCAGCATGGTGGCAAGCCGCGCCGATGAGAACGGGCGGTCGCGGTTGTGAAGGAGCCGGCCTTCGCCTTGCCACGTCAGGCCGGCGATCGACCCCAGCTGCTGCTTGTCGTCTTCGAAGATCGCTGCCAGCAGTTCGGCGAGCGTGTCTTCGCCCTGGCCCCGCACCACGAAATCGACATGGGGCGCCGTGATGCTGGGGATGGGACAGATCGTCGGGTAGTAGCCGCCCCAGATGATGGGCAGCGCCGGAAAACGTTGGCGCATCGCTTTGGAGACGGCGATGGCTGTCGGCAACTGCGGTCCGCCCATGACGGTCACGCCGACGGCATCGATGCGGCATTCCTCGATCTTGCGCAACGTCGTGGCGATGAAGTCGCGGTCGATGTTCCCGTCGACGATGTGCGTGTCGTAGCTGTCTTCGAGTGACGCCGCGAGACTCAGGACGGCGAGCGGGAATCGCGCGCTCTTGCGCTTGGTAATGGTTGGATTGACGAACAGGATGCCGCGCCGCGCATTCATGACTCGACACTCACGACAGGCGGGGCTCCGATTTGCCCCATTGCATCAGGACCATTTCCACCGGCCACCGGTAGTCGTCGCGGCTGCAGCGATAACGAGCGAGCCGTTGCAACAGCCGCTTGCCGGAGTCGCGTTTCCACGCCAGCTCATGGAAGAACTTGAAGCGTTCGATGAGTTTGAATTTCTCACGCGACACCCATGGACCGGGCAGGCCGTCGACGAAATCGAACTCGGACCATTCCTCCAGCGTCTGCGGCAGCTGGAAGCCGCGAGCGACCTGTTCCTGCACGATGTCGCTGCCGGGATAGGGCTTGAAATAGAAGATCGGCGTCTGGAAGTCCGGGCTCATCGATCGCAGCCGCTTCGCGCACTCGAGCGTGTCGACGATGCTCGCATCGGTCTCGTCCGGGAAGCCGACGATGAACGGAAAGGTGCCCGCGATGCC
>Ga0075420_100005916_pt1 | contig 10775 bp, 15 predicted proteins | sample SoiMetdeltSBSDD4_FD_75296 | JGI IMG/M metagenome (GOLD analysis project Ga0075420, IMG submission 75296) | Bulk soil microbial communities from a Populus tree surrounding site in Tennessee, USA - Soil MetaG P. deltoides SBSDD4 | ecosystem: Environmental > Terrestrial > Soil > Tree plantation... | reverse complement strand
AATCTCGTTGGACCGACCGGCGATGATGTCGGGCAGCGTCGGGTGAAAGCGCAGATAATTCTGCTCAAACTCACGGCGCCGGAGCCCGGAATGGTGCTGCGCCTCATCCACCAGACCGTCAGAGTTGAGTGAGTTCGGTTCCTCGAAGGTGTCGCAGACCACGAGCCGCTCGCGGGTTCGCACGCAATAGCCCAGCAGAATCGCGCTCTGCCCGTAGGACGCCCCGATTTCGAGGATATCTCCGGTGACTGCTGCGGTCCGCTGGAGCTCATCAATGGCGAGCATGACCCGCGCGTCGATATCTTGCAGCGAGCCGCGCACCGTCCCTTTCTGACGCAGGTATTCCGCGACCGTCATGTGCCGCTGCTCCTAGACGCCGTCCAAGCTCCTCTAGCGCCTGTCACGTCATTCATGCGATGCCTGTGCGACCTTAACACCGACGACGATACCGCTTACCCCTCTGTCAGCGCCCAGTCATTGGGCGGTTCGCACACTTACTGGGCAGCCATGCGACCGGCGATTCATCGAAATGGCCGCACATCAGAAGCGTAAATCCTCAGCGGGTCTGGAGAAAGAATTGCACGACCCAATCACGCGCTTAACCGGAGAAAAGCTTTTACGCCGGAAGTTGAGGCTGTCCTGCGATGTCTCGCACTGGTTCGGTCTTCAAGACGACGTCAACTCGTGAGGTTGCGAGAGGCTGAATGGATGAAGGTGAGGTCCGACGGAGGCTCGAAAGCACCATCGTGCAACGGCGCGAGGACTTTGTCCTGAGTCATTTGAGCTCTACCGACAATGGCTACATATTAAAGTTTCGACAGGGCGTCGTTGACATTGTGAGGACGAGAATCGGCGGCGCCGTCTTAGCCGACGAGGAGAAGCTTGGCTGCTTGCTCGACGAGATGCGCCGCGATTTCCGTCGTCTGAACGCACGCCTCAAGACCACCCAGCCAGATTGATCAGCCTCTTCGGGTTTTCAGGCTTCGGACACCGATATCGTGGACAAGCACGTCGATTGGAATTCGCGCATTGTCAGGTAATCCATGTTGGTCCTTTATAACGATAGGTGTCGTATCAAGGTCGTGATTCCGTTCAAGGGCACGGTCATGTAAATCTGCGCTTGTTGAACGAGGAGGACGTCCGGCAACGGATTCGGCAACGGCTCCAGGCGGGGCGACTCCCGCGCGACCAATCGATTGCGCTATGGCATGGCCCCGGGCTGGGCCAAACCTGCGATGGGTGCGGCCTCGCAATCGCGCCCGCGGAGAGGATGAGCCTGGTGAGCGCCGATGATTGGAAAGCGATTCGGCTGCACGCGGGCTGCTTCGACATCTGGAATGAGGAACGCCGCACGCCTCCGACTGCGCCGACGTGTAGCTTCAGCTAAGTGCGCATTACCTGTGCGGTGTCTCCCAGTAGAGCAATCAGACACACAGGCAGCCCCGAGGAGCACGAGCCTGCTTGCGAACATCATCGGTTCTTGTCCTTATTCATTGGCTATTGATCGGCTCGTACGCCCGTGCTGACTCGTCTTCGGCTAGCGCGGGTCCTCGCTGGCGGGCAAGCATTGGAAATGGATCTCATGAGTCCCGAGGGTGGGGTTGGAAATTCGATAGCCATCAGGATAAGGGAATCGGACCATGATGCGCCGCAAAAAGTAGCTGGTCGCCAGCGCGGCGGAAGATGCTGGCGTCCTGCGCCTCGCACAGCCGGGCAGCACTCGCGGCAACGGCATCAAACACCGGCTGAACATCAGTCGGCGAGCGCGAGATAACGCTCAGAATATCGCTCGCGGCCGTCTGCTGCTCCAGCGCCTCAGCCTCGCGCTCCAACGCCTCCGCCAGACGCTTCTCTAGGTCGCGGACCTTAGCGCTTTGGTTCTGTGGCGACTTGGGGGCGACAGGGGGCTTGGCCTTGGGCTTCAGTGGCTTCGAGCGCTGACGCATCGGTCTCCCCTTTGCCGCTTTTTCACTGCCGCGGCCGAGGACAGGCTAGGCGAACGCGCTCGCCGGGGCAAGTGAGTGGGCTGAACGGCTTTTTCGAGGTGAATCGCGCGGCGCGGCTAGTTCAGCCCGGCGATTCCTACAAGGTCAGCGTCAGCATCCGCTGGCGTCACCCACCGCTCGAACACCACTCCACACGCGCAGGCCACCGTGAGCAGATAGCCATTCCACGCAGGCTCCGTGGCGTCGGCGGTCAGCGAGCCGTGGGAGTGGTGATTTTCGACGAAATCTTCAAGATCGGCGAAGAGAGGCATGCTCCGCTCACTCGAACATCATGACCCGCCATGCCGGCGGCGATTTTGTATTCCTCCGAGAACGATGTAATCCCCGTTGTGACGTAGACCGAAAGTCGAGCCAGGTGTGCAGTGGCAGCGACGTTCTACACGACCACGAGGTCGAACTTTGTCGGCGGCTCAACCGTGATATTGGTTGGCTTCGCACCTTTCAGAATCTTGTCGACGAGCGTGCCCGCCCGTACAAATCAAGAACGCGCGGCCCATATGACAAGAGGCCGCCAACGTGTGCACCACCCGACTATGGATACACGTCCCCGACGCTCTGCAGGGCACGTAACCCGGCGTCTACGATAGACGGTCCGTTGGTAGGCGGGGGTACGCCTCCGCTGCTGTAAGCGTAGTAATGGGGGACTACCCCGTCGTCGAGGCGCGCGAGCAGCGGCGACCCGCCTTCACCGATCAGGAGTAGTGCGCGGCGACTCCGGCAGGCGTTTGCATTGCACCCGGTGGCAGCAACATAGTCTTTCCCCGCGATATTGACCATCCTCAATGGACCGCCCTTGTCGAAGAATGTCGCCGCACCCGAAGGGACCTGGCTGCGCCCCGGCGAAGCGGGCATCCAATCCGCTCCGAAGAGGGCTGGAATCCTATCCCGTAACTCGGAACTGTGGATCACCTCGCTGACCGTGCGACCGTAGACGAGCGCACGAGCATCAGCGGGTAGCACTTGGGCAGGCATCACCGCCGCCGAGTCCGATGCAGGCGGAATCGTGCATGCATTAGCGACAAAGAGGGTCAGCACGCCCAGGCATCCCCCGAGTAGCAAGCGGCACATAACGAACCTCCCTGCGTTTTCAATGTTAAACCCGTCTAAGGGTGTAGGGCGAAGAGCGCCGCGAACTGGCGGCCCTCCAACAGTCCTTGAGACGCTTGCGACGGTCGCCCTTACAGTTCCTCTCGATGAAGAGCGCCTGGATACTCTCGTGCCCATCGCCGGCACACGCCTCGCCGTCGAAGATCGCAGATGGGAAGGCCACTCAATCGTCCGGGTACGACGGCTCCATGGAAGGCCCACATCCCACTAGGGCAATACCCCTGTGGAGACCGTCAAACAAACCCGGCAAAACTTAGTAGTAGCGAACGTAAAGAGTCAGGTTCGGCTTCGAGCCGAGCGCATCGAAGACTAGAGGAGGTCCACATGCGGATGCGATCAACAGCACTCGTGGTGGCGCTTCTGCTTGCCAGCGGTTGCGGTGGGCGGGTGGGTGCCGGCAGCGTAGATGCGGCGCGTGCCGCCTGCATCGAGGCAGCGCGCAAGAAAGGCGATCAGCCCATAGAGACCGAGAACGTGAAGGTTCTCGGCGAGGGGCGCTACGAAATGTCGGTCCGCAATAAGTCGACGCTCGGCTCGTCTGTCACGACGTGCACTTACGATAAGAACATCGGAGCAGCGATCAGGTGAAGCGTGGCGGCGGTCCAAATGCTACCGGTCGGAGCCGTCCCTCGATTACTGCAGCGATGCTGTGGCGTAAGAGGATGAAATGAGAACGCTGATGCTTACGACTTTACTGGTCTCGGTCGTGGTGACATCAGGCTGCTTTGTCAGCAAGAAGGAGATTTACAGCAACCAGCCTGTGACTCAAGCCGATTGTGAGCGCGCAGGCGGCAAGTGGAAGAGCGATCAGAATCGATGTGACCTCTAGCGTAGAGATTTTGAGGACGATCCGCTGTTCCGGCTCACTCCGTCGTCAGTGCTGCCTGGCCGGTAGGGCGGCTTGTTGGCAATCCGTCAGTCGTCATCCCGAGGCCCGGACCGCCCCTTGCCGGGGTGCTCCAAGAGATCTAAGCCGCGTCGGCTGTAGCAGGCGACCGCCTTGTGCCGAGGACGTGGAGCTGGGCTCGCTGACGGTCTAGCTTGGGCTCAGCGATGTAGGCGCGGTCAGGCAACCGGGAGAGGTCGGTTCGGCTTCGAGCCTGCCGTCTGAGCCGATGGGATGCATAAAGCTTGGAGCCGCGCAGTGTAGCTCGTTAGAGTTGCTGCAATTGAGACCCTTTTATAGCGGCGGCGCTGATCCTCGTGCAAGAGATACGCTGAGTCTCAGGCTTTGCCGCAGCATCTATTAATTATTGCCCGTCGCGATCCGCTCATGTACGAGACGATGAGCCGGAGTTTTGCTGGTCATGCTGATATTGAGGTGGTCCTGGACCGACGACGTCGCGAACGGCGTAGGCAGACCATCCCGATTGAGGTCAATCGCCGTGCAACGGAACGACGAACGGTGGACATCGACGCACTTCTTCGGCGGCTCGGCTGGGTGATCGTGGAACAGAAAACCGGCGAGAATTGAGCACGGCGCACGAGGCGCTACGCGCATCTGCTAACTAATGAGATCGTGGTCGATGCCCGCATCTGCTAGTTGAGTCGTGCCCAAGCAATCGGATCGCTAGCAGCGTCCTTTCTTAGCCTGACCGGCAGGACAGTTTCTGTTGGAGGTTGTGGGAGCCGCCGTAGTGCTCCCATTGGCCACCGTCACCGTGACGCCTGCTGACGTGCCGGTGTTGCCGGATGCGTCACGAGCGACCGCCGACAGCGTGTGGACTCCGCTTGCGGCAGTCGTAGTGTCCCATGTTATGGCATATGGCGGCGTTGTGACCTGGACTCCGAGAATCACGCCATCAAGCTTGAACTGGACGGCGGCCACGCCAACATTGTCGGTAGCGTTGGCTGACACAGTGACCCTGCCGCTGACTGTTGCACCGGCGAGAGGAGCGGCCACAGCAATCGTGGGCGGCGTCGTATCCGCAGATGAGGCCCCCGTGCCCGTGGCAATCGCGGAGTTGCTGCCTCCGCTCGCCGTGAAGCTGACCGTCGCACTCGCGGTGGCCATGGTCGTTGGCGTGAAACGCACTGTCACGGTCTGGGTCGCCCCGACGCCTACGAGAGTAAAGGGACTCCCGGACACGATGCTGAACGGCGCGGAGGCCGACGCGGCTCCCGAGATCGTCCCGCCTCCCGTGTTCGAGACGGTGAAGGTTTGGTCGGCGAAACCGCCGATATTTACGCTACCGAAATTGACGGTCCCGGTCGGGCTCACGGCAAAATCGGTTCGCGCCACAGCGCTCGCGACGCCCGAACAGGTACTTTGATTGCCTAACGAATCCACGGCGGTCACCGCGACGTTATACAGTGCGCCGGTGGTGAGCCCCGTGAGCCTGAAGCTGGTCGTTTGGTTGGGGCCTGGGCTGGATGTTGGCGACGCTACCCGAACCGAGGACGACCCTGGGCATGGTGTGGTCGAGGTCCCGTAATAGAGAAGATATGACGTCAAATCCGTGAGCGGACTGCCGTCGGTGTTCGTAGTCGGCGCGGTCCAGGTCGCATCGAGGATTCCAGCGGTACTCTGGCTTGTCCCCAGGAGAACTTCGCTGAGGAGGCAGCTCAGCGCAACCCGCGCCACGGCGGATCGAGCGTTCTTCCCAAGCATGGTGGTCTCCTTGCGGGAGGACCACCTTGTTCTCGGGGCGGCAGGACACTCCTCCCTCGGTAGTCCGGCTGTCAAGCATCAGCAGGCCTGACCCGTGACTTTGCGTCCCTGCCTCACGGCAGGTTTGCCCTTAGCGAGAAGGAGATCTTCCCTTGCCAACAACGGGATTGCAGCTCAGATGCCACGCGCGCGTGATCGCGTGCGACGCTTTTAACTATCCGGAAACGCAACATCGCGATGAGTGCGCACGAGCGGCGAGCCAAGTGTCCGGCGACCAACGAGTGCCAGGCTGGTCCATGGGGCACAGGCGAGCGTTCTGCTAGTGACGTCGCAGCCATGAGAGCTTTTTCGAGACATTTGAGCCACTTTGCAGTTGAATTGGCTCTGAGTTGAGGGCTCGCTCGCTGCATCTAGCTCGAAGGTCCACGGGGCCCGAATGGAGACTGTCAATCCAGAGGTCGCGGGTTCAAGTGCCGTCGAGCCCGCCATTGAAACACAGAGTTACGAGGGCGCGATTTCGGTCGCGCCCTTCACTTTGCCCTCGGCGTAGGCGGCGAGTTTCGCTGCCCTCTCCCTGAGCATCACGTGGTCCACGATCGCGTAGCAGCGAAGTCTGCGACCCGTCTTCGGCGGGCACCCGAATGGCGAGCTCGCTGGCACGATCAACGCGCCAGGCGGTGTCTTGGCCATTCGGAAGGTCCTGCGCGGGCGCGACGGCGGCGACGGCAAGCACGGCAAGAAAGCGACGAGGGCATAGATAGTCCGCATGACGTCCTCCAGCGCGTGTGCTAACAAGCGGGGGTAGTATACGGCGATGCTGATCCGCGGCTCGAAGCCGTGTGCTTGCTCGGACAGCCGATCTCATGCCACACATCGACATGCACAGCACCCGCGTGCTGATTGGTCGAGGCCAGACCTCTACGCCATTCTGGCGAAACAATTTCTCGCTGAGCATTTGGCCACGTTCCCTAACAAAGCAGAGGTCATTGATGTCAGAAGGCAAGACTGTCATGCGACCCATCGCGCTCCTAGGGTCTGTCTTGAACTCGGCGGGGATCTGTGCATGCGACGACGATGCCTTCCTTCCAAGAACTGGCGATGCCGGTCGTTGAGCAAGGTTCCCGCAGTGTCTTCAGGGCAGCACTACTTGTAATCCTCGTTGCGATGCTGACGGTAACTCTGCAGCAATGGGTCGGCACGCTCTCGATCTACTCAGATGCAGTGGCGGAGAAGCGCCTGATGCTACATGATGCCATCCTCCATAACCGACGGCCTCTTGAGGGATGGCACGAATTCGGAGCCGATCGCACGAACGTGCGGATTTTCACGGTCTACCTCGCACAGGGGCTCCATCGAGCGACCGGTGCCTCTGTCCTCTCAGCATATAAACTCATCGAAACGATCGCGCTGTTCTCTGTGTTTCTGGGTCTGTTTGCCTATCTTCGTGCATGGACACCGCCATCACTCGCCTTAGTCGGACTGCTTTATTTCGCCGTGGTCACGACGCTAACCTATCACTTTTACTTTTTCCATCCATGGGATCATCCGTCATTGCTGTGCTGGATCATCGGGGCGATGTTTATCAGAGATGGTCGATTCGTCCCGTTGATGTGGCTGCTTCCCATCGCCGTAACAGTGAAATGGGACATCATTGTTCTCCCATGCCTTTACTGGCTGACCCATTGCTCCCGAGATTCGTTCAAGTTGGTGACGCTTCGGACGCTCGCCCTCGGTGCGGTTGCAATCGCGACGCTGTTGGTCCTGGCGAAGTCTTTTCCCGGCGGCGCAGACAGGCTCGAGACGGCGAGTCTGTGGGACATCACGCGCTGGCAGGTGTCACACAATTGGCAGCAGTTTCTAGCCCTTCACATCAGCTATCCACCGCTATTAGCGTTCGGGCTACCGCTTGTTTTCGCGAGCTATGGTTTTCGCCTGGCGGGCCGCTTCTTGCGAGTATCCTGCTTGTTCGCGGTAGCGCTCTTCTTCCCACTGATGCTCAACAGCTTTTTCGTAGAGACTCGAGCGCAGATGATGATTCTCGCGTTGCTACTCCCGACAGCGCTTGTTGGTCTCTCACGGGTTTTGGAACCCAACAATTAGTCTGTGCGGACAACGTCTACCAATATGGATAGTTTTCGAGCTCTGCTGACGCCCACCGTTTGCAGATGTGGCGTTGAACCCCGATGGTGGGAACTGCCAGAGGTTGTAGAAGCAGCCCGCGCCTTCGTCGTCGGAGGCTGAATCAAAACGCTCGCCATTCGTCAGAGTGCTCCAAGGAAATTCACGCAAGAAGTGTCTAACTACTTGTATCGGGCAGCGCACGCTGCACGGAACCCGTCCTTCGTCCGAATCGCGTACCCGTCGCGCTTCGGTGAAGAATTACGAATTGGGCCATCTTCGAACGTGACTGTCGCGTCAGCTGCAACGCGACCGATCCAACCGGACGATCACTTTCAGAAGGCAATGATTACTCTGGGCTCGGCTGCGGTCGAGCACGGATTGCTGAATCAGGACAGCGACCGAGCGACTGGGCGTCGATGATTTTGGGGTTGACGCGCCGGAAGATTCTGGTATCACTGACGCCGGTGTTTACGAAATTGCGCTCACGCACTCGCCCGTCGTTTCGTCTCCCCGGCCGCGGCGTCTTCTGACCAAGCGGCCCAACAGCCCACTCGACTAGTAGTCGGATCACTGTCCGATCACCGGGGAGTAATGCGGTCTTCGAACGACTACGTTCCGGTCTGTTTACTTCCCCTTCGCGGTGAACTTGCAGGTCCGGAGGGATACGGCACGTGCAAAGACAGAATGCAGGAGCGTTTCGTTTGCAATCTGTCCGCTGGTTTCACATAATTCAAATTACGTTCGGCGCAGTGCTGCTGATGGCGGCCTCTAGTCATGCTGGCGTACTCATGGCGTCCTGGACCGCGCCAACGACGAACACTGACGGTAGTGCGCTGACAGACCTCTCTTACTATCGCATCTACTACGGCACATCCAACTCACCGTGCCGAGACGGCGCATTCTTTGTCGTCGCCAGCCCGACCCCGATGCCGCAACCGAACCAAGCACAAAGCTTTCAGCTCACGGGTCTGACCACCGCCTCGATCTACAACGTCTCCATTACCGCCGTGAATACGGGCGGGAACGAGAGCTTCTGCTCTGAGATCGCCAGCGCCATCGCGCGCGACGACTCCACCGGGATCGCAACTGGGCAAGATCACTCCGCCACTGGTTTTGTTACTACTCCGACCGATCAGTCTGTCCATGGTTCTGTGGCTACTCCGACCGTACAAGACCACACCATCATTAATTCCGCTCCGGCTCCGACTGTGGAAGACCACTCCGCGATCAATCCTCCCCAGCAAGCCAACCCCGTCACTGCTCCCACTCATTAGTGAGCCGCTCGCGCACTTCCGCCAGTCCGAAAGCCCTTTCACCGCTTGGCTTGGCACGGAGCCTCAACGTGATCGGCGTTGAGGCTCCCTTAGTTCCCAGGTGAACGATGGCCCGACGAATGACTGTTCAGTGGAACACGGCGACGAACGGCGCGTTCGTGGCCGCGTTAGGTAAGAAAGGCGGTGGCCGCCCAGCGCCGGCCAACTTCGAATCTGGCCGATGATGCCAACTTGGATTGTGTGGACGAAACCGACCAACGTCGAGAGGGAGCGCTTGAATTGCACTCAGCTTCGAGGTCCGGGACGTGGTGTTCGCCCCGCTCGTCATGCTGCGTGAATTTGACATCGTGGATCTGCCGGTGCATGCCCACGGCAACGTGCCTATGCCAGTTGAGCAATCCAGCCACGTGAACACCGACCTCAGAGGAGCGGCGCCCGTCGCACTGCTGCCGGGGTAGCTCTGGACGTGCCTCCGTCCGTGTGCGATCATCCTCGCGCCAGAGGCCGCGCTGCAGAGATTCAGAAGACACGAGGGTCTGGACGTGCGAGGCGACTCGTCGGAAAGCGAGTTCGGGAGAGGCACCAATGATGATTGGACTGCTGATACTGGCGCTCACCAACTTCGCGCCCGAGAGCTATGTTTGGAAATTTGGCTATGGCTGGGTGCTGGACCGCGCAGCGGATAGTCAAAATCCGGGTGGTGGTGCCAACGCTGCGGGGGCCGCTGACTCATCGACCGGCGCCTCGAGCGGTGCCTCGAGTAGTGGCGCAAGTGGAGCCGCCAGTGCCGGCTCGGCCTCTGACGGGACTGCCGGCGGGCATGGGCATTGACGTCTCGGTTAATTGCACTGCTCGCTCTTGAAATCCGACACCGGATGCGTATCGATACGGACCGCGAAGAAGGATAGCCCCTTCTGGGTCAACTACGCGCCTCCGGGCTGAGGGCTGATGAGCCTTTCGTGCGCTCTAAAAAGAGATCGGCCTATTGCCGGCCGACGGGCCGTGCGTCCAGATGGATCAAGGCCTTCTGGGAGTCCCGTTTGCCGTGAGGCGACGGTCAGAGGGGACGGTCAGAGGGGCCCCAGCGGACGAGCGCACACGGCCAAAAGTGACAAGTCGACACGGATTCCGGCTGCGACGGCGGTCCATTGATTAACTCGCACTGAGCCGAGAGGGCTTTTCACCCGCCACCCTTAGCGCTGGCGGTAGGCGCGCTGGCGGGCGGCTGCACCAGCGCGCTTCGAGGTGGGGTCCACGCGCGGGGGCCACACGCGAACCGCGCATCACCCTCGAATGGGTTGGTGGCGAGGCAAACGCGTACGCAGTTCTCGAAGTGCCGAAATAGTGCCGTCCGGCAGTCGCAGTCAATAACACTCGGGGTGTTTCCGTAGCGGTGATTGTTGTCCTAAAGTACTGAGACTTCTCATGTCATCGCATTCGATAACTGTCCATCACTAGCGCCTCAAGGGACTCTCAAGGCTGAAACACGGGTTCGAATCCCGTTGGGGCCACCACTTCAGTGCATCGAGGACGTAACCTCTCGTCGTAGGCGCTAGCCGCAGCCAATTTTCCCCAAAATCACGGGGATGGCTTCGCATACTGAGCACGTGGACCCCCCGTAGAGGCCATCACTCTGGATTGCGTGTTTTCCGCCTG
>Ga0075420_100005914_pt1 | contig 10777 bp, 8 predicted proteins | sample SoiMetdeltSBSDD4_FD_75296 | JGI IMG/M metagenome (GOLD analysis project Ga0075420, IMG submission 75296) | Bulk soil microbial communities from a Populus tree surrounding site in Tennessee, USA - Soil MetaG P. deltoides SBSDD4 | ecosystem: Environmental > Terrestrial > Soil > Tree plantation... | reverse complement strand
CTACCTGGAGGATGCCGCCAAGCTCCGCATCGACGTGAGCCCGATCGGCGGCGACGAGGTGCTGGCGGCGATCGATCGGATCGCCGGCGCGCCGCTCGAGCTGCTCGACTATTTGCGCAAGCTGCTCGCCGACACCAAGGGCGGGTGAGGGCTACTCAATTCGTCCCGTCCCGGTCTGGCTCAGGAATTTCGAGACCATTGCCGCAGATTCGCTGGCGCTGGTGACGAGAAACAGGTGGCCGTCGTTGATGGTCACCAGGCGCGCGTCCGGGATGAGGCTCGCGAGGATGCGGCCGTTGACGACCGGCACGATCGGATCGTCGGTTCCCGCCATGACCAGCGTCGGCTGCGCAAGCAAGCGCAGCCAGGGCAGGCTGGTCCAGCCGAAGCCGGCGACCAGCTGCAGGTAGTAGCCGTAGTCGCTCGACCAGCGGACATGGTGAAGATGCCTGCGCACCAGCTCGGGCGAGCCGCGAAATGCCCCGCCATAGATTTCCCCCGCCACCCTCTTCATGTAGTCGGGGTCCTTGTAGCGCCGCGGAGTCGCCATCTTGAGCAGCACGGTGAGCTTGCCCGGCACCATCAGGTGGCCGGGCGAGGTGGCCGCCAGCACGAGACGCCGGCAGCGCTTGCCCTGCTGGAACGCGAATTGCTGCGCCAATGCGCCGCCCCAGGACACGCCCAGCACGTCCACCTGTTCGTGCCCCAACTGGTCGAGCAGCCGCGCGCTCAGCCTTGCCAGCGTCGACGGACGGTACGGCAGCCGCGGGGTCGGCGAGCCGCCGACCCCAGGAATGTCGAAGATGATCGCCTCGGGTCCGTCGAGCGCGTCGAGAAAGGGCTCGACCAGCTCGATATTGGCGCCGATCCCGTTGAACAGGAGGAGCGGCAAGTGCGCCTGCTGCCCGCGGCGGACGCCGACGCGCAGCATCTGCCCTCCGACGTCGTGCAGCCTGATCTGCACCTATCTCTCCATGACGTAGCGGCCGGGCGCCGGATCGAGCGGCGGGTTGTCCGTACTGCCGAGCGCTGCGGGCGCCGGCTTCATCTCGCCCGCGCGCGCCTTGATCCAGTCGAGCCAGTGCGGCCACCAGCTGCCGGCGTGCTTGGCCGCCTGCTGCTGCCACGCCTGCGCGTCCGGCGTACTCGCCGCGCCGGTCCAGAACAGGGCCTTGGGATTGCCGGGCGGATTGAGCAGGCTCTGGATGTGGCCGCTGTTGGCGAGCACGAAGGTGCTCCGCCCGCCGTAAAGCCTGGCCGTGTCGTAGCAGCCTTGCCACGGCGTGATGTGATCGGTCACGCCGGCGACCACGTAGCTGTCCATGTTCACCTGGCGCATGTCGAGCGGCGTGCCGCGCACCTTGAGGCGGCCGGCATTGACGTAGGGATTGCTGCCGATCAGATCGAGGAAGTCGGCATGCAGCCGCGCCGGCAGCCGCGTGGTGTCGTTGTTCCAGTACAGCACGTCGAAGGCGGGCGGCGCATTGCCGAGCAGGTAGTTGTTGACCCAGTAGTTCCAGATTAGGTCGTTAGGCCGCATCCAGGCGAACATCCGCGCCAGCTCCTGGCCTTCGACCACGCCGGCGAGCTGTGACGCGCTTTTCGACGCCACGATCGATTCCGGAGTGACGAACATTCCGGCCGTGGTGTTCTGCACCGCCGCCATGTCGAGCACGCAGACCGCCACCGTGGCGCTGTGCACCTTGGACTCGCCGCGTGCGGCGAGGTGCGCCAGAAATGCCGACATGGTGATGCCGCCCGAGCACGAGCCCCAGATGTTGACGTCCGCGCTGCCGGTGATGTCGCGCATCGCATCCACCGCTTCCTCCAGCGCCGCGACATAGGTGTCGATTCCGAAACGGCTTTCGGCGGGCGTGGGGTTCTTCCAGCTGATGGCGAAGGTCTGCAGGCCGCCGTTGAGGCAGTACCGGATGATGCTTTTTTCAGGTGCCAGGTCGAAGACATAGAATTTGTTGATCTGCGGCGGGGCGATGAGCAGCGGCCGCTCGTGCACCTCGCCTCCCATGGGCCGGTACTGAATCAGCTCCATCACCGGCGTGCGATACACGACCGATCCCGGTGTGGTGGCCAGGTTCTTGCCGACGGCAAAGGTCCGGGTGTCGACCTGCGCCGGCAGACCACCGTTGCGCACCAGGTCGCCGACGAAATTTTCGAGCCCGTGCACGAGGCTCGCGCCGCCGGTGTCGACGAGCTTCTTGAGCGCCGCGGGATTGCCTGCGAAGGAGTTGGTCGGCGCCATCGCGTCCACGACCAGGGAGACGACGAAGCGCGCGCGCTCGGCATCGCGCTTGTCCATCCTGGCGTCGTCCAGGAAGCGGTTGAGCGCGTTGCCCCAGGCCAGGTACCACTGCGCGAGCGAGCGGTAGGCGGTGCTCTCCTTCCACGCCGGGTCGGCAAAGCGCCTGTCCTTGGCGTCGGGCGCGAGCTCGCTGCCACCGATCGCGATGCGCCCGAGCTCGGCGAGGAGCGACAGATATTGCTGCGCGGCCGCCGCGGGATTGCTCAGCATCTGCCCCAGCAGCAAGCGCGCCGAATCGAGAATGTCCTGGCCGCGCACCCCGACCAGCGGATTGGCCGCCAGTGTGTGCTGCGCCGCCTGCTCGCGGATGCCATGGTCAAGGGCGTCGGGGACTTCATTTGCCATGGATGCTCCTCCGCCCCTCATGCTGCGGGATCACGCTTGCCGATCAGCATGCACAGCGTCTCGGCGACCAAGGCGGGCTTCGCTTCGCCCTCGATCTCCAGCGTGCATTTGAGCTTGAGCAGCATCCGGGAGCCGCTCCGCGCTTCGGCCGAAAGGAGGCTCGCGCGCGTGCGCACGCGCGCGCCGGCCTTGACCGGGGCGATGAAGCGGACCTTCTCCAGTCCATAGTTGAGCCCGGTCGCGGCGTCCGGCGGGATGACTCCGAGCTCCATCACCATCGCGGCAACCAGCGCCAGGGTGAGATAGCCGTGCGCGATCGGCCCCCCGAACGGGCTCTCACGCCGGGCGCGCTCGACGTCGACGTGGATCCACTGCCGGTCGCCCGTGCACGCCGCGAACCGATCGATACGGTCCTGGTCAACCGCGGCCCAGTCGGATGCGCCCAGCTCGCGACCGACGAATTGCGGCGCCGCCGCCATGGAGTATTGCGGAATTGCCATGGTCGCAGCCTATGGCAGCCCGCGCAGATCCCTGCGCAGGATCTTGCCCACATTCGACTTCGGCAAGGCATCGAGGAAGCGGACCTCCTTCGGCACCTTGTAGGCCGCAAGCTGCCGCCGGCAGTGCGCGATCACATCGTCTTCGGTAAGCGCCGCGCCCGCCGCCTTGGCCACGAACAGCCGCACCGCCTCTCCGGTCTTGCCGTCCGGTCTGCCGACGCAGGCGCATTCGGCGACCCCGGCACAGGCGGCGGCGATCGCCTCGACCTCGTTCGGATAGACGTTGAAGCCCGAGACGATGATCATGTCCTTCTTGCGGTCGACGATCTTGAGAAAGCCTCTGGCGTCGAACACACCGATGTCGCCGGTGCGGAAGTAACCGTCGGCGGTGAAGGCGTCGGCATTGGCTTGTGGCTTCTGCCAGTAACCGGGCATGACCTGTGGGCCCTTGGCGCACACTTCTCCTGGCTCGCCGATGGCCGCTTCCTTGTCGTCGGCGTCGAGCAGCTTGATGTCGGTGGACGGGAACGGCAGGCCCACCGTCGCCGAGAAGCCTTCCGTGGTGGTCGGGTTGAGGGTGAGGATCGGCGAGGTTTCCGAGAGGCCGTAGCCTTCGAGAATGTCCCTGCCGGTGAGCGCCTTCCACTTCGCCGACGTGGTGGGCAGCACCGCGGCGCCGCCGCCGATCGCCACCCGCAATCGGCTGAAGTCCACCTCACCGATCTTCGGATGCATGAGCAGCCCGCCGTAGAGCGTGTTCACGCCGGTCAGCGCGGTGGGGCGCGCCTGTCGCAGGATCTCGACGAAGCTGTCCAGGTCGCGTGCATTGGCGACCAGCCAGTTCTCGGCGCCGATCGAATAATAGGAGATGAAGTTCACCATCAGCGCGAAGATGTGGTAGAGCGGCAGCGCGGTGACCACCACCTCCTGGCCGGGGCGCATGGCATCCGCCATGAACGCCTTGAACTGCTCGGTGTTGGCGATCAAATTGCGGTGCGATAGCGCGGCTCCCTTGGAGAGCCCGGTGGTGCCGCCGGTATATTGCAGGAAGAGCAGATCGTCTCCGCACAGCGCCACCGGCGTGAAGGTCAGCTTCTCGCCTTGCGCCAGCGCATCGGAGTAGGCGATGACGTTCGTGAGCCTGGCGTCCACCGCCGGACCGGCCGGCCCCGCGCCGGTGCCGTCGCCCAGCCCGACGCTGATCACCTGCTTGACCGCGGTCTTGCCGATGATCTCGGCCAACGTTGCCGACACGCCGTTGAAGATGACGATGGTCTCGACGCCGGCGTCGTTCAATTGGTGCTCGAGCTCGCGCGGCGTATAGAGCGGGTTCACGTTCACCTGCACGGCGCCGGCGCGGACGATGCCCAGCATGGCGAGCGGGAACACCGCGATATTGGGCAGCATCACCGCGATGCGATCGCCCTTTTTCACCCCGAGCTTGCCTTGCAGAAAGGCGGCGAAGTGGCGCGACAGCCGGTCGGTGTCGGCATAGGTCAACGTGCGGCCGAGGCAGCGGAACGCGGGGTGGTCGGCGAAGCGCGCCATGGCGGCCTCGAGCATCTCCAGCACCGAGCCATGTGCGTCCGGATTGATCTCACACGGAATTTTTGCGCCATAGGCGGCGAGCCAATGTTTGCGTGACATGTTCTCTCCTCCTTTGAAGCGCGGGGCCCGATTTGCATGGCTGCGTCGGGTCCCGCTGGTGGTGGGATTGTTGCCTGCGCGCGGCTCAGCCGCTAACCAGCGGACAGCCGCCTTGCCCCAGGGGACGGAACGCCTCGGCGGCCGGGATGGTCGCGCGCAGCTTGTAGTAGTCCCACGGATGCTTCGATTCCTCGGGCCGCTTCACCTCGAACAGGTACATGTCGTGAATCTTGCGTCCGTCGGGGCGAATGCGGCCGGCGCCGAACAGCGGGTCGTCGGTCGGCATCTCTTTCATCTTGGCAACCACCGCCTTGCCGTCGGCTGCGCTGCCGAGCGCAACCACCGCTTTGAGATAATGCGTGACCGCGGCGTATACGCCGGCGTGGATCATGGTGGGATGGCGGCCGCCATGAGCGGTCGCGAATGTCTTCGCGAACGCGCGGTTGGCGTCGCTGGCGTCCCAATACCAGGGCTCAGTCAGCATCAGGCCCTGCGCCGTCTTCAGGCCGAGCGCATCGATGTCGCTGATATTGACCAGCATGCCGGCGAGCTTCTGCCCGCCGCGGACGATGCCGAATTCCGCCGCCTGCTTGATCGCGTTGACGGTGTCGCCGCCGGCATTGGCAAGGGCGACGATCTTCGCCTTCGAGGCCTGCGCCTGCAGCAGGAAGGAAGAGAAGTCGTTAGACGCCAGCGGGTGGCGCACGCGGCCGACCACCTTGCCCTTGTTGGCTTCCACCACCGCCGCGGTGTCGCGCTCGAGCGCGTGGCCGAAAGCATAGTCGGCGGTGATGAAGAACCAGGAGTCGCCGCCGGTAGTCGCGATCGCCTTGCCGGTACCGTTGGCCAGCGCCCAGGTGTCATAGGTCCAGTGCACCGTGTTGGGCGTGCAGCGCGCGCCGGTCAGGTCGGACGCCGCGGCGCCGGAGGCGAGGAAGACCTTGTTCTTGCTCTTGACGATGTCGTTGACCACGAACGCCACCGAGGACGTCGGCACGTCGACGATCGCATCGACCTTGTCGGCGTCGGTCCAGCGGTTGGTGATGCCGGCGCCGATGTCCGGCTTGTTCTGGTGGTCGCCGGCAACGACCTCGACCTTGAGGCCCTTACGAGAAGCAACGAAATCGGCGGCGGCCTGCCGCGCGGCAAACACCGATCCCGGCCCGGTCCGCGCAGCGTAGATACCCGACAAGTCGGTCAGCACGCCGATCTTCATCGCAACGTCGGCAGCCCGCGCTTGCGTGGCGGCGACGGCAGTACCGGCCGCAATCACGGCCAAACCCAACAGCGCCTTCATGACAACCTCCCTCAGGTCAGTGACAGCTACGTTCGGCTCGTGTGCCGTGCCGCGGGGAACCGCGACGCTCGCCAATCGATCGGCCGGACAGGACGGCACCCCCACTCAGTCGACCAGCATCAGTTGCGCATCCTTCAGCGAAGCCGCGCCGCCGACCACCACGTCCGCCAGCCCAGGCGCCGTCGTCGCAATGTTGTCCGCAAAGAACCGCGCGAGCTGCACGCGCCCGGCCTGCGCAGGATCGTTGTCGCCCGCCGCCATCGAGCGCTGTGCCGCGAGCGCCGTCGCTCCGACCAGCGCGCTGCCCTGCGCCGTAGCGAACAGCCGCAAATAGGGGCTTGCGCCGGCCAGTGCCTCCTCGATGGCGTCCTCGGCGAGCGCGCGGAGAATGAACCGCGTCGCCCGTTCGAGACTGTCGACGGCTCTGGCGATCTGCGGCGCCGTCGCCTGCAAGCTGGCGCAATCCGCATCCGCCAGCCGTCGCGCGATCTGGCGCATCTCCTCGATTTGCCTGCACGCCGTTTCGCCGCCCGACAATGGGAGCTTTCGGGCGACCAGGTCGATCGCCTGGATGCCATTGGTGCCCTCGTAGATCGGCAGGATCCTGGCATCGCGCAGGTGCTGGGCTGCGCCGGTCTCCTCGATGAAGCCCATGCCGCCGTGGACCTGGATGCCGAGCGAGGCCACCTCGACGGCGACGTCGGTCGCGAACGCCTTGGCCACCGGCGTCAACAGCGCGGCGCGTTCGCCGGCCGATTGTCGCTCGGCGGAACCCGCGCATCGGTGCGAGCGGTCGAGCGCCTCGGCCGTCGCGTAGCAGATCGCCCGGGCCGCGTTGGTCAGGCTGCGCATCGTCGCCAGCATGCGCCGCACGTCGGCGTGCTCGATGATCGGCGCCATGCCGTTGCCGTTGTGGGTCGGCGACGCGCCTTGGCGGCGCTCGCCGGCCAACGCGCGCGCATCCTGGCAGGCGCGTTCCGCGATCGCGACGCCCTGCAGGGCGACCGACAGCCGCGCGCTGTTCATCATGGTGAACATGCAGGCGAGCCCGCGATGTTCTTCGCCGAGCAGCCATCCGATGGCGCCGCCGCCGTCGCCGTAGATCATCGTGCAGGTCGGGCTGGCGTGGATGCCGAGCTTGTGCTCGATGCTGCTGCAGCGGACGTCGTTGCGTCTCCCGTCGGGCAGTATTTTCGGCACCAGGAACAGCGAGATACCGCGCGTCCCCTTCGGCGCGTCGGGCAGTCGCGCCAGCACCAAATGGATGATGTTGTCGGTGAGGTCGTGCTCGCCGTAGCTGATGAAGATTTTCTGGCCGCAGATACGATAGCTGCCGTCGGCGCACCTCTCCGCCCGGGTGCGGATGGCGCTGAGATCCGAGCCCGCCTGCGGTTCCGTGAGATTCATCGTCGCCGTCCACTCGCCGGCGACGAGCTTGCCTAGATACTGCCGCTTGAGCTCCTCGGACCCATGCGTCGCGAGCGCTTCGGCGCCGCCGATGGTGAGGAGCGGAGCGACGCCGAAAGCGAGGCACGCGCCGTTCCACATCTCGAAGCAGCCGGCATTGAGGAGTTGCGGCAGCTCCTGGCCGCCGTATTCGGCCGGACCGGTGAGCGCGTTCCAGCCGGCGGCGACCCAGGCCTGATAGGCCTGCTTGAAGCCCGGCGCCGTGGTGACGACCCCATCGCGCAGCTGCGCGCCATCGCGATCGCCGGTCCGATTGAGCGGCGCCAGCACCTGTCCTGAGAAGCGCGCGGCTTCCTCCAGGATATCCCGGACCACATCGATCGAGAGGTCCGGATAGATGCCGTCGCGGATCGCGCCATCGAGCCGGCCGACGTGGCGCATCATGAACAACATCTCATTCACCGGCGCGCGATAGGTCATTGCGAATCCTCGACTTCAAGGTCCGTTCGCTTCGGCTCGGCCACCGACGTCGCTTTCTCCGTCCCCAGCCATCGCTTCGGCCAGCGCCGCGAGCCTGCGCGAGCGCACCCTTTAGAAACCATTTCCTGCGCTATGTCAAGTGCACTTTATATTGCTATATTGAACTTTGCTAAGCGACTGTCGAATCGTGTAATATCGCGATAACAAGCGGAATTCCGGCAATACGAAAGCCGACGCATAGCTGGTTCCCGCTTCCTAGTGCTTGTTCAAGTTGACTTTGGATGATGCAAGTCGCACATTTGCGCGCATGACCGATTCAGCGCCTTCCGACCGCTCGCGGTTCTACAGCGTGGCCGAGCTCGCCAACGAGTTCTCCCTGACGTCGCAGGGCATTCGTTTCTATGAGGAGAGCGGGCTGATCGCGCCGGCGCGCGTGGGGCGCACCCGTGTCTTCAATTACCAGGACCGCGCCCGTCTCGTCCTTATCCAACGGCTGCGGCGGCTGGGATTTTCGATCGACGCCATCCGCGAGTACCTGAGCCTGTACAAAGCCGACGCGACAGGCGCTGCCCAGTACCGGCTCGGGCTCGAACGGATCGTCGAACGTATCCGCGAGCTCGAAAGCAAGCGGCGCGACATCGACGAGACGCTGGCCGGCCTGCGTACGCTGGAGATGGACGCCAAGGAGCGCCTGGATCGCGCGCTGGTGGAGGAAGCAAAGCGCCAGCGCAGCAAGACTACCAACGGCAAGCGCGATCTGCGGTCATCGTGACGCCGCGCCGGCGCGCGGCGTCGAACCATCCGCTACGATTTCCTATTGCGGCTCGATCTTGGCGGCGCGCGCCACGTCGGCCCATTTCCGCATCTCGTCCTTGATGTGGGCGGCGAACTCGGCCGGAGTGTTGCCGACCGGGTCGGCGCCGTCGGCCGCGAGACGCTCCTTCATCTCCGCGCTGCGCACCGCCTTGGCGGTCTCGGCGTGCAGCCGGGCGATGATCGGCGCCGGCGTGCCGGCCGGAGCCAGCAGCCCGTACCATTGCAGCGCTTCGTAGTTCGCCACTCCGGCCTCGGCGACGGTCGGGACATCGGGCAAACCCTCGACGCGCTTGAGCCCGGTCACCGCCAAGCCGCGCACGGTGCCGGCGTCGACCTGCGGCTTGGTCGTCAGCACGCCGGCGATTAAGATCCCGACCTGCCCCGCCACCAAGTCGTTGAGGGCGGGGCCGACGCCGCGGTAGGGAATGTGTCGAATCTCGATCCCCGTCATGGTCTTCAACAGCTCCATGGACAGATGCGGATTGGTGCCGATGCCGGCGGACGCATAGGTGAGCTGATCGGGCTTCTGCTTGGCGAGCGCGATCAGCTCGGCGAGCGAGCGTGCCGGCACCGAGGGGTGGACCACCAGTACGCTGGGCAGCGACACCACCAGCGAGATCGGCGCGAAGTCGCGCACCGCATCGTACAGCACCTTCTTGTAGGTGAGCTGATTGATGCTGAGCGTGCTCGCCGTCATCAGCAAGGTGTAGCCGTCGGGCGCCGAGCGAGCTGCGGCTTCGATGCCGATCATGTTGCCGGCGCCGGGACGGTTGTCGATGAAGAATTGCTGACCCATGGCCTGGGAGAGATGCTGCGCCAGCACCCGCGCCGCGATGTCGGTGCCGCCGCCGGGGGCGGAAGGAACGATGATCTTGACCGGCTTCGAGGGATAGTCCGATTGCGCGCCGGCCGGGCTCGCCAGCAGGCAAAGGCCGATCAGCACAGACGACCAAGCGCGTGGCATCGAGGTGTCCTCCCTGGGCATTGTCTTCGGCGGTGCCGACCCGCGTGCCGCACGTGACTTTCGTGGCTTACACCATCACACTAGGCTCGACGAGAGCTTCTGTGCCGCACGGCCGACCGGATCAGGAATCGAACAAGCGAGAGACCCATGAAACGCAGCACCGACCGGATCCTCACCACTCATGTCGGCAGCCTGCCGCGGCCGCCCGATCTGCTCGACGCGGTGGAAGCCCGGGAGCAGGGCAAGCCGGTCGACGACAAGGCGCATGCCGCGCGGCTGCGCGGCGCCGTCGGCGAGATCGTCCGCAAGCAGATCGAGCTCGGCATCGACATCATCGACGACGGCGAGTTCGGCAAGCCGAGCTTCGTCTCCTATGTCAACGAGCGGCTCGGCGGTTTCGAGGTCGACAATGCGGTGCCGCGGCGAAGCTCATGGGCGGGCTCGCGCGAGGCCAGATCGTTTCCGGAATTCTATGCCGCGGCGAACGTGTCGGCGGCGCAGAATCGAAAGGTCTGCACCGCGCCGATCAGCTACCGCGGCATGAGCCAATTGCAGCGCGACATCGACAACCTCAAGGCCGCGCTCGACGGCGCCAAGGCCGAAGAGGTGTTCATGCCGGCGATCTCGCCGACCAGCGCGTCGGATTGGCAGCGCAACGCCTACTACAAGACCGAAGAGGAGTACCTGTTCGCCATCGCCGACGCGCTGCGCGAGGAATACGAGGCGATCGTGAAGGCCGGCTTCCTGGTGCAGATCGACGATCCGCATCTGGTGACGTACTGGATCAAGGAGCCTGACCTCACCTTGGCGCAGTGCCGAAAATGGGCGGAGGTCCGGGTCGAGGCGCTCAACCACGCGCTGCGCAACATCCCGCCGGAGAAGATTCGCCACCACACCTGCTACGGCATCAATATGGGGCCGCGCATCCACGACCTCGAGCTCAAGGACATCGTCGACATTATTCTCAAGATCCGCGCCGGCGCCTATTCGTTCGAGGCCGC
>Ga0075420_100005910_pt1 | contig 10779 bp, 7 predicted proteins | sample SoiMetdeltSBSDD4_FD_75296 | JGI IMG/M metagenome (GOLD analysis project Ga0075420, IMG submission 75296) | Bulk soil microbial communities from a Populus tree surrounding site in Tennessee, USA - Soil MetaG P. deltoides SBSDD4 | ecosystem: Environmental > Terrestrial > Soil > Tree plantation... | reverse complement strand
GAGTTATGGTAGGAGCGGAACCGCTCGGCGGCGCAGTTGAGCTGCGCGCGGGCGGTGGTGGGCGTGACGCAGCCCATGAGGAAGCGCATCTGCGAGTCGGTGGGGCGGGTCGTGCGCGTGACGCCGGAGTGCTCCTTCTGGAGGGTGACGAGTATAACCTTCGGGTTGATCCGGTGTTGCGCGGCGGCCTGCGCGATGACGGTGGCGGGGTCGAACTGCACGCCGTCAACGTCGGCGATGGTCTGGCGGAAGTAGCTGCCCCGCGAGGCGAGAAACGCGCGGATTTCCGCGGCGGACATCGAGTTGTAGTGTTCGAGCTGCGCGTCGGTGAGAAACGGCGTGTTGTATGCCGGTTCGCCGGCGGGGGAGACGTCACTGGGAAGCTCGGTCACCCCCGCAGGTGAATCCTCTATCCAAGTCGCACTAAGTACGTGAGAAGCCTGAGGGGCCCACACACAGGCCAGAACGCGAGACTCCAAGCGTTCCAGCGCGACCACGAGATTCTGTCCTCTGTTCAGGGGGCTCACGGCAGCATCGAAGGCGGCAGCCGGACGTCCGGACACTCCCGTCAGCCGAGTAGAGCAGACGTCCACTCGTCCCGCCTGGCCGAGGCCAGAGCCGTGGTCGCCGCCGTGACCGGCACCACCGCAAATGCGGCCGCCACGGACGGCGGCTGCAGTGCCTCCAGTATCCTTCCGTAGTTGCGGCGCAGCAGGTTGAAGTCGACCACGTCGACCCTGCCGTCTCGATTGTGGTCGTAGCGGTTTGCCACGGTGGCCGGGTCGGTGCCAATGGCCCCTCGAGTCGCCACCAGGTCATGCGCGTTGACGGAGAAGGGGCCCGCGCTCGTGTCGACGTGGGTACTCTCGCCAACGAGGTTCCCCACGTAGAACACGTCCTCCTGCGTCAGCCCCGTCCTGGAGTTGGCCAGGACCCGCACCCGCAGCCACATGTTCCGAATGGTGCCGTCGGCGAACGTGACGTTGATGCGCGTAGTCCCGTTCGGCCCCGCGCCCGGCCGCACGACGACCTGCGACGGCGAGACCGCGTCCCACAGCGCCGGGTTGCCGCCGGTGCCGGCGCTGAACTGCAGGTCGTTCGGCTGAATGGCGCCGCCGGGGCGCTGAACGTCAACAATGACGCCGTTGATGCCCTTCGAATAACTCGTGACATTGGCCGACGTGGCCCTTTGACCTGGCAGAAGTCCCTGCTTATCCGGTGCAACCGCCGCATCGTCCTGCGGGTTTGCCGCACTGTTCCGGCCGTCGAACGCGCTGTTGTTGTAAAAGACGCGCCGCCCCACCACGGTCGCCGGGAGGATGCCGTTGAAGTTACCGAAGTCGATCCCCGTCACGGCCTGCCCCGACGTTACAACGACCGTATGAGCACCACCCGCGGGCGCCGTCTGCGTGAAGCCGGTCTTTACGACCTCGCGAACCGTGTACGTCCCGGGGACCACGGACGCGAGCGTATAGGTTCCGTCACTGGCGGTGAGCGTGGAGGGCTCGGCAGCTGTTGCGAACGTCAGCGACCAGCTGTCAAGCGTCCCGGCAAAATCCGTGAACAGGTCGCGCACCTCCAGCCGCCACGTCCCATCGATCGTTTGACCGTCCACCAGCGACAGGGACTGCTGCGGCCGGTACCGGCCGGTAAAGGGCGCGGCGCCGAGGTTGATCGACTGCGAGGCCTCGTCGTCCAAGGTCGTGTTGGTGAAGTTGTCGCCGGCGCCGCCCACGTCCTGAAGCAGCCGGACACGGGTGCCGGTGGGGCTGATCAGGTAGACCGCCAGATCGCTGACGTACGGGTGCGTGATGTTCAGGGTCACGTTGACGTCACTGACGGTCCCGCCAAGGCCACTCACGACGAGGTCAGATACGGCGACCCCCGTGCCGTCGGGAATCTGCCGCGGCGGCTCCTCGGTCCGCGTTACCGTCGAAGTGCCGCCGTCCAGCACGCCGTTGTTATTCAGGTCAAGGTAGACCATCCAGTCGGCCAGGCCGGGTTCGCCGACGTCGCGGACGCCGTCCGCGTCATTGTCCTGGTACACGACGCCGGAAATGGTGCCTGGGTCCTGCGGGAGGCCGGCATCGCCGAAGTAGCGTGCGGCCATCATGTTGTTCAGCGAGTAGCCCCCGACGACGACCTTGCCGTCGGGCGCGATGGCGACGTCGTAGCCGGCGGCTTGCAAACCGCCCGGCGTCGTTACTCTGCCGCCCGTGCCGAACGTTGAATCCAAAACGCCCGCCTGCGTCACCCTGGCCACGGTCCAGGCGCCGTCGGTGCCGCCGGTTGTATTCGACGTTGCGGCCACGACCAATTTGCCGTCCCCCTGCATCGCGAGCCCCACCGGGAAAGCGAAGAAGCCGCCCGGTGAAATTGTGACAGCGCCGCCCGATCCGAAAGTAGTTACCTTCGAACCGGTCGGGGTGTACTTGAACAGCTTCGTAGAGTGGGTGTTCGTGCCGGTGTCCAGCACCGTTCCCGCGACGTAGATGTTGCCGGTGTTGTCGAGGACGAGGCCGGTCGGGTGGGTGATGCCGACGTTGTCCACCACCGCGCCGGTGCCGTGGGCGCCCGTGCCGAAGGTGGCGTCGGGGATGCCGGAGGGGCTGAGGCGGACGAGTCCCAGTGTGGCAACGCCGCCCGCGGGGCCGCCGCTGGACGCATCTGCCGCGATGACGATCTTGTTGTCCGGCTGAAGCGCCACGGCGTAGCCGGTCGCGTTGTTGCTCCAGATCGACATATTCACTTTGCCGGCGGCGCCGAACGTCGAATCCGGCACGCCGCTCGCCGTGTACCGCACCACGCCGAGCTGGTTGCCGCTGACCGTGCCGCGACCCACGGCGAGGATCTTGTTGTCGGGTTGCAGCGCCAGTGCGTAAATCCGGTCTTCGCTTCCGGCGAAATCGGTGACGACTCGCCCGCTCAAGCCGAAAGTCGTATCCGGAGTGCCGTTGGTGTTCAGCCGTGCCAGGGCGAAGTTTGCGGTCGTCGCGTTGTTGAGGGTCCCGGTCCACCCGCCGACCACGATCTTCCCGTCCGGCTGGATCAACAGGTCCTCGATGCCGTCCTCGGCGCCGAAGTCCATCTCCACCAATCCGCCGGTACCGAAACTCGTGTCCAAAGACCCGTCGGTGTTCAGCCGCGCGACGAGGAAGTTGCCGCCGAAATTGTTGTCGGTGCTGGAAGACCCGGCGAGCAGCACCTTGCCGTCCGACTGTACCGCGACGGCCTTCGCCTCGTCGATCAAGGTGGTCGGGAGCCCAACGAGTGCAACCCCGTCACCCCCGCCGAACGTCGTGTCCAGGTCGCCCGCGGCGAACAGGACGCGGTTCTCCAGGGTCTCCATCATCCTGCGGGCGTGCGGCGCCGCGGGACGGGCAACAGAACGCTCCTCGCGGCGACGCGACGGCACAGTGCGGCTCAGGGGTCGGTGCATATCTCTCTCCACCTCTTCAACTTAGGGGGAACGGCGACGGGAACAGCCTTACGTCAACCCACGATCATAGCGCCGCCGGACTCACTGCCGGACAAATACATCGACTTCGGCGGGAGGGCCCGACGACAACCGCTCCGGCTCTCCGCATCCGGGCGATGGTGGGGTGCAGACGACTGCCCATGGTACCGAAAACGCGCTTCCCGCTCAAGGAAATCCCGCCGCGTGTGCTACACAACACCCGTCGTCTGCAGTAGTTCCGACATCGCCAATTTGTGGCCGATACGTCACGGAAACCGCGCAGGTTCTGTGACATGTTCCACTGGGCGGGACATCTTTCTAAATATGAATCCCTTGTCACCGGCGGCATAGCCGTGCACGATCCGCCGCCATGATGGTTCCGGTTGCGTCCGCTGCCACTCGTCGACCGTGCGTCGAGGACCTCGAGCGACGGCTCCTGTTCGCCCTCCCACCCGGCTTTTCGGATTCGGCGGTGGCCGGGGGGCTGGAGCGTCCCGTCGCCCTGGACTTCGCCCCCGACGGCCGGATCCTCGTCACCGAGCAGCGGGGCACCGTCCGCGTCGTTAAAGACGGCACGACCCTCCCAACCCCGTTCGTGCAGCTCGACGTCAACAGCGCCGCCGAGCGGGGCGTGCTCGGCGTCGCGACCGACCCCCAGTTCGCCGCCAACGGCTACGTCTACGTGTACTACACCGCCCGCACCCCGGCGGTGCACAACCGCGTCAGCCGGTTCACCGCCTCCGGCGACGCCGCACTGCCCGGGAGCGAGGTCGTCGTCTTCGAGCTCGACAACCTGGATCCCGACTCCGCCATCCACAACGGCGGGGCGATCCACTTCGGGCCGGATGGCAAGCTGTACATCGCCACGGGCGAGAACGGCGACTCCGGCAAGGCGCAGTCGCTGGACACCACCCTCGGTAAGCTCCTCCGCATCAACCCGGACGGGTCCATTCCGAACGACAACCCGTTCTACAACCAAGTGACCGGCAACAACCGGGCGATCTATGCGCTGGGGTTGCGCAACCCCTTCACCTTCGACATCGAACGCACCACCGGCCGCACGTTCATCAACGACGTCGGTCAGGCGACGTGGGAGGAGGTGAACGAGCTGGCCTCGCCCGGCGACAACTTCGGCTGGCCGCGCTTCGAAGGGCCGAGCAACGCCGCCGGCTTCCGCGCTCCCCTGTACGCCTACCACCAGAACCGGGACCAGCCGACCGGCTGCGCAATTGTCGGCGGCACCTTCTACGACCCTCCCGCCGGGGCCGAAGCGACGAACGACCTCTTCCCCGCCGACTACCACGGCGACTACTTGTTCGCCGACGGCTGTAACCCGTGGGTCTGGCGGCTCGACCGGGAAACCGGCGCCGCCAGCGAGTTCGCCACGGGGATCGGCGCCCCCGCCTTCTCGCTCAGCACGGGCCCCGACGGCGCGCTCTACTACGCCAACTACCTTGGTGGGGAAGTCCGGCGGATCACCGCGCAGGAGCCGGCCGCGCCGTTGATCACCGTCCCGCCGGCGTCGCAGACCGTGGCGGCCGGGCAACCCGCGGCCTTCACCGCCGCCGTCTTCGGCGCCGAGCCACTGAGCTACCAGTGGCAGCGGAACGGCATAGACATCCCAGGTGCCACGGCCGCGACGTACACGCTCCCGGCGGCCGCCGCCTCCGACGACGGCGCCACGTTGCGCGTCGTCGTCACCAACGCGCTGGGGACCGCCACGAGCCCCGAGGCCACGCTCAACGTGGTGGTCAGCGCGCCGCCGGTGGTGACGATCCTCTCCCCGACCGAAGGCCGGCTCTACGCAGGCGGCCAGTCGATTCGCTTTCGCGGCATGGCCAGCGACGCAGAGGACGGACCGCGCCTCCCGCCCGGGGCGTTCACCTGGCGGGTCGACTTCCACCACGACGAGCACCTGCACCCCTTCATCGCCGAAACGCCCGGCCGCCGGGGCGGCGTTTTCCGGGTCCCCCGCGTCGGCGAGACCAGCGCCAACGTCTGGTACCGCATCCACCTCACCGTCCGCGACTCCACCGGCCTGACCGCCACCACTTTTCGCGATGTCCACCCGCGGACCGTCGCCATCACCGTGAACACAACAGCGGAGGGCAACGTCTCCGTAAGTCTCGACGGCCAGCCGACGGCGACGCCATTTACTGTCACCAGCGTGGTCGGCATGCGGCGCACGCTGGAGGCGCCGGAGTCCGTCAACGACTCGGTTACGGCCTCTATCTTTCGAAGGTGGCGGGGGGGTGGGCGACGCTCCGGCGGCCGCGGCAGTGTTTTGGAGATCCTTGCGCCGCCGAGAGATCGGACCTACACTGCGATTTATGACGAATCGGCCGGCGGTCCGAGAGAAACGCGCTAAGAGGCCAACGGGTCCATGGAAACTGCCACGCGTTCGGGTTAGATTCCGCCGCTGTTACCCCCGTCAATGCTCGTCACGTGAGGGAGGAATCGATGCAGCCCGCCCGGACTATCTGGCTCGTCGTTCTCGCCGCCGTCGTGTCACTTACCGCCGCTCCTGCCCGCGCCGCGAACATCGCCGGGCAGGGCACGGGCATCATCGGCCTCAACACCGCAGTCGACGGCACGCTCGGTACGCCCTACGCCCACGCGGGATCGGCGGCCAACGTCAACGACGCCGCCCCCAACACCACCGTCGACACCTGGAATGAGAACGGAACACAACCGTACAGCTACGTCGGCGTTCTCTTCCCGTCGGCGCGCGCCGACGTCGTGCGGAGCGTGACACTGAACACAGCGGCGTTCTTTGACGGGGGCTGGTTCGGCCCTAACGGGACCGGCCCCGGCGCGTCCGGGACGCTCACCGCCGACCACCTCACCCCGCCGACGGTCCAGGTCACGTTCGACGGTGGCGCGACGTGGGTTAATGCGCCGGCGACGGACAACTACGTCGTTGCCCTGGAGGGGACGACACTGCCTGTCGCCTTCGGCCCGCCGACGGCGGCCAACCCGGCCACGTTCACACTCGCTACCCCGGTAACCGGCATCAACGGCATCCGGCTCATCGGGTCCGAAGGAGGGACGGCCAGTGGCGGGTTCATCGGCGTGTTCAACCTGTCCGTCGACGCGGTTCCGGAGCCGACTTCCGTGGCGCTCCTGGCCGTGGGCGGGCTGACGCTGCGGCGCCGTCGGGCATAACCTCGACCGCCCGGGACAGCCATTTATTACGAAGCGACCGACGGCGCCGGAGAGAGACGGCGAAAGCTGTTCCTTCCATGCGGCCGGCGCGAGGCGTGCCGGCACTCATTCAAGTGCGTCGGTGCAGCCGTCTCCTACGACTGCCGATTTGGGTAATGGATGCTGCGGGTCGGGCCCGCCCCGGCGGATGTGAGCCGGGGATCTGCGGGCGGGCGAGGCAGCAGGGCCACGTCATGCGTCTCCAGCCGTACCGGAGAACCTCGCCATGCTCCACCGTGCCCGCAAGCCGGCCGCCGGCTTCTCCCTCATCGAACTGCTAATGGTCATCATCTGCCTGGCCGTCCTGGCGGTCATCGCGGTCCCGCAGTTCGCCAACGCCAGCGGCGGGACTCGCGTCAATTCCCTGGCCACGGTCGTCCAGACCGTCCGGGCGCAGGTCGCGGTGTACAAGCTCCAGCACGGCGACCAGTTGCCCGACCTGGCCACCGCGTCGGCCAACCGGGAGTACTTCCGGCCGCTGATGGAATCCAGCGTCCACGGCACCCCGCCGCGCACATACGGCCCCTACCTGCTCAGCGTGCCGGTGAACCCGCTGACGGGGGGATCGGTGGTGAACAACGTCGTCTCGTACGACGCCCAGGGCCGTCCCCACCCCGTGCCCGATTCCGACTTCCTGTACGACTACGCCGGCGGCGCCGGCAGCGGGATGCTCTGGGGCACCACGAACCGGAGCGTCGGCACGCCACTCATCCAATGAGGTTAGTGGAATCCGGCTTTTCCAAAAAAAATTTCGCGGCGAGACGTTTTGGATACCCCGACGGAAAGTGAGTTATCGCGCAACCTCCCTCTTCCGGATATTTCCGCCAAACAACGCTTTGAATTCCCCCGCCAACCGGTTAAACCGGCACCCGGATGAAGCGGAGTTGGAACTGGCGAATCTGGGCGGGCTTCCTGCTCGTGGTGGCGGGGCTGGTCAGCTTCGTCCCCGTGTTCGCGCAGTTCCCGGCGACGCGAGACTTCCCGTGGGTCAACCTGCTCCTGTTCGCCGCCGGACTGGCACTGCTCGGCCTCGGACTGGCCAAGGCATACCGACACCCCGAGCGCTACCGCGGCCGCGTCATCGGGCCGATCCTGTCCGTCCTGAGCCTCGCCGGCGTCGCGTTCTTCTGCTTCGGAATCTTCTACGTCGCCCGGCAGTTGCCCGCCTCCGCCGCGGCGCCGCAGGTCGGCCAGAAAGCGCCGGACTTCACGCTGCCGGACGGGGACGGAAAGCCGGTCGCCCTGGCAGACCTCCTCGCTCCCTCCACCAGTGCCGCCAAACCCGGCGGCGTATTGCTCATCTTCTACCGCGGCCACTGGTGACCGCTCTGCAACTCCGAGTTGCGGAGTTTCCAGAAGCGGCTCAGTGACTTCGACGCGCGCGGCGTCCGCGTCGTCGCCATCAGCAACGACCCCGTCGACGTCAACCGCGATCACCGCCAGCAGATGGGGTTCTCCTTCCCGATCCTGTCGGACAAGAAGGGGGAGGCCGCGCGTCGCTACGACGTCCTCCACGCCGCCGGCGGCCCCGCCGGAGAAGACATCGCCCGTCCCGCCGAGTTCCTCGTCGACTCCGCCGGCACCGTCCGCTGGGTGAACCTCACGAAGAGCGCGGTCGTCCGCGCCACGCCTGAGGACGTGCTGCGGGCGATTGACCACGGCCGTGACGCCGCCCGGAAATGACCTCGCCTCCGCAATCCGATTGCGAATAGACGCGGCAGTTCCGCCGGGTTAAGGTGTCGCCTTCTTGCTGCGCCGCACGGCCGTTCCGGCCGACCCACATCGGGCCAGCGCGAGCCTCCGTCCGGCGTGACGAAAGGAGCCGCCATGAGAGACCGCTGGTTCTGGACCCTCCTCGCGTCCCTGGCACTCGCGGCGTTCGCCGCGCCGTCTTCGCTTCTCGCCCAGCGCGCGGAGAAGTCCGTGCCGTCCCGCAAGACTCAGCAGGTGACGAACAACAAGGCGCGCCCGGCCGCCGCCGAGCCCGTGCGGGAGGTGAGGGTGACGCTCGACAGCCTCCCCTCCAACGTCCGCCGCACGCTGGCGCGCGAGGCGACCGGCGGAAAGGTCCTGGAGGTGGAACGGCAGACGCGCGGCAGCACCACCCAGTACGAGGCCGACGTCCGCCTCGACGGCGCCACCTACGAAGTCCTCATCGCCGCCGACGGCAAGCTCCTCCACAAGACGCTGGACGACGACGATGACGACGAAGACGGCGACGACGATGACGACGACGAAGATGAAGACGATGACGGCGAGGACGGGGTAAAGGTGAAGGCGCCGGCCAACAAATAGCACGTCCGATCCGCGGATGCCTTTCCCTCTCCCGGTACCCCGCAACTTTTCCGATGGTTGCCGTAAGTGCTTAAGGTCCCGGAGCCATCCGCACGGGCGGGACGCCGTGTCACGGGTGGCGCAACGGTGACGGGCGTCCCGCCCGCCCGCGGCGGACCACAGCAGCCACCGCGCCGCGTCGGTGAAGCTGACGCGGTCGGCTCGACGCCCTGCGCCGCCGCCGCGCGCCCCATCACCCGTCGCACCAGGTTGTACTGCAGCACGAACGCGGCGAGTTCACGGGTTTTCAACCCGTGCCTGCGGTCTCCAATCCACCAGCGCCGCGCGCACGGACCCGCCCGCAACACCCGGCGTGCGGGACTCTCGCAGGTGCAGCACGCCCGTGATGTTCTCGTCGCGGCCGTCGTCGATCGGGCCGGCCCAGCTCGCGCTCTCGCCGGTGGCGGTGCGGTGGTGGATGAAGTTGAACCGCAGCAGCGTCGGCAGCCCCTCGTTGCGGCCGGTGATCGCGCCCCAGGGGACGGCGACCTCGCCGCGCCAGTCGCTGCCGTCGATCACGGCGCAGTAGCGGATGCCGAAGCCTTCCAGCGGCTGCCAGGGGTTGGCGTTGCGCCGGCGGTCGAGCTTGCGCTCCAGCCAGTGGCCGCTCCCCGGCTTGCACACCAGGTGCAGCACGGGACCCACGCGGTTGTCGTCGTACACCGGCTGGATCAGCACCGCGCAAAGGTCCTCGCCCCACGCCCGGCGGAACTGGTAGTCCACGAAGTTCTGGCTCCCCTTGAGCAGGTTTTCCGGCGTGATCCCCTTGAGGTCGAACGCGAAGTGGAAGTGGCCGCCGGTCCAGCCGGTGTAGACGCGCGACGGCTGCGACGCGGGCCGCAGCTCCTGCCGTTGAAGCGCCGGGCGGCAGAGCATCTGCACCAGCGGCCCGTCGTGGATCAGGTCCTCGGTGGCCCACTCGTCGAGCCGCCCGTCGGTGGCCAGGGCGCGGCCCTCGATGCGCTCGCTGGCGGCGGCGGGGAGGGACATCCGCAGCACGCTGGCGCGGTTGGTGAACCCGTCGGTGAACGTCAGCTCCGCCGGGCGGCGCGAGCCGGGGCCCAGCCGGTCGAGGTCGAGCCGAGCGTCGAGCGCCTCGTGCCGCACGTGGTAGGTCTCCAGCGCCGGGATTTCCAGCGGCTGCGGCCGGACCTGCCAGGCCTGCGGCACGCCGGTCCACTGGATGACGTTCCGGTCGGAGGGGTTGTCGGTGGCGTTGTCGGAGGCGTTGTACACGTCCACGCCGACCCGCGCGGCCAGCACCCTTCGCGGCTCGTTGCCGTTGGCGCCGGCCGCAATGTTGTCCCACATCCAGCGGACGCTGCGGCCCATCAGCACCGGCCGCTCCTGGGGCTCGGCCCAGCGGAGCGTCTCGATGTGAAGCGCCTGCTGCTGTGACTCGTCGGCGGGCCTGCCCGGCTGGCGGAGCTCAATCGTGCGCGCCAGCAGCTTGTGCACCTCGTCCCACGCCGCCGGGTCGCTCGTGCCGCACATCAGCGCGTACGCCGGGTCCGGTGACTGGCCCGGCTGGACCCGCACGGGCTTGGTGATGAGGCGGGCCATGACCAGGGCGTGAAGCACCTCGCCGCGCTCCCGCGCCAGGCGGAGGTACTCGTAGTCCTGGGCCGCCCGGCGCAGCCACTTGAGTTGCAGCGACGGGACCGGCTCGTCCACGCCGAACCAGTGGCCGGGGTAGAACCACGGCGTGTCGGCGGGGTCGGCGGGGACGTCCGCCGCCGCCTGGGTGGGGAACGCTTCGCCCCACGAGATCATCCGCGCCTGCC
>Ga0075420_100005908_pt1 | contig 10780 bp, 8 predicted proteins | sample SoiMetdeltSBSDD4_FD_75296 | JGI IMG/M metagenome (GOLD analysis project Ga0075420, IMG submission 75296) | Bulk soil microbial communities from a Populus tree surrounding site in Tennessee, USA - Soil MetaG P. deltoides SBSDD4 | ecosystem: Environmental > Terrestrial > Soil > Tree plantation... | reverse complement strand
GCCTGGAAGCTGGAGGTGATGCATGGGATCTGCGCCTGGCCGAGCGTGCGGGCGATTACTTCATGAGGATCAGTGCTTGTCATGGGATCCCGTCAACATCTCCTGGAGCGCTTCGCGCACCAGGTCGGCGGCCTCCTGATCGGATGATGCGCGGCGCGCGAGAAGCGCGACACGCTCGGCGAAACTGAGTGGCGCAGCGTGGGGCGCTTCCGCCGCATCACGCAGCGGTTCGGTGATCATGCCGGCGCCGCACGTGAACTGCGTGGCCGGATCGATCAGGATGAAGCTGCCCGTTGAGCGATTCTCGCCGTAGCGGTCAAAGACCAGCGGCCGCGTCGTCGCGACCTGGACCGTGCCGATCTGATTCAGCACCAGCGCGTGATTGACTTCCGCCGTCACCGTCCGCGTGCTGTGCTTCAGCAGGTAGACGCGCGCCGGGTCGAGTGGCCGTTCATCCATCCACACAACTTCGGCCTCGAACTTATGCCCGACGAACGCCGGTTCCTTGGTCAATACATCACCGCGACTGATGTCGACCTCGTCGTCGAGCGTCAGCGTGACTGACATCGGCGCGAATCCGAGATCGAGGTCGCCGTCGAAGGTGACGATCCGCTTGACGCGCGCGCTGCGGCCGGAGGGCCAGGCCGTGACCCGATCTCCGGGTTTGATGGTGCCCGATACGATCTGCCCCGCGTAGCCGCGAAACACATCGTCGGGCCGGACGACCATCTGAATCGGGAATCGGAACGGCGCGCCGGGCAGATTGCGGTGGACCTGCACCGTCTCGAGGTACTGGAGCAGCGGCGGTCCGTCGAAGTACGGCGTGCGATCGCTGCGGGTAATGACGTTGTCGCCATGCAGCGCGCTCATCGGGATGGCGTGCACTTCGGCACCGGTGAGAAACTCGCTGAAGTCGTCGTAGATCTTCTCGAAGACCTCGCGGTCGTAGTCCACCAGGTCCATCTTGTTGATCGCCAGCACGAAATCCTTGATGCCGAGCAGTCGTGCGATTCGCGCATGGCGCTTGGACTGCGTGCGCACGCCATTGCGGGCGTCGATCAGCAGGATCGCCACGTCGGCCGTGGACGCACCGGTCGCCATGTTGCGCGTGTACTGCTCGTGGCCGGGCGTGTCGGCGAGGATGAATTTGCGGCGTGCGGTCGCAAAGTACCGGTACGCGACGTCGATCGTGATGCCCTGCTCGCGCTCGGCGCGCAGGCCGTCGGTGAACAGCGAGAAGTCGATCGGCCCGGCGTTGCGGTTCTTCGACGCCTTCTCGACCGAGGAAACCTGGTCCTCGTAAATCGAGCGCGAATCGTAGAGAAGCCGGCCGATCAGCGTGCTCTTGCCATCGTCGACGCTGCCCGCCGTGCAGATGCGAAGGAGTCCTGACTCCATCAGAAGTAGCCTTCGCGCTTCTTGAGCTCCATCGAGCCGTCCTGATCGTGGTCGATGATGCGCAACTGGCGCTCGGACTGACGCGTCGCGATCAGCTCGTCGATGATCTTGGGAATCGTGTCGGCCTCGGATCGGATGGCGCCGGTGCACGGCGAACAACCGAGCGATCGCATCCGGCAGCGCACCACCTGCGGCTTCTCACCGGGCATCGTCACGACGAACGGCTGCTCCTGGACGATCAGCGAATTGCCACGGACGATCACCTCGCGGTCCTTGGCGAAGTACATCGGGACGATCGGGATGTTCTCGACGTGGATGTAGTTCCAGACGTCGATCTCAGTCCAGTTCGAGAGCGGGAAGACACGGATGCTTTCGCCCGGACGCAGCTTCGCGTTGAGCAGCGTCCAAAGCTCCGGACGCTGACGCTTCGGATCCCATTGGCCGTTCGGATCGCGGATCGAAAAGATGCGCTCCTTCGCCCGCGACCGCTCCTCATCCCGCCGGGCCCCGCCGATGGCGGCGTCAAAGTTGCCGGCCTGCAGTCCGTCGAGCAGCGCCTTCGTCTTGAGCAGGCCGCAGCACCGCTGCGTGCCGACCTTGAACGGCTGCGTCCCGTCGGCAATCGCTTCCTGGTTGGTGTGGACGATCAGCCGCGCGCCGACAGCCTTGGCCATCTCGTCGCGGAACTGAATCATCTCGCGGAACTTGTAGGTGGTGTCGACGTGGAGCAGGGGGAACGGAATCGGACCCGGATAGAACGCTTTCTGCGCCAGGCGCAGCAGGACCGATGAGTCCTTGCCGATGGAGTAGAGCATGACCGGCCGCTCGAACTCGGCCACGACCTCGCGAAGGATGTGGATGCTCTCGGCTTCGAGTGCTCGGAGGTGATCGAGTTTCAGCGCGGCGGTCTGGTCGGGCGTTACGGCCACAGTGGACATCAGTGTTATGACGCTCTGGCGGGTCTAAGGACCCGCCTCAAACAAAAAGGCCCGGGTTGCCCCGGGCCTCGATCTCTTCAGCGTGTTCTCTGGGTTGTTCTGGTTCTTACCCAAACAGCCGGACCGTTGCCACGGGGACCTCGATGGTCCTGGTACAACAACACTCGCAGGTGCAACAGGTTCGGGATGACACGCCCTCTGATCTTACTCGGGACACCGTCCCCAACGCAAAACCAGCCGTTTCGCCTGCCCTGAGCGAGCGTCGCTCGCGAGAAGCGCGAGCGAGGTGAGTCGAAGGGTGGTAGAACATACGCCATGAAGCACACCCTCGCTGTCCTGCTGGCCTGTGTGGCGGTTGTTACGGGTGGCCAAGTCCTCGCGCATCACTCCTTTGCGGCGGAATTCGACGCCAGTAAAGCGATTCGCGTGACGGGGACGTTAACCAAGGTCGAGTGGACCAACCCGCACATCTACTTCTATCTCGATGTGAAAGACGACTCGGGGGCGTCGGTGAAGTGGACCTGCGAGTCGGCGTCGCCGGGCGCGCTGTCGCGCCGCGGCTTCAAGCGCGGCGATCTGAAGCTCGGCGACACGATCGTCGTGGACGGCTATCGAGCCAAGAACGGCGCGAACCTGATGGACGCACGACGTGTCACGCTGGCTGACGGCCGCATCGTGTCGGGGGCGTCCGCTGGTGATGGAGGCCCGCAATGATCCCGTGCCTGTCTCGATCGGTTGGCCTGCTGCTCGTCGCAAGTATTGCCGTGTCTGCGTTGGTGTACGCGCAGGAACGTCCGCTGCAAGAGCCCGATCGCAACTCGACGCGGCCGGCGCCGCGTACGGCGAACGGCAAGCCGGATCTGAGCGGGTATTGGAAGGGCACCAGAGAGACGAAGCCGGTCGGCAACATCGGCAAGGATCTTCCCGGGTGGAAGCTCCCCTTGACGCCGGCCGGGGAAGCGGCGCTCAAGCATAATCTGACCGCGACGATCGATCCCGAGAGCCTGTGCATCCTCGGCGGGATTCCGCGGCACAACGCCAGTGGTCTACCGTTCGAGGTTCTTCAGGGCGCGAACAAAGTCGCGTTCCTGTATTGGTACAGCTACTTCCGCTTGATTCCGATCGATCCGAATCGCAAGCACTCGGACGATCCCGATCCGTCGTTCTTCGGCGAAGAGCTCGGACGATGGGAGGGCGACACGCTGGTGATCGATTCGATCGGATTCAAGGACGAGAAGGTCTGGATTGACGAGAACGCGAACCCGCATAGTGACGCGCTGCACGTGGTCGAGCGCTGGACCCGGCCCGACTACGATCACATCCACGTCGAAACCCTGATCGAGGATCCGAAGTTCTACACGCGGCCGTTCACATATTCGCGGACGTGGGTGCTTGGTGCACCCGACGAAGAACTCCAGGAATACGCGTGCAGCGAGAACAACGTGGATGCCGCACACCTCGGCTTCGGACCTGGACCGATCCGCCCCGACGGCACTCGTGGCTACATCGACCCCGCGCCGTTGCCGCCGCCGCTGCCCAGAACACAGAATCCGGCGAAATAGGCCAGATTCTCGAACAATCGCCCGAGAACGGATGAGCAGTTGACAACCGTCTGGTTACTCTACAGAATATGTGGACTACTCGTGACGATCTCCTTCTGCCCCTGTTGTCGCTGTTGCGCGTGCGGATGTCGGTGCGCGTGTATGCGGCCGACGACGGGCAGGTGAGATAGCCAGGCGTTAGTTCCTTCCAGCAAGTTCCAGCGCTTCTCTCCTCACAGTCGTTCGGCTGACCGTGATCAAGGCAACGGCAGTTGTTCGGTGCGTGAGCGCACCCGAGGGAAGCGAGCATGGAATCATTCGATAAAACAGATAGACTTTTGGTAGATGCTGACAAGGAAGTCAAAGTACGGGCTGAAGGCGCTGCTCGTTTTGGCGGCGGAGACGGAGCGCGGACCGATGCTCATCTCGGAGCTCGCCGATCGCGAGCGGCTTCCGAAGAAGTTTCTCGAAGCCATCCTGCTGGAGTTGAAGCGCCACGGGCTGCTGCACAGCAAGAAGGGTCGGGGCGGCGGCTACTACCTGTCTCGGGAACCGTCGCAGGTGACGGTCGGCGAGGTGATTCGCATTCTGGATGGGCCACTGGCCTTGATTCCGTGCGTCAGTCAGACCGCGTACAGGAAGTGCGACGAGTGCCTCGACGAGCGGACCTGCGGCATTCGTCTCGCCATGAAAGAGGTTCGCGACGCAACGGCGCAGATCCTCGACCACACCAGCCTCGCCTCGCTCAACGCGCGTTCGGCGCGGGCGCGAAGCTCGGCGTCTCGCCGGCGCGAGTAGCGACTGCGGGAACGCAGACCCGCGGCTCGGATATTTCAAACATTAAGTCAGCCCCGGCGCCGACTCCGCGACGCAAGTCTGTGCAACGCGACGGTTTTCGCGGCGCGATCGCGGGCATCGCGTTTGCAGCCCATAAAGTCTATATGTCTTATGGAGTAAGTCTGCTGGTACTGGCGCTCGGCGTCCTCGCTCCTCTCGCGCTGAACGCGCAGGCGAGTCCCAGCGCGATTGCCGGCGTCGTTCGGGATTCATCCGGCGGCGCCATTCCTGGCGCCACTATTCGCATCATCAATACGGCCACCAACGCCTCGGCCGAGTTCGTCAGCGACGGGCAGGGGGCGTATCAATCGGAACCGCTGCCCGCCGGCCGCTACCGCCTCGAGGTGACGCTGGACGGGTTCGAGACGGTGACGCGCGAGATCGTGATCGACCTCGGTCAGGTCGCGGCCGCTGACTTCACGCTCGAGCCGGCGCGCCTCACCGAAGCCGTGGTCGTCACCGCACGCCGCGTGGAAGAAACCGTCCAGGAGGTGCCGATTCCGGTCTCGGTCGTGTCAGGCAACCTGATGGCCGATGCCGGCGCCTTCAACGTGAATCGTCTCAAGGAGATGATTCCCACCGTTCAGTTCTACTCGACCAATCCTCGTAACTCCTCGATCAACGTCCGCGGTCTCGGTGCGCCATTTGGTCTGACCAATGACGGCATCGAGCCGGGCGTCGGCCTCTACATCGACGGCGTCTTCTACTCGCGGCCGGCGGCGGCGACGCTCGACTTCCTCGACGTGGAGCGCGTCGAAGTGCTGCGCGGGCCGCAGGGCACCCTGTTCGGGAAGAACACTACCGCTGGCGCAATCAACGTGACCACGAAGAAGCCGACGTTCTCGCGCGAGACCGATGTCGAGGTGAACTACGGCAACTTCGGTTTCGTGCAGGGCAAAGCGTCCCTCTCTGGCCCGCTGTCCGAGAAGCTCGCGGGACGACTGTCGTTCTCCGGCACGACGCGTCAGGGGATGATTCGCAACGTCGTGACCGGTAATGATCTCAATGGCCTCAACAACGTTGGTGTCCGCGGTCAGGTGCTGTTTGCGTCGTCCGATCGAACCGCGGTGACTCTGGCGCTCGATCACACACGCCAGCGTCCGGAAGGCTACACGCAGGTCGTGGCCGGCGTGGCGCCCACGCTGCGCAACCCGAATCGGCAGTACGCGCAGATTGCGGCCGATCTCGGCTACACCGCACCGAGCTTCAACGCCTTCGATCGCGTGACCGACATCGACACGCCGCTGCGCTCGAATCAGGACATGGGCGGCGCGTCGCTCAATATCGACTGGAAAGTCGGCCGCGGCCGGCTCACGTCAACGAGCGGCTGGCGGTACTGGAGCTGGGATCCGTCCAACGATCGCGACTTCATCGGCCTGGCGGTGACGCCCCTGTCGGCCGCCCCGTCGCGGCAGCGTCAGTGGACGCAGGAAGTCCGCTACACCGGCGATCTCTCGAACAACGTGAACGTCGTCGTTGGTGCGTTCGCCTTTCATCAGGGAATCGATTCCGACCCGACGTTCAAGCAGGAGCAGGGTGACGGTGCGGCACGCTTCCTGCTGGCGCCAACCCCGGCGGCTGCGACTCCCGGCCTTCTCGACGGCTACGGGTTCAATCAGTATCTGAAGTTCCGCAACGTGAGCGCGGCGACGTTCGGTCAGCTCGAAATTTCAGTCACCGATCGCCTTCGCCTTCTGCCAGGCCTGCGTTTCAACTACGACCAGAAGACCGTGGACTTCGATCAGCAGGTCTATGGCGGGCTGCAGACCACCGATCCCGCGCTGATCGCGTTGCAGCTCTCGGTGCTCGCGCCGCAGCAGTACACAGCTGATGTCAGTGATACCAACCTGTCCGGACAGATGACGGTGGCGTATCGACTGCTGCAGAGCGTCAACGCATTCGGCACCTACGCGACGGGCTTCAAATCGGTCGGTCTCAACTTGAACGGCGTGCCAACCGATGCACTGGGTCGTCCCGTGCTGTCGGCGGCGACGGTCAAGCCCGAAGACGTCCGTCACATCGAGTTCGGGGTGAAGACGACGCCGTTCGGTCGCACGACGGCGAACGTCACTGTCTACGACACCGACATCAAGGACTTCCAGGCGCAGGTCGTAAACGCCAGCGTCGGCGTGCTGCGCGGTTATCTCGCCAATGCCGAGAAGGTTCGTGTCCGCGGTGTCGAGTTCGACGGCAGCGCGCGTGCGAGCCGGCACCTGTCGTTCTACGGCGCGGCTGCATATACCGATGGCCGCTACATCTCGTTCCCGGACGCGCCGCCGCCGCTCGAGGATACCGGTGGGCCGCAGGTGAAAGACATCTCTGGTTCGGTGCTGCCTGGCATCTCGAAGTGGGCGGGCTCCTTCGGCGCGGAATACTCGAATCCGTCGAATCTGCTCAGTCGCTCGGGCGACTTCTTCGCCGCGCTCGATACGAGCTACCGCTCGTCGTTCTCGTCGAGCCCGAGCGCGTCGCGCTACCTCGTCGTCGATGGCTATTCGCTGCTCAACGCGCGAGTCGGGTTCCGCTGGACGGATGGGTGGACCCTCTCGCTGTGGTCCCGCAACCTGCTCGACAAGGACTACTTCGAACTGCTCACCGCGGCGCCGGGCAACACCGGTCTCTACGTCGGCCAGCCCGGTGAGGGCAGAACCCTCGGCGTCACGCTGCGCATGGCGCTGCGTACCAGATAGAACGGACTCCTATGGATTACGCACTCCCACTCGCCGCCATCACGCTCGGGGCGGCAATCGTCAACGGCGCGCTCGGCTACGGGTTCTCGTCGATCACCGTACCGCTCGCGCTGTTGTTTCTCACCAATCGGGTCCTGAATCCAGCGCTCGTCCCGATCGAGGTCGCGCTCAACGCCTATGTCTTGTGGGTGAACCGTGCGGCGCTGCCCTCGGTGTGGCGGCGTGTGCTGCCGATCGTGATCGGCCTGGCGCCCGGCGTGCTGATCGGCACCGCGCTTGTCTCACAGGTGAATCCGGGCTGGTTGAAGTTCGGGACCTTCATCGTGCTGCTGCCGCTGATCCTTGTGCAGGCGGCCGGCTATCGGCGGCCGATTCGATCCGAGCGATCCGTCGGTTTCGCGTTCGGTGGCGGCGTTGGCGTGCTGTATTCGGTGACGACGATCTCAGGTCCGCCGCTCGCGGTGATGCTGAGCAATCAGGGGCTGACCAAAACCGACTTCCGCGCCGCGCTCGGCTTCATTCGCCTCGCCGAGTCCCTGTTCACCGCGGTGGCGTACTACTACGCCGGGCTCTACAGCATCGAGAGCTTCGGCCTGATTCCGTACATCCTGCCCAGCATCCTCATTGGTGTGCCGATCGGCGCGTTCCTCATTCAGCGCATTCGGCCGGAGACCTTCCGCCGTGTCTGTATGAGTTTCGATGCGTGGGTCGTCGGGTTCGGCCTGTCCACGCTGCTCCAGAGCCTCGGCCTCGTCGAGGGGAACCTTGCCTATCTCGTCCTGTTTGGCGTCGGCATCCTCGACAGCTGGTTGCTCTATCGTTTCTTCACCGTGCAGTTACCACGCAGCGTGGGGCACGTCCTTCCGGACGTGCCTCAAGCGGCCGGTCCAAAAGGACCGGCCCTACGATCCACGTAGGGCACGTCCTGTGGACGTGCCGGCCCTACGTCTTCGTGACCCATTCCATTACTCGCGAATGGACTATTTGTCAGATCCGCTAAAGAGGTACTCGTCCGGCGACTGAACGAGACCCCGCTCGCACTGGGTTCGCGATGATGTAAAACGCGACCTCTTTCGAGTCTTCGTCATCGCGTAGTACATGCTCGTAGTAGCCCTTTTGCCATAGCGGCTGATCTGACGTCAGCGCATAGGCTGCCCCGGAACGCTGCTTCGCCATTTTCGCGCAGCGACGAAAATCCGATTGATCGGTCAGCCCTTCCAGCAGCGCATGCACATGGTCGGGCATCGCGCAGTACGCAAGAAGCGAAAGGCCTTCGTCGCGCGAGGTTCTCCGAAACTGCTCAATGGTGTGTCGCGCGATCTCGTGATCGCGGAAGGTAGGCCGGCGATCAAACGATGCAGGTTGTGAGGAAGGCGTTGGGGACGAGACATCTCGCCGCCATACGACGGCAAGATCTCTGCCGGCACGTCCGAAAGGACGTGCCCTACCGATACGCGGCAGCTTGGATGCTGTAAAGCTCCGAGTACTGGCCACGCCGGGCCATCAACTCCTCGTGCGATCCGAATTCGACGACGCGCGCCCCGTCGAGGACGACGATGAGATCGGCCATGCGGACCGTCGAGAAGCGATGTGAGACGAGGATCGTGATGCGCCCATTCGCAGAGCGCTGACCCCGGTTCGGACAGTCCGGAAGCACCGGCGCCATGCCGCGGACGGCCGCCGCATAGCGCTCGAACAGCGCGTGCTCGGTTTCGGCGTCGAGTGCCGCGGTCGGCTCGTCGAGGACGAGGACGAGCGGCTCGTCGCGCATGAAGCCGCGCGCCAGCGCCAGCTTCTGCCACTGACCGAACGACATATCGATGCCGCCCGGCCACGTCGGCCCGAGCTGCGTATCGAGGCCCATAGTGAGCTTCACGACCACATCATCCGCGCCGGCGCGCCCGATGGCGGTCATCACCGCCGCCGCGTCGTCGAGTCGCGGCACGTCGCCGACGCCAATCGTCTGTCGCGCCTTGAACTCGAAGCGGAAGAAGTCCTGAAACGCGCCGGCCAACCGCGCGCGCCATTCGTCGGCGCGGATGCGCGAGAGCGGCGTGTCGTCGACGAGTATCGCGCCGGACCTGGGCTCGTACATCTTCGCGAGCAGCTTCACCAGCGTCGTCTTGCCGGCGCCGTTCTCACCGACGACGGCGATCACTGACCCGGCAGGCAGCATCAGGTTCACGTCGTCGAGAACCAGGCGATCGGTGCCCGGATACGCGAACGAGACGTGGTCGAAACGAATGCCTCGCGTCAGGCGATCGGGGACTGGTGAATCCGCGCGCGCCGTGACCGCCGCCGCATAATCCTCGAGCCAGGCGAGGCGGACCGCACCATACATCCAGAAACCAGTGAGGAAGCCGAGCTCTCCGACGGTCGCGCCGATGTACGCGGACAGTCGCGCGCCGGCCGCAAGCACCAGCAGCACGTCGCTGGCGGGTGCCCGCAGTCCCGATGAGACGAACACCACGGCGCCGACGTAGGCGGCGGCGAAAATGGCCCATGCCAGCGTGTGCCAGAGCGCGGTGCGCCAGCGAACGGCGCCGATCGGACGATAACCGTGCTCCCATGCCAGCCGGCGATCGGTGACGAGGCTGCGGCCGATGTCAGCGATGCGCACTTCCTTGGCCGGTGCCGGCGTGGTCGCCACAGTGAAGAGGTGCCGGGCCAGTCGATTGCTCTGCGCGCTGCGCTCCTGTACGGCGCGTTCGACCCGCGGACGCCACGCCGAGGTGAGCGCCGTCGGGATCGCAAAGACCGCGAGCAGGATGAGCGCCGGATGCACGGACATGAGCAGCGCGATGGTGACGACCAGCCGCAGGATCCATCCACATGTCGCGAACACCGACATGTACATGTGATCGAGCACGAACACCTGGTTGCGCAGCATGTCGAGCAGGTCGAGATAGTCCGGACGTTCCTGATGCGCGATCGTCGCGACCGTCGCCTGCAGCCGCGCGACGTGCGACTCGAGGGCGATGGTGACCTTGTCGCGGAATCGCCGCAGCACGCGCGTGCTGACCGTACGAAGGAACCATGTCGCGGCCGCCGACACGCCAAGGCCGACTGCCGCCGTCATGACCAGCCCCGAGCTCTTCTCGAGCACGCCCTTGCCGAGGAGCATCAGCCACAGCGCCAGGAGCGCGTCGGGCAGCGCCGCGAGCAGCGACAGCATGAACGCCGAGAGCATCAGCCGCGGCTCGTGGCGATACCCGAGCTTGCACAGCCGCCACATCGACGGCAGTGCCGGCGGCAGATTCGTGCTCACGTCCTCTGCGCCAGGCGTGGGCTTCAGCCGGACCTTCTCATCAGGAGAGGACGTCATAGGTCATGTCCTCCTCGCCTTCGATGACGCCGAAGCGCTCCGCCTGCAGAT
>Ga0075420_100005907_pt1 | contig 10781 bp, 8 predicted proteins | sample SoiMetdeltSBSDD4_FD_75296 | JGI IMG/M metagenome (GOLD analysis project Ga0075420, IMG submission 75296) | Bulk soil microbial communities from a Populus tree surrounding site in Tennessee, USA - Soil MetaG P. deltoides SBSDD4 | ecosystem: Environmental > Terrestrial > Soil > Tree plantation... | reverse complement strand
GGGGTGATTGCCTTTACCGGTGGCTTGATCGGAGATAAAATTTATCAGGAAAATTATAAAGGAGATTTCTCCGGCAAGCCGGTTTTTTTGGGAACAAGTGATCCTGACCCACATGTACCTGTTGAACGGGTGCGTGATACTGCAGGCATACCTACAAAAATGAATGCGCAAGTAACAAAAAGATCTATAAAAAAATGGGGCATACGATCAACAAGGACGAGATAGATGAGGCAAACAGAATACTTCAATAATACAAAGATGCTTAAGCATTTAAGTTAAACTGACCTACAAACTGGTCTCCAAAACAATACACTGGAATAATTGAAACAAAAATACAACGGGCAATAAAAATATCTTTAGGCAGTTTACCTTCACAAAGGTTTTACCCAGTCGGATATGTATAAAATAATTTCATACCAGGTAGCAGATTTTATTGATATAAAAAGTCTGAAATCAGTAATTAGCTCAAAGCTTTTATATAGCGATTCCAGCGAACTATTTTATGAAACAAAGGCTAATTCCTATACTTATATATTCCGGTATGGTGTTGTCAGTTTCTCCAATCATGAAGCTGATGAAATTTCTTCTTTTCTCAGATTTCTTAATCCCTATTGCAGGAATTTTTTTACTGAATCTTTTAGTGATGAATTGGTGGTTGAACCAGAAGCTCCTGAAAACAAGATCAGTCATAATAAAATAGAAATTAAAAATGTGAATCCTGAAGTATTGCGAATGATCATGCTAAACGTATCGCAATCAGTAACGCTCGACTATTATTCTAATCAAACGGAAAAGTTGCTGGAAGAAACGAATTTTCATACACAACTACTTGAAAGAAAGGGACGCCTTTCCATTTCAGCACGTAAATTAAAAAAATTCATCGGCAAAACTCTATTACTCAAAAACCGCATTGCAGAAAACCTTTACATTTTTGACTCGCCTCCAGAGACCTGGGAAGATGAGCGGCTTGATAAACTGCACATTGAATTAAAAAAAAGCTTCGATCTGCAGGATCGCTTCCGGGATGTATCCGAGGGATTAGGAATTGTAAAAGACAACCTGGAACTTTTCAGGGATATTCTACAGTATCGAAACAGCGTATTATTAGAATGGATCGTTATTATTTTAATTGCCATAGAAGTGATCAACTTCTTTTTTGAAAAACTGTTTTGAAAATAAAACAAGATGGGTATATCGGTTTTTGCCTTTTATGTCCATGCATTGTTCTTCTACCTGCCAATTTACATTACCCGAGTTTTAATCAATTGTAATCTTTAAATGAAGAAAATATTATTTCTATTGTTCGGTTTGTTAAATCTATAAAACAATTTCATCATATTTCATTCATACACCATTAAGAATGGCTTCATACTGCCTGCGCAATTTCGCAGCGTCAAATTCGATCATTAACCTAAAATCACTGTTTATGAAGAAGCGGGCATTATGCCGAACACTTATCCTTTCATTCTTCACATTACTTCTTTGTTCAGGTTTGTTTGCGCAAAAAACCATCGAGGGAAAAGTGACGGATGAGAACAAGCAGCCATTAAATGGTGCTACGGTTTCTGTAAAAGGAACCAGGAATTCTACCCTTACAGATCTATTTGGAAACTTTAAGATCAAAGCAAATGAAAACGATAAACTTGTCATCAGTTTTATTGGATACCTCAACCAGGAATCAGATGCGAGTACAGCATCGGTAATTACATTGATAGCCGACGATAAGAGCATGTCTGAGGTCGTTGTAACAGCTCTTGGAGTAAAAAAGCAAACAAAAAGATTGGGCTATGCTGTGCAGGACGTAAAAGGAAATGAATTGGTAAAAGCAAGGGAACCGAATCCTGTAAACAGTCTTGTTGGAAAAGTATCTGGTTTAACAGTTGGCATTTCACCAGAACTACTGGGCCGTCCACAATTATTATTACGTGGTACCAATATTACTTTGTTTGTTGTTGATGGTATTCCAATCAACTCCGATACATGGAATATCAATTCTGATGATATTGAAAGTATCACCGTATTAAAAGGACCAACTGCATCTGCGTTGTATGGTTATCGTGGGCAGAATGGTGCTATCGTGATTTCCACAAAGAGAGGGACAAAAGACAAGAGAGGATTTGCCGTAGAGTTGAATACATCAACAATGTTTGAGAAAGGATTTATTGCATTTCCAAAAGTTCAGGATGAGTATGGCCCCGGTGATCATGGTAAGTATTCATTTGTTGATGGTCGTGGTGGCGGATTGAATGATGGCGATTATGATATCTGGGGACCAAAGTTCGAAGGACAAAATATTGCGCAATATGATAGCCCGATCGATCCGGTAACTCGCCAGCGTATTCCTACTCCATGGATAAACAGGGGAAAGAATAATCTTGACCGTTTTATCCAGGCGGGATTACTGAACACTACAAATATTGCCGTATCCGCAAGAGGAGAAAAATATGATCTGCGTTTTTCCACTTCTCATTCTTATCAAAAAGGAATCGTTCCCAATACTCACCTGAATATTATCAATTTTAATACAACGCTGGGTTACAACTTCACTAACAAATTAAGGTTTGAAACCAATATCAATTATAACCGCCAGTTCACAGAAAACTTTCCTGATGTGAACTATGGCCCTAATAGTATGATATATAATATTATCATCTGGGGCGGTGCCGACTGGAGCATTGATGATATGCGCAATTACTGGCAACCGGGTAAAGAAGGCATTCAACAGATATATGCTGAATACCAGCGTTACAATAATCCATGGTTCCTGGTGAAGGAATGGTTGCGTGGTCACTATAAGAACGATGTGTATGGTTATGCTTCCCTCAATTATAAGTTCAATAAGAATCTTGAGGTGATCGGCAGAACTGCTGTATCCACTTATAATTTATTCCGTCCTGAAAAATTTCCATATTCAGCTACTTCCTACGGTCGTGAAGAAGCAAAAGGTGATTACAGGGAAGACAGGAGGGAGCTGTTTGAAAACAATACTGAATTGATGTTGAAATATAGCTATGATGTATTGAAGGATATCAATCTTACAGGATTTGTTGGTGGTAATGTCCGCAGTTTTAAATATAACAGCGCTTATACAACGACAGACTATTTGAATGTGCCCGGTGTTTACAGTTTTGCAAATTCCCGTAATCCACTTAAGGCATATAGTTTTAATTCAAATATGATCGTATTAAGTGCTTACTATTCTCTTGATCTTACTTTTAAAAAATTCTTTACCCTTTCAACAACAGGCAGGGTTGATAAACTTTCTTCATTACCCGATAAGAACAGAACATACTTCTATCCTTCTGCTTCGGGAAGCACTGTTATTTCTGACTATGTAAAACTTCCCAAAGCAATTTCATTTCTAAAGTTGAGAGCATCTTATGCTAACGTAAAGAGTGGCGGTCTCAGCACTTCTTCCACTATTGGACCTACACCCAATGCTTCGTACCCTCTTGGTTATGGAAGCGTTTACCAGTCTTCTTATGATGGCCCTTCTTATGGACTCGCACAGGTGTATTCAACGCCATTAATATATAATAATACTCCTGCAGCCTATTATACAAATACATTGTTTGATCCTGACTTAAAGCCAGATTCAAGAACCAGTAAAGAAGGCGGGCTCGATATAAGATTTCTGAAGAACCGCCTGGCGCTTGATGCATCGTATTTTGAGTACATCAATGGCCCCGGCATTTTCACAAAAGAACTTTCGCAAACTACAGGCTACACTGGTTATGTATTGAATGCTGTGAAAACAAGAACAAAAGGCATTGAACTGACATTAAGCGGAACGCCGGTCAAGTTGAAAAGTTTTAACTGGGATGTTACGGTTAACTGGTCCACTTATCGTGAACGTTATGATGAATTACCCCCGGGACAAGCCACCATTTTTAATTTTTATAAAAAAGGCGACCGGGTAGATAAATTTTATGGTTCTGCTTTTGTACGTACACCAGACGGTCAAATTATAAATGACGCAGGTGGACGTCCTATTATTTATCCTGTTGCGCAGTTTCTTGGTTATGCGGATCCAAATTGGGTATGGGGTGTAAACAATAAGTTCTCATGGAAGAATCTTTCATTCAGTTTCTTGTTTGATGGTCGTGTTGGTGGTGTAATGGAGAATTATATTCGCCGCCAGACATTCCGTGGCGGACGACATATTGAAACCATCGAAGGAGCAATGGGTACTGCCCGCCAGCAGGATTACCAGGGTGTAAAATCATGGGTAGGTGAAGGAGTGGTTGTTTCAAATGGAACACCGATCACTTATGATCCAGTAACAGGATTGGTTACAAATTATAAGGACCTGCAATTTGCCCTGAATACAACAAAAACTTACTTGCAGGATTATATCAGCCGTTATAATTCACAAACAGAAGGTAACCTGATGAGCAAAACATTCACAAAGCTTCGTGAAGTGATCATTGGCTATATGTTACCGACTCCATTGTTCGGAAAATCATTTATCAAAAAGGCAGAGATATCATTTGTTGGTCGCAACCTTCTCTATTTCGTAAAAGATAAAAAGAATAAGGATGTGGATATAGATAAGTATGCAGGTCGCCAGACAAGCACTGATCTTCAAACTCCGACAACACGTCGCTTTGGTTTTAATGTGAATATAGTTTTCTAAAAACATAAAATTTCATTTATGAAAATAAAAATCTTAAAACTGTTTTTATTGGCTGTTACAATAAGCACCGTTAACAGTTGTACAAAGAAATTTGATGAATACTTTACCGATCCCAATCGTCCTACTGAGGTACCGGCCTCTCTTATTTTGAATGGCATTCTGAATGATGTAACGCATCGTCCATGGGATCTTACCCAACGCTGGAGCCAGTTTACCTGCTGCAACTATAATTATTATGGCAACCAGGAATACAATTGGGCTGGCGCCAATCTTCAATACACCACATTAAAAAATGTAGGGAAGATGGAGGAAGAAGCAAAGAAAGCCGGTGCGGCAGATCTCAATCCTTATTCCGCCCTGGGAAAATTCTTCAGAGCTTATTTTTTCTATCAAATGACGATGAAACTGGGTGATCTGCCGCTGAGTGAAGCCTTGCAATCGTTGGACAATCCAACGCCAAAGTATGATACGCAAAAAGACGTATTTAAACAGATACTGGTTTGGCTTGAGCAGGCAAATACCGATCTGGGCGTCCTGATCAGCAAAGCAGATGCGTCGTTGCTCGGTGATTACTATTTCAACAATGATTTGCGCAAATGGCAAAGGATCGTGAACACGTTCCACGTACGGGTGTTGATCGCATTAAGTAAAAAAGAATCTGATGCTGATCTGGCGATTAAAAATAAGTTCAATCAGATTATCAGTAACAAACCTACTTATCCAGTCATCGAAAGCATGTCTGATAACCTGTTGTATGTCTATAATCCGATCTTCAATAAATATCCCATTAACCCGGATAACTATGGCTTTGATGCAACCCGTTACAATTTTGCTGCCACGTACCTTAATACGTTATCCGGACTGAACGATCCAAGAGTATTTATCGTTGCCGAACCTGCAGGCAAAAAGTTGAAGGATGGTTTGTCACCAACCGATCCGGCGGCATTCGTCGGAGCCAGCTCCGCCCAGGATCTTGCTGATATGTCGACTAAAGCAGGCACTGACAATGGTGCAGGATTCTTGCCGGGGGAATATTCTTTGTTCAATCGCAAAAGATATTATAGTAATTACATCGCTGAGAATACGATCCTGGTCGGTTATCCTGAATTGTGTTTCAATGTGGCTGAAGCGATCTATAGAGGATGGATAACAGGCAATGCGGAAGAGTGGTATATAAAAGGGATACAGGCTTCGCATAGTTTCTATGGATTGAAGGCTGGTAATAATGACGTATTCTTTATCAGAGCAGGTGGCAATCCGCTTAATGCCGCGGATTACAATAAATACACCATCAGCTATGACTGGGCCACTTACTATGCTCAACCAGCAGTGAAATATGCCGGTAATACGGTAACCGGTTTAACCCAAATACTGACCCAAAAATATCTTGCCTTTTTTGCCAACAGCGGGTGGGAGGCTTATAATAATTTTCTCAGAACTGGTGTGCCTGCATTTGCTTCGAATGGTCCGGGTACCGGAAACAGTGGTTTATTGCCAAAGCGTTTTCAATACCCCATCAGTGAAAGGAATACAAACAATGCTAACTGGACAGCAGCGGTGCAAAGCCAGTACGCAGGCAATGACAATATCAATGCAGTGATGTGGCTCTTAAAATAATGGTTAGAATTTCGACATAAGCAGTAGAATTTCTCATGTGTACAGGCGATTCTTTTCAAAGCGTCGCCTTTTTTAAACCTTCAAAAATTTACGTATGAAAAGGATAATATTCATTTTTTTCCTGCTTTCTTATTTTATTTCCAACGCACAGGAAGCAAAAACAGAAAATGTGATCATCATTACATTGGATGGTTATCGCTGGCAGGAACTTTTTGGCGGCGCCGATGAAGAACTCATCGACAATAAAGAGTTTTCTCATGATACGGCTGAGCTAAAGAATAAATTCTGGGCGCCAACACCAGAAGAACGAAGAAAAAAATTGATGCCTTTTTTCTGGAATACGGTTGCCACGAAAGGGCAATTACATGGCAACAGGAATTTCGGCAGTAAGGTAAATGTATTGAATCAATATTGGTTCTCTTATCCCGGGTACAATGAGATATTTACAGGCTACCCCGACACCGCCGTTAATTCAAATGATAAAAATTTGAATAAGAACGTTACAGTGCTTGAATACATAAATAGGCAACCAAAGTTTAAAAATAAAGTCGCTGCCTTTACAAGCTGGGATTGTTTTGATGCCATCTTTAATGAACGAAGGGCCGGTTTCCTTGTAAGCTCGGGGTTCGATTCAATAAAAATTAAAAACTCAAACTTTGCTTTGCTTAATGATATGCAGATGAAGTCTCCTCAACCACTTGGTGATGGCGTTCGTCCCGATCATCTTACTTATTTTATTGCCAAAGAATACATTAAGCAATACAAGCCAAAAGTTTTATATATCGGGTTTGATGAAACAGATGATTATGCCCATGGTGGCCGTTACGATCACTATCTTCATCTCGCTAACATGACAGATAAATGGCTCGCTGATCTGTGGAGCATGCTTCAGTCAATGCCTGAGTATAGAGACAAAACGACGATGCTGATTACCACTGATCATGGTCGTGGCGATAAAGTAAAAAAAGAATGGACAAGCCATGGTAAAAAAATAGAAGGTGCAGATCAAATATGGTTTGCAGCGATCGGTGCAGGTATTGCACCAATGGGTGAAGTAAAAAGAGATGAACAGCTTTATCAGGCGCAGGTGGCACAGACTATTGCAAATCTGCTTGGATTGAAGTTCAAAGCGTCGCAGCCTGTTGAAAAAGCAATGGCATTATTTGCCAGGTGATCTCGCAATAATTACTTAATGTATAATACTGGCTTGATAAGCAGTTTTTATATGAAAAAAATAATCCGCAGGTTCCGAATACGCTTTGCTTATTCTCACCCGTGTTCTGGATGACAAAAAAAATTAATTATGGAATTGCAAAAAGCAACTATGATCGTTGAAGAAATTTTTTCTTTGTACGAAAAATTTGGTAAAGAGGATTATATAGGTGAACCGGTTTCTCAAATTGAACACATGTGCCAGGCAGCACAACTAGCCGAAGACGAAGGTTATGATGATGAGGTAATACTTGCCGCCTTCTTTCATGACATAGGACATTTATTGGAAAGCTTAGTGCCGGCGGAGCAAATGGATGGTTATGGCGTTGCTAATCATGAGACATTGGCGGGTGATTATTTGAGGCAGAAAGGTTTTTCTGAAAAAATTGCGAAACTTGCGGAAAGTCATGTTGCCGCTAAAAGATATTTGACCTTCAAACTTCCCGAATATTACAATAAGCTTTCATCTGCAAGCAAGATCACCCTTCACAAACAAGGAGGAGTAATGGACGAAATGGAAGCCGGACTATTTGAAAAAGATCATCTGCATCAATTGTATATTAAAGTAAGACAGTGGGATGATAATGCGAAAATTAAAAACATACCACTGCCTAACCTGGCTAAATACAGAAAGATGGCAGTGGATCACTTGTTGCTGAATTAAACAGGTATCTATTTGTATTTCAATTTTTAAGAAATAAATTCTAAAATTTCAGTTCGGGAGCCTTTCCAGTTCAATGTTAAGTTTTTAATGAAAAGCAAAACTTAATATTGGAAAACTTGGTTCCATATTATATTTATGTTATCAAATCATTAAATAAGTATAATATGGCTACTAAGCAAATCGATGAAAAAAAATCTTTCAAAAAACAATTATTCGAAACTCTTTACACACGTTTTGACAGCACATTGGTTGAATACAAAGAGATCATTGGCAAAAAAAAACTGAACCGTTTTCTCAAGAAGACCAGTAAAGAACTTGCGGGAGAAATTAACAGGGAAACAAAGCAGGCAAGAAAACGCCAGAGAAAATTAGAGAAAAAAGCCGCAAAACTTAAAAAAGTAGAAAGAGCTTAATTAATACTAACCCATTAATATGACCGTCTAGCTTCAGGCTGGACGGTTTTTTATTTCAATCAGTCTCCTAATCACTTAAACTTTACTTCATACCAGGTTAACAACCCGGCAACACAGCGCGAATACCTTGTCAAAAATTTTCTATGACATACAGGTTAGCTGTTTTTGATATGGCCGGCACCACAGTCGCAGATGATAATGCAGTAGGTATTGCATTTCAGCAAGCATTTCGTAACAATGGTTATGAGATCACTCTTGAGGATATAAACCCTTTAATGGGTTATCATAAACCACTTGCTATCCAGATGGTACTGGAAAAGCTGGGTGAAGAATTTGATGAAGAAACCATCACAGTTATTCATGATGATTTTGTTGATGAAATGATCGATTACTATCAGTATGATCCTGCTGTAAAACCATTGCCATCAGTGGAGGATGTGTTCCTGGAATTAAAAGAAAAAGGAATTTCAGTTGCTCTGAATACGGGATTTCCACATGAGATCGCCGAAACAATTTTGAAAAGATTTCAATGGAAAGAAAGGGGCCTGGTGGATGATTATATCGCCAGCGATGAAGTGGAAAAAGGCAGACCTCACTCATTTATGATCCGGGAATTAATGAATCGTGCCGGTGTTGATGATCCGGCCACTGTTTTAAAAATTGGAGATACCGAAGCAGATATCAATGAAGGCCGTAATACAAATTGCGGATTAGTGGTGGCAGTTACTACCGGGGCATTCACCCGTGCGCAATTAGAAACGCATCATCCTGATCATATACTTGACAATTTATCTGAGTTGCCAAAACTTATCTGATGGATTGGTCAACCAGTATTTCACCAGGCAAAAGCTCAGTTAAAAAACAAATTGGCAATGCCGTTTTTATTTCACTGGTTGCTTTTCTTACTTATGCTTCAGTATATGCCTATCGCAAACCATTTACCGTAGCAACATTTGAAGGATTAAGATTTTGGGGCATCTCTTACCAAACTTTACTTATCATTTCCCAGGTCACCGGTTACACGCTAAGCAAATTTTATGGTATTCGGTTTATAGCAGAATTGAAAAAAATGGGGCGCTGGAGGACAGCCCTGATTTTAATTGCTACGGCCTGGATAGCATTATTCTTTTTCGCGATCACTCCTCCGCCATATGGAATGATCCTTTTGTTTATTAATGGATTTTCGTTGGGATTTATGTGGGGTATTGTATTCAGTTATGTAGAAGGCAGAAGGGCTACCGATTTTATTGGATCCGCAATGGCTGTGAGTTTCATTTTTGCAGGCGGCTTTACCCGTTCAGTAGCAAAATGGCTGATGATAGAATGGGGAGTGAATGAATATTGGATGCCGTTTATGACAGGCCTGATCTTCGCATTACCTCTTCTTGCTTTTATTTTCTTGCTGGAAAAGATACCTGGCCCTGATGAATTGGATGAACGTCAAAGAACCGTTCGTCTGCCGATGAGTAAAAATGAAAGGAAAAAATTCATGCAGGTGTTTGGTGCAGGACTGATCATTGTTACTGCTTCTTACCTTATTCTTTCGGTAATGCGTGACCTGCGTGATAACTATATGGCCAATCTTTGGACAGAGCTGGGTTATGCAAATAACTATTCCATTTTTACAAAAACAGAAACCAATACCTCACTTATTATACTGTTTACAATTGGTATGGTGGTGTTAGTAAGAAAAAACATAACGGCATTGCGCATTTCACATACCATCATCGCCATTGGTTTTTTAATGGCAGGCATTAGTTCATGGTTGTTTATAAATGGGAAAATAGGTGGCGCTCTCTGGATGCAACTCACCGGGCTTGGGTTGTACCTGGGATATATTCCGTTCAACTGTATTTTTTTTGAACGGATGATAGCAGCATTTCGCATCAAAGGCAATGCTGGATTCCTGATCTACTTTGCCGATGCTTTTGGTTATCTCGGCTCTGTGCTTGTTATGCTGACAAAAGAATTTTTCGAGATCAACCTGAACTGGACACAGTTTTACTCACATGGTGTTGTGATCGGTTCCTTGGTTGGAATGGCAGGTATTGTTGTTTCATTTAATTACTTCAATATAAAATATAAATCAAAATGAATGATCAGTCAGCGATCGTTATCGGTGCAGGTATAGCAGGTCTTGCAACTGCAAGAGCATTGGCGACCCGTGGATATAAAGTAACTGTAATAGAAAGAAATGAAAAAGCGATTGGTGCTTCTATTCGAAATTTCGGAATGATAT
>Ga0075420_100005905_pt1 | contig 10782 bp, 8 predicted proteins | sample SoiMetdeltSBSDD4_FD_75296 | JGI IMG/M metagenome (GOLD analysis project Ga0075420, IMG submission 75296) | Bulk soil microbial communities from a Populus tree surrounding site in Tennessee, USA - Soil MetaG P. deltoides SBSDD4 | ecosystem: Environmental > Terrestrial > Soil > Tree plantation... | reverse complement strand
AAGGGCTCGAAGCCGGGCGGCGCCACGCGGTCGGCCCCACCGCAGAACGACGGGCCTCGACCCCCGAGCACCACCACCCGCACGGCGAAGTCCGTCGCGAACGAGCTGTACAGCTGGGTGAGCTCCTCGAGCGTCCGGGTGTCGAGGGGGTTCCGCTTCTCGGGTCGGGCGAGCCAGACCCTCACCACCGGCCCCTCCCGTTCGACCACCAGCCGTTCCAACGGCAACATCAGGCCACCGGGGACCCGGGCTCGGTCCCCGCGGGGACCTCGAGGAGGTGGACCGTGCCGTCGGGATCCAGCGCGCCGAGCACCAGGAACTCGCTGACGAAGCCGGCGATCCGCTTCCGGCCGAGGTTGACAGCGCCCACCACCAACCGGTCCTGGAGCTCGCCGGCCGGGTAGTTGGTGACCTGCGCGCTGGTGTGGAGCACGCCGACCGCGGGCCCGAAGTCGACGGCCAGCTTCCACGCCGGCTTCCGGGCCTCGGGGAAGGGCTCGACCTTCAGCACCCGGCCGACCCGCAGGTCGAGCGCGAAGAAGGCGTCGGCACCGACGTCGGGCTTCCGTTCCATCGTCGTCGCAGCCTAGGAGAGCGCCAGCCGTGCCATCATCGGCGACCCCCATGACGCGGACGACCCCTCACGACCCCACCTCCTCCGGCAGCCACGGCACCCACAGGCCCCGCAGCATCCGGCTACGACCGTGGCAGAAGGCCGCGCTCGACCGGCTCGACGCGTCGAAGGGGCCGGACTTCCTGGCCGTCGCGACCCCGGGTGCCGGGAAGACGACCCTCGCCCTGACCGCCGCCGTCCACGACCTGGCCGCGAACCCGGGACGCCGCCTGGTGGTCGTCGCGCCGACCTCCCACCTGAAGGTCCAGTGGGCGGACGCCGCCGAGCGCTTCGGCCTGCACCTCGAACCGTCGTGGTCGCCGACCCGGGGCCGGTTGCCCGGCGACCTCCATGGCGTGGTGACCACCTACCAGCAGGTGGCCGCGAACCCGCAGCCGCTGCGTCAGCTCGCCACCGACGCCCTCGTCGTCCTGGACGAGATCCACCACGCGGGTGACGACCGGGCGTGGGGTGAGGCCATCCGGTCCGCCTTCGAGGGGGCGCCCCGGCGCCTGGCGCTGTCGGGCACGCCGTTCCGCTCGGACACCCGCTCCATCCCCTTCGTCCGCTACGTCGGGGACCAGGCGGTGCCCGACTACGAGTACGCCTACGGCGACGCGCTCACCGATGGCCGGGTGGTCCGGCCGGTCTACTTCCCCCGGGTCAACGGCTTCATGGAGTGGGTCGCGCCCGACGGATCGTTGGCCTCCGCCGCCTTCGACGACCCCCTCGACCGGTCGGGAGCGGCCCAACGCCTGCGGACGGCGCTGAGCCTGGAGGGCGACTGGCTGCCGACGGTGCTCCTCCAGGCCAACGAACGGCTGACGATGCTGCGCCGGCAGCATCCCGAGGCCGGCGGCCTCGTCATCGCCTCGGACCAGGACCACGCCCAGGGCATCGTCGACCTGTTGCGCACTCGCTGCGGCGTGCGGGCGACGGTGGCGGTGTCGGACGATCCACGCTCGTCGGTCCGCATCGCCCGGTTCGCCGCGACCAGCGAGCCGTGGATCGTCGCGGTCCGCATGATCTCCGAGGGCGTGGACATCCCTCGCCTCCGCATCGGCGTCTACGCCACCACGACGGCCACCGAGCTGTTCTTCCGGCAGGCGGTCGGCCGGCTGGTGCGCTGGACGCGGGGCGTGCCGAGGCAGAAGGCCTACCTCTTCATCCCCGACGACGCCCGCCTGCGCATCTTCGCGGCCCAGATCGCGGAGGCCCGGCGCCACAGCCTGGCCCGGATCCGGGCCGCCGCCGAGGAGGAGGACGGCCGTCCCGGCGACGGCGAGGCTCTCGACGAGCTGGTCCACGACGAAGATCGGCCCGACCGGACGTCCCTCTTCGCCCCGCTGTCCGCCGTGGTCACGGACAGCGACGTGTCGTCGGTGTTCTCGGTGTTCGACGCGGATGTGGACGACGAGGCGATCGCGCTGCTCGAGCGGGAGGACCGGGACGACCTGCCCGATGGCGGTGGACCTGACGGCCACGGCGACCCCGTCGCTGCGGGCTACGACGTCGCCCTGCCGGTGCTCCCCGGCGGCTCGGGCGGCGCCAGCCAGCCCTCGCGGGCCGGAAGCCTCGCCGATGGTCGGGTTCCCAGCGCCCGCCAGCGGCGGCTGGAACTGCGCGAGCGCAACCAGAAGCTCGTGCAGGAGCTGGTCTGGATCACCGGGCTCAGCCACGCGCAGGTGAACGCGCGCCTCAACCGGGCCGTTGGCCTCCGCCGCATCGACGAGGCGACCGCTGATCAACTCGCGCGCCGCGCGACCGAAGCCGAGCGGTGGCTCGCCGCGCCCTGAGGCGGCGCCCAAGAAGACCCCGCTACCCATTGCTCTATGACCACGGAGCGCGGCAATCTGTCCCTAGTATCCGCGTTTACGCAGGTATCCCCGCGCGTAGCGTGTTGATTGGCTTGACTATGTACGTCGCCCCCTGAAGCTAGGAGACATGCTGTGAATCGTCGTGATCTGGTCCTTGCTGTGGCCACCCACACCGGAAGAGACCGCCGGGAGGTCGACGAAGTCCTCCGGGGCTTCACCGATGTGGTGACGGCTGTGGTTTCCAAGGGCGAGCCCGTGGCCATCTCGGGTTTCGCGAAGTTCGTGAAGGTCGACCGTCCTGCCCGCATGGGTCGCAACCCCCAGACGGGTCAGCCGGTCAGGATCAGGGCCTCGAAGAAGGCCCGCATCACCCCGTTGAAGGGCTTCAAGGAAGCGGTCGTCACCCCGAGCCAGGCTCCCAAGCTGGCCCGAGGCACCTGGCCTCCGGCTCCGGCGACCCCGAGGACGACCGCGAGGAAGGCCACCTCGGCCAGGAAGACTGCCGCGAAGCGGCCGGCCGCAGCCACGAAGGCCGCGGCCACCCGCAAGTCGGCCGTGACCCGCAAGAGCGCCGTCAAGCGGTCGGCCGCGAAGAAGTCGGCGGCACGCAAGCGCTGATCCGTCGTCCTCGTCCGTCGCCACACTGACCGACCCCCGGGTAGCCCCCGGGGGTCGGTTCTTTTTCGAGGCATCACGGCACTCGATCGGCGTGAATCGCTCCCGAGTGATCGATAACGCGAAAACCTCCTACACACCGCGTGCCACTCGGGCGTTCTTGAGGCAGTGTTGAGCACAGTCGTGGTCGACCACCGCCTGACCGAATCGGCACGGACGGCCGTCGGATGCCGAATCGCGCTCGCGTTCGAGGATTTCTACGCCGCGAACGAGCGCCGGCTCTTCCGCGCCCTCTTCGTCCTGACTGGTGATCGCCACCAGGCCGAGGACCTGATGCAGACCGCGTTCTGCAAGGTCTGGGAGCGTTGGGACCACGTGAGCGAGCTGGACGACCCGGTCGGGTACCTGTTCCGCACGGCGTTCAACACCCACCACAGCGCCACCCGCCGAGCGGTTCGTGCCGCTCGACGACTGGTCGACCGCTCGTCCCATCGCCCCGAGCCGCTGGAGCCTGCCGAACTGGCCGAGGTGCGCGATCGCGCCACCCGGGCTCTCGATGTGCTCACCCCGCGCCAGCGCGAGGCGGTGGTGCTCACCGAGCTCCTCGGCTTCGGCCGCTCCGATGCGGCCCAGGTCATGGGGATCCGCCCGGCGACCGTCCGGGTGCTGGTGAGCCAGGCGCGAGCTGCGTTGGCCAGAGCGGCCGAGGCCGGGGCGTGAGCCGCGATGACCTTCGGGCGCTGTTGGAGAAGTTCGCCGCCACTGCCGGCGACCCGCCAGAGCACGGACTGGACGGGGTCGCCGCCCGACGGCGCCGCCGGACGCGCCACCGCCGTGGAGCTGTCGCCACGGCGGTGGCGCTGGCGGTCCTAGGCATCGCCGTCTCGCCCCGGCTGAGCCGGCTCGGCGGCGACGACCACGACGTCACGGCGGCGGAGACCGGAACCCCCGCCCGCCACTCCGAGATACCTGACGTCGTCGAGCTGAAGTGCACCCCGGGCGGCATCGACGTGCCGGTGGCGTCGATCCGACCGCAGGACGACGGCCTCCACGTCCGGGTGGAGAACACGCTGCCCTACACCACCAAGGTCTGGGTGCAGTCGGACGACGACTGGGATTCCGGCCGGATCGACATCGCGCCGGGCCAACCCCGGACGTTGGTCCAGCCGGTGCCGCCGGGCGGTCTGACGCTGGGCTGCCGGATCGGGGACACCGATCAGCAACGCAGCGTCGAGCTGGTCGACGTCTTCGAGATCTACCGGGCGCCGGAGCTGGACTGCGGCGACGACCGACCGCTGGCTGCCAGCAACCTGCCCGTCGGCTCCGCGTCGTCCTCACAGATCGCGGCCACCACTGGCGCGCTCCGGACCTGGGGAGTCACGGCGAACTTCGACATCGAGCCGGTCGGCGGCTATCCCGAACCCCGCTACGCGGAGCAGACCGTCGACCCGACGGTCGCGGTGGTGCTGGACGGCGACACGCTCGGTTGGGCCCACCTGGCCGGCGCGACAGCGACCCCCGGGGAACCGGCGCGCGCGCCCTGGACCACGATCACCTCCCTCCGCTACTGCCCCAGCCTGCTCGCGAGCGGGCCTTCAGCCGGCGGCAGCGGCAGCACCACCACGTCCACCGCACCTTGAGGACCCCTTCCGCTCACCTCCGGTCACCAGATTGTTGGCCGGGAATTCGGTTGAGGCCGCGTCTGACACGGGTAGAGGGCTGCATATAGTCGGCGCGGTCTGGTTGGCTGTGGGGGGAAGATCGATCTCGATGCGGAGGGCGCGTAGCGGCATGAGCAGATCGAGCAGCGCAATCCGGTCGGTTCCACCGATGGCGAAGCGGCTTCTCCTGCCTCTGCTCCTGGTCGTGACCCTCGGCGCCATGCCGGGCAGCCTCATCCCGCAGAAGGCCGAGGCCAAGGATCCGCCGCCCGACGACGGGAGCGACGACTTCGCCTCGGGCGACGAGCACCTCGATCCCCAAGCGCCCCTCACCGACGAGCCCTCCGCCGAGCTGGTGTCGATCGACGATTCCGAGGACCCGGTCGGGCCGTCCGCGCCGGTCGTGGGCGCGCTCAGCGCGAGCGGCATCCCCGAGGTCGCTCTGCGCGCCTACCGGGCGGCCGAGGCCACCATGGCCACCGACGATCCGGGCTGCGGGCTGCGGTGGTCGCTGGTGGCCGCGATCGGCCGGGTCGAGTCCAACCACGGTCGCTTCGGCGGCTCGCAGCTGCGGGCCGACGGCACGACGACCCGGCCGATCGTGGGCATCGCGCTCGACGGTCGGAGCGGCGTCGCCACCATCATGGACACCGACGGGGGACGGTTCGACAACGATCCGGTGTACGACCGAGCGGTCGGGCCCATGCAGTTCATCCCGTCGACGTGGCGCTTCGCCGGAGCCGACGGCAACGGCGACGGGGTCGAGGATCCCCACAACATGTTCGACGCGGCCCTCGCGGCCGCCGGCTACCTCTGCGCCGGCGACACCGACCTGCGCGATCCGAGCCAACGGGCCGACGCGGTGTTCCGGTACAACCACTCCGACCAGTACGTCGCTGTCGTGCTGGCTCTGGCCGACCAGTACGAGCGGGGCGTGACCTCGCTGCCGTCGGTGCCCGGCGCCTCGACCCCGCCACCGCCGTTGCCGAGCCCGGTGCTGCCGCCGGCCAGCGTGACCCGACCACCGCTCGGCGTGGATCCCGGCCGCACGCCCGGAACCTCGCCGACGACCTCGACCACGCAGCCGCCGGGCAGCTCGACCAGCTCGACGACCTCCAGCTCGACCAGCTCGACGACGTCCAGCAGCGTGCCGGGCTCGAGCACGTCGAGCAGCTCGACGACCTCGACCACCCAGCCGTGCCCGACGACCACATCGACGGTGCCGGATCCGTCGTCCACCACGACGACCTCCACCACGACCACGACCACGACGACGGTCGCCGATCCGTCCTCCACGACCACCACGACGGTGCCGGGCTGCGCGACGCCGGCGACGGCGCCGGTCTCGACCACGACTCCCACCACCGCGTCCGACATGGCGGTGCTGCTCGGTGCCCTCGCCTTCGCGCCGAGCTACCTGCTCTACCGCCGCCGGAACCGCCACGCGTGAGGCACTAGCACCCGTTCGGGGTCAGCCGGCGTAGAGGTCGTCGATCTCCGGCGCGTACTTGGCCAGGATGGAACGGCGCTTCAGCTTGGACGTCGGCGTGAGCTCGTCGCTGTCCGGCAGCCACTCGTCGCCCAGGATGGCCAGCTTCTTGATCCGCTCGGCCTGGTTGAACCGCTCCATCACCTGGCCGAGCCCTTCTTCCAGCTCGGCCCGTACCTCCGGTTGCTCGGCCAGGTCGGCCAAGCTGCGGAAGCCGATGTCGTGCTCCCGGGCCCACACCGGAGCGACCTCGGGGTCCAGCACCACCAGCGCCACGACGTAGGGCCGGGCGTCGCCGACGGCGCAGACCTGGCCCACCAGCGGCAGGGTCTTCAGCGCCGCCTCGAGGTTCGCGGGGCTGATGTTCTTGCCCCCGGCCGTGATGATCAGCTCCTTCTTGCGGTCGATGATCCGCAGGTAGCCCTCGTCGTCGAACTGGCCGATGTCGCCGGTGTGGAGCGTCCCGTCGTCGTCGAGCGCCTCGGCCGTCTTCTCCGGGTCGTCCAGGTAGCCCTGGAACACGTTGCCGCCGCGGCAGCACACCTCGCCGTCGTCGGCCAGGAAGACGTCGCAGCCGGGGAAGGACACACCGACCGTCCCGGCCTTCACCCGGCGAGGCTCCCAGGTCATGGGGCCGGTGCACTCGGACAGCCCGTAGATCTCGGACAGGGGCACGCCGATGGCGCGGTACCAGTCGATGAGCTCGGCCGGGATCGGCGCGGCACCGGTCAGCGCGTACTGCAGGGCATCGAGCCCCACCTTCTTGCGGACGCCCCGGAACGCCGCCTCGTCCAGCATCTCCCAGGTCTCGTCGTCGGCCTCGCTCGCCTCGCCCAGCGTCCGCCGCTGGACGATGGGGATGGCGGCCGCCACGGCGTCGTCGAAGCGGGCCTTGGTGTCCGGGTCGGCCGCGAGCGCGGCCTCGACACCGGCGTGGATCTTCTCCCACACCCGCGGCACGCCGAACATGGTCTCCGGCCGCACCTCGCGGGCGAACGCGGCGACCTCGCTGGGATCGGGGCAGGTCGTGACCTCGAAGCCGGCGATGGCCCCGAGGTAGTGGCTCGACATGCGCTCGGCGATGTGGGCCATCGGCAGGTAGGAGATGGCCCGGAACCCGACGGGGTCGATGTCCAGCAGCTGCAGGTACCCCTCGGCCGTCCACACCACGTTGTAGTGGCTGATCATCACGCCCTTGGGCGGCCCGGTGGTCCCGGAGGTGTAGATCACCGTCACCAGCCCGTCGGGCTCGATCCGCCGCAGGGCGGCGTGCAGGTCGATCTGGCTGGCGCTCTCCAGCACCGTCGGACCGTCCAGGACACCGGGCGCCGCCACACCGAGCGGGTTGTCGAGCAGGACCAGGTGCTGCAGGTCCGGTAGCTCGGCCCGGACGGCCAGGAACCGGTCGAGGAAGTCGGGATCCTCGACCACGGCCACCTTGGCGTGGCAGTGGCCCGCCAGGTAGGCGACCTGCTCGGGCGGCGACGAGTTGTAGATCGACACCGCGGTGGCGCCGCAGAAGGCCACGGCGAGATCGACGAAGTGGAACTGGGGGATGTTCCGCATCATCAGCACCACCCGGTCGCCGGGGCCGACCCCGAGCGTCCGGAGGCCCGCCGCCGTGGTCGCGACCTGGTCCGCGTAGTCCTGGTAGGTCCAGCTGCGCCAGTCGTCGGCGCCAGCCTCCTTGGCCCGCAGGGCGATCCGGTCGCCGTGCGCTTCGACCGTCTCGAGGAAGCGGCTGCAGATGGTCTGCCCCTCGACCTTCTGGTCGAGCTCGCTCTTGGTGATGCCCACGTGGTCCCCCTGTCGTCCGCATGGCCCGCCGTCAGCGTTGCAAGCGTAGGGCAGTTGCGTGGTGTCGACCGTCCCGGCAGACTCACTTGACCACAGGGTCAAGAGGGGGTCGAGGCGAAGTGGCGTCTACGGCCCTGCCCCGGCACGCCTCACGGTCGGAAGCCGGATCGAACAAGGAGCGCGTCACATGCCTACCGCCGTCATCGTCGACACCGTCCGGACCGCTGGCGGCAAGCGCAACGGCAAGCTCTCCGGCTGGCATCCGGCCGACCTCGCTGCCGAGTGCCTCACCGCGCTGGCCGAGCGCAACGACCTCGATCCGGCACTGGTCGAGGACGTGATCATGGGGTGCGTCATGCAGGCCGGCGCGCAGTCGATCAACGTCGCCCGCAACGCGGTGCTCGCCGCCGGCTGGCCGGAGGACGTCCCCGGGACCACCATCGACCGCCAGTGCGGCTCGTCGCAGCAGGCCGTCCACTTCGCGGCCCAGGCGGTGATGGCCGGGGCCCACGACGTGGTGGTGGCCTCGGGCGTGGAGGTCATGAGCCAGGTGCCCATGGGCGCCTCGGTGGGCGACGGCAAGTTCGGCTTCCCGTTCGGCCCCCGCATGGGGCTGCGCTACGCGGATGTCGGCGGCCTCATCCCCCAGGGGCTCTCGGCGGAGCTGATCGCCGACAAGTGGGGCCTCAGCCGTGAGGACCTCGACGCCTTCTCCCTGCGCAGCCAGGAGCGGGCCGCGCGCGCTCGGGACGAGGGTCGGTTCGACCGCGAGATCCTCCCCGTGCGCTCCATCCATCGGGACAAGGAGACCGGCGACGTCACCGAGAGCGACGAGCAGGTGCGGAGCGACGAAGGCATCCGCGAGACCTCGCTGGAGGCGCTGGCGCAGCTCAAGCCGGCCTTCAAGCCCGACGGCGGCAAGGTGACCGCGGGCAACAGCAGCCAGATCACCGACGGCGCCTCGGCCGCGCTCATCATGAGCGAGGCCAAGGCCGACGCGCTCGGCCTGCGGCCCCGGGCGCGGTTCCATGCCTTCGCCCTGGCGGGCGTCGACCCGGTGACCATGCTGACCGGGCCCATCCCGGCCACCGAGAAGGTGCTGGCCAAGGCCGGTCTGACCCTCGACGACATCGACCTGGTCGAGATCAACGAGGCCTTCGCCTCGGTCGTGCTGGCCTGGGAGAAGGAGACCGGCGCCGACATGGACAAGGTGAACGTCAACGGCGGCGCCATCGCCCTGGGCCACCCGCTGGGCTGCTCGGGCACCAAGCTGCTGGCGACGCTGGTCAACGAGCTGGAGCGCAGCAGCGGACGCTGGGGTCTCCAGACCATGTGCGAGGGCGGCGGCATGGCCAACGCCACCATCATCGAAAGGTTGTAACAGCCACTACGAGGGGGGCACCACATGTGGCGGGGTAGGCGGACGAGGCGGATCGGGCGCGCGCTGCTGGCAGCGACCGCGCTCGCTGCGGTGCTGGTCGGTTGCGAACGGGAGGCTCCGGCGCCCTGGTCCGTGCGGCCCGGCGTCGAGCAGGTCACGATCACAGGGGCGACGCCCGGCGAGCCGCTGACCCTCTACGCGCTCGGTCGCCACGGGCGCCGGCGCGAGCTCCTGACCCTGCTGGCCGACGAGTGGGGCCAGGCGCACTTCGCCTACCTGCCCGGCGATCCCATGACCCTCCCGTCCGGCCCGGACCTCGACCCCGGTGACTTCGGTGACGTCGCCAGCGCGACCGTCGTGACGCCCGGGCGGTACGTGGTCCGTGACGAGAGCGCGTCACCCCGCCTCACCACGGCGCGGTTCGACGTGCTGGCCCGGGACGACGTCCCCGACCCGGCGCTCTACGACCGCCAGCAGCTCAGCGCGGCCCACCCCGACGTGCTGGGCAGCCCCAAGCCCGGCACCAGCCTCGACGACGGGTTCAACTACCTGGAGATGCGGGACGGCGTCCGGCTCAGCGCGATGGTCCGGATGCCCGACGACGCGCTCTACGGAGCCGGCCCCTACCCGACGGTCATCGAGTACTCGGGCTACGGACCGTCGAACCCCGCCGCCGAGGAGCCCAGCGCCCGGCTGGCCCGCGCCCTGGGCTACGCCACGGTCTCCGTCAACATGCGGGGCACCGGATGCTCGGGCGGGGTCTTCGACGTGTTCAACCCGGCCCAGATGGCCGACGGCTACGACATCGTCGAGATCGTCGCCCGCCAGCCCTGGGTGCTGCACCACGAGGTGGGGATGGTCGGCCTGTCGTACTCGGGGATCGCCGAGCTCTACGTCGGCGCGACCCGTCCCCCGAGCCTCGCGGCCATCACCCCGCAGTCGGTGATCGCCGACCCCTGGCTCGAGCAGTACCCCGGCGGCATCTACAACGCCGGCTTCACCCAGCAGTGGCTGGCGGCCCGGGACGCCGAGTCCTCGCCCGGCGGCACCAGCTGGGTGCGGGGCCGCATCGAGCACGGCGACCAGGTCTGCGCCTCCCACCAGGATCTTCGCAACCAGAACCCGGACTTCGAAGCCCTCGGTCGGGCGCTGCCCTTCTACCACCCGATGGCCGCGCCCCGGGACCTGCGCCGCCTGGTCCACGACATCGCCGTGCCGGTGTTCATCAGCGGGGCGTTCCAGGACGAGCAGACCGGCCCCCAGTTCACGACCATGCTCGACGACTTCGACCGGGCGCCGTCGTTGAAGGTCGCCCTGTGGAACGGACGCCATCCCGACGGCCTCGGGCCGGTCAACATCATCCGGTGGTACGAGTTCCTGGAGTTCAACGTGGCCCGGCGGGTGCCGCG
>Ga0075420_100005904_pt1 | contig 10783 bp, 7 predicted proteins | sample SoiMetdeltSBSDD4_FD_75296 | JGI IMG/M metagenome (GOLD analysis project Ga0075420, IMG submission 75296) | Bulk soil microbial communities from a Populus tree surrounding site in Tennessee, USA - Soil MetaG P. deltoides SBSDD4 | ecosystem: Environmental > Terrestrial > Soil > Tree plantation... | reverse complement strand
CCTGCCAGCACTCAAGCGTGTGAAGTCAGGCTTCGACCGTCTGCAGGCCTTTTGCGGTCGCACGGAAGTGACGCCGATTCACCCTTTCAAACTCGAGCTGCGTGTCTCCGAGACGGACGCCGTCTACGAAGGCTTGTACGTGTTCGATCCGGCTGCACTCGGACCGGGATGCGGCACGGTGACGCTTGTGCTGTATTCGGAGAAGGAGCCAGCGAAAGCAGACACGCGGGTCATCGATCCCAAGATGCTTCAGCAGATCTGGCGGGATTTCGATCTCGACGGAAAGCGTTAGACGGGTTCGCGAGCTACTCCGATCGCAGGGCTTCCAATGGGTCGACCCGGGTGGCGGACCGGGCCGGCATGTAGCACGCCAGTAACGTGACGACTGTCAGGAGTGCCGCAACGGCGCTCAGCGTTGCAGGATCAGTGACGGTGACCCCGAAGACGAGACTCGCGAGGCTCCGAGCTGCGGCCAGCGCCGCGCCGACGCCGCATGCGATCCCAACGGCCACGACAATAAGCCCGTGTCGCAGGAAGAGTCCGCGGATCTGACCACCGGTTGCACCGAGTGCCATTCGCACGCCGATTTCCCGACGACGCTCGGCCACCGCTTGCGCGATCACACCGTAGACGCCGATCGCTGCCAGAAGAACCGCCACGACGCCGAACGCTGAGAGCACGATCATCGCGATGCGGCGCCGACTGGACGAGTCGCGCATCAGCTGATCGACGGTCCGGTCATTGAAAACCGAGACATTGCGGTCCAGGTCGTGGATGGCCGCCTCAATCGATGAAGCGGACACCGTCTCGCGCGTACGGACAATCGTGAACACCGTCGCCCGTGGGACCTGGATGACCGGCATGAACAGCTGCGGCGTCGCGTTGCGATCGACGCCTTGCTGCCTGACATCGCCGACGATGCCGACGACGGTCCGCCAGGGGCCAAATGGGTCACTCGGGAATCCCTGTCTGATTTGCTGTCCGAGTGGATCCTCATTGGGCCAGAACTTCCTGGCAACGTTGCTGCTGACGATGGCAACCGGCGCCGAGTTGGGTGTGTCCGTCTGATCGAAATACCGGCCTTTGACCAGCGGAATCCTGAGTGTGTCGAAATAGCTGGCGGTCACGAGAACGGTATCCGCATTCGGGAACTCGCCAGTGGATATCCAATGTTCCGCAGTCTTGCCCTGAGTATTGAACACGGTCCACCAGTTCGACCCCAGAATCGGCATCGCCGTGGTGAGGGCGACGTTCTCCACACCCGGCAGCGCACGAAGACGTTCGACGACGGCGTTGTAGAACACCTGTCTCCTGGCGTCGGGCCACTGGGGACCCGTCAACGCAAACATCACCGTCTGCAGGTTGTTCGGATCGAAGCCGGGATCGACACGGGCGAGCCGTACCATCGAGTGCACCATCAGCCCCGCTCCGGAGAGCAGCACCGTGGCGACCGCGATCTCCGCCAGCATCACAGCCTGGCGCAGTGCGGCTGCCGAGCGAGTCGCGCCACGCCCCGACCGCACGACGACTTCCTGGCCGCTGACACTGGAGGCTTTGACGGCGGGAACGATGCCGAACAGGAACGCGCACGCGCAACTGACTATCGTCGTCCACGAGAGCACCACGAGGTCCAGATGGATCTCGTCGAGCCGCGGCATTTCACGCGGCGCAAGGCCGACAAGCGCGCTGAGAATCGCTGCGCCCGCGACCGCACCGAGCACACCACCGATGAGGACGAGGAGCGCCTGCTCGATCAAGAGCTGACGAATCAGATCCCATCGGCTGCCGCCGATCGCCGCGCGGATGCCGAACTCGTCGGCACGCGAGGCGCTCTTGTTCAACAGCAGTCCGGCAAGGTTGACGCAGGCGATGAGCAGAAGCAGTACGACGGCACCCGCGACGACGGTGAGCGTCGGCGCCATGTCGCCGACGATGCGGTCGGCGAGGGGGACGATGTAGACACAGCACGCAGGGTTATCGCTGCCCCTGTTGGTTGCCGGGTATTCCAGTCCAAGCGCGGCCGCAATGGTCTGCATTTCGGCACGTGCCGCCGTCACGCTGACTCCGGGCTTGAGCCGGGCGACGGCATAGAGGGCCGTGTGGTTCAGGCGGTTTTGCATACCGCGGTAGTTCGCAGCGACAAATGGCTCGAGCAGCAGATACACGTCAGCCATCGTCATGTAACGAAAGCCTGGAGGCAGGACGCCGATCGCGGTGTATGCCCGGCCACTCATCGTGAGCGTCTGCCCGACCGCGGCTTGCGCGCTGCCGAACTCGCGTATCGCGAATGCATGACTCAGGACGGCGGTCGGCGCGGCGTCGGGCCGAGCATCCGATTCGTGGAAGAGACGGCCCTGAAACGGCGTCGTGCCGAGCACACCAAAGAAGTTCACGGTGACGTTCCGCGAGTCGACCTGCTGCGGGAACTGACTGCCTCTGCGGATCACCGAGTCGGCCAGTGAACCGGCAATGCCCTCGAACGACTTGGCGCGCCGGCGCCAGTCGTCAAAATTCGCGGAGCCCTCTTTTTCGGCGAGAAACACCAGGCGGTTCGCGTCTGCATAGGGCAGCGGCCGCACCAGAACCGCGTAGGCGATCGAGACGATTGCCGTCGTCGAGCCGATGCCGAAGACCAGCAGGGTCAGCGCGGTGGCTGTGAAGCGGGGCGATCGCCGCAACACGCGCGCGGCGTACGCGACGTCGCGCCACACGGTGTCGAGCCATGTCGCGCGGACGGCACGGGTCGATTCGATCGTCTGCATCAGCCCTCCCAGATCGCGGAGGGCCAGCCGGCGTGACTCTTCAGCCGAGAGACCTCGCGATCGGTGCGCCTCAATCTCGCGTTCGAGATGATCGCGGAGCTCCTCGGCGATCTCGCCTTCAATCCGGTATCGGTCGAGCAGTCCGCGCAGTGTGGCGAACAGCCGGGCGATCATTGACCCTCCTCCAGCACGCGCCGCATCGACAGCGCGAACGCTTCCCATGTCTCGGTTTCCTGATTCAGACGTTTCCGGCCCGCCCTGGTAATCGTGTACACACGCGCGCGCCGATTGTTCTCGGAAGCCGTCATCTCGGACCGCACCTCGCCGCGCATCTCGAGACGATGCAGCGCGGGATAGAGCGAACCCTGGCTGGTCTTCAGGCCCTCCTGGGAGATCTGCTGAAGCCGGCTCGAGATGCCCCAGCCGTGGTTGGGGCCGAGCTCCAGGATGCGCAGGATGAGGAGATCCAACGTGCCTTGGAGCAGCTGTGTCTTATTCATCGTTGACCTCTCGGGATCCGAGAGGAGTCTAGATGCAAGACCTATCGGAGGTCAAGAGGAGGTCAGGTCCGCCGCGCCGTGTTCCGCCGAGCAGGTGGAATTTGTCGGCATCGCGGCGTAGCTGTTACGCGAACGGCTTGCGCGCGATCAGTTGGTGCATGCGGCAGTGCGCGACGACCGTCTCGCGCGAATTGTCTGCCTGGGTCATCCCGTCGACCAGTTCTGTCCGGCGCGCCTCCGTCATCGCACCTTCCTCCACGCCGCGTGCCAGTCGGCTTTGAGCGCGATCTCGCGCATCTCGTCGTAGGCGTGCGATGGCGGTTCGGCATAGACCGCGCTGACGTCGGCCTCTTCACACACCATGACGCTGCCGGGCTTGAGGGCCGTGCGAATCGCGCGCATCGCCTCCACCGGGCGGTTCAGATGCACCATGAGCCAGCGGCTATAGGAGATGTCCAGTGTGTTCGGTTCGATACCCGGTTCATACACACTCCCCACGCGGAACGACGCGTGGCCCAGCCCGGCTTGCTGTGCGAGAGTCTGGCAGGCCTGAACCTGCTCCTCGTTGACGTCGATGCCGGTGGCGTGAGCGCCCTCAGCGGCAGCCCACCGCGTCACGTAGCCGAGTCCGCATCCGAACTCGACGAAGTGCCGCTGCGCAGCCAAACCCGCGCGCTTTAGTAACGCTTGCGTGCGCGCATCGTGAATCTCGCTGATCATCCGCAACCGGTCATGATCGTCTTTGCCGGGGAGAATGTACTTGTCGCCGACGCCGCTCATCGCGGAAGGATAGCATCGGCGTCAGGCAAGCCTCGCCTCGCCTTGAGGCGGGAAAGTGATCGACGAATTCTGGTCCCGCTGAACTGTCTCGCTATTGGCTTGTCAATGTTTCTACAGGGTCCACGGCCGCCGCGCGGTGGGCAGGGAGATAGCTTGCGGCAAGCGCCGCAAGCGTCAGGACCGTGGACGCCGCCGCAAACGTGACCGTGTCTACTGGCGTGACCCCGAAGAGCAGCGACGACATCCATCGTGTAATGGCGGCGGCAACAGCCACTCCGATTGCGATCCCGACAGCGGAGAGCATCATTCCCCGATAGACGAACAGCCGTTTCACACTGCCGGACCGTGCGCCTAGTGCGAGCCGGATTCCGACTTCCCGCCGGCGCTGCATCACGGCATAGGCCAGCACGCCATAGATGCCGACGATGCCGAGCAGGAGGGCCATCCCGCCGGCAATTCCCAGCAGGATCAGGGAAAACGAGGTAGGCGCCATCGACTGCTCGTACACCTCACGCAGCGAGCGAACCTGGAAAACGGGTAGACCCGGCATCACCTCCACCACGGCTTGCCGAATTTCCCGAACGAACCCTTCGGTCCCCGTTCTCTCGCTGCGCATCACGAAGTTCACCGAACGTGGCAAGAGCGTCCCGGCGACGAAGTCCTGCAAGCGCGCCGGCCAGTAAATCATGGGCGGCGCGGGCATGTGGGCGCCGGCGTCGTGTACGTCTGCGACGACCGCGATCACTTCCTGCCACGTCTGGCTGGTGCCGATCAGCACGCGCTTTCCAATGGCGCCCTCGACGGTGCTCCATTCCCCCCGCGCGAAACTCTCCGACACCATCGCCACGTTCCGCTGGTTGTAGAGCTCCTCCCACGTGAAGTCACGTCCCACGAGCAACTGAGTTCCCAACGTGTGAAGCGCTCCAGGCGAAATGATCCTGATCGTTCGGGTCGGCGGGATTCCCTGCGGCCCATACTCCTGACCCTCTGCGGCGACAATGGCGTTGATCCTGAACGGCTCCATGGACAACGCATCGACGAACGCCGCGGAGGTCACTCCGGGAACCGCCGCCAACCGGCTGAGAATCTCCTGCTGCAGACGCGTGACGCGCTCGGGTTCCGGGACATCCACGGCGGACAGGGAGATGCGCACGGATTGGATCGTCGCCGGGTCCGTGAATCCGGGCTGTACGTTACGCAGGTTTTGAAACGTGCGGACCATCAGGCCGGAGCCGATCAGCAGCACGAGGGCCAACGCCACCTGCACCACCACCAGCGCGTTTTGCGAACGGTGCTGGCTCTTGCCCGCGCTTGCCGACCGTCCGCCGCCGCGGACGGATTCCGCGAGGCTCACCGCGGATTTCGATCTCACGAACCTCGCGATCGGGATCAGCCCGAAGAGCAATCCCGACGCGATCGACGTCGCCACGGCGAAGCCGAGTACGGCGGCGTCGATCGTGATCTCGTTCAGTCGCGGCAGGTTCACCGGTGCCAGGGCCAACAGCACGCGGAGGCCGCCGAATGCCAGCCCCAGCCCCACCAGGCCGCCCAGCAGGCTGAGCGTCAGGCTCTCCACCAGCAGCGCGCGCGCAAGGCGTCCCCACCCGGCGCCGAGTGCCGTGCGCACCGCCAGTTCCTGGCCTCGGCCCTCCGCCCGCACCAGCAGGAGGTTGGCGACGTTCGCGCATGCGATCACCAACAGGCCGCCGATGCTTCCCAGCAGGACCCACAAGACGCGCCCCACGTCGCCCACCACATCGTCTTTGAGGGGGCGCACGGCCGGACCAAGTTGGAGGTCTTCCAGCTGCGCTCTATTCTCGACTCGCTTCCAGGCTTCGACCATCCGGGCGACATCGGCGTTGCCCTGAGCAAGCGACGCTCCCGACTTGAGCCGTGCGATCCCCCTGCAACAGAAGCCCTCCGGCAGCTGGCCGGCTGCGACGACGGGATCGAAGCGCAAAGGCAGAATCAGATCTGCAGGAATTTCCCGGATGGAGAAACTCGCGGGCATGACGCCGATCACTGCGCGCGGTCTGGAGTCTATCGTCATCACGCGCCCGATGATTTGCGGGTCGCCGCCAAACTGGCGCTGCCAATAGCCGTAGCTCAGGATCACCGTGTCCTGCGTGCCCGGCCGATGGTCGTCCGGCGAAAACCATCGGCCGAGGCCGGGTTGAACGCCAAGGGTGGTCAGGATCCCTCGCGTCACCTGCAACGTGTTCGTGTGCTCCGGATTACCAAACCCTGTAACCGTCGCCTCGCCCATGGTGAACAGACCGAACTCCTGGAACGATCGGCCATTCTCCGCGTACGAAGCGAACATCCGGGGCGCCAGCGGAAAATCGGGCGTGCGCTGGCTTCCAAACACTGCCGAGACGCCAATCGTCACGACGTTCTCGGATTGGGGATAAGGGAGGGGCTGGATCACCACTCCGTTGACCACGCTGAACATGGCCGTCGTCGCGCCAATCCCGAGGGCGAGCGTCAGGATAGCCGTGAGGCTGAAGGTGGGTTGCCGCCTCACCATGCGCGTCGCATAACGGAGGTCCTGCCAGACATCGCGCAGCACGTGTCCAGCTGACGCCCCAGGGGTGATCGGCGCCGGCGTTCGCGCCTGCTGCAGTGGCGCCATGTACTTCGCCAGCAGGTTCCCCTCCCGGAACTCGGCGAGCGCCAGGCGTGTGGCCTCGTCTTCCCCAGCCCCGCCTGCCACCAGTTCGCACCAGCGATCCTCGAGATGCTGCGCGAGCTCTTCGACGATCTCGTTCTCGCGGCTTGGCGAGAGGCGCAGCGACGATAAACGCGGCCGCACGTGTTCTGCCCACTCACCCCTCGACTGCGTTCGGGGTGACCCTGAGCCTGTCGCCCCTCGACCATGCTCGGGGCGACCCTGAGGCCCTCGAGGGGTCGAAGGGTTACGCATTTTCGTCTCCTGTCACGCGCCGCACAGCCTCGACAAACGCGTCCCACGTCTTCCGCTGCTGGGCGAGGACGCGCTTGCCCTGAGGCGTTAGACGGTAGAACCGGCGCCGACGCTCATCGGGCTTCTCGACCCACGTGCCCTTGATCCAGCCGCGCTCCTCGAGGCGATAGAGCAAGGGGTAGAGCGAATCGATGTGGAACTTCAACTGGCCGCCAGACCGTGTCTCGATCAATTTGCTGAGGTCGTACCCGTGGCGGGGGCGCGCCTCGAGCAGCGAGAGGATGAGCAGTTCCGCCGAGCCGCGCTTAAGTTCCCGGTCGAGCGCGCGCGCGTTTATATCTGACATGAACAGATAGTATGTAGGCAGACATGAAGGCGTCAAGAAAACGTGGCGGCCAGACGTTCTGAGTTAGCCCGTTATGCGGGCTCAACCGCGAATTTTGTACTCATTGTTCCAACCGCATAACGGGCTAGGCGCGCAGAGCGCGCCCAGAAGACGCTGTCACTAGTCGAGGGCTTCGCCGGGATATCACCCCTCGACTTCGCTCGGGGTGCCCTGAGCGCCAGTCGAAGGGCAAGGGCGGAGCCCTTGACTAGTTGGACCGCAACTCGCCGACGGTGCGGACGGGCGCGCCGACCTCGAGAGGCTCCGCATATCTAATCACGGGCATCAGCGGCGTCACGGCAAACGGGATCTTTTCGCGAACCGACATCAGAGGCACGGCGGGCGAGTGATCGAGCGCCACTCTGCCGCTCCACGCATCGACGACGAGCCGCGCGCCGAGCTGGAGCGCGGCGATCTGTTCGAGGTTGTCTGGCATCAGTGGCGGGGCCTGTTTCATGAGATCGGCAAGCCGGGTCATCTGCCCGTTGGCCGCCATGTAATCTCCAATGTGCGGCTGGATGAGCCGAGGCAATTGCTTGGCCTGGTCCGAGAGCGTACGAAGAAACAGGCCGGCGTCGGCCAGCTTGTCGCGATAGGGTGACTTGCCGAGCAGCTCGATGACCTTCTCGTCAGCCGCCGCTTCCTCCTTGGGCGTGCGGCGGAACCGCAGCGCCTCCAGCAGCACGCCGTCGGGCACCATCAGACGATCGGCGAACGAGAACTTCGTGTCGATCAGCTGGTGGCCGAGTGCCACGTGGCTCAACTCGTGCGCGAGCATCGTCGCGAGGCTCGCTTCGTCGGGCAGGACGTCGATGAGGCCGCGGCTCAACACGATCGTGTGGCCGACCGTGAACGACTCGAACGGCGAGGTCAGCAGGATTCGGGAGTGCAGCGGCCGTTGGAAGTTCAACTTGTTGGTGACGACAAGGTTGTTGAGGACGGTCTCGAGGACCTTGTCCGCTTCGCCCACCGGCGCGAGCAGGCCGATCGCCTCGAGTCTTTCGAGGACGTTCGCCTCGGCCTCCTGTTCCCATCGGCGCTGGCTGAGCACGGGCGACAGCTGCGCGGCCCCTTCAGTGGTGTCGGCGACATTGGGCTCGTCGATCCGGATCGTCGTCAACGAGCCGGTCCGGTCGGCGTTCTGAGCCTGGTATCCCCAGATCCGTGTCTGGCTCTTGAACCGGGCTTGCCGCTTCGACTTCGAGGACGACTTGGAGGACGATGCGCTGTTCAGATCCGTTTCTTCCGAGTAGATGTACGACGGCACCCACACGCCGGGCGCGGCGTTCACACGCCAGCCGTCCATATGGAACGACAGCCTCCGCTTGAGCAGGCCTGACATTGTTTCTTCCGATCCGCGGCTGGCGCCGTTGAAGCGGACGAGGTTGTAGTCACGATCTTCGATCCAGATCCGGCCGACGAAGCCCTCCTTGCCATCGCGAAGCGGCCTGACGTCGAAGACAAAGCAGCGCGATTCGCCGAGGAACTCCCGGCGGACGTACGTGAATTCGTATCGCTTTCGGTCGAGCACCCGCCAGTCGGGCGTCACCATCGCGGCGAAGGCATCCCCCACGCTGGGCGGGTTCGAGAGGATACGCAGCATCACCCCTCGCTCTTCCCTTTGTCCGAACGGACGAAGCGTGGGCCCCTCATCGAATTGGAGTTGGCCGAGGAAGTAATTGTCGTCGATAGGGACCCAGCCGCGCGCCTCGTCCGGCGCCACATCCTGGATGTACACCTCCATCAACGGGTGGGATGTCCGCAACCTCTCGAGCACCGCGCGTTCCGCCCTACTCATCCGGTCGATGATGTCGTCGGCTTTGACCTGTCCTGCCCGGCTTGGCGCCTGTGCCGTTGGAACTCTCTGATCGTTTGCCTGCGCATGGGCGATCGGCGCCGTAACGGCGGGCGCGAGCAGTGCAGCGAGCAGCAAGGGAAGACGTGCAAGTCGCATAGGTGCCTCTGACTAAGACAAGCGGAACGTGATGTGAACCGTGGCGCGGGAATCGACGGGCCGGCCGTCCGACTGCGCTGGCTTGAAGCGAATGCGGAGTGACGCCCGCTGGGCCGCTTCGTCGAGGCCGTGGCCGAGTCCGCGCACGACGCGCAGCACGCGGACGTCGCCGGCTGCAGTGAATTCGAGCTCGAGCGACACGGTGCCTTCGATGCGGGCGCTGCGCGCTTCGTCCGTGTACTCCGGCGTGGGCTTGAAGACGATCTCGACTGGCCGATCAATGGGCTTCGTCACCGCTGCCGCGGAAGGGTGGGGGGGCGCACTCGCCCGTTGATCGAACCCTGCCGTCCGCACCTCGGCGTTTGCGGTCTCACGCGGCGCGGGCGCCCCGCCGCTGAATCCACCTGTCGTGATAGCGCCGGGTCCGTTTGCGGCGTCACGCGGTGAGGCCGCCGCACTTCCGAATCCGCCAGTCGTGATCGCAGCTGCGGCCTGGTTCGTTCGCACGCCGTTTGTCCGCTCGAACAGGCCGGTCTCAGGAGGACGCTGAATCACCGGCTTTTCGATCGGCCGTTCGAGCGTGGGGGTTGCCGCAGGCAGAATCGGTGCCGGGGGCGGCACGACCGCCTTGGCGACGATAGGCGCGGCAGGAAGCGGCTTGGGCACTTCCGCTTTGGCTACTTCGCGCATCGGCCGCGGAGGGGGCGGAGCAGGAAGGCGCGGCGCCACGAGAGACGCCGACGGCAACTTCACTAGTTGCGTCGCCGGCAAGATGAACACCATTCTCGATCGCATGCGCGGCGTCGATGCTTTCTCGAACGCACGAATCGGGACGACGATCAGGATGAACGCGAAGATGGCGTGCAACACGACACTGAGCCACAGGCCGGTGGTCGAATGGCCAGGGGGCGAGTTCAATCGTGCGTCGTCGAACAGAACTGACATGTGTCGTACAGAACTGAAATGCCGAAGCGTGCTGCTTCGGCGGCGATACTGTTGGGGGAGCTCTCACAGCAAGTGAAGTGCCGCCGCGATCGGGGCGTGGCGCTTATGCCTCTGCGAACATCCTGCCGGCTCTGCTAACGCGTTTCTGTTCGACTGCGGGGGTTGCTGTCGTTCTACCATCAAAGGTCTTACTGCCGTTCACTCGAGAGGGTTCCCTTCAAGGAGACGTGCGATGGCCGCAGACAAAGTGATTGTGACCAACGTGTCGGCCCTGAGAGCGAAGTACGGCGACAAATTCACGCGTGTGAAAGCGGCCATTCAAGCTCTGATCGAAGCCGACGCCGGCCGCGATCTCGTCACAAAGCTGGTTGCGATCGATTCGCAGACGGACATGGCCCGCGTGGGAGGGAAGGCGGTCACCGGCCCGGAAGATCAGGAGGGCGCCAAGGCTGCAGTCGATGCGATTTACACGCACGACCGTCCCGACTACATCATGCTCCTGGGCGCCCGTGACGTCGTCCCGCATATCCACCT